>ERZ824600.96-NODE-96-length-124856-cov-15.249910_pt1 | contig 124856 bp, 94 predicted proteins | sample MGYA00519933_ERZ824600 | MGnify/ENA primary metagenome ERZ824600 (study PRJEB31778, sample SAMEA3449178) | human gut metagenome | biome: human gut; feature: human-associated habitat; material: faeces | place: United Kingdom | collected 2010/2012 ...
CGCGTCCGCACGATACGGGTATGGTGACGATGATCTCGCAGGATCTGTCGGAGTTCGCATTGCATGCACGGGCTGTGTTGGGACTGCCGATTCCGTCGGTGCGGTTCTACCGGCCGTCGGCCTCGAAGGCCATCGTGGTCGAAGGCGATACCGACAAGGTGGTATTCGGCAATCTCGAGGAGGTGCTGGCCGAGGAGGATGTGCAGATCCGTCTGTTCGGCAAACCGGAGGTCTCGGGGCATCGGCGCATGGGAGTGATACTTGCTTCGGCCGACACGGTTGAGGAGGCACGTGCAAAGGCCGAACGGGCATACGCGAAACTGCGTGTCGAGGTTCTGCCGCGTTGATCTGACGGGGGAATATCCGCCGGACGGAAAAACCGGCCGTTAATATATGATGTCTTGCCTCCGTGTGGGGAGGCCGAAATTACAGATAAAGGGTTGGCGGTGCATTGCCGCCGGCTCTTTTTGTGTATTGAATAATCGTTTGACCGTGGATCTGGAAACTGCCATGTAATCGGTTCGGAATTGCTGTCGGGGGCCGAATCGCTGTCAGGGGGCCGAATCGCGGTCAGGCCGTCAGCCTACCGTAACCTCGACCAGGTCGCCGGCACGTAGATATTTGTCCGAGAGCCGCAGGATGTCGTCCGGGGTGCATTCGCGGATGGCATTCACGGTGTGTCCGATCGCGCTGTTGTCGAATCCGCACTGGATGTTCTCGATCGTGACGTCGACAATCCCGAACGGCCCGTCCAGAATCCGCATGATCTCGCCGACCATCATGTTCTTGACCAGCGTCAGCTCCTGTTCGCCGACCGGCTCGTTGCGCAGGCGTTCTATCTCGGTGTATATCTGCCGCAGGGCTTCGTCGCGGGCTTCGCGGGCGACTTGTGTGACGATGGCCATGTATCCGGCCTGTTCGAGCGTCACCATTCCGGCAAAGACCCCGTATGTGAGTCCGTTCTCCTCGCGGAGGGTGTTCATGAGCCGCGACCCGAAGTACCCGCCCAGAATCGACGCAACGACCTGCATGCCGACATAATCGGGGTGGTTGCGCGGGAAGAGCAGCCGCCCGATCCGTATGGCCGACTGTACGGCCCCGTCGTGCGGCAGGTGGATGCAGGGGGTCTGTTGCGGGGCGGGGAATACCGGTGCGGGGGTATCGCCGGTCATGGGCAGGCGGTTGCACAGCTCTGTGATGGCATCCAGCTCGTTGGGACCGATGTCGCCGCTGCATACCGCAAAACAGTTGCCGGCGGTGTAGAACCTGCGGTAGAACCGTTCGACGTCATCCCGCGACAGGGTGTCGTATGCCGATTCGGGCGACGAGATGCCGTATGGGTGCTTCTCGCCGAACATCGCCCTGGCAAACGCCTCGCGGGCCTGGACATCGACCTTCGTACGTTCGACGGCCAGTTGCTGGCGGCGTTTGATTCGGTACGAGTCGAATTCGTCGGTCGGGAAGGCGGGTTGCAGCAGAATCTCCTCGGCAACCTTGAGCGTGGGCAGGAAGAATTTGCTCAGTGCGCAGAAGCTGATGACCGTTACGTCGCGGTCGGTCGAGATGTCGAAATAGGAGCCGTAGAAGTCGAGCCGTTCGGCGATCTGGCGTGCCGTATGCGACCGGCTGCCTTCGCTGAGGAGGTTTGCGGTGGTTGTGGCCGAGAAGGGGACCTCCTGCCGCGACGACCCCGCCCCGAAGATCAGGCTGAGCCGTATGACACGGTATTCGTGATTCTCGAGCAGGTGCACCCGAACGCCGTTCGAGAGTGTCAGCGTATGTGGATTGTCAACCTCCACGTGGTTCGGAATCGTTATCGAGGGCTTGCGTGGTCTCATTGTCTTTTGCGGTATATCAGGGTTGAACTGAGTTCGGGACGGAATATGCGGCGCGACTCACGGATTATGTCGTAGGCGTTGATCGAACGGAATATGTCGGTTTCGCTGTTTATCAGGTCGGGGTGTCCGAGCATCAGGTAGTAGCCGATGTTCATCGCCTTGTTCATGACGTTCAGCTCGCCGAACATGACTCCCGCTTCGAACTTGTTCTTGACCTTCTCCAGCTCGTAGCCGCCGACGGCAACCTCCTGCAGCTGCCGCAGCTCCTCCCACAGTACCTCTTCGGCCTGCTGTTCGGAGACCCCCTCCATGATTTGGCCCGTAATGATGAACATTCCGGGGTCGATGTCGCCGGTTATGTATGCGTTTATCGCGCTGAAGAGTCTGCTGCGCCGGATGAGCGAATCGTAAAGCCGTGCCGACTCGCCGCCCGAGAGCAGGTCGGAGATCAGGTCGAGCAGATAGTAGTCGCGGCTCAGCCGGCCGCCCATCGGGAAGGCAATGGTGATTGCCGTAGCGGGCACGTCGCGGTCGACCTTGAGACGCCGTGCCGATGTCTGCATAGGTTCGGCCGGGAGCGGGTCGTGGTGAGCCGGAGTGTCGGGAATCTCGCCGAACCACCGCTCGGCCATAGCGAATACTTGTTCCGGCTCAATGTCGCCCGACACCGAAAGGATGGCATTCGAGGGGCGGTAGTAGCGGCGGTAAAACCGTTCGGCATCCTCGAGCGTTGCGGCGGCAACGTGTTCCGGCGTCCGGCCTATGGCGCACCAGCGGTATGGGTGTACGCGATAGACCATCTTGCGCAGCAGTTTTGTCATGTCGCCGTAGGGCTGGTTGAGGTATCGCTGGTTGAACTCCTCGAGGACGACCCGTTTTTCGGTTTCGAGCTTTCGGCGGGAGAGCGACAGTCCTGTCATGCGGTCGCTTTCGAGCCAGAAGGCCGTTTCGATATTCGGAGTCGGCAGCGTGATATAGTAATCGGTATAATCGTTGTTTGTGAATGCGTTGTTTTCGCCGCATGCCATCTGCACGGGCGCGTCGAAATTCGGAATGCGTCGCGTGCCACGGAACATGAGGTGTTCGAACAGGTGTGCGAAACCGGTCTGTTCGGGGTTTTCGTTGCGTGCGCCGACCTTGTAGAGCAGGTTCAGGGCTGCCATTTTCGAACATCGGTCGCGGTTTGCGGCCACCTGCAGTCCGTTGGCGAGGGTATGTTTTTCGAATGTTATCAATGGAGTGTATGTTGTATTACGGAGTGCAAAAATAGGGAATATCCCGGAGAGGTAAACAGCCTGCAGGAAAGTTTTTGAAAATCGTCGGGATCAGGGTCTGAGCCGGGAGTGGTTAAAAAGGATAAAAAATAGGAGTTATGGGGGATAAAACATGGAAATTCGAATAATTGTGTGTAATTTTGTGCAAAATTTTTTAAGGCGAATAGCTGTAATATGGCGGCGAAATCCTTGACGGATCGGCTGTTGTATGCTCCTCGGCAACAGCGGTGACTATATGGAAACCCGCTCTGACAGGAAAGTTGGAAACAAATAATTAAACTAACATAATTTACACAAGATGTCTGAGAAAAAATTCATCACGTGTGATGGTAACTATGCCGCTGCGCATATCGCTTACATGTTCAGCGAGGTAGCGGCGATCTATCCTATCACACCGTCGTCCACGATGGCCGAACTGGTGGACGAATGGGCGGCATCCGGTCGCAAGAACATATTCGGCGAAACGGTCAAGGTCGTTGAGATGCAGTCGGAAGCAGGTGCCGCAGGTGCCGTTCACGGTTCGCTGCAGGCCGGCGCCCTGACCACGACATTTACCGCTTCGCAGGGCCTGCTGCTCATGATCCCGAACATGTACAAGATCTCCGGCGAGTTGCTTCCCGGCGTATTCCATGTTTCGGCTCGCGCCCTGGCTGCACAGTCGCTGTCGATCTTCGGCGACCATCAGGATGTTATGGCTACGCGCCAGACCGGCTTCGCAATGCTGGCAACATCTTCCGTACAGGAGGTGATGGACCTGGCCGGCGTGGCTCACCTGGTGGCCATCAAGTCGCGCGTACCGTTCCTGCACTTCTTTGACGGTTTCCGCACCTCGCACGAGATCCAGAAGATCGAACTCATCGACGAGGCTCGCCTGACCGCTCTGCTCGACCGTGAGGCTCTGGCCGCCTTCCGTGCCCGTGCACTGAATCCCGAACACCCCGTAACGCGCGGTACGGCGCAGAATCCCGATATCTATTTCCAGACCCGCGAGGCTGCCAACCGCTTCTACGATGCAATTCCTGATATGGTTGCCGAGACGATGGCCCAGATTTCGGAGATCACCGGCCGCACCTACAAGCCGTTTACATACTACGGTGCCGAGGATGCCGAAAACATCGTGATTGCAATGGGTTCGGTGACCGAAACCCTCAAGGAGACGGTCGACTATCTGCGCAAGCAGGGCAAGAAGGTCGGTGTGATTACGGTTCACCTCTACCGCCCCTTCTCGGCGAAGTACCTGTTCAACGTGTTGCCCAAGAGCGTGAAACGTATCTGTGTACTCGACCGGACCAAGGAGCCCGGAGCTGCCGGCGACCCGTTGTATCTCGACGTGCGTGACGTATTCTACAACTGCCCGGAGCGCCCGATGATCATCGGCGGCCGTTACGGACTCTCGTCGAAGGATACCACTCCGGCTCAGATGCTGGCCGTGTACGAGAATCTCGCTGCCGAGACTCCGAAGGATCACTTCACTGTTGGTATCAACGACGACGTTACCCATACGTCGCTGCCCGTGGGCGAGGAGATCTCGCTGGCCAAGGAGGGAACCTTCGAGGCACTCTTCTTCGGACTGGGTTCGGACGGTACGGTGGGTGCCAACAAGAACTCGATCAAGATCATCGGCGGTTCGACCGACAAGTACTGCCAGGCATACTTCTCGTATGACTCGAAGAAGTCGGGCGGTTACACCTCGTCGCACCTCCGCTTCGGCGACAAGCCGATTACATCGCCCTATCTGGTCACCACACCTGATTTCGTGGCGTGCCACGTTCCGTCGTATGTCGACAAGTACGACGTGCTGAAGGGGCTGAAGCCGGGCGGATCGTTCCTTCTGAACAGCGTTCACGACGCTGCCACCACCTGCGCGACGCTGCCCGACCACATGAAGGCATACATGGCCAAGAACCATATCAATTTCTATATCATCAACGCCACCAAGATCGCAGCCGACCTGGGACTGGGCAGCCGCACGAATACCATCATGCAGAGCGCCTTCTTCAAGATTGCGAACGTCATTCCGTTCGACAAGGCTGTCGAGGAGATGAAGCACGCCATCCTGAAGTCCTACGGAAAGAAGGGCGAGGATATCGTCAACATGAACTATGCGGCTGTTGATGCCGGCGGTTCGGCCGTTGAGAAGGTCGAGATCCCGGCCGAATGGGCTTCGATCGAGGATAAGGGTGCAGATCACGGCGTTGACATGAGCCGTCCGGAGTTCGTGCGCAACATCGTCGATCCGATCAACGCACTCAAGGGCGACGACCTCCCGGTGAGCGCCTTCACGGGTCGCGAAGACGGTACCTGGGACAACGGTACGGCCGCTTACGAAAAGCGCGGTATCGCGGTGAACGTTCCCGAGTGGCAGGTTGAGAACTGTATCCAGTGCAACCAGTGCTCGTATGTATGTCCGCATGCTGCGATCCGTCCGTTCCTGGCAACAGATGAGGAGGCTGCAGCGGCTCCCGCAGGTGCTGCATTCAAGCAGGGCCTCGGCGAGACGAAGGCATACAAGTTCCGCGTTCAGGTGAGCCCGTACGACTGTACCGGTTGCAGCAACTGCGTTGACGTCTGCCCGGCCAAGAACAAGGCTCTGGTAATGAAACCGCTCGAAACACAGTTGCAGCAGGCTGAAAACTGGAACTACATGGTCGGGAAGGTCGGCTACAAGAAGGTTGTCGATACGACCAAGACGGTCAAGAACAGTCAGTTCGCACAGCCGCTGTTCGAGTTCTCGGGCGCATGCGCAGGCTGCGGCGAGACTCCGTATATCAAGACTATTACCCAGCTGTTCGGCGACAAGATGATGGTTGCCAATGCTACGGGCTGTACGTCGATCTATTCGGGCTCGGCTCCGTCGACTCCCTATTGCACCAACGATGCGGGCCGCGGACCGGCTTGGGCAAACTCGCTGTTCGAGGACAATGCAGAATTCGGACTGGGAATGCATGTTGGCGTCGAGAAGCTTCGCGACCGTATCCAGGAGAAGATGCAGAGCATGATCGAGACGAGCACGTGCTGCTCCGACGAGCTGAAGGCAACCATGAAGGAGTGGATCGAGAACCGCCATTCGACGTTGCGCAGCGCCGAGATTACCGAACGTCTGCTTCCGATGCTTGAGGCATGCGGCTGCGACGACTGCAAGGAGCTGCTCTCGATGAAGGATTACCTGGTCAAGAAGTCGCAGTGGATCATCGGCGGCGACGGCTGGGGTTACGATATCGGTTTCGGCGGCGTGGACCATGTCATCGCATCGGGAATGGATGTCAACATCCTGATCGTCGACACGGAGGTCTACTCGAATACGGGCGGACAGTCGTCGAAGGCTACCCCGATCGGAGCGGTTGCCAAGTTCGCATCGAGCGGCAAGCGCATTCGCAAGAAGGATATCGGCGCCATGGCAATGACCTACGGATATGTTTACGTTGCACAGGTTTCGATCGGCGCATCGCAGAACCAGTTGCTCAATGTGATCAAGGAGGCCGAGGCATATCACGGACCGTCGCTGATCATCGCCTACGCACCGTGTATCAACCACGGTATCAAGGGCGGCATGACCCGCACGCAGACCGTCGGCAAGGAGGCCGTGGCATGCGGATACTGGCACCTGTGGCACTTCAATCCCGATCTGGAGAAGGAGGGCAAGAATCCGTTCGTATACGATTCGAAGGAGCCTGACTGGTCGAAGTTCCAGGATTTCCTGATGAAGGAGGTCCGCTATACGTCTCTGATGAAGACCTTCCCGACCGAGGCCGGCGAACTGTTCAAGGCTGCCGAGGAGAATGCCAAGTGGCGTTACGCAACCTATCAGCGTCTGGCCAAGATGGAGTATTGATCTTCGGAGAGTAGAATATTTGTTTGAATTGCGAAGGTTGGGTGCGTGTTTCGGCCCCACCTTTGTATATGGATGGAGATGACAGATAAAACTTATATTGACATTATGAAAAGATTGTTTTTTGTGATGCTTTTCGCGGGGCTGTTGGCCTCGTGCTCGAGCAAGTACAACATGCCGCTGGCTGGCACCGAATGGAAACTGGTCGAGCTGAACGGCGTAAAACACGATGCATTTGCTGAGAGTGCCGATACGTTCCACTTCACGCTCGACGCCGAAAACCATTCGCTCAACGGCGTGGGGGCCTGCAACCGCTTTTTCGGCAGCTACGAGAGTGGAGGCAAGGATTCGCTTCGGCTGTTGTCGGTAGGCATGACGCGTATGGCGTGCCATAACATGGACCTCGAAAACGAATTCGTTCGTGCGCTCGACCGTGTCGACCGTTACAGGATCGACGGCGACCGTCTGCACCTGTTCGACGGTGATCGCCGCATTGCCGAGCTGACAGGCTGCGCAGCCGCAGAGCAGTAACGGCCGCCGCCCGGAAACATCGCCGTCCGGAAACGTTTAAAGTGCGCAGATGGTTGCGGAGAGTGTCGTGTGGGGGGCGGACGCATCGACTTTTTTTGCGATTGGGGAGAATTAGGCGTATAAATATTTTGCGGTTCGGGTTAAAGTTGCTATTTTTGCAGGCCGAAAAGTGCGTAAACGCCTTTCGCATAAAAGAGTTGTATAATTAAAAATTCAGACAAATGCCTGTAAAAATCAGATTGGCTCGACATGGTAAGAAAGGTTATGCCTTCTATCATATCGTAGTTGCAGACAGCAGGGCGCCACGTGATGGTAAATTTATCGAGAAGATTGGTACCTACAATCCTAACACGAATCCTGCTACAATCGACCTGTGCTTCGACAAAGCACTTGATTGGTTACAAAAAGGCGCACAACCCACAGATACCTGCCGTGCGATACTTTCGTACAAGGGTGTTTTATATAAGAAACATCTGCTCGGCGGCGTGGCCAAAGGCGCATTCAGCGAGACCGATGCCGAAGTGAAGTTCAACAAGTGGATGAACGAGAAGACGGCCAAGATCGCTGCCAAGACCAATAAGATTTCGAGCGACGCCGCAGCAGCCGACAAGGCCCGTATCGCCGCCGAATCGAAGGTCAAGGAGGCACGTGCCGCAGCCGTTGCCGAGAAGAAAGCTGCTGCCGCTGCCGAGGAGGCCGCCGAAGAGGCCGCTGCCGAAGCTGCTCCGGAGACTCCGGCAGAATAGTTTCATGGCCGATTTATTGCCGGTGGGCAAGGTGTCGAAGCTCTTCGGACGGAAGGGCGAGGTGATGATAAGCCTCTACGACACGTTCCCCGACAATTTCAATCGAGAGGAACCGTTGATGGTGGAGATCGATTCACTGACGGTTCCTCTTTTTTTATCCGGTTTCGAACGTCGGGGCGTAAGCGGCGCGCTGGCGTCGTTCGAGGATCTGGATACGGCCGAACGGGCCGCCGAACTGGTCGGCAAGGAGCTCTGCATCGAGTGTGACAGCGAGGTGGAGCCTGAGGACGACGAGTTCTATATGGAAGATCTGATAGGCTTTACGGTCGAGGCCGGGACGGTGCAGGATGGAAAGGTGCTGCACGGCCGGCTGACCGATTATTACGACAGCGAAGCCAATCCGTTGTTCGAGATTGAGTTCGACGGACGGTCGGTTCTGGTGCCGGCCGTGGAGGAGTTCATCGCCCATATCGACTTCGAGGGACGGATGATTAAGATGGTCCTGCCCGAAGGTCTGTTGGATCTCGAGTGACGGTCGGAGCAAGGCAGCCGGCAGTATCGGTGCCGGCGGAAAGAGTGCAAACAGAATGCGAACAGTTTGCGGGCGGGGGAGTGTGTGAAGGTTGTGGCGACTGTTCTGCCATTCTGCATTTCTTGTCAGAAACGATATTATTACAGAGATAGATGGCACGTGTGGTAATAGGGCTTTCGGGCGGGGTTGACTCGTCCGTGGCCGCATACCTGCTCAAGGAGCAGGGGCATGAGGTGATCGGCCTCTTCATGATCAACTGGCACGATACCACGGGTACGCTCGAGGGAGACTGTCCGTGGCATGACGACCGTCTTTTTGCCGAGATGGTTGCCAAGCGGCTCGACATACCGTTGCATGTTGTCGATCTGTCGGAGGAGTATCGTCACCGTGTTGTGGATTACATGTTCGCGGAGTACGAACGGGGCCGCACACCCAATCCCGACGTGCTGTGCAACCGCGAAATCAAGTTCGACGTATTTCTGAAGGAGGCGCTCAAGCTGGGGGCCGACTATGTCGCTACGGGCCACTATTGCCGCAAGGATGTGGTGACGGGCAGTGACGGCCGGCCGGTTTACCGGCTTCTGGCGGGCAGCGACCCCAACAAGGACCAAAGCTATTTTCTGTGCCAGCTGTCGCAGGAGCAGTTGTCGCGGGCGTTGTTTCCGGTTGGAGGGCTGCTCAAACCGGAGGTGCGCCGAATAGCCGCGGAGCAGCATCTGGCTACTGCCAAGCGGAAGGATTCACAGGGGATCTGTTTCGTGGGGAAGGTCGACCTGCCGGTGTTCCTGCAGCAGAAACTCGCCTCGCGCAAGGGGGCGATTCACGAAATCCTGCCCACGTGGCGGGGGTATGAACGCCAGCCCCGGCCGGATGACCTGCGGGCATTGGCGGCGCCGTACCGGTATACGGTCCGCGACGGCAAGAAGATCGGCGAACACAACGGCGCACATTTCTATACGATCGGTCAGCGCAAGGGGCTCGGTGTGGGCGGACGTCCGGAACCACTGTTCATCATCGCCACGGATGTCAATGAGAATGTGATCTATGTGGGGCAGGGCGACGACCATCCGGGACTTTACCGTCGGGCGCTGCACATCGCCTCCGATCAGATGCACTGGGTCCGCCCCGACCTGCGCATGAACGAGGGTGAGCGGCGCCGCTATTCGGTGCGCATACGTTACCGCCAGCCGCTGCAGGCTGCCGAACTGATAGCTGCGGGCGACGGTTTCTATATCCTGTTCGACGAGCCGCAGCGCGGCATTACGGCCGGGCAGTTCGCCGCGTGGTACGATGGCGACGAACTGGTGGGTTCGGGCGTGATCGAGCAATAACCGTTTCAGTGGGGGAGAATGGGAAGGTGGACCGTTATATTTCTTTTGTCTCTGTTGCCGGTTGTCCTGCCGGTGGCGGCCCAGTCTCCGGCCATGATGTTCTACAATGTCGAATCACTTTATGATACCGTGCCGGCGTTGTTCCATGACGACGACTATACTCCCGAGGGGCGTTATCGCTGGGACAGCGAACGTTACACTGCCAAGCTGCAGAGCCTGGCATCGGTGATCGATGCCGTGTCGGCCGATCTGGTGGCTCTGGCCGAGGTCGAGAATGAAGCAGTAGTTCGGGATCTGGTCATGACTCTCGGGACCGATTACAACTACATCCACCGTACGAGCAACGACAGCCGTGGCATAGATCTGGCACTGTTGTACAAGGGAGACCGCTTTTTCGTCGACCGCGTCGAGGATGTCGAGTCGGGCTTCGGACGGCAGTTCATGTATGTGCGCGGCCGGTTGCAGGGAGTCGGGCGGATCGACCTTGTGGTTTGCCACCTGCCTTCGCAGATCGGGCCGGCGGAACGCCGCGAACGGGCCATGCGTCGTCTGGCATCATTCGTCGACGAGCTGCACCGCACCGATAGTTCGGCCCGGATAGTTGTTGCGGGCGACTTCAACTCCTCGCCTGCCCAGCGTACCGTGCGCAGGATCATGCCGCGCTTTCTGTTTCCGCTGCTTCTCGAAGCCGAACGCCGCGGTGAAGGTACGACGGTTTACGACGGCCGCTGGCAGATGCTGGACCATTTCTGGGTCGAGAGGACGAAGTTCCCGGATGTCCGCGCGCAGGTCTATATCGTTGAGAATCTTCTGGAGGGTTTTGAGGACGGCCATGTTCGTCCGCGCAGGACATTCCGTTCGGGCGCATATACCGGCGGGGCAAGCGACCATTTGCCCATAATATTAATTTTTCGGCCGTAATTCTTTGGTTTTTTGGGAAAATTTGCTAATTTCGCGAACATTTCCAACAAGAACATAACATCTATAATTAAAAAAATATTGCAATGTCAAACGTAAAACGCGTCTATTCTTTCGGCAACAAAGAGGCCGAAGGCAATGGCAAAATGAGAGAACTGCTGGGCGGCAAGGGGGCAAACCTGGCAGAGATGAACAAGATAGGTATCCCCGTTCCTCCGGGGTTCACGATTACGACCAGCGTCTGCGCCGAATACTATCAGCATGGCAAGGATCGTATCGTCGAGATGCTGCGCCCGGATGTCGAAAAGGCGATCGCTGGTATCGAACGCCTGACCGGCCGCAAGTTCGGTGACCCGGTGACTCCGCTGCTCGTATCGGTTCGTTCGGGCGCCCGCGCCTCGATGCCCGGCATGATGGATACGATCCTCAATCTCGGCCTGAACGACGAGGCTGTCGAGGCTATTTCGAAACTCTCGGGCAACCCGCGTTTCGCATGGGACTCGTACCGCCGTTTCGTGCAGATGTACGGTGATGTCGTCCTGGGTATGAAACCCGTCAGCAAGGAGGATCAGGATCCGTTCGAGGTGATTATCGACCAGATGAAGGAGGCCCGCGGCGTCAAGAACGATACCGAACTGACGACCGATGACCTGAAGGAACTGGTTGTCAAGTTCAAGGCCGCCGTCAAGAAACAGACCGGCGAGGACTTCCCCGTATCGCCGTGGGATCAGCTGTGGGGCGCTATCTGCGCCGTATTCGGCTCGTGGATGAACGAGCGTGCGATCCTCTACCGCAAGCTGAACAACATCCCGTCGGAGTGGGGTACCGCCGTCAACGTACAGGCGATGGTATTCGGAAACATGGGCAACAACTCGGCTACGGGCGTTGCCTTCTCGCGCGATGCCGCTACGGGTGAAAATATCTTCAACGGCGAGTATCTGATCAACGCCCAGGGTGAGGATGTCGTTGCAGGTATCCGCACGCCGCAGCAGATCACCATCGAGGGTTCGAAACGTTGGGCCAAGGCTCAGAACATAAGCGAAAAGGAGCGTGCCGAGAAATATCCTTCGCTGGAGGAGGTTATGCCGGAGGTATACAAGGAGCTGAACGAGATACAGCACCACCTGGAGCAGTACTTCACCGACATGCAGGATATCGAGTTTACGATCCAGGACGGCAAACTGTGGATGCTGCAGTGCCGCAACGGCAAGCGTACCGGTGCCGCGATGGTCAAGATCGCAATGGACATGCTGGCCGAGGGGCTGATCGACGAGAAGACCGCCGTACTGCGTTGCGAACCGGCCAAGCTCGACGAGTTGCTGCACCCTGTATTCGACAAGAGCGCCGTCAAGAATGCCAAGGTTCTGGTCAAGGGACTTCCGGCCTCGCCGGGTGCCGCTACCGGACCGGTCGTATTCTTCGCCGAGGATGCCGAGAAACTCTCCAAAGAGGGACAGAAGGCGATTCTGGTGCGTATCGAAACCTCGCCCGAGGACCTGAAGGGTATGCTCGACGCGGCAGGTATCTTGACCCAGCGCGGCGGTATGACCTCGCATGCGGCTGTCGTTGCACGCGGTATGGGCAAGTGCTGCGTCTCGGGTGCCGGCGAGTTGCAGATCGACTACAAGGCCCGTACGATCCATGTCGGCGATACGGTTGTCAAGGAGGGCGACTGGATCTCGCTGAACGGTTCGACCGGAGAGGTTTACCTCGGACAGGTTGCAACGCAGGCTGCCGACCTGAGCGGCGACTTCGCAAAACTGATGGATCTGGCTTCGAAATATTCGGTACTGAAGGTTCGTGCCAATGCCGATACGCCGAAGGATGCAAAACAGGCCTTCGCATTCGGTGCCGAAGGTATCGGCCTGTGCCGTACCGAACACATGTTCTTCGAGGGCGACCGTATCAAGGCCGTTCGCGAGATGATTCTGGCCGACGATGAGGCCGGCCGTCGCGTGGCTCTGGCCAAGCTGCTCCCGATGCAGCGCGGCGACTTCGAAGGTCTGTTCAAGGTTATGCAGGGCTATCCGGTTACGGTGCGACTGCTCGATCCGCCGTTGCACGAGTTCGTTCCGCACTTCGAGAAGGAGCAGCGCGAACTGGCTGAGGATATGCATATCCCGTTCGAGAAGATCGTCGAGAAGGTCGAGTCGCTGGCCGAATTCAACCCGATGTTGGGACACCGCGGCTGCCGTCTGGGCAACACCTATCCCGAAATCACCGAGATGCAGACCCGTGCCATTATCGAGGCGGCGATGAATGTCCGCGCAACGGGCGTTCCGGTACATGTTGAGATCATGGTTCCGCTGGTGGGCAACCACAAGGAGCTCCGTTACCAGAAGAAGATCATCGACCGTACGGCCGAAGAGGTCTTCGCCGAGCGCAACGACCGGATCGACTATATGATCGGTACGATGATCGAGGTTCCTCGTGCGGCAGTTACGGCCAATCAGATAGCCGAGGTTGCAGAGTTCTTCTCGTTCGGCACCAATGACCTGACGCAGATGACCTTGGGATTCTCGCGCGACGATATCGCCAAGTTCCTGCCGATCTACCTCGAAAAGGGTATTCTGAAGAACGACCCGTTCCAGATTCTGGACCGCAACGGTGTCGGCCAGCTGATCCGCGAGGCGGTATTCAAGGGACGCAGCACGCGTGAGGATCTGAAGTGCGGTATCTGCGGCGAACATGGCGGCGAACCTTCGTCGGTAGAGTTCTGCCACTATGCCGGGTTGAACTATGTGTCGTGCTCGCCATTCCGCGTGCCCATCGCGCGTCTGGCAGCCGCTCACGCCGCTTTGAACGGGGAGCAATAGTCCACAGTCTCTGTCGGGATTCCCGATCATGACAAAGTTAAGGCCGGAAATGCATTTCCGGCCTTAACTTTTGTGTCATTTTGGTGCAGCAGCAGCCGATGTCGGAAGCCGTAAGGCTTTGCCGGTTAGCGAAAACCGGTGCAAGCACTTCGAGGTCAGGCCTTGGCCGCCTCGACCGAGTGAATCATGATCCGCCGCTCGACAGGTGCTATGTGCCGCATCATGGCCACTACGCCGCAATGCTTGTCGTGAGCCAGTTCAATTGCGCGGCTGATGTGTTCCTGCTCCTTGAGGGTGCGGCAGGTGACGTTGTAGGTCACCTCGAAGGAGGTGAATTCCGTTTCGGCATGTACGGTGTCGGTGGTGATGCGTCCCGACCCCTCGATCTCCATCTCGAGCGGCGAGATCTTCATCTTCTCCATGATTGCCAGAACAGTACGTCCGGCACAGTCGCACATTGCCACCAGCATCAGCTCCTTGGGGTTGTAATCCGAAAGCCGTACCCCTTCGGCCGGGACGAAACGTCCGTCGGAAGTCATTTCGAGTTTAACAGTTTCCATAGTCAGAATTATTTGTCCGGGTTCGATAAATAGCAAGAATCGCGCCTCCGACAGGGCTCTTTTATTAAAAATATACGTATATTTGCCGATATTAAAGATAAGTTTCTTATGCGTGGAATCATCTTGACAGTATGTATGTGCCTGGCCGCTTCGGTCGCCATGGCAACTGCGCCGCTCGGAGAGGACGAGTTGCGTCGCGGAGAGGAGCTGTACCGTGCCGGAAAATGGCATGATGCCCGTCGGCACTTTACCGAAGCCCGCCGTTCGGGCGAACTTTCGGGCGTGACGACGATGCAGCGGCTCGACAGTTACATCGCCTTGTGTGCCATAGCCGAGGGTGACGACGATGCCGATGCCCTGCTCAAAAGCTACATGGAACGGTATCCATATTCGGTCTATGACAACGAAATACATTTTGCTGCGGGTTGCGCCTCATACAAGAAGAAAGAGTATGACCAGGCGCTGAAGTACTTTGCACAGACCGATGTGAATCGGCTCGGGGTGGCGCAGCAGGATGAGTTCTATTTCAAGGAGGCCCATTCGAAATTCGTGGCCGGCCGTACCGACGAGGCTTACGATGAGTTCGGTCGGGTGTCGCAGCGGGGCGAGTATGCTCCACATGCACGGTACTATACGGCATATATCGACTACTCGCGCGGCGACCTGAATAGTGCAAAGGCAGGGTTCGCTTCGCTGGCGGATGATGCTTCGTACCGCGATCTGGTGCCCTTCTATCTGCTTCAGATCGAGTTCATGCAGGAGAATTACGACTATGTAACCCAGCATTGCGATGCGTTGATCGACAAGGCTACGCCGGTGCGCCGCGCCGAGATCGAACGTATTGCGGCCGAGGCGTGGTTCCATCTTGGGGACTATTCGCGTACGATCTCCTATCTGGAGGCCTATTCCGACGACGGCGGTACGATGGATCGTCAGGTGCAGTATCTGATGGGCTATTCGCTCTACCGCATGACCGAATACGAACGCGCCGCACAATACCTGCAGTCGGTTTGCGGACCAGACGACGCCCTGACGCAGAATGCCGCATACCATCTGGGAGACTGCCACCTGCGGATGAACGACAAGCTGCATGCAATGCAGGCGATGGCTCTGGCATCGTCGCTCGATTTCGACGAACACATTACCGAGGATGCGCTGTTCAACTACGGCAAGCTGCAGTATGAGCTTGGCGGCGGGACGTTCAACGAGGCAGTAAACATCCTGACGCGTTATATCGATCGTTATCCCGATTCGCCGCGGTTGTCCGAGGCCCGTGAATATCTTGTGGCGGCCTACTACAACTCGAAAAACTACGATGCGGCCTACCGCGCCATCAAGCAGATGGACAATCCGGACAACAATATCAAGTCGGCGCTGCAGAAGATCTCCTATTTCCGTGCGCTCGAACTCTACAATAACGGCGATTACGACGGTGCGGAGGCGCTGCTCGAAGAGTCGCTCGAAAACAGCTACAATGCCAAATATACGGCTTTGGCAGGTTTCTGGCAGGGCGAGCTGCTGATGCGGGAGGGGCGTTACGATGCTGCCGCGGCGAAATTCCGCCGTTACCTTCAGCTTGCCCCCAAGAGCGAACCCGAATACGAAATGTCATATTACAACCTGGGCTATGCACTGCTCGAAGCCGGTAACCGGACGCAGGCACGAGCCCAGTTCGACAACTTCCTGTGGCTGCATCAGCAGAAGGATGTCTACCGTGCCGATGCGCTCAACCGCAAGGGTGACATCCTCTATGCACAGCGTTCGTTCGACAAGGCCATCGAGGCCTACAACCAGTCGGCCGCCATCGCCTCGCCGGAACGCGACTATGCCCTCTATCAGCGGGCCGTGGTGCTGGGACTGAACGGCAAGGTGCCTTCGAAGATCGAGGCGCTGCGGGCTATCGTGGCGTCGGGCGAGGGCCGTTACGTCGACCGTGCAGCCTATGAACTGGGACGTACGTATGTGGCCGAGGAGCGTTACCGTGAGGGTGCCGATGCCTTCAACTCGTTCCTGTCGAAGTATCCCGATTCGGAATACCGCATTGCGGCGCTGACCGACCTGGGTCTCGTATACCAGAATCTGGGTGACAATGACCGTGCTCTGGAGAGTTACAAGCGTGCCGTGGCGCTGGCACCGAACTCGTCGCAGGCGCGGGATGCCATGGCCGGTATCCGAGGGATCTATGTCGACAACAACGACGTGGGCGGATATTTCGCCTATGCGCGTACGGCCGGTGTCGAAACCGATCTGGGAACGCTGCAGCGCGATTCGCTGACCTATGCGGCGGCACAGCGGCTGTATACCTCCGGAAAGTTGAGCCAGGCGGCCGAGGCTTTCGACAAATATCTCAAAGAGTTCGACAAGGGTAATTATCGGGCCGATGCGTTGTACTACGGCAGCGACTGCCATGTCCGGCAGTCGGAACCCGACAAGGCTATAGAGTCCCTCAAGGCCCTTGCGGCGCTTCCGGCAAATGCCTATACGTTGCGCGGAGCCGAGAAGCTGGCGCAGCTGGCCGACCGTCAGGGTCAGTATGACGTGGCGGCGGAGGCCTATCTGTCTGTGTCGTCGCTGACGAAGGATGAGAAGGCTGCGGCAGAGGCGATCCGCGGTTACGTGCGGTCGACAGTGCGTACGGAAGACGACCAGAAGATTCTGGAGATGGCCGGGAAGGTGCACGGCATGAGCGGAGCCGACCAGACGGCACTGCGTGAGGCCGATTTTGCGTGTGCCTCGATCTATAACCGGACGGGGCGTTCGGATGAAGCTCTGGCGATCTACCGCCGTCTGAGCAGCGAGGTGAACAGCGCCGAGGGTGCCGAATCGGCCTATCGCGTCATCGAAGCCGAGTACAAGGCAGGGAATGCCGATCAGGCCGAAAAGTTGATCTATGCGTTGTCGGAGGCGCAGTCGCCGCAAACATACTGGGTTGCCCGCGCCTTCATCGTGCTGGGCGACATCTACCGCGACAAGGGTGACGATTTCCAGGCCCGGGCGACATATCGCAGTATCGTTGACGGCTATTCGCCTGCGGATGACGGTATTGTGGATGAGGCCCGCCAGCGTATCGAGAGTTTGAATCAGTAAAAACGGAAGATAGATTATGAAAAGAGTCATATTATTGATATTGGGAATGGCCGTGGGTGTTGCGGCAGCATCGGCGCAGGATCTCGAAAAGGAGGTTGTCGTGACGCGTGAGTACACTCCGACCCTCGCTACGCCCGACAAACTGGCTGTAACGCCTCGGTTGGACGATACGGTAACCTTGCGTCCCGATTTCGCATATTCGATCACGCCGGTCGAGTGGCAGACCCATTTCGACGTGAAACCCATTACGGCGGCCTCGACCTATGTCTGGAACTTCAGCCGTCAGCCGTTGCTCTATGTCAAGGCCGGAGCCGGTTACCCGTTCAACACGACGGGCGATCTGGCCTTCTCGTGGTACGAGGCCAATGCGGGGGGTGTTGGGCTCGATGTGATGCACCGCGGCCAGTGGAACAAGATCGATGATGCACAGGGTATTGCCCGGACTGCTTCGCATACCGACAACAAACTGTCGCTCTACGGCTTCACCAACGTCGGCAAACACTATAAGGCCGGTATCGAACTCGACGGCCGATACCGTATGTACCACTATTATGGGGATGTGCTGTCGGGGGTGTCGTCGGACAATCACCGCTTCAGCCGTGATGACATATTCGGTTACGATGTGACCAGCCCCTCGAATACGGTCGACGGCGGTGCGCATGTCTGGTTCGGAAGCGATTTCACCGACATGTCGTTTACGAATTTCCGTATTACGGTCGGAGCCGATTACATGACCTCGTCGGTCAAGGACTATATCTATGCGTTCGACCGGCAGGCCTACGACAAGGTCAAGGTCGGATTGCTGAAGTTCGATGCCCGCGCCGAGCTGGGACAGATGTTCGGCCGCCACGGCTTCTATCTGTCGGTCGACTATGCAAACCGCTCAGGCAAGAATGACTGCGAATACAGCAGTTCGGTATTGACCGCTTCGCCTCGCTACCTCTTCGACAACGGGGCATTCCACCTGCAGGCGGGCATTACGGTTGCGCTGTCGGACAGCAAGGCAGCATACAGTGAGGGCTATTTCGGCCGGATCGACGCCGCTTTGGCTGACGGTACGATCGGCCAGTCGGAGATATACCGGGTGATTTACGACCATCCGTATTATGAATCCGAGAACAAGTTTTACATATTCCCCTACCTGCGGCTGAGTTACAATGACGGTACGACGCTGACGCCGTTCGTCGAGGCCGACGGCGGTGTAGTGACCTACGACCCGGCTACGATGCTCGAGATCAATCCCTACACCATGATCGGCTACAATGCCCGTAACGGCCGTTATTACAGCGGACGTCTGGGTCTGAGCGGCGCTACGCGGTCATCATTGTTCTCGTATTCGGTTTGGGCAGGCTTCCGGGCTATCGACCGTATGCTGTATCCGTATCTTTTCGACGTCTATTACATGCCGGAGGTGGATGAGAATGTACGTGTGGTATTCGGAGGCGAGATGACGCTGCGCCCGGCAAAGGGCGTCGAGGCAAATCTGGTGGCCCACTACTATATGAATACCATGGGACCGCAGATGAGCGCTCTGGGCGACAACAAGGGTCTGCCGGTATATGATGTGAAGTTCGATCTGAAATGGAACATGTCGCGGCGCTGGCAGCTTGGAGTACGTGCCGATGTGGTTGGCAAATATCGGGTTGGGCAGCGCGGCGGAATCTTCGCCTCGCAGGATGTGCCGGCGGCCGATGCTCCGTTCGTGGCGTTCGACAGTACGGTGGAGGTGCCGACCTACGTCGATCTGGGCGTGTCGTTGCAGTATGACCTGGCCGATCGCTTTGCCATCTGGGCCGAGGCCAACAACCTGTTGAACCGTCGGAACATGCTCTATCCGCTCTATCCGACCGTCGGAATCAACTTTACGGCCGGTATCAAGATCGTGCTTTGAGTCATTGACAGTCCCAGAAATAGACTGAAACCAGCAAGCCGCGAACCGAGATTCGCGGCTTGCTGGTTTTGTATGGCTGTATGGCTGTCCGGCGGTCTCCGGCCTTGCGGTTCGGTTGAGAGAGTCTGCACGGCCAGCATTGCCATTATGGCTGACCGGTGCGGATCGTGCCGTCGGGCTACCGTGCGTAGCGTTTGAAGACACGGGCCGTTCGCGACGTGTTGTAGATCTTCATGTAGTGGCGTGTCTGCCCGTCGCCGTCGACCCGCGGAAAACTGAAGTGCGGCGTATGCATCTCCTCCCGCCCGAATCCTCCGAAACGGGTTTCGTCGGTCGAAAGAATGATGCGGTATCGTCCCGGACGGCCTACCGGGATCTCATAGTCTGGAATCGAGGCACTCGGACTCCAGTTGAACACGAAGATCAGGTCGCGGTGCGAAAATACCATCGTCTGATTCTGCTCGTCCATGGCCAGGTTGTAGGGGTAGCCGTCGGCCAGGATCGCATAACGTTTTACCAGCTTGATCATCGCACGGTCGAAATCGCCCAGCTGCGAGTAACGCAGGAACGGATTCCGTACCAGCGACCACTGGCGGCGGGCATGGGCATAACTCCATCCGTTGCCCTCGCGCGGGAAGTCGATCCACTCGGGATGCCCGAACTCGTTGCCCATGAAGTTGAGGTAGGCCTGTCCGCCGGTCGAGATGGTCATCAGCCGGATCATCTTGTGCAGGGCCATGCCGCGGTCGATGATCAGGTTCTTCGACGTGCGGTTCATGTCGGTGTACATCTCCTTGTCCATCAGCCGGAAGGCGATGGTCTTGTCGCCCACAAGTGCCTGGTCATGGCTCTCGGCATAGGCTACCGTGCCGACGTCGGGCAGGCGGTTGGTCATGATATCCCATATCTGCCAGATGTTCCACTGTTCGTCGGGGACCTCCTTGAGCAGCTTGATCCAGAAGTCGGGAATCGCCATCGCCAGCCGGTAGTCAAACCCAACGCCCCCGTCCTCGATCTTCTGGCACATGGCCGGCATGCCGCTGACATCCTCGGCAATTGTGACGGCCGAGGGGCGGAAATCGTGTACGAGCCGGTTGGCCAGGGTGAGGTACGTCAGTGCCGGCCGGTTGACCGAATCGTCGAAAAATTTCTCGCGCGAATCGAATTCGGTATATCCGTGGTGGTGGTATATCATCGAGGTGACACCGTCGAAGCGGAAGCCGTCGAAATGGAACTCGTCGAGCCAGTATTTGAGGTTCGAGAGCAGGAAGTGCCGGACATTTGGCTTGTCGTAGTCGAATGTTTTCGAATCCCAGTACTTCTGGTATCCGGCCTCGCCGGCAGGGGAGTATTGGTTGTCGCTGCCGTCGAGATGGTTGAGCCCCTCGTTGAGGTTCTTGACGTAGTGGGCGTGCACGACGTCCATAATGACTGCCAGCCCCATCGAGTGAGCCGTGCGGATCAGCTCCTTGAGCTCTTCGGGCGTGCCGAAGCGGCTCGACGGTGCAAAGAAGCTCGATACGTGGTACCCGAACGAGCCGTAATAGGGGTGCTCGGCCACGGCCATGAGCTGCACGGTATTGTACCCGGCCCGGCGGATTCGAGGCAGGATGTTGCGGGTGAATTCGGTGTATGTGCCGATACCGGCTCGTTCCTGCGCCATGCCGACATGTGTTTCGTATATGAGCAGGTTTCCGACCGAGGCGATGTCGAAGTTGTCGCCCTGCCAGTCGAACGGACCCGGATTCCAGAACTGTGCGGCGAAATCCTTCGTTTGTTCATTCTGCACGGCCCGGAAGGCATAGGCCGGAATACGGTCGTGCCAGCCGTTGGCGCCGTGTACGCTGATCTTGTACAGCGACCCGTGTACGAGCCGGCCGGCATACATGGCATCGGGCAGGAAGGTACTCCATACGCCGTCGTCGCCGCGATGCATGGCTATGTCACCGCGTTTCCAGCCGTTGAAGTCGCCGATCAGGAAGACCTCGTATGCGGCGGGCAACCATTCGCGGAGCCACCAGCCCGCCAGATCATCATCGCGCTGCCAGCCGAAGTAGCGGTATCCGTTGGCGTAGTCGACGATCGAGCCTGACGCCTTTTCGATTTCGGCCAGGCGGCTTTCGTACAGCGATTTGCGATACTTGAGTTCGCCTTCGACGGGCAGGAGCCACTCGTCACGTTCGACAATGGGGAGGTGTTTTTCATTGGTATCCATAGCCGTCATGGTGAAAAATTCGACACACTAAAGTTACTAAAAACTGGCGTACAAATGCAAAAATCAGAAAAATTTTTCTAATTTTGTGGAATGTGCGTCCGAGCTGCTGCCATTCGGAGCCAAGAATCGGGCGACTCTGAAAAAACGATACTATTAATCTAAAGAGCACTGCTTATGTTTAAAGGACAACCCAAAGGCTTGTATGCACTCTCGCTCGCCAATACTGGCGAACGATTCGGTTACTACACCATGCTGGCGATCTTCACACTGTTCCTGCAGGCGAAGTTCGGCTATACGGAGGCTGTAACCACCCAGATTTACGGAATATTCCTTGCCGCGGTCTATTTCATGCCGCTCTTCGGCGGTATCCTGGCCGACCGTTTCGGCTTCGGCAAGATGGTAACCCTGGGCATCTTCGTGATGTTCGCCGGATACGCGCTGCTGTCGATACCCACAGGTACGGGCTTCGCCGGCAAGGCAATGATGTTCGGAGCGCTGATACTCATCGCCTGCGGAACAGGCCTGTTCAAGGGTAACCTTCAGGTGATGGTCGGAAACCTCTACGACTCGCCCGAATACGCCTCGAAACGTGACAATGCATTCTCGATATTCTATATGGCTATCAACATCGGTGCCATGTTCGCACCCGGTATGGCTACCTGGATTACAAACCACTTCCTGGCCAAAGACGGCCTGATCTATAACGGTCAGATCCCGGCCCTGGCGCACCAGTACATGGAGATGGGTTCGTCGATGCCCGCCGAACCGCTGGCAAAGTTCCAGGAACTGGCCAATTCGGTTTCGTTGAGCGGCCCGGTGGCTGATCTGGGCGAGTTCGCACAGCACTATATCGACAAGCTCTCGACGGCCTACAACATGGGCTTCGGTGTTGCGTGCGTCTCGCTGATCGTCTCCTACCTGATCTATATCGGTTTCCGCAAGACCTTCAAGCATGCCGACGTTACGGCCCGCCAGCAGGAACAGGCTGCAGCTACGGCCGGCGTGAAACATGCCGAACTTACTCCCGCTCAGACCAAGTCGCGTATCGTGGCCCTGATGCTGGTCTTCGCCGTTGTGATCTTCTTCTGGATGGCTTTCCACCAGAACGGCTCGACAATGACATTCTTCGCACGTGACTATACAACCTCCGAGGCTACGGGCCTGACCCGTATGGGATTCAATATCTGGAACCTGGCACTGATCATCGTCGGCGTATATGCTATCGTGGCACTCTTCCAGTCGACCAAGAGCCGCGGCAAACTGATCAGCGGCGGTATTCTGGTTGTGGTTCTGGGCCTGCTCTATTACCAGTGGACACAGACTCCCGAAACGGTTCATATCCTGCCGCAGGAGTTCCAGCAGTTCAACCCGTTCTATGTCGTTGCCCTGACCCCGATCTCGGTAGCTATCTTCTCGGCCCTGGCAAATCGCGGCAAAGAACTCTCGGCACCCCGCAAGATCGGTTGGGGTATGGTTATCGCAGCGTTGGGCTTCCTGATCCTGACGATCGGCTCGTTCGGACTGATGTCGCCCGTTGAGGTGCGCGAGGCCGGTGTCAGCAACATGTTCGTTTCGCAGAACTGGCTGATCTCGACATATCTCGTGCTGACGTTCGCCGAACTGCTCCTCTCGCCCATGGGTATCTCGTTCGTGTCGAAGGTCGCTCCTCCGAAGTACAAGGGTATGATGATGGGCTGCTGGTTCGCCGCTACGGCTATCGGTAACTACGCAACCTCGCTGATCGGTTATCTGTGGACCAGCGGCATGGCACTGTGGATGGTATGGAGCGTGCTGATCGTTCTGTGCCTGCTGTCGGCGCTGTTCATCTTCTCGATAATGAAAAAACTCGAAGCCGCTACGGGCAATGCCTGATGCCGGTTTCCGTCCTGATAATCAGTCGGCCGCCTGAGGAAGGCGGCCGACTTTTTTTCGTACGTTCGATTGTGGGGCCGGCCTTTGGATTTAGACAAAAAATTTGCTTATATTTGCAATTTAAAAACGGGATTTGCGTTTTTATTGTCGGATGAAGCGTCTTTTTGCAAACATACTGGCCGTGGCGGTGCTCCTGTCGGCAATGGTGCCGGTGGGGTGCAGCGAGGATGAGGATCTGATCGGGACTCAGCGCGAACGCATCGTGTCGTATCTCGAATCGAACCTCGGGCTGGTCACCGAAGAGGAGGCCGACCAGTCGCTGACCGGCGAGCTGCTGCCCTATTATACGGTTTGCGGCGAGGCGTACCGTTACATTGCAAATGTCTATCGCACGGATCGTCCGTCGCAGGTGATCGACATGGGTGATGTGGTGACGTTCCATTACGAGTCGTACACCTTCGAAACCGCTCCGGCAACAATCCCGTTTGCGACGAACATCCGCGAGAGCGGTGCCGTACTGGCCGGTGAGTACGGCCTCGATACGACCTATTGGGATTTCTCGCCGCGGGTGGTCAGATTGGGCGGCGATCCGATACTAAAAGGACTGGAAAGTTCGTTACCACAATGTGCGGCCGGAGATACGGTATATGTCTTCATGCCTTCGACGGCGGCCTACGATGACAAAAGCATGGGCGTGGTGGCTGCCAATACCGCGGTGATGATGCTCGTGATAATAGACAGTGTTGAAAAATAGCTTTTTTTGAAACAGATATGGTCAAACGATTTGGGATAATAGGAGTTGTGGCAGTTTTGCTGTGGGGCGCGGTGTCGTGTGCCGACAAGTACGAAGTGTCGTATTCGGAGCGCGAACAGTTGTCGCTCGACGCCTGGGTGGCAAAACATATAAATACGCCGACCGAACGTGCCGTACGGTTGGATAACGGCATGTGGGTCGAGATCACCGACCTCGGAAATACGGATGAGATCGCAACGAAGGATACCAGCCTGTGGGTTAAGTATAACTTTACGGTGCGCGACCTGGGGGGTAACATTTCGTTCTCGCGTCTGGAGGATGTGGCCCGTTGGCAGGGGACCTATACGCGATATACGCACTATGTTCCGGATTACATTTTCAGCGGCGACTACAACTCCAACCTGTTGGAGGGGACCTACTACATCATGCGCAATACGCTGAAGGATGTAGCGGGCAATGACGTCAATCTGCATGTGGGCACGAAGGGTACGATCTACATGCCGTCGTCGCTGGCATACGGAGCCTACGGTACGAGCAACGATGCCGGATACGGCGGACAGTTCTCGCTGGACGGCAACATCCCGGCCATACTCGATTTCGAAATAACCTACATCACCAAGGACCCGGTCAAGACCGAGGAGGCCGAAGTGGATGCCTACATTGCCGGCGACGATTCGTGGCAGCTGGTGAGCGATACGCTGAAGTATCTCTATGTCGACAAACGTTACCGGTTGCCCGAGGGTGAGGAGGCCTACAAGGGCGATTCGATACTTCAGGATTCGACGGTCAAGATCTGGTATGTCGGACGGTTCCTGGACGGCTTCGTGTTCGATACGAATATCGATTCGGTCAAGCGGCGCGTCTACGGCGAGGTGCTGACCGAGGGTGAGGCGATGGAGTTCACCCCGCCCACCGGTGACGAATCGGTCTCGATCGACTCGTCGACCGGAACGGCTTCGGGCTCGTCGTTCATCAATGCCTGGAACTATACCATTCCGACCCTGTTGCAGGGGCAGTGGGCGCGTATAATCTGTACGTCGGCCTATGGCTACGAGGGTTACGGGCAGTACCGCAACGGTTCGACTTCGACCAGCGGTTCGTCGAGCGACTACTTCTACTACGACTACTACAACTGGTATAACAACCCGTACACGAGCTATTACAGCGGTTACTACAACAGTTACTACAACAGCTATTACGACTATTACAACTACTACAATTACTACAATACGTCGACCAGTACGGATGAATCCGAGAGTACGACGACGGTCTATACCGAGATTCAGTCTTATACTCCGTTGATCTTCGAAATCTATATCGAGGAGTAGGCTCTGAAGCCTCCCGGGGGAGTAGAAGTTGTCAGCGAGTGGAGAAAATGTGAGTGAGGTGAGAAGGGAGGGGGAGACGAGCTTGTGTAGTGTAGGTGTATGAATAGATAATAGTGCGAATCGAAGATAAGATTTCGGTTCAGGATATAAGCGGTTCGACGCATGCGCGGCAGTGGAGGCGATGACTCCGGGCGGTGTGTGCGTCGAACCGCTTTTCGTACCACCACTGGAGCGCGGGCCGAATCAGGATGAAAAGATTCATAATCTTGCCGTCGTATTAGGAAAAACAGCTGCAATTGACTATTTTTGTCATGCTACTGTACTCAATTTGTGACGGAATGAATCCAATTTACACCGTTATCCTTGTCATATTGGGGATTCTGGCCGTGTCGGGATTGTTTGTGGGCGTGATGAACGATGCCGCAAACTTCCTCAATTCGGCTATCGGCTCGAAGGCCGCCCCAAAACGTTTCATAATGGCTGTGGCCTCGTGCGGCATCATCGTGGGCGCCGTGACCTCCAGCGGCATGATGGAGGTGGCCCGAAGTGCAATGTTCGATCCGGCCCAGTTCACGTTCCACGAGATCATGATGCTCTATCTGGCTGTAATGCTGGCCAATATCATCCTGCTCGACCTGTTCAATACCCTCGGCCTGCCAACTTCGACAACCGTGGCTTTGGTATTCTGCCTGCTGGGGTCGGCCGTCGCAATATCGACATACAAGATCGCCTCGACAGCGGGCGTCACGATGAGCGACCTGGGGCAATTCATCAATGCCTCGCGGGCGCTGGCCATCATCTCGGCAATCTTGCTCTCGGTGGTGCTGGCATTCTGTTGCGGTACGGTGGTGATGTATGTCTCGCGGCTCATATTTACGTTCCATTACAGCAAGATTTTCAACCGCTTCGGGGCCCTGTGGTGCGGAATTTCGTTTACGGCGATCATCTATTTCGCATTGTTCAAAGGGCTGCAGAATACCCTGGGGCATACGGCGCTGATGAGATACATCGCCGACAATACTGCCATGTCGCTGTTTTTTATCTGGGTTGTCAGCAGTGCGGTTCTCTTCGTGCTGCAGCGCTTCAAGGTCAACATACTTAAGGTGACGATTCTGGCCGGAACCTTTTCGCTGGCCCTGGCCTTTGCCGGCAACGACCTGGTGAATTTCGTAGGCGTTCCGGTGGCCGGATACGATTCGTACAGGATGGCATTCGCCTCGGGCGACATGAACATGACCATGGAGGGGCTCAAATCGGATGTCCCGGCCAATGTCTACCTGCTGTTGGGGGCCGGAATCATCATGATCATCACGCTGTGGACTTCGAAACGTGCACTGTCGGTAAGCCAGACCGAACTCAGCCTCTCGAATCAGAATGAAGGTGAAGAACGTTACGGTTCGTCGCTGTTTTCGCGGGCGCTGGTACGGTTTGCCATGAACATCAATGCCGGTTACGAGCGTGTCGTGCCGAAGCGGGTGAAGAGTTGCATCGAACGGCGGTTCGAACCCCTTGCCGAATCCGAACGCAGCGGTGCTTCGTACGACCTGATACGTGCCACGGTCAATCTTACTACGGCTTCGATCCTGATTTCGGTGGCCACGTCACTGAAGTTGCCCCTGTCGACCACATACGTCTGCTTCATGGTTTCGATGGGATCGTCGCTGGCCGACCGTGCGTGGGGCCGCGAAAGTGCCGTATACCGTATTACGGGCGTCATGACGGTCGTTGCCGGCTGGTTCGTGACGGGCCTGGGTGCGGCATTGATATCATATGTTGTGGGGTTGGTTCTGATCTATGGCGGTACGGTTGCCGTAATTGCCGTTTCGGCGCTGGCGGGCTGGATGCTTGTCCGCAGCAACCTGCGCAAGAACCGCAAGGCTCGCGAGGAGAGCCTCCAGAACCGGAACGAAACGGCGGAGGAGACCCCTGCCGACATCATTGAGTCATGCAAGCAGGAGGTGTGCGAGACGATGGAGAAGGTGACACGGATCTATGACCGGACCCTGCTGGCGGTGTTCAAGGAGAACCGCAAGGTATTGCGCGAGATGGTCAGGGAGTCGAACGAGATCTTCTACCAGTCGCGCGAACACAAGTACAAGATGTTGCCGACGTTGCAGAAGCTGCAGAGTTGCGATATCGATACGGCCCACTATTACGTTCAGGTAGTGGACTACATTTCGGAGGTTGCGAAGGCGCTGATGCACATTACGCGGCCCTGTTTCGACCACATCGACAACAACCATGAGGGCATGACCAAGGATCAGATCGAGGATCTGATGCACATAAACGACGAGGTTGAGGCGATCTACGGCCAGATCAACCACATGTTGCAGACGAACGATTTCAGTCAGATCGACGTGGTGCTGGAGAAGCGCGACCACCTGTTCGAGACGATCGCCGAGGTTATCAAGCACCAGTTGCTGCGCATCAAGGATCGGCAGACGAGTACGCGTTCGAGCATGCTGTTCCTGACGATTCTGAACGAGACCAAAACAATGGTGCTGCAGTCGCGCAATCTGCTCAAGTCGCAACGCTATTTTATAGATCACCGGCCCGACGCGAAGGTCTGACCGGCCGGTGCCCGACGGCATGCCGGAAATTTACTTCCCCCCCCCTCACACAAAAAAAAACTCCGACTTGGAATATTGAGGGGGGGGATTTTGTTATCTTTGTGCAGAATATAGTTACTTAACATTAGCGGACACGAAGATGAAAAAACTGATTTTGATAGTGTGCCTGTGCACTGTTTGGGGGCTCCGGGCCCAGCAGCCGTTGACCGAAGAGATGTACCTTCACGAGGATTCGATTCTTTGGATTTCCTACGAGGCACGGATGAACGAGTTGTACGGACTCATGCAGCAAGCGCCAGAAAAGGAGGATAGCCTGATGTTGGTTGCCGACAAGGAACTGAATGAAGTGCTGGAGAAGAATTGGAAACTGGCAATACGTTACGCATCGGTGCCGAGCGGGTTGCAACGGGTGTATATGACGCGTCTCGACATGCCGAAGGATACGTTGGTCCGTGTACTGGCTTCGCTGCCGGCCGAGATGCAGGATTCGTTCTACGGCCGCTGCATACGCGGGCATATCGAGACCGATCAGATCGAGGAGGGAGACCCTGTTGTCGAGTTCCCGTGCGTGACGATCGACGGCAGTGAGTTCGACTGGTCGGTGGCCGAAGGGAAGCAGTTGCTGATGCTCTACAGCGGGTTGTCGTGCATGGGCGAGTGGGGCCGTCAGCAGCTGAAAGAGATCTATGAGCAGACTTCGCGCGATGACCTGTTGGTATTCGTCTATTGGCCGTGCGAGTCGCTGGAGGCGTTGCAGCAGGCCCGCGAGCAGTATGAGTTCGAGTGTGACAACTATTATTTTGTCTCTGACTTCAAGGGCGATGCGACGCCGATGAAGATAAAGTACGGCACACAGGCCACGCCGACATGTTTCCTTACCGACCGCGACCACACGGTGAAGGTGAAGTGTATGGGTCTGGATGTTGCCCGGATGGAGCCATACCTTGCCCGGACGAAAAAATAACGCCGTGCGCGGCAGTTGCACGCCGGTAGTAATGAAAATAAAATTGATATGCAAACTGTTCTGAAACGGATTATCCTGGGCATAGCGCTGCTGTTGGCCCTGCACACGGCGGCTTCGGCCGGCGAACTTGTCATCGTACAGATCACCGACCCGCAGATCGGCTTCTATGAGGAGGGCGATCTGGAATGGGAGACCGACCGGATAAACTGTGCGATCGACGCAATCAATGCGTTGAAACCCGATTTTGTGATCTTTACGGGCGATATGGTGCAGAAAACGACCGATTCGACCCAGACGGCGCTTATCAAGGGGTGCATTGCCCGGCTCGACCCGGGGATTGAGATTCTGTATGTTCCGGGGAACCATGATGCGGTTTGCCGTGACGGGCGTGTCGACATGACGCCCTACCGTGAGCGGTGGGGGGACGACCGGTTCCGTGTCGAGCGTGACGGGGTAGTGCTGATAGGGTTCAACAGCGTGCTGCTGAACAACGAGCGCCACGACACGGCAACGATCGACCGGCAGACCGAGTGGCTGCGTGAGAATCTTGAGGCGGGTGACGGTATGAAGCTGGTCTTCACGCACTATCCCTTCTTCATGACGGATATCGATGACGAGGATGCCTCGACCCACATTACCGGAAAGTATCGCCGGACCTATCTCGACATGATGGCCGACAACGGTGTGCGGGCAATCTTCTCGGGGCACCGGCATGCTTATATATATCGCACCTATCGCGGTATGGAGCTGGTTACGGCGAGCGCCCTGGGGCGTCCGCTGGGCAAGGCTCCGTCGGGAGTCGAGGTGATTGTTGTCGAGGACGGGGAACTGTCGCACCGTTATTGCGCGATCGAGGAGATTCCGCATTCGCGCGAGGAGCTGCGGCAACTGTTGCGGCAGGAATAGCGCGGGGGACGTTATTCGGACGAAGTGATGCGGTTGTAGTCGGCGACGGAGAGATGAAGTCCGAGCGCGGCGGCAATCGCATTTTCATATAGCTGCAGCCACGACAGCTGCGCTGACAGTACATCAAGAATTGACAGCTGCCCTTCGTTGTAGGAGTAGGTGCTCAGCTGGAGGTTTTCGCGGGCGGTTTCGAGGCTGCGGTACGATGTTACGGTCTGTTGGAGGCTGTTCTGTACGGCTGACCAGGCGTCGGCCTCCTCGAGGAAGATCCGGTCGCGCAGCTGTTGCGCCTCGAACTGCCGGATCTCTTTTGCCTGCCGTGCAATCGCTACCGTGCGGTTTCGGGCTCCCCAGTGGAAAACAGGAATGTCGAGCGAAATATATGCCATCCCGTCGAGCGTAGTGGCCCATTTGCTGTTCGGTGAACGTGTCTGCCATGTTCCGGTGGCTCCGAGGTTTATCTGGGGCAGGTATTTGGCCCGGGCCGACCGGATATCCCATGCAGCCTGTTCGGTACGCAGCATGGCGGCCGTATAGTCGTTGCGGCGGTCGAGAATCTCGGCGTGCCCGATACGTGTCGGCAGTGCCACGGCGGTCATGATCGAATCGGCCGGAAGGCTGGCTGCTGAAAGCGTGTCTCCCATCAATATGTTGAAATTGTGCAGGGCCTTCTGATAGTTCAGCGAGGCCGCCACCAGTCCGTATTCGGCCTCGCCCAGTCTGGCGTCGATCATCAGCACGTCGCTTTTCGAAATGTAGCCGTCGGCAAACCGCGCATCGATAACCTGCTTGAGCGAATGTATGATGTCGACATACCGCTGCGCTACCGAAAATGAACCGATCGAGGCTGCCAGATTCCAGTAGGCATAGTCGGCGGCATAGATTATCTCGGTGGTTGTGAAATATTCTTCGCAGAGGGCGATGTCGGCGGCCAGCATGTCGCTGCGATATGCGGCTCTGGCACCTCCGCCGGCATAGATGGTCTGCACGATGGCAGGCTGGAGCGAGAATGCGAATGGCTTTATGCCGTCGTGTCGGCGCATGTCGGCCGAGAAGATCCCCGATGCATCGAGTCGCGGCAGCAGCCCCGTCCGGCTCAGGCGTTGCTGCTCCTCGGCCGAGAGGGTCTGCGCACGGGCTATCCGCAGTGCATGGCTGTATTGTATGACGGCATTCCGGTATTGCTGTACGGAGAGTGTATCCTGCGGGGAGGCCGTGCCGCAGAGAAGCAAGGCGGTGCAGGTGGCTATGAGCGATCGGATCGACATGTTGGTTTACTGTTTCTTGGCGGTGATATTGAAAAATAGCGAATAGCATACCGGCAGGAAGAATACCGTGAGCAGCGAGGCCATCAGCAGACCTCCCATGATTGTTGCGGCCATGCCTCCGAACATGGCGTCGAACAGGAGTGGCAGCATTCCGAGGATTGTGGTAATGGAGGCGGCCATGACGGGAACCACGCGCGAACGTGTGGCGCTGACAAGAGCCTGGTATGGTGTCATACCTGCACGGGTGTCGCTGTCGATCTGCACGACGAGGACGACGGCATTCTTGATGTTCATGCCGACCAGTCCGAGCAGCCCGAGCAGTGCGAAGAAGTCGAACATGCGTCCGGTGACCAGCAGGCCTCCCACGACGCCCGTGACGATCAGCGGCAGCATGAGCAGTATGACGACCGGTTTCTTGAAGCTGTCGAACAACAGCAGCAGGACAAGGAATATGAGGGCGAGCGTCAGCGGCAGGTTGGCGGCGAGGGCGGCATTCGATTCGGCCTGGCTCTCTTCCTCGCCGAAGACACGCATGGTATACCCTTCGGGGAGTTTGATTTCGCGTTCGATGCGCTGGCGGAGGTCGGTGAAGAGCTCCTTGGTGTTCTGCCCGCGGACGGGGTCGCACTGTGCCTTCATGACGCGTTGCCGGTTGTAGCGCTTGACGACACCGCAGCGGTAGTCGAAGTCGAACTCCGATACGCACTGTTCGAGCGCGAAGACCCGCCCCGACGGATTGAAAACCGGAAGCACCTGCATGTTGGTGAGGTTATAGTCGCCTATATTCTCGTCCTTCAGCAGCACCGGCATGAAGCGGTCCTCCTCGCGGTATTCGCCCAGTTTGTAGCCGGAGGAGGCGATGGTAATCCCCTGCGCCATCTCCCCGCGCGAGATACCTATGCGCGGGCCCTTGATCTGCGAATAGCGCGGCAGCCAGGTCGGGATGCGGTTTCCCCAGCTGTTGCGGATGTTGTCGGCACGGCCGTCATGTCGCATGATCTCCTCGGCGCGGGTCACAAGCCGTGCCAGTGTGTCGATGTTCTCGCCGAGGAATCCGAATTCGATTGCAGCTTCCGTCGCGGGCGACAGCTTGAAAAGCGAGGAGCGTACCCAGACATCGGGGAAATTCTCGACGGCATATTGGTGGAACCGCGCCTCGAGTGGTGCGGTGGAATCGGCCGAGAAGAGTTCGACGAGGATGTTTCCGAAGTTTGGCTTGGGGCCGAACGACGAACTTGCAAGATAGTATCTCGGTGGCGAGGAGCCTACGGTTGCCGAGACATGTTTTACGGCGGGCTGCCGTGAGAGCCATGCGCAGAGCGAATCGATCTGCGAGGCTGAGTACCGGATATCGACGCCGTCGGGAAGGAAGCAGTCGGCACGGAAGTAGGGCTTGTCGAGCGACGGGAAGAAGTTTTGCGGCATTCGTTTCATTGCGACGAGCGATGCCGCGAAGAGTCCCGCCACGACCGTAACCGTAACGGCACGGTGTCGCAGCATCCATTCGAGCAGGCGGGTGAAATGGCGGTAGAAAGGTGTGGAGTATGGATCTGCTGCGGAGGCTGCGTTGCGGGGCGACATCAGGTTTCGGCCGAGCAGCGGCACCTGGGTGAGGGCAAGCACCCAACTCAAGATCAATGAGACGGCCAGCACCACGAATAACGGTCTGACCATTTCGGCAACAGCCGATGAGGCGAGTTGCAGAGGCAGGAACGAGAATATCCCGATCAACGTAGCTCCGAGCAGACTCCATTTGGGACGGTTGGCGGCTTCGATGAGGGCCTGTTGTATGTTTTGACGGCGGTCGATGTTTCGTTGTGCGCCGTCGATCACCACTATCGCGTTGTCGACCAGCATTCCCATTGCTATGATGAACCCGGCGAGCGATGTGCGGTTCAACCCCTCGCCGACGCCGAGCATGACCAGCATCGTGCCGCCGATGCAGAACAGCAGCGACGAGCCGATGACCGTGCCGGCCCGCGCACCCATTAAGAGCATGATGACCGCAATGACGATGGCAACCGACTCGAAGAGGTTGGCGATGAAGCGGTTGTTGGCTTCGCGGGCGATGCGGTTTTCGGGGTAGAGCGTTACTATCTCGATGCCGAGCGGCATCTGACCTTCGAGGCGCGACATCTCCGCTTCGATCAGGCGGCCGCTCCGGACAACATCGCTCTTCGGGTCGGTCGAGATGCCGATCCCGAGACCCCGCTCACCGTCGATGTGCATCATCGTCGAGGGCGGGTCGGCATATCCCCATTCGATACGGGCCACGTCGCCCAGCCGGAACTGTTTGCCCTCGCCGGTGGTGAGGATCTGGTCGGCAATGTCATCGAGCGAACGGTAGGTGCTCCCTTCGAGGATCCGGATCTCGAACTCGCCGGCCTGCTTCTCGCCGCTGTCGATGATCCGGTTCTGCTGACTCATCGCTTCGATTATGTTCTGCGGGCGGATGGCGAAGTTGCTCAGCCTCGACATGCTCACAAAGACATTCACGACGGGCGACTGTTCGCCGTAGACCGTAACCTTCTGAACGCCGTCGATGGTCGCCACCTGCCGCTTTATGCGCTGTGCCCAGTAGCGAAGCTGCTCGTCGTCGATGTCGGGATCGGCCTTCAGACCGTAGTATATGCCGTAGAGGTCGCCGAAATCGTCGTTGACCGTGATGGCCGAGGCTCCCGGAGGGAGTTGCTGCGAGATGTTGGCAACCTTGCGCCGCAACTCGTCCCACATCTGCGGCATGCGGTCGGCGCGGATCGAGGGCGACAGTTCGATGGTGATCTTCGAGAGTCCGTATTGCGATTCGGAGACTATCTTGTGGACGAACCGCATCGACTGTATTTCACGTTCGACGGGTTCGGTGATGAGCATCTCGACCTCCTCGGGCGAGGCTCCCGGGTAACGGGTCATCAGTACGGCGCTTTTGATGACGAACGGCGCATCCTCCTTCTTGCCCAGATGCAGGAAGGCGTAGAGGCCGCCCAGCAGCATGACGGCGAGCAGGAACCATGTGACTCGGGTGTGCGAGAGCGAATATCGGGTGATGTCCATGACGCGGTTATTTTATGATTTCGACCTTCTCGCCCTCCTGCAGCCGGTAGACTCCGGCCGTCACGACCCGCTCGCCGCCGCTCAGACCGCTTTCGACGGTGGTCATGTTGCGTCCGAAGGGTTCTCCAAGAACAATCTCGCGCAAACTGACGCTGTCGCCCTCGACGATCCAGACGAATGTCCCGCCGCTGATTGGGGCATAGACGGCACTGAGAGGTATGGCGGTCTGAAGGATCTTGGAGTTCTGGTCTATCTGCAGCGTTATGATGCACGACATGCCCGGCGAGATGTCATAACGCCCTTTGGGGAGCGGTTCGCGCAGGCCGAGTGTTACGGGGAATCCCGAGGCGTCGGACGATGTCCGGACATAATCCTTCAGGTATGCCGGGAATCGTACGCCGCGGTAGTTGTCGAATTCGACGAAATAGCGGACCGTCGTGTCGCCCAACAGCGCCAGTCCGCTTTCGGGCATGGTGAAGCGCACGCTTCGCGTCACCGGATCAACCAGCCGCACGATGCTCTCACCGGCCTGCACACGCTGGTAAAGATCTGCGAACTTCTTCTCGATGATTCCGGCGAACGGTGCCGTGAGCCTGGTCTGGCGGAGGATGTCGGCCGTATTGTCGTATGCCGATTTGGCCTGTATGTATGCAGTCTGCGCCGATTCGTACTCGGCTCGCGAAATAGCCTCGTGGGACAACAGCCGCTGCGCCCGCTCGAACTGCGACTGGGCTGTCTGGAATGCCGACCGTGCCGCATCGCGCTGCAGTTCGTACTCCTTGGGATCGAGCCGGGCTATGAGAAATCCTTTCGGGATGGCGGTGCCTTCGCTGACATCAATGCGCTCGATCTGGCCGCCGACCTTGAAGGCGAGATTGGCGGCATTGTCGGCCGTGGACATTCCGGCGAAATCCTTGTCGATGAAGTCGGGCCGGAGTACGGTCGTGACCTTTACGCGGCGTTCCGGAACGGGTTGCGGACGCTGGCGGTTGCATTCGTAGGTCAGCAGCCCGCATAACATGATCAGAAGTGTGCGATACAACATGGCGAAGTTTCAAAAATGAGACATCCGTCCCGACGCGTGTGCCGGAACGGATGCAACAGTTTCAATTTTCGTGCCTTGTTGCCGTCAGCGGAGTCTGGATCAGGCGGTCAGTTCGGCCGTCCGGGCATTGGCAACCGAGATGAGGTCATTAGGCGCTATCTGGATCTGCAGGCCGCGCACCCCGGCGCTGACGTATATCGTATCGAAGTCCATGCAGCTCGAGTCGATGAAGGTCGGGAACTGCCGTTTCATGCCGATCGGCGAGCATCCGCCGCGGATATAGCCGGTCGTGGCCAGCAGCTCGCGGACATGGATCATCTCGGCGCTCTTGTTGCCGGAGATGCGTGCAGCGCTCTTGAGGTTCACTTCGCGGTTGCCCGGGATGACGCAGATGAAAATTCCGTTGCGGTCGCCGCGCAGAACGAGCGTCTTGAAGACCTGCCGGATATCCTCACCGATCTGGTCGGCGACGTGGCATGCATCGAGATGCTCCTCGTCGACCTCGTACGGGATCAGTTCGTAATGGATCTTCATGCGGTCGAGAATACGTGCCGCATTGGTTTTGCTGATCTTTGCCATGGCGTTGCGGGTCTATTTTCGTGCGTTGAGGATACGTTCTATTTCGAGGAGTTCGGCCGGTGTGAATTCCGGGCCGTTCAGGGCCTGGAGATTGTCGTCGAGCTGCGCTATGGTGCGGGCGCCGATCAGGACACTGCTTACGCGCTGATCCTTGAACAGCCATTGCAGGGCCATCTGGGCAAGGTCCTGACCGCGGGCTGCGGCGATCTGGGCGAGGGCCGATACGGCCTGGAGGTTCTGCGGCGTGAGAAGGTTGTTGCGCAGCGAACCGTCGATGCGGTCGGCCCGCGAATCGGCCGGAATACCGTTGGCATATTTCCCGGTCAGCAACCCCTGGGCCAGCGGCGAGAAGGCGATCAGTCCTACACCGTTCTCCTCGAGCACGTCGAGCAGGCGCGGTTCGACCCACCGGTCGAGCATCGAGTAGCGGGCCTGATGTATCAGGCAGGGCGTACCGTTCCGGCGCAGGATCTCGATGGCGCGGCGGCTCTGTTCGTCGTCGTAGTTCGAGATGCCGACGTATATGGCTTTTCCGTACCGCACGGCGTCGGTCAGTGCACTCATGGTCTCTTCGATAGGGGTCTCGGGATCGGGACGGTGCGAGTAGAATATGTCGACATAGTCGATCCCCATCCGTTTGAGGCTCTGGTCGAGCGAGGCGAGCATGTATTTGCGGCTGCCGCCGTTGCCGTAAGGGCCGGGCCACATCTCGTAACCGGCCTTGGTCGATATGATCAGCTGGTCGCGGTAGTGTCCGAGGCCGTCGCGCAGGATACGTCCGAAATTCTCCTCGGCCGACCCGTATTCCGGCCCGTAGTTGTTGGCCAGATCGAAGTGGGTGATGCCGCAGTCGAAGGCATGGAAGACTATCTGTCGGACATCCTGGTAACGGTCGACGCTGCCGAAGTTGTGCCACATGCCCAGCGACAGCCGTGGCAGTTTGAGCCCGCTGCCTCCGCAACGGTTATATTTCATCTTTTCATAGCGGTCCTGGGCCGCCCGGTATACATCTATCATGGTTCGATGGTTTTTTATTATCCAAAGATATGATATTTGTCACGGACAGTCAAGGATGTCGGCTGTAATATGTCTAAAAAGATTAATTTTGCAACTTCAAACGACATATGAACTGAATATGGAAAGACGACAAATCGTATTTGACTATCTGGATTCGCACGGCATACGTTACGAATGGTATGAACATCCCGAGGCGCCGACGATCGAAATCGCCCGCGAGTATTGGCACGACGACGGCTCGACGCACTGCAAGAACCTCTTTTTCCGCAACCACAAGGGTAACCGCCACTATCTGGTCTGCTTCGACAGCAGCCACAACATGGCAATTCACGACCTCGAACACCTGTTGCATCAGGGAAAGCTGTCGTTCGCGTCGCAGCAGCGCATGGAACGTTATCTGGGGTTGCTGCCCGGGTCGGTGTCGCCGTTCGGGTTGATCAACGATACGGAGAATCATGTACACCTGTTTCTCGATAGCAATCTTCGTTCGTGTCCGAGCCTCAGTTTCCATCCCAATGACAATCGGGCGACGGTCGTCATTTCGCTCTCGGAGTTCGAACGCTATCTGAACCTGGTCGGGAACAGCTACGAGTATATCGACCTGTATTGAATGCCGTGCAGCGGATCTGCGTACCGGAATAATACGCTCCGGTTCGCAAGGCGCGCACAATAGATGAAAAACGCCACGCCGATATGCAATGATCGGCGTGGCGTAATTGTTAATGTTCGGCTCTTTGTCCGACGGACGGGCTCGGAACATATCCTTTCCTGTCCCCTTGTCACTCATCCCCCCCCCTCATCCATCTCAGTTCGGCACCTCAGATAAGGGGGTTGCGGAGCGTATTAGACTGTCGGCTGTCTGGACTACCGAATAAAGAGCATTTCGCGGTATTTGGGCAGCGTCCACATCTGGTCGTCGATCATCAGCTCCAACTTGTCGATGTGGTAGCGGATCGAGTCGAGGTAGATGGCAACCGTATCGTGGTACGCAATGGCCTTTTCACGCTCGCAGGCGATCTTGTTGGCCACCTTGCGTGCCTCGACCATCTCGTTGACCATCTTCTGAATTGCGGCCGTATGTGCCGAAATCTGCTTGATCAGGGCAATGTCCTGCGAGGCGTCGAGCGACAGCTGCGACATCTTGTAGACCTTGTCGAGCAGCATGGCTTCGTATTTCGAGGCGATCGGCACGATGTGGTTCAGCGCCAGGTCACCCAGGACGCGTGCCTCGATCTGGATCTTCTTGGTATAGGTCTCCCAGCCAACCTCGGTGCGGGCTTCGAGTTCAGTATCGTTCATGATCTTGCTCTCGGCGAACATCGCACGGGTTTCGGGTGTCAGCATGCGGTCGAGAATCAGCGGTACCGAAGTCTCGCAGTCCAGGCCGCGACGTGCAGCCTCCTCTTTCCACTCGTCGCTGTAACCGTTGCCGTCGAAGAGGATCGGACGGCACTCCTTGATTGTCTCCTTGATCACCTCGAAGATTGCGGCTTCGGTGGTCTTGCCGCCGGCGATCAGGGCATCGGCCTGACGCTTGAACTCCTTGAGCTGGCATGTTACGGCAGCGTTGAGCGTGATCATCGCTCCGGCGCAGTTGGCCGACGACCCTACCGCACGGAACTCGAAACGGTTGCCCGTAAAGGCGAAGGGCGATGTACGGTTACGGTCGGTGTTGTCCATGAGCAGTTCGGGAATGTGGGGTATTCCCTGCATCTTGAATCCGCTCTTGCCATCGAACCGGATGGCATCCTCGCTGCTGCTTTCGGCGATCTTGTCGAGGATCGACGAGATCTGCTTGCCGAGGAATATCGAGATGATTGCCGGAGGTGCCTCGTTGGCGCCCAGACGGTGGGCATTGGTTGCTGTCGAGATGGCGGCCTTCAGGGCACCGTTGTGCTTGTAGACGGCGGCGATAATATTTGTCACGAAGGTGACGAACTGCAGATTCTCCTTCTGGTTCTTGCCCGGCGAGAGCAGGTTGACACCCGTATCGGTTCCGAGCGACCAGTTGTTGTGCTTGCCCGAACCGTTGACTCCCTTGAAGGGTTTCTCGTGCAGCAGCACGCGGAAGCAGTGGCGGCGTGCAACCTTCTCCATGAGGGTCATGAGCAGTTGGTTGTGGTCGTTGGCAAGGTTCATCTCCTCGTATATCGGGGCGAGTTCGAACTGGTTGGGTGCCACTTCGTTATGACGAGTCTTGACCGGAATTCCGAGCATCAGGCATTCGTATTCGAGATCCTTCATGAACTCGATCACGCGGGCCGGAATAGCTCCGAAATAGTGGTCTTCAAGCTGTTGGTTCTTGGCACTTTCGTGGCCCATGAGCGTGCGGCCTGTCATCACCAGGTCGGGACGCGCGCCCCACAATCCCTCGTCAATCAGGAAATACTCCTGCTCCCATCCCAGATAGGAGAATACCTTCTTGACATCCTTGTTGAAATAGTGGCAGACGTCGACGGCAGCCTTGTCGATCGCGCTGATCGAACGCAGCAGTGGCACCTTGTAGTCGAGCGCTTCGCCGGTGTATGCGATGAATATTGTGGGGATACAGAGGGTGGTGTCGACGATGAATGCGGGCGAGGTGGCATCCCAGGCGCTGTATCCGCGAGCCTCGAACGTATTGCGGATACCGCCGTTGGGGAAGCTCGAAGCGTCGGGTTCCTGCTGGATGAGGAGCTTTCCGGAGAACTCTTCGATTACACCTCCTTCGCCGTCCTGTTCGACGAAGGCATCGTGTTTTTCGGCCGTGCCGCCGGTCAGGGGCTGGAACCAGTGAGTATAGTGTGTAGCACCCTGATCCATGGCCCACTGTTTCATTCCGGATGCGATCTCGTCAGCGATTTCGCGAGTGAGCGGTGTGCCGTTGTTCATGGTGTCGATCAGGGCATCGTAAGTCTTTTTGTGGAGGTACTTGCGCATTGCGGCGCGGTTGAAGACCCGTTTGCCGAAATATTCCGACGGCCGGCCATCGGGAGATTCGGCAGGACAAGGTTTGCGGTTTATAGCCGCTTCGACCATTTTGAATCTGAGTGAGGACATAATACAAAAAATTTAACCGTTGAACCCGAGTGGAGGCCGTCACATGATGGATGGATGAAGAAGGGGTTGTGTTGCGGCCTTAACCACGGCTACAAATATAGGTTAAAAAAATAATTTTGAAAAATTTTATTAACTTTTTGATTAACAAAGAGCTGATAAAATTGTTTTTTCGGGCCGGAATTCATACATTTGTAAACTGACCAATGTACGGATGACTGTAATCCGTTTTGTTTCACCCTATAATACAGACAGATAGTAATGGCTATGAAGAGAACATTCCTGACCCTGACCCTGACGCTTTTGTCGTCCGTTACGCTTTTTGCCGCTACCCCCTCCCTTGACGATGTCGTGAAGAGTGTCAAAGATGAATTTGCTCCCGACCGCCGTACGGAGTTGTTCAATATAGAAGTCGCTGAATATCCCAGCGTGATTGTACTGACGGGCCGTACCACATCGCCCGAAGCACTGAAGGCCGTAACCGAAAAGGTGTCGGCATTGGCCGACGGCCGTCAGGTGATCAATGATGTGGCGCTGCTGCCCGATGCCGAAAAACTCGACAACAAGATCTTCGGCGTGGTGGATATCGCCGTAGCTACGGTCCGCTCTTCGGGCAACTATTCGTCCGAGGCCGTGACACAGTTGCTGATGGGAATGCCCGTGCGGATTCTCGACGATGACGGATGGTACTATGTCCAGACCCCCGAAGGATATCTGGGATGGGTGGCCAAACGCAGCATCAGGACCATGACCCGCGAGGAGTACAACGATTGGGTCGAGGCAGACAAGACGGTCTATCTGCCCGTTGACGGTTCGATCTATTCGGAGCCGGATGTTCGTTCGCAGCAGGTGAGCGATGTGGTTGCCGGTGCTATCTTGCTGAAGGGCGACAAAAAGGGCCGCTTCATCGAGGTGACGACCCCCGACGGCCGTGAAGGTTACGTTTCGCGCAGCGATGTCGAGGATTTCGATACCTGGAAACTGCGCCGCCCGACGGCCGATGCCGTAATTGCCGATGCAAAGAAACTTCTCGGTGTTTCGTACCTCTGGAGCGGAACGTCGACCAAAATGCTCGATTGCAGCGGCCTGGCCAAAACCGTCTATCTGCTCAACGGCCTGGTGCTGGCCCGCGACGCGTCGCAGCAGTGCCTGACCGGTGAGGCCGTTGATGTTTCGGACCATGACTGGAGCCGCCTCCAGAAGGGCGATCTGGTATTCTTCGGTTCGAGCCGCGTATCGCATGTAGGTATATATATGGGTGACGGCCGGTTCATTCACGAGGCCGGTCTGGTACACATCTCAAGCTTCAATCCTGATCACGAAGAGTATTCGGAATACTGGCTGGGCAGACTGATCCGCGCAACCCGTATAATCGGTACCGAAGACAGCGGTAAAGGCGTATGGTCGGTGGAGAAGTGCCCGCTGTACAACAAACAGTAACTGCAATCGGATAACGAACGACCTAAAACAAATTGGATAATATGAAAAGACGTGATTTTATAAAGAAGGCGCTGGCAACGGGTGTGGTAGCCACCGTAGCGCCGTCGTTGGCCGCATCGGCCTTCCCTTCGATTGCGGCATCGGTAGGATCGGGCAAACGCTCGTCGATCTCCCCCAAGGGTGAAAAGATGAAGTTCTCGTTCTGGCGCGCCGATGCCAAACTTGCACATACGTTTACGGTGTCGGGATCGAGCCGAACCTCGACCGACATTGTCCTGACAAAGGTCGAATACGGTGGTCTGGAGGGATACGGCGAAGCAGCAATGCCTCCCTACCTGGGCGAGACATCCGAATCCTGCATGGCGTTCCTCGAGCGTATTCAGGGCGTGCTGGACAAGTACAACTCACCATTCCTGCTGGACGACATCCTGACCGAAGTCGACCTGCTCACCACGAACAATACGGCTGCCAAAGCATCGGTCGACATCGCACTGCACGACCTAGTGGGCAAACTGATGGGGCACCCGTGGTATGAGATCTGGGGTTTCAACAAGGAAAAGGCTCCCGATACGAGTTTCACGATCGGTATAGATACTCCCGAGGTGGTTCGCGCAAAGGCTCGTGAGGCCGCTCCCTACAACCTGATCAAGGTCAAACTCGGTACTGACAACGATGAGGCGCTGGTACGCGCCATCCGTGACGTCGAACCGCTCAAACCGTTCTGTGTCGATGCCAATCAGGGCTGGCGCGACAAACACCATGCTCTGGAGATGATCCACTGGTGCAAGGAGAACGGTTTCATCTTCGTCGAGCAGCCGATCGGCAAGTACAACCTCGACGATATGGCCTGGATTACCGAAAATTCGCCGCTGCCGACCATCGCCGATGAGTCGTGCCAGCGTCTGATGGATATCCCGAAACTGAAAGGCGTATTCTCGGGCATCAACATCAAACTGATGAAATGTACCGGTATGCGCGAGGCTTACAAGATGCTGACCATGGCGCGCGCCTTCGGCATGAAGGTTATGGTAGGCTGTATGACCGAGACGTCGTGTGCCATTTCGGCCGGCGCACAGCTGGCTCCCGCATGCGACTGGGCCGATCTGGACGGTAACGTCCTGATAGCACATTCGTCCGATCCGTACGACGGCATGAAGGTGGTGAACGGCAAGGTTGTCCCGACCGATCTGCCTGGAATCGGAATCACAAAACGAACCGACCTCTAACCCTCAAAAAAATAATGAACTATGATTAGACGAATGATGTTGGCAGCCGTCGTTGTTTCGGCAATGGCGGTTACGGCATGCACGCCGAAGGCCGGAGGCCCCCCGACGCTCGAAGATGAGTTGGCGGCGGGAAACCTGACGGCAGCCGAAGAGATCCTGAACGAACGGATTGCAAACGCCAAAGACGACGCGGAACTTCTGCGTTACACCTTTACGCGCGATTCGATACAGCTGGTGCGCCGCGATTTCCGTCGTGACAGCGCCTCGGTGGTCGATTACATCAAACGGTATATTCCGGATGTGACGGCCGAGAAGATTGCAGAATGGGAGGCTTCGGGCGTTATCGAGTATAAGATCATTGACGGTCGCAAATGCTATTTCCGCAATGCCGGCCCCAATGTGTTCAACGTCGATCCCGAGGCTATTGCCATCAAACAGGCCCGTTCGGGCGGCGGAGTAAGCTCTCTGGACAGCGTGCTGCTGATTCAGATTCCGGAGATCACTTCGGCTCCGAGCGGTCAGGTGACGGCTCCGCGACGCATGAAGATCCGTCATGAGGTTTTCCTCAAGGAGAGCGGGGCTGTGGTTCCGGGCGATACGGTCCGCGTATGGATCCCATATCCGCGTACCGATGTCGAACGCCAGAAGGACGTGGTGATGGTTGAGGCCAGCGAAGAGTACTTCAACGACCCGACATGCCCGCAGAATACGATATATTTCGAGCGTGTCATCTCGTCGGCCGAGGATGCTGCACGTCCGTTCTTCATCGAATACGAATATACGTCATACGGTCAGTGGTTCGACATGTCGAAGGCCGATGTCAAGCCTTACGACACCGAGTCGGAACTCTACAAGACCTATACGGCCGAACGTCCTCCGCAGATCGTCTTCTCGAAGCGTATCAAGGACCTGACGGCCAAGGTTGTGGGCGATCTTACCGACCCGTATGAGAAACTGTGCGCTATCTTCGACTACATCACCGCGAACTACCCCTGGGCATCGGCACTGAACTATTCGATCATCCCGTGCATCCCGGAGTATGTGCTTGACAACCACAAGGGCGACTGCGGTCAGGTGACGCTGCTGATGATCTCAATGGCGCGTTGTGCGGGCATCCCGGCACGCTGGCAGAGCGGTCTGATGTTCCACCCGAGAAACACCAACATGCACGACTGGGGCGAAGTGTATTATGAAGGCGTCGGTTGGGTGCCTGTCGATACTTCGTTCGGCCGCCACAACGATGTTCTCGACGAAACGGGTGTCGGTGAGAAGTTCTTCAACAGCGGCATCGATTCGTACCGCATGATCGCCAATTCGGACTACTCGCGCGACTTCTCTCCCTCGAAGCGCTATGGCCGTAACGATACGGTCGATTCGCAGTGCGGCGAGGTCGAAACGCAGCGTGGAATGTTGTTCAACGGTACCGATTACGGTTATGACTTCTCGGTGCTGGAGTACAAGTAGCCTGTAACCGTTATCTGTTTAAAGCCTCGTCCGGGAAACCGGACGAGGCTTTTTCTTTATCGTATTGCAGGCGTATATCCGGTCCGAAGAGATTGTCGTATTGCAGACGTATATCCGGTCCGAAGAGATTGTGATGACTTGGGGAGACAGTCAGATGTTGTTGCAGGGGTGTCGGGCCGGCTCAGATCTTGTCGATCATCTTCTGGATAGCCAGGAAGAATTTCGAGTCGTCAATGCTGAGTCTCTGACCGATAAGACGTAATGTCCGTACGAACCGCGTATTGCGTGGCATTTGGTGCGCCGTGAACTGGTAAAGCCCGACGGTGATCAGCAGGCTGAGACCGACAACTGCATAGAACTGCAGGTCGATCGAAGCACCGGCGGCTGCCAGTATCCACCATATGAAAACAACTATCGTGTTGAGGGTCAGGATGGCAAACGTGGTAGACGAATGCGAGTATCCGAGTTCGATGAACATGTGGTGGAGATGGGTCTTGTCGGGGCGGAACGGGGATTTATGGTGAGCGAGCCGTGTCAGCATTACCCTCAGTGTATCGAACACCGGAACGCTCAGAACGGCAAGTGTGAATGGCACCAATCCGATTTTCGGGCCCACGAACTGTGCGCATTGCGAGTTGTGGTGCAGCATTTCGAATACGAATACCGACATCAGAACACCCATGACGAGAGTTCCGCCGTCGCCGATGAACATTTTGGATGTCTTGCCGAATACGTTGTGGAAGAAGAACGGTATGAGAGCGCCGGCCGAAACGGCTGCCATGATTGTCATGGTGATGTCTCCGGAGAGATAGAAGGTCGTGCCGAACATGATGCAGGCGATGATGCAGAATCCCGACGAGAGACCGTTGACACCGTCGATCAGGTTTATTGCATTTATGATTCCGATTGCGGCGAAGAGGGTCAGCGGCACGGCCACGCCGTATGGGATGGTTTCGATGCCCCACAGGCCGTGGAAGTCGTCGATGTAATATCCGCCGATCAGGATCAGTATGAGCATGACGAGGACTTCGATCATTACCCGCATCATTGGGCTCAGGTTTAGGACGTCGTCCATTGTACCGGTGTAGAGCATTGCCATGGCGGCGGTTATCAGGACGAGCAGTTTTGCGGCGTCGACGAACGGCACCATGCTGCCCAAGCCGAAGACGATGCCGAAGAATACGGCCATTCCGCCCAGTACCGGAACGGGTTCGCGTTGGAGTTTGCGGGCATCGGGATTGTCGACGATATTCTTGAGTTTGGCGATTCGGACGATTATCGGGTGGATCCACCCTGACATGAGGATCGATATGACAAAGGCTATGATGACGGGGTAGAGCTTATCCATAGGAGTCTTAAGATTAAGTTTGTCAATAGCATTCTGCCGATAGTTTCAAGCCGTTGCGGATTGGTGCCGCATTTCGAATGCCGGGCGGATCATAGTGAAGGTCGCTGCACCGATTCGGTTCGAAACCATATTGTTATCGTAATGGTTTTGTATGTCCCGGGACGGCGATGGCCATGCTCTCCGCGATTTGAAGCCGCAAGGTATGTCGCCCCCCCCCACGTATTATCTGTTCGATCTGTTTGCACCGGGCAGGCCCGCGCGTGATTCAAAATGCAGCGGCGGCCGTGCCCGTATGTGTATACAAATTCAAGCAAATATATGTATTATTTTTTCAATGTCCAAATTTCGTGTCTGTATTGTGCCGGCCGCCCCTTAGATCGGCAGGGCGGCCGGATGGATGGTCGAAGATGTCGATAACATTCTGGCAATTATGTCTTTATATGGTTTGTGAACGCCGGTTTGCGGTTATGCGGACTGCAACATCATGTGGTCCGTATGGTCATACGGAGGGGGGGTGGAAAGGTGGCATAATTTGCCTGTTTTTTGTCATTTTTTTGAAATAAATATTTCTGAAAACATTGCGGGATATACCTGAGCGTGGGGTGGTGGTTGCTGCACAAAACTGTTGACAATCGTTTTACTGATCGTGTCGAAGCGGAATGGGTGAGACTTTTGGGGGCTTCCGACAAAAAAGCCCTGCCGGAAACTCCGGCAGGGCTGGATGGTTGAGCTATCGGGACTCGAACCCAAAACGACAGAACCAAAATCTGCTGTGTTACCATTACACCATAGCTCAATCGTTTGCTCGTAAGCGTTGCAAAGATACAATCTTTTTTTCATCCGGCAAACACGGAGGCTATTTTTTGCTGCAACAGAGCTTTGTGGAGGATCGGGGTGTCGCCTGAGGAGGCGGAGGAGTTGTCCGGGCGCGTGTCGAGGTGGCGAACGGAACCTAAAAAACACTATCTTTGGCCCCGAAAAAAAGATTCTGATCATGAAAACGAGTTATACATATATTCCCCAGGGGGTATGTTCGCGCCGGATCGACATAATGGTCGAGGATGGCGTGGTGCGCAACGTGTCGTTCACGGGCGGTTGCAACGGTAATCTGCAGGGGATTTCGCGACTGGTCGAGGGTATGCCCGTGGAGCGGGTCATCGCCCTGCTGAAGGGAATCGATTGCGGCGGGAAGGGAACTTCGTGCCCCGACCAGCTGGCCTGCGCTTTGGAAAGAATCGCACAGGAGAAGTAATTCGCGAGCTGGCTACCGCAGATGGTGCGTCCGACTGTAGGTTCTTGATGCCCGTCCTGACTTTACAGCATTCTATTTCCGGTGGCGAAGGTCCGAAAAAGCTAATCGGTGATAGCCCCTCGTCGGCCGTTATGTGCTGGAATACAATGAAAATCACCTGCAATGCCTTCCATGGCGTTACAGGTGATTACGATTTGGTGATTTATATTGAGCGCGCCCTCGTCTATTGAGCGGCCCTCATCTATTGAGCGCGCTCCCGTATGTTGATAGCCGAATATCCCGTCGTATGGTGGCGCCCGGATTGTTGCCTTTTTGTCTGCGCCTTGAGGATCGGTGTTTATTGTTGGCTGTCGGGATGTTGCGCTGGTGTAAGGCCGGCGGTTACTTCAGTGTCATGCGGTAGACCTCCGTCAGTCGGTCGGCCATCGCCTCCCAGCTGAAACGTTGTTTTTCCTGCTCCATGTTTTTCCTGAAGCGCTCGGCATTGCCGTCGCTGTAGAAGCGCACGAATGCCGCAGCAATCGACTCGGCAGTCGTATCGGTCACATATCCAACCACATCGTTCGGAACGATCTCGGAGAGCCCGCCCACGTCGGTCACGATCATCGGCAGCGAGAAGTTGTAGGCTATCTGCGTGACGCCGCTCTGCGTGGCGCTGCGGTAGGGCTGTATCAGCACGTCGGCGGCCGAGAAGAAGTAGCGGACCATGTCGTCGGCAACGAAATAGTCGTGCAGCAGGATATCCTTCTGGAGACCGAGCCGTGCGATCTGTTCGATATATTTTTCGCGGTTGTAGTAGAACTCTCCAGCCACGATCAGGCGCCGGTTTGCAGTGTGGCCCTCTTTTTTCAGCAGCGCCCAGGCATCGAGCAGCAGGTCGAGACCCTTGTAGTCGCGTATGATGCCGAAAAAGAGCGAATATTCGATTGCGGGGTCGAGCCCGAGTTTCTCGCAGGCCTCGCGCTTGCCGACCCGGCTGCCGAAGTTGACAAAGAGCGGGTGCGGCGAGAAGAGGGCCGGTTTTGAACGGGTGAACTGATCGAGGTCATCCTTGACCTGCTGCGACATGTAGATGAATCCGTCGACGCTGTTGATGAAGTATGAGGTGCAGGGGCGGTCGATCAGGTGGTGTTCGTGCGGGATTACGTTGTCGAGCTGGACGATTGTTTTGGTGTGTTTGTTGCGTCGGGCGATGCGCGAGATGGTGCCGAAGCAGGGTCCCATGAACGGTGTCCAGTACTTCATGAGCAGCATGTCGGGGCGTTCGCGACGGATGCGGAGTCCGATGCGGATCCAGTTGAAGGGGCTGACCGTATTCACACACCGTTCGATCCTGAGGTCTTCGGGCGCCGGGGAGTCGGTGTACTGGCTCTTGCCCGGAAACAGGAATGAGGGATACTGTACGGTGAAGGTCTTGATGTCGGCCTCGCAACCGCGCGACTTGAAGGTGCGTGCCAGGATCTCCATGATGGAGGCTATGCCGCCCCGATATGGATGCGCCGGACCCAGAATCGTGATTTTTTTCAAGCTTTGCATGGCTGTCATATCTCTTTTTGCGGAGACGGTTGCCTCCGTTTGAAATGCAAGATACCAATTTTAACCCGTAAATCCCAATCCGCAGGCCTAAATTTTTCTGTCGGCTGCGGGTGGAGGCTGGAGCCGCAGTGTGGGGGAGCTTTTACGTAGAGGATGGCCGAGGCATGGTACGGTTGCGGCCGGCGGAGTGTCACGGTTGGGACATAGTCTGTTTTGGAGCGGGGGGCTTGCCGTACGGGAGGAGCGTTTTTTGCGGAGCGGCGGAGAGAGTTTTTCTCAATTTATTCGTACCTTTGTGTGAAATACAAAACAAACGATTGACAATATGGCATTGATAAAATCAGTTCGCGGGCATGTGCCCGAAATAGGCGAAGGTACCTTCCTGGCCGAAACGGCCGTTGTAATAGGCGATGTGCGTATCGGCAAGGGCTGCTCGATATGGTATGGGGCGGTTCTTCGCGGCGACGTCAACAGCATAACCATCGGTGACCGTACCAATATTCAGGACGGCGCCGTGATACATACGCTTTACGACGGTTCGAAACACCCGTCGCAGACACATATCGGCAACGACGTGTCGGTGGGCCACAACGCTATCATACACGGCGGCATTATCGGCGACGGCTGCCTGATCGGCATGGGAGCGACGATCCTCGACAATGCCGTAGTGCCGTCGGGGTGCATCATTGCGGCCAATGCGCTGATACTGTCCAATGCGAAGTTGGAGCCCAACAGCGTCTATGCCGGCGTACCGGCCCGCAAGGTCAAGGAGGTGACGCCCGAACAACGTAAGGAGATCATCGAACGTACGGCGCACGACTATATGCTCTACGCCAGCTGGTACGGCGAAGAGAAGCAATAATGTAGCTGTGACGGAGCCGTGTGGCGGAGCGTGGGACGAACGAGGCTCCCTGCCCGCCGTTCGGGTGTCCCGAATGCCGGCCGCCGTCATGTTGAGCAGAAATAACCATTCTGCCGGCCGAAGCCTGTTTCAGACCCTCGGCCGCGGGATATTTAACTTTAGGTGCTATGGAGGTTATGGACGGTATGCCCAAATCGCGGATCGGTGTGACCAATGTCATGTTGGCATTGGCCATCAGCCTGTTGATCAACTTCTCGTATCTGTTGATACTGTTCGAGAGCAAGACGAGCGACGACCGTAATCTGCCCTCGGAGATGTCGTATCATAAACAGGATCGGGTTGTCGAGATCGACCGCACCGGCGTGTTGAACATCATGCCCGACGGATATGGCTATATCGTGTATCCGGCGGGAGGTGAGATCGATTCGGTATATGTCCATTCGGGAAGGATCTGGCGATATGGCCTGCACAATGGCGACCGTATGGTTGTCTCGGCCGAGGAGCCGAGGAAAGCCGGTGCCCACCACTCCCTGGAAAAGGTCTATTCGATCAACGGAAAGCCGTTCGAATATGAATCCCGTTTCGATAAACCCAATTCGGCCTCGCAGACCACCATCCAGATCATCAGCTATTGGGTGCTCACATTCCTGCTGCTTACGATCCTTACGCTTCGCATGCGGAAACGGTCGTGGCAATACTATGCCAGCCGATATACGGCTTGCCTGATTCTGGTTGCATTGTTCTATTTCGTGGCTCCGACTTTGGAAATTCGCGGCGACCTGCCTCGCGGTATGATCGACATTATGCTGATCTTGAAGTGTTCGTTCGTACTGGTGGTGGCGGTTCTCTACGGCCGTATTTACGGACTGCTCTACCAGCGACAGCGGATGGTGCTCGAATACGAACAGCTCAAAAACGAAAACCTCTCGACCCGATACCGGGTGCTGATGAGCCAGATAAGTCCCCATTTCCTGTTCAATTCGCTCAATTCGCTGTCGATGCTCGTGCGCGAAAAGTACATCGACAGCGCATTGAACTATATCGACCGGTTGTCGTACGTGTTCCGCTACATCATCCAGAACGGTGACAATACCCTTACGCCATTGTCCGAAGAGTTGAAGTTCGTCGATGCGTACCGGTATCTGCTCGAGGTGAGGTATGCCGACAAGCTCTTCTTCGATATCGAAGTCGACAGGCAGTATTGCGACATGCTGCTGCCGGCACTGTCGCTCCAGCCGCTGATCGAGAATGCCGTCAAGCACAACAGCATAACCCGGGCCCATCCGTTCCGGATCACGATCCGTACGGATGGGGCATGCGTGGTTGTCTCCAACCCGATAATTCCCAAGATGACGGCCGAACAGAGTACGGGCATAGGTTTGAAGAACCTGTCGAGCCGCTGGCAGCTGATCGCCAATCGGGACATACAGGTGATACGTACCGACGATCGGTTCGAGGTGCGTCTGCCGCTTATCTCCAACAACAAATCCCAGGACAAACGATGAAAGCTCTGATCATAGAAGATGAAACCGCGGCCGCCATAAACCTCGAGGCGTTGCTGCGAAAGGTCGAACCGTCGTTGCAGATCGAGGCGGTGCTCGAAAGTGTCGGAGAGAGTGTCGAATGGCTCAGTTCGCATCCGATGCCGGATCTGATCTTCATGGATATACATCTGGCCGACGGCGAGTCGTTCCGAATATTCGACCGGGTTGAGATCGACTGCCCGATCATCTTCACCACGGCCTACGATCAATATGCCCTTGAGGCCTTCAAGGTCAACAGCATAGATTATCTGCTGAAGCCCATCACGCAGAATGACCTGCAACGGGCGCTCGACAAGCTGCACCGGTTGTCGGTGACCGAACGCCGCTCGATATCGGAACGCGTGACGAGTCTTGCGGCCGAAGCCAGCAAGGCCTCCCAGAACGTATTCCTGATACAGGTTCGCGACCGCATCCGCCCCTTGAAGTTCGATGAGGCGGCCTATTTCTATACGAGCGACGAACGTGTGACGGTGCATACCTTCTCGGGAGAGGTCCTGGCGATGGACAAGACGCTCGAAACGCTGTCGGCAACGCTTCCCGAGAATGATTTCTTTCGTGCCAACCGCCAGTTCATTGTTTCGCGCGGTGCCATTCGCGACATTTCGGTATGGTTCGGCAGCCGTTTGGCACTCAATTTGATTCTCGATACGCCGGAGCGCATAATCATTTCGAAGGCCCGTGTGCCGCGTTTCAAGCAGTGGCTTGTAGGCGGGGCCGGTCAGAAGTGATTCCTGCGCGCAGAGAATCAACAACCTAAAAAAGAATCATTTATGTTACGATTTTTACGCATCATTGCGCTTTCGGCGTTCGTTGTGTGCGTGACGGGTGTTTGTGCCGCCACCGACGGCAAGCAGACGGCCCGGAAACAGCAGACGCAGGATCAATTGGCCGAGAAACGGACCGAGAAACTCTCCAAGACCTTGTCTCTGACGGATGTGCAGAAGAAGGCCGTGCATCGGTTGACCAAGGAGCAGTTGGCGGCATATCATGCAGCCAAGTCGGACAACAGCCTTTCGATGTCGCAGAAACAGGCCAGGATGGTAGCGGCGGATTCGGTGTACGGCAAGAAGCTGCAGAGTGTCCTGACTCCTGCACAGTATCAGAAGTGGCAGGCCGAGGCCGACTGTGTGGTCATGCCGAAGGGCAAGACACATAAGGCCGACAGGCATCAGATGAAAAAAGAGTCGCGCAAGGGCGGTTCGGGGCGTAAGTAGCCTGCCGTACATGAACTGTGGGGCCACGCACTCGGATAGACTCGGGCGGGTGGACATGATAAACGGCGGATAGTACTGTTAATCAGTGACTATCCGCCGTTTTTGGTTTCGGCCGGCGGAGCGCTCGTATGGCGTTGCCGGAGGCACAGTAACGAATGTCGGCTATGTTTGTGACAATGACCCGGAAAGATTGTCGGAATGTCGAATGAGCTCCGAAAAAATTTGATATTGTACAATTAAGTTGTACTTTTGTACGGATATAATATTGTGGCAGGATTGTTCAAAAAGAGTAGTCCCGACGGGAATCGAACCCATATCGTATGAACCGGAATCATATATTCTATCCATTGAACTACGGGACCAACGGCGTTGCAAAGATGCAAAAAAAATTTTAAAATCAGAAACAAAGTCTCCCAAATATATGACCATAAAACTTGACAATTGGCAGAGGATCGAATCGGTCGTGAAGCTCAGTGGTCTGAGCATCAATGCCTTTGCCCGTTATCTGGGACTTCCGCGAGGTGAAAATCTATACCAAATAAAGAAAGGCAACAACGGCATAAGCCGCGATCTGGCACAGAGAATCATACATAAATTTCCTCAAATCAGTTTTTCGTGGCTGATGACCGGCCGCGGAACAATGCTCGCCGACGACAATGGCAACAGTGGTATTCCGTTGTACCGTTGCAGCGACCGTGCGGATGTGGGGAGGCTCTACATGCTCGAACCCGATGATTTCGTCCTGCTGCCCGGATATGAGGATTGCAATATCGCCATCGAACGGAATTGGGAACCGATTCAGGGTGCCGCTGCAAGGGGCCCGATCCTCCTGTTGCGCCGATTGACGGGCCGCAACATTCGCGAGAACAAATATCTTGTGGTGACCGAGGGGCTGGTGGACGTATGTACGGTGAAACGTATGGCCCGTACCGGAAAGCTGCGTCTGAGCGGGACGACGGTCCCGAATGGCGCCATGGTGATCGAGAGTGCCGACCTGAAGGAACTCTATCTGTTGCGGGGGATAGTGACGAGTACGGCGCCGGCCGATTAGCTCATCCGCCCGGAGGTGTGGGTGACGTTGCAGAGGGGCATGGAATTACGTATGGTTGACAATGATGTATTTTGATCAGATAAAACAAGAATAAGAGTTTCACAAATATGTTTTCAGGAATAGTTGAAGGTCTGGCCGTAGTAACGGCGATACGGACCGAACAGTCGAACAAGCATTTTACACTTCGGGCGGATTTCTGCGACGAGTTGAATATAGACCAGAGCATCGCGCACAACGGCGTATGTCTGACGGTGGTGGCCATCGAGGGCGACACCTATACCGTGACGGCGATGCGCGAGACGCTCGACCGTTCGAATCTCGACGACCTGAAGGTCGGAGACGAGGTAAACATCGAACGAAGCATGCGCCCCGATGCGTTGCTGGACGGCCATATCGTTCAGGGACACGTTGACCAGACAGCCGAATGTGTCGCTCGCGAGGATGAGAACGGCAGCTGGCGCTTCACCTTCGCCTACCGTCCGCAGGGCGAGGGGTTGTGTACGGTCGAGAAGGGTTCGGTAGCGGTCAACGGCGTCAGCCTGACGGTCTGCGACTCGCGCGATGACCGTTTCAGCGTGGCGATTATCCCGTACACGTACGAACACACCAATTTCCACGCTATCGGGGTCGGCACGAAGGTAAATATCGAATTCGACATCATAGGCAAGTACATCGCCCGCCTGATGCGTAACTATGTCAAATAACCGGCCAACTCTGCGAGACTTATGATTGATATGCTGTTGACGATCCGCTGGAACTTCGATCCCGTATTCTGGCGGATTACCGATACGTTCGATATACGTTATTACGGCCTGATGTGGGCCGTGGCCATCGGCCTGGGATCGGTCCTGGCCGACTGGTTTGTCAAGCGTGAGGGCCTGCCCGAAAAGGTGTCGTGGTCGATGTTCTGCTACGGAGCTTTTGCCACGATCATCGGGTCGCGGCTGGGGCACTGCCTCTTCTACGAACCGGCCGAATATCTTGCTCATCCCCTGACGATCATAACCGGAATACGTGACGGCGGTATGGCCAGCCACGGCGCTGCCGTCGGTCTGTTGATCGGTCTGTGGCTGTTCGTTCGCAAGAACAAACTGCCGTATATCTGGGCCCTTGACCGCGTGATGCTGCCGGTGGCCATCGGAGGAGCGATAGTACGGTTGGGAAACCTCTTCAACTCGGAGATCATAGGCTGTCCGACCGACCTGCCATGGGGATTCATCTTCGAACGGCTCTATCCGGCCGGGACTCCGGTCGAGGAGATGGTGGCGCGGCACCCGACACAGATTTACGAGGCGCTGTGCTATCTGATAACCTTCGTGGTGCTGATGTGGCTCTATGTGAAGAAGGATATGGGGCGCCGCCGTCCGGGTGTGATGTTCGGAGTGGGGTTGATTGGAATATTCCTGACCCGCTTCTTCATCGAATTCATCAAGGAGGAGCAGGAGGCCTTCGAACAGGGTATGGTGCTCGATATGGGGCAGTGGCTGAGCATACCGTTCATCATTCTGGCGGTGGCGATCATCTGGTGGGCGATGCGGCGTCCGGCCATTGAACCCGCTGCCGGCGGGCCTGCCCCGAAACAGACTGCTTCACCGGCAGCCGTGAAACCCAACAACAGAAAAAAGAGGAGAGCCAAGTGGTAAACGACAGCATGGAACGGTTGATCCTGAATGCATTGTTGCGTCGGGAGGATGTTGTGATGCCCGGGATCGGGACGTTGCATCCAGTGCGTGTTTCGGCGCGATGTGACAAACGCGGTGTCGTTCCGCCGCGGAATACGGTCCGTTATTCGCGGCGGGTCGAGGGGCGTACGCTGGTTGATATGGTCGCCGAGGCGGCCGGATGCGACCGACAGGCTGCCGGGGAGGCTTACGACCGCTGGCTGAAACGCGTGAAAGAGGGCAATACCGTGAATATTGATGGGGTGGGGCGGATCGCCAATGATTTCTTTACCCCGTCTGCGGAGTTTGACCGTCGGCTTAATCGTGCCCCGGCAACCGAGATAAAACTGCCCGTACGACATCATGCGGCACGTTGGCTGGTCCCGGTTGCGGTGGTGGTCGTGATTGGCGGCGCAGCGGCATTGTGGTTCGGATATTATGGCCGGAGTATGTCTGCTGCTGATGGAGTTCGGGTTACGGAGCAGGTTGCCGGGAACGTTGCGCAGGTGGAGGTCCCGACATCCGGAATTACACCTGGGACCTCGGTTGCGGAGGGGGCTGACGTGCAGTCTTCTGCGGTTGACTCAGAGCATTCGGCCTTGGACAATAATTCTGCAGAATCGGAGACAACGAAGACCTTGGCCGTAGCGGATCAGACGGCAGTTGACAAGTCGGCTGCGGCAGGAGTCTCTGCTTCATCCGGGCAGCCGATAGAGATTGAGATGTCGGCATTGACCCGTACGCTCCGCGGGAGGTACTATGTGGTATTCGGAGTCTTCTCGACGGCCGACAACGCCTCGCGGTTCATCGAACGTACCGTTACGGCCAATCCGGCAGTCGTGTGCCGAGCCTATCTCTTCTCGGAGGGCAAGATCCTGATCAGCGGTTTCGAATCGGATGAGCGTGCCGCAGCCGAAACATTCATGAAGGAGAACCGTGCGATATGTCCCGAAATATGGATCTTCTCAAAATAACACCCGCAGCAGGCTATCCGTTGCGTGGCGTGTACTCCAATACGACATCTTATGAGTAGTTTTATGCGGGATTTCGTGGCGATAGATTTCGAAACGGCAAACCGGAACGGCAGCAGCATCTGCAGCATGGGTGCCGTCATTGTCCGCGATGGACGCCGTTGCGACGATTTCTACAGCCTCGTCCGCCCCGCCCCGAACTATTACAGCCGTTTTACGACCGCAATTCATGGCCTTACGCGCGCCGATACCGATGCAGCCGACCATTTTCCGGAGGTGTGGCAGCGTTTTGCACCTCGCATCGGCGGACTCCCGCTGGTTGCGCACAATGCACGCTTCGACGAATGGTGCCTGCGGTCGGCTTTCGAATACTATGGGTTGGAATATCCCGATTACCGTTTTGCATGCACGCTGATCGCTTCGCGGCGGTTGCTCCGCGGCCTGCCCAACTACCAGTTGCAAACGGTCTCGGAGGCATGCGGCTATTCGCTCAAGGATCATCACCATGCCCTGGCCGATGCCGAGGCGTGTGCACGGATCGCAGTCCGGTTGTCGGAACTCGACGGCGGAACGATATTTGCACCCCGATTGTCGACCAAATAATATCAACAATGGACAAAGATAAGATCAATGCCTCGATCGACAAGCTGGCTGAGGAGGCTGAACGTACGGTCGACCTTATGGCGACGAAAATCGATGAGGCGACGCGTTGCGGGCGTCGTCGTATGGCGCGCAACCGCCGTGAAATGGGCGACAGGTTTGCGGACAAGGTGTCTGAAGCCGGCGAACGGGTCGGCGAAAAGGCCGACCGGCTGGCTGACGAGATCCGCCGCCGTACACGGTAGAGGGCGGATTAGAGATTCAGGAAACCCAACTGGTTCAGCAGTACGAACAGTATGCAGACCGGTGCCACCCACCGCAGGATGAAGACGAACAGGCGGATGTTGATGAACCGGACCGTATGGTTGTTGGTGATTTCGTTTTCGAGCACGTCGCGCTTGACCTTCCATCCGACGAACAGGCATGTGAATATTCCGCCGAGCGGGAGCATGATATTGGCGGTCAGATAGTCCAGCGAATCGAAAATATTCTTGCCGCAGATGGTCCAGTCGCTGAGCAGGCTGAACGACAGCGAACAGATGCTTCCGAAGATCAGCATCGCGATTGTCGTGATCCATGCGGCGGCCGCCCGCGAGCGGTTCCACTGTTCGTGGACATAGGCCGTGACCACCTCGTGTATGGAGATTGTTGAGGTCAGCGCGGCGAGAACCAGCAGCAGGAAGAATATCGACGACCAGACAATGCTGAATGACAATCCGTGGAATATGTTTGGCAGCGTGATGAAAACGAGCGACGGGCCGGCTCCGGGGCGTATTCCGACGCTGAATACCGCCGGGAATATCATCACGGCCGCCAGAATAGCCACCATCGTGTCGATCAGCGCCACGTTTATGGCTGTCTTTCCGATGTTGGTCGATTTGTCGAAGTACGAGGCGTAGACGATCATGCAGCCGAGACCGACCGAGATCGAGAAGAATGCCTGGCCGATTGCGTTGAGTACGACCGACGAGTTGACTTTCGAGAAGTCGGGCTTGAACAGGAATCGGAGACCTTCGCCGCCGCCGGGCATCGTTATCGAGCGGATACAGAGTACGATGAGTATGATGAACAGCAGCGGCATCATGATTTTTGCAGAACGTTCGATGCCCTTCTGTACGCCGAGCAGGATGATGACATGTGTCAGTATGACGAATGCGGCGGTTGCGACGAGCGGTTTCCAGGGGTTTGAGATGAACTGGTTGAAGTAGGCTTCGTACTGTTCCGGGGTACTGTATTGCGCGAGTGCTCCGGTGATCGACTGGAAGGTGTAGTTGAGGGTCCAGCCGGCCACGACCGCATAGAAGGCGTAGATGAGGAATGCTGCCAGGACGCCGTTGTAGCCGATTGCACACCAGGCGGTGTGCGGGGCGAGTTTCTTGTATGCACCGACGGCGTTGAGGTTTGTATGGCGGCCGACGAAGAATTCGGCAACGAGCAGCGGGATTCCGAATACGAGTATGCATATCAGATAGATTATCAGAAAGGCACCGCCGCCGCCTTCACCGGCAATGTATGGGAATCGCCAGATGTTTCCCAGTCCGACGGCGCTTCCGACCGATACCAGTATGGCACCGAGTTGGCTGCCGAATTTCGCTCGATTGTGTGTCATTTGACCAGAGAGTTTTTTGAAACGGAATATCGTTTTTTGAGGTTTGACGACAAATATAAACAGAAAAATCCGAAAACGGATGTCCCGGAACCGGACGGACGGCAGGCAGAATAGACTGTTCTATAAGCAGATGTGGCGATAATCGAAGTTTTTGAAACAGACCCGGCACCAAAATGCGGAATAGTGTAGCCGGATGGCCTTGAAATAGCGAAAATCGTAATCTGGATATATTTTTGCCGTTCGTGTGTTTTTCTCTGCGGCTGCCGAACGGATGCTCAGTTCCGGGACAGTTCGCTCGCTTACGTTGTCGGGATGCCGCATCCGATTCGCTACGGATGTCGCACATGGCTCGGTATCATCAATATTGCACGGTCTAATGCGCGAAAAATTGCATATATTCACGAAAAAATGTTATTTTTGCCACGTGTAACGCCTGTTGGCGTTGCAATGTTGCAAACAATCGCAGATCAGAAGTTTAACTTAATACGTTTTTAGTTATGAAGTATCTGACAGAAGAGAAACTGACGATCGTCGGCGCTGCCGGCATGATCGGTTCAAACATGGCCCAGACCGCACTGATGATGCATCTGACGCCTAACATCTGCCTTTACGACCCGTTCGCACCCGCTCTGGAAGGCGTGGCCGAAGAGTTGTACCACTGTGCCTTCGAAGGCGCAAATCTGACATTTACCTCCGATATCAAGGAGGCATTCACCGGTGCCAAATATATCGTATCGTCGGGCGGCGCTGCCCGCAAGGCAGGCATGACCCGCGAAGACCTCCTGAAAGGGAATGCCGCTATCGCAGCCGAACTGGGCAAGAATATCAAGACCTACTGCCCCGATGTTAAACATGTCGTCGTGATCTTCAACCCGGCCGATATTACCGGTCTGATCACGCTGCTCTACTCGGGCCTGAAACCGAACCAGCTGACTACGCTGGCTGCTCTGGACAGCACCCGTCTGCAGCACGAACTGGTGAAATATTTCGGTCTGCCCGCATCGGAGATTCAGAACTGCCGTACCTACGGCGGCCACGGCGAACAGATGGCCGTATTCGCTTCGACAACAAAGATCGCCGGCGAACCCCTCTCGAAACTCATCGGTACGCGTATGCCCGAGAGCGACTGGAATGATCTGCGTCAGCGTGTCATCCAGGGCGGTAAACACATTATCGAACTTCGCGGACGTTCGTCGTTCCAGAGCCCGGCCTATCTGTCGATCGAGATGATCGCTGCGGCAATGGGTGGAGCTCCGTTCCGCTGGCCGGCCGGTGTATATGTACACAGCGACGGTTTCGACCACATAATGATGGCAATGGAGACCACGATCGGCGCCGACGGTGTTCACTACCGTGTTGTCGAGGGTACTCCCGAGGAGCACAAGGCTCTTGAGCAGAGCTACGAGCACCTCTGCAAGATGCGTGACGAGGTGATCGAGATGGGTGTTATCCCCGCAATTGACCAGTGGTCTACGCTCAACCCCAACCTCAAGTAGTTGGAGAGAGTCTGTCGGAGGGGTGCCCAATGATGGACGGCAATCATCCGAAATCGGCTGACGGCATTTGCATGCAGTCGGTAAGGATTTGGGGGATCGTCCAGAGAGAGGGCCGCGTTATGAGCGGGCCGACGGGATGAAAGCCGGAGAGCCCACGTACAGTAAGCCCTGTAATCCGCACAGATAACACACATAAAAATGAAAACGGCCGCAACTGAATGGTTGCGGCCGTTTTTTGTTCAGAGGGATGATTATTCCTGAGCGGGTGCGGGAGTGTCGGTTATTCCGAGCTCCTTCTTCACCAGCGGCAGGATATCGGTTACCTGAGCCTCGTCGACGTAGATCAGGCTTCCCATCGAAAGGTCGAATATTGCAGTGAAACCGCCCTCCTTGGCCACCTTTGATATGGCATCGTTGGCTTTCTGGAAAATCGGGGCATATACCTCTTCCTGTTTCTTGCTGAAATCTTCGCTGGCGATCTGACGGAATTCGTTTTCGCGGGCCTTGGAGTCGCTCAGCTCCTTCTCCTTGATCGAACGCTGCATGTCGGTCATCGAGGCCTGGTTCTTCTGGTACTCGGCGAAAAGGTTGTTGAATTCAACGGTCAGGGCTTCGATCTGTTCGTTGAGCTCTTTGGCATAGGCTTCCAGATCGGTATTTGCCTGCGCAGTTTCGGGCATGGAAGCGATCAGTTCCTGCGAATTGATACGACCGAACTTCTGTGCGAAGAGTGCCGTAGAGCTGAACATGAACGCTGCGAGAAGGGTCAGTTTAAAAAGTTTTTTCATAAAAAAGTATTTTAAAGTTTTTTAACAGTGTTATTTAATCAGTTTGATGATCTCCTCCGTCTTGTCGATTCCTGTTGAATAATAGAGCAGGGTGGCATTCGAGGCGATGTCGATTACCATGTCGAATCCGTTAGCCTTCGAGTAGTCGGCAATGGCCTTGAAGACCTTCTCCTGAATGGGCTGGATCAGTTCGATACGTTTTTTCATCAGTGTGCCGTCGTTGCCGAATATCGACTCCTGGAATTTGGTAGCCTCCTGCTCCTTGTCGAGAATGGCCTGTTCGCGGGCGTCGCGGGCCGAAGTCGAGAGGTTGGCCTTCTGGGCCTGATAGTTGTTGTAGAGGGTGGCTACGGCCTCGAATTTGGCATCGACCTGCTGCTGGTATGTTTCGGCCAGGTTGTCGAGTTCGGTTATGGCGTTGTTGTAGTCGTTGATCGACTTGAAGATCTTTTCGCTGTTTACCACCATATAGTTCTGAGCCGAGAGGGCTCCGATACAGCCGACTGCGGCCAGTATCGTCAAAATAATCTTTTTCATAGCTGCGAAATTTTATCTGTTCAACTAAAATTGCTGTCCGATCATGAAGTGGAACTGGCTTCCGCTGGGTTTTGACTGTCCGGCGGCGGGGTCGAAACCGTAACCCCAGTCGATGCCGAGCCAACCCACGACGGGAAGGTACATTCTGACGCCGACGCCAAGCGAACGTTTGATCTTGAACGGCGAGAAGTCTTTCCACGACGAGAAACCATTACCGCCTTCTGCAAATACCAATCCGTAAATGGTCGACGAAGGCTTCATTATGAAAGGATAACGCAATTCGACAGTATATTTATTGTATGCACGCGAATAATTCGATTCATCGTTGGCGGGATTCAGGGCGCCGTCCTCGTAACCGCGCAGGCGGATCATGTCGACACCGTAGATGCTGTAACCGGACATTCCGTCGCCGCCGACATCGAACAGCTCGAAGGGTGAGAGTTTGTTGCGGTTGTAGTTTCCGACGTACCCCATCTCGGCAGCGGCCATGAGCACGAGGTTGTTGTTGCTCGACAGCGGGTAATACCACTGTGCCTTGAGGTTCCATTTGTGGTATTCGATCCACTTGTAGCGTTTCTGGTCGGACATGGCCTTGTTGCTGTAGTCCTTGCCGTCCCAGAGCGATACGGGCGGGGTCAGGGTCAGGGCGATGGTGAATTCCGAACCGCGGCGCGGATAGTATGGCTGGTCGATCGAGTTACGCGACAGGACCGTCTTGAACGAGATGACGTTTGCCACACCGTTCTCCATGATGAAGTAGTCCCAGTCCTTGAGGGCGTAACGTTCGTATCCGATTTCGTTGTAGAGGGTGAAGTATGGGTCCGGCCAGTTCAGACGGCGGCCTATACCGGCCGTAACGCCCATTGCGCGGAAGTGTTTGGTCGACGACTGCCAGATATAGTAGGCATTGTTCTCCTCGGACCAGTAAAGACCGACGGTAAGTGAATTGGGTTTCTTGCCGCCGAGCCACGGGTCGGTGAAGGTGATCGAAGCCGACTTGTAGTATGTACCGTTTGTCTGGACGCCGATTTGCAGGCGCTGGTTCTGCCCCTGCGGGTATGGGCGCCACGAACCCTTCTTGAAGAAGCGTTTGATCGAAAGGTTATTGAGCGTGATGGCAGCCGATCCGACGAATGTATTGGCACCCCAACCGCCGGCGATGTTGAACTGGTCGGAGGGGGTCTCTTCGAGCGGCCACGAGATGTCGACCAGCTCGTCGCTGACGGGCTGTATGTTGGGCATGATTGTTTCGGCGTTGAAGTGACCCATCGAACCGAGTGTACGGATGGTCTGCATCAGCATCGAACGGTTGTACAGCTCGCCCGGGCGGGTATAGAGTTCGCGGCGGATGACCTCGTCGTCGAGACGGTTGTTGCCCGAAATGCCGACTTCGTTGATGCTGAACTGCTTTCCTTCGAAGATTTTGAGTTCGAGGTCGATCGAGTCGGCTCCGACGATGATCTCGGCCGGATCGATCTGCGACATCAGGTATCCCGAGTTCTGGTAGTTCGACTTGATCGAGGAGTTGTCTTCGGGATTCTCCTCGCGGCCGATACCCAGACGTTTGTGCAGGGTCTTCTTGTCGTACGTGTCACCCTTCTTGATGCCGAGGGTGGCATCGAGGGCTTCGGTCGGGTAGACGCTGTTGCCGACCCATGTGATGTTACGGTAGTAGTATTTGTTTCCTTCCGAGACGTCGATGGTGATACCGATACGTTTTTCGTTGATGTCGTAGATCGAGTCCGAAATGATGGTGGCATTGCGGTATCCGCGCGAATTGTAGAAGTCGATCAACAGGTCCTTGTCATTGGCATACTCCTGCTCCTTGAGGCGGGTGCTTGCAAAGATGTTGATACTCTTCTGGTGGGTCTTCTTGAATGTGCGGCGCAGACGTCTGTCGGTGAAGACCTCGTTTCCGTTGAACTTGATCTCGCCGATCTTGACGCGGTCCTTCTTGTCGATGACGTATGTAACGTTTACGGCATTCTTTATGATCGAGTCGTTTTCGATCCGGACGTTTATCGAGGCGTTCCGGAAACCCTTCTCGTCATAATATTTCTTGATGAGGGTTTTGTTTTTTTCGAGGATGTAGTCCGAAAGTTCGCTGTTTCGTTTGAGGCTGAGCTTGTCGATGAGTTCGTTCTGCTGGCCGCGGCCGATGCCTTCGAACAGCCATCGGAATACACGGGGGCGCTCCTGCAGTATCAGCGTGAGGTCAACCTTGTCACCGTCGATCGTTGCGCCGATCTTGACGTCGGAAAAGTAGCGCTGGCTCCACAGGCGGGATTCGGCCATTTTGATATTGCTGCCCGGAATGTATATCGAATCGCCGCGTACGAGTCCCGATGTTGCGATGAGGATATTTGGATCGAGGTACTGAACTCCCTGGACCTTTATGTCCCGTATGACATATTTTTTAGGGTTCTTGTAGTCGATCATCCGGCTCTCTTCGGGGAAATCGGGAACGATCGTCTCCGAAGCGGTGGAGTCGGCCTTGGCTACCGAAACGGTATCCAGTGGCTGTTGTTGAGCTGCAAGAGCCGTAACGGTCATGAACGCAGCAAGCAGTGCCGTAAAGCGGATTTTTCTCATTGTTTAATTGGTCTCTTTTTCATCAGTTTTGTTTGCCGGCGACCAATCCGTAACGCCGGTCGCGTCTCGAATATTCTTGAATGGCCCTGTGCAGCTCCTCTTCGGAGAAGTCGGGCCACAGTATGTCGGTGAAGTAGAACTCGGTATAGGCCGACTGCCACAGCAGGAAGTTGCTCAGCCGGTATTCGCCGCTGGTACGTATGAGCAGGTCGGGATCGGGGATTCCGGCCGTGAGCAGATGGTCGTTGACGGTCTGTGGGGTTATGTCGTTGACGGCGAGTTTTCCGGCGAGGACTTCGGCAGCGATCTCTCTGGCGGCTTCGGTGAGTTCGTTACGGGCGCTGTAGTTGAAGGCGAGGATCAACGTAAGGCGGTCTCCGGCAGCGGTTTCGGATTCGATGCGGTCGATGAAACCGCGGACCTTGTCGGTGAACCGGGAGCGGTCGCCGATGACCAGGACCTTGACTCCCTGCCGTTGGAGTTCTGGGGATTCGTTGATGACGCTTCGGCAGAAGAGCTCCATGATTGCATCGACCTCTTCAGCTGGCCGGCCCCAGTTTTCGGCCGAGAAGGCGTAGACGGTCAGATATTTGACTCCGAATCGGGCGGCCCCCTTCACCGCATCCCGCAGGCGTTCGGCGCCGACGATGTGACCTTCGACGCGTTTTTTGCCGTGCTGCGAGGCCCATCGGCCGTTTCCGTCCATGATGATGGCCACGTGTTGCGGTATTTTAAGGTTTTCGCTCATAACGTTGTTCGATCGCAGATAACTAACTCCTTGTTCGTAATAAATTACAAAGATAGCGAAAATTTGCGATAATGAAACAAATTTTGGGACAATGAAACAAAATGAATCGGGGCGATACGCAGAATCAGTTCCCGTAAGATTATTCTCTGGTAGTTTTTTGGTCGCGGCCGTCCATTCCCCACATCATCTTCTCTCTTAACGTATCGTAGAAAGATATATTTTGCGGCTGGGCCAAAAAAATCTTGGTCGCGGATTTTTTGACCGTGAATACCGAACCTTCGCGGACGCGGTAGGCGGTGTTGTCGAGCGATACGAATGCGTATGGCTGGCGGCTTTTGATTCTGAATGTGACCTGGCTGCTGTCGGGGATTACGACAGGCCGCATGGTGAGGTTGTGCGGGGCGAGCGGCGAGATGACCAGACACGAGCATGTAGGGGCGACCACCGGACCTCCGACACTCAGCGAGTAGGCGGTCGAGCCGGTAGGGGTTGAGAGCAGTACGCCGTCGCCGTGATACGTTGCCACCATCTGTCGGTCGACGTATGCCTCGACCGAGATCATGCTGGCGCCGTGGCGCTGGATTGCGAATTCGTTGACGGCATAGGGCCACTGCATGGTGACATTGGCATCGTGTTCGATGTGGAGTATCGAGCGTTCCTGCACGTCGATACGGCCGTCGCGGATGCTGGCGAATACCTCTTCGGCGCGGTCCCCGGGGGCGCAGGCCAGGAATCCCAACCGTCCGGTGTTGAGGCCAATGACGGGAACGGGTTCGCCTTCGAGGCGGCGGATTCCCTCCAGGATGGTGCCGTCGCCGCCGATGCAGACCATTGTCGAAGGTTGGGGCTGGTGTCCTACGGTCAGGGCATAGCTTTTGATCTGCGACCGGCGGCAGATTCCGAGCCGTTCGAGTTCATGGGCGAGCTCCTCGTTGGCGCACCAGTCGAATCCCATATCGGACATGAGTCCAATGATTTGTCGCAGGAATTCTGGCCGCAGCGACGTGGACATGCGCGAAAAAAGTATTATGTTCATGTTCGAGTCTGCAAAATAATTGATAACTTTGTGGTTGCAAAGATAGGAAAAGTCGGATGCAAACGAGTCGCTTTGACGAGAGTTTTTTATCCGGCGGCGAGCTATCTTTCTGACAAATATACGAAGAATTATGACAAAACTGAGCGTCAACATAAACAAGATTGCCGTGATACGCAATTCGCGCGGCGGCAATCTTCCGGATGTCATTCTTGCGGCGCGGAACATCGAGCGTTACGGCGCCGAGGGAATAACGGTACACCCGCGTCCCGACGGCCGGCACATACGTTACGACGATGTCCGTGAACTGAAACGGGTTCTGAAGGTCGAATTCAACGTCGAGGGCAATCCGATCGAGAGTTTTGTGGATCTGGTCACCGAGGTGCGCCCGACGCAGGTGACGCTGGTTCCCGATGCCCGGGACGCCATCACCTCGAATGCCGGCTGGGATACGATCCGTAACCGTGATTTCCTGGTTTCGGTGTGCCGGAAGATGCATGAGTGCGGTATCCGGGCGTCGATCTTCGTCAACCCCGACCCGGAGATGGTCCGCGGGGCCAGGGAGTGCGGGGCCGACCGCGTCGAACTCTATACCGAAGCCTATGCGGCGGGTTACGAGGCCGATCGCGAAAAGGCCATAGCTCCGTATGTCGAGGCGGCCGAGGAGGCGCACCGGCTGGGGCTCGGACTGAATGCCGGCCACGACCTTAATTTGCAGAACCTTAACTATTTCCTACGCACGATACCGTTTGTTGACGAGGTCTCGATAGGCCATGCTCTGATCAGCGATGCGCTCTATTTCGGGCTGGAGAATACGGTGACGATGTATCTGCGCGAGATCCCGAGATAGACTGTCGGAGATGGACTGTCGGCCCGCAGTGCTCCGAGACGTACTCGATCCGTAAAACGCGGCTTGATTATATTTTGAAAACAAACATAACCCCTAACGATTGACTAAAAAACTGTCGTATGAAACGCATTCTATTGACACTCATTGCTCTCGGCACAATGTTCGCGGTCGGGGCGCAGACCGATTACCATATCCAGAAGGTGACACTGTTCGAACTCCTGCCGGTCGGACATCGTGACATCGTCTTTCTGGGCAACAGCCTGACGGACGGTTGCGAATGGGCCGAACTGTTCGGCAACCCGCATATCAAGAACCGCGGCATCAATGCCGACAATACGGTTCAGATGCTCGAGCGTCTCGATCCGATCGTTTCGGGGCAGCCTAAGAAACTCTTCCTGCTGACGGGTGTGAACGATCTGGCCGACGGCCGCTCGCCCGAAGCTACGGCCGAGAATATTGCCCGCATAGTCGACCGTTTCAGGAAGGAGAGTCCGCGCACGAAGATATTCGTACAGAGCGTGCTTCCGGTGAACGATACCTACGGCCGCTTCAAGAGCTACAAGGATGGTGCGCTGGACGAGCCGATACGGCAGTTGAATGTTCTGATCGAGAAGTTGTGCGCCGAGCGCGGGATCGTTTTCATCGACCTCTACTCTCATTTTGTCGGGGAGGACGGGCGCATGAAGGCCGAGTTGACAAACGACGGTCTGCACCTGAAGGGCCCGGGCTATCTGATCTGGAAGGGCGTAATCGAAAAATACGTTAAATAACGTGCCGCTGTCCGCTCCCGTTTTCCGCCGCATACAGCGTATCGTCGATGCCAAAGGTCTGCGGGCCTTTGTCATAGGCGGTTACGTGCGTGACTATTACCTGCGGCGTCCGAGTTCCGATATAGATATAGTTGTTGTTGGCAGCGGGATCGAAGTGGCCGAGGCCTTGGCCCGCGAACTGCATCTGAAGGTTTCGGTCTTCAAGACCTTCGGTACGGCCATGGTGCATTGCGACGGCATGGAGATCGAATTTGTCGGTGCCCGCCGCGAATCATACAGCCACGATTCGCGCAAGCCGGCTGTCGAGGCCGGAACCCTCGAGGATGACCAGCGCCGCCGCGATTTTACGATAAATGCAATGGCATGGTCGCTCAACGACGATACGTTCGGTGAGCTGGTTGACCCGTTCGACGGCATGCATGACCTCGAACAGCTGATAATCCGCACGCCGTGCGATCCGGACGTGACTTTCGACGATGACCCGTTGCGGATGATGCGGGCCGTCAGGTTTGCCTCGCAGCTGGGTTTCGACATCTATCCCGATACGTTCGATGCCATCAAGCGCAACGCCTCGCGCATGTCGATCGTTTCACGCGAGCGCACCATTGTCGAAATCAACAAGATAGTAATGTCGCCGCGGCCGTCGCTCGGCTTCGAACTGCTCGAGATGACAGGGCTTCTGGCCGAAGTCTTCCCGGAGCTGCACGCGCTTCAGGGTGTCGAGCGGCGCGGTGCCCATGCACACAAGGATAATTTCAAACATACGCTTCAGGTGCTGGACAATGTCGCAATGCGTGGCGGCGATCTGTGGCTGCGGTGGGCGGCCCTGCTGCACGACATCGCCAAACCCCAGACGAAGGCCTACGACCCGCATGTGGGGTGGACTTTCCACGGGCACGAGGTGCTGGGTTCGAAGATGGTGCCTCAGATCTTCCGAAAGATGCGGCTGCCGATGAACGAGCACATGAAATTCGTCCAGAAGATGGTTTTCCTGCATCTGCGCCCGATAGTGTTGGCAGAGGATGAGGTGACCGATTCGGCGGTACGGCGGCTGCTGTTCGAGGCTGGCGACGACATTGATTCGCTGATGACACTGTGCGAGGCCGACATCACCTCGGGCATCGAGTCGAAGGTGAAGCGTTATCTGAAGAATTTCGAGCTGGTGCGCCGCAAGCTGCACGATATCGAGGAGAAGGACCGGATCCGCAATTTCCAGCCGCCGATTAGCGGTGAACTGATCATGGAGACCTACGGGTTGCCGCCGTGCCGTCAAATCGGCGATATCAAGGCGGCCATCAAGGATGCAATTCTGGACGGGCGGATTCCCAACGAATATGATGCAGCATACGCGCTTATGGAGCAGCTGGCTGCGGACTGCGGTCTGACGAAGGTCGCCGGAACGGCACCTGCAAAGGCCGAAGCGTCCGAAGAGTGAAGCGAGCTGCCCGGGGCTGGGCGTAGAACAGGCCGGGCTGATTGTGCGGGCAGCAAATGGTGGCTGTCGGCAGCAGTCGGGTCTGTCGGATAGCGAGGGGGGGAGAAAAAGTTTTTTCGATCACTTTGCAAATCAATGTTATGTATTGACTGTATGCACTCGACTGTGACGCCATGCGGTAAAGAGTCGCTGCAATCACGGGATGATGGATGCTGCGCGCTGGTTGCGGCCAGATAAACGGTCGATACACTGCACAAAAAAAGAGGCTCCCGCCGTTCTGGCGGAAGCCTCTTTTTCATATGTCATGCGCCTTTTGCGCTATTCGAACTTGCGTCCGGGTCGATTATTTCACCTCTTCGAACTCGACATCCTCGGGCTGGTTGTTGTTGCCGTTGCCCTGGGCACCCTGCTGAGCGTTGTTGCTCGACTGGGCGTTCTGAGCCTGTTGCTGCTGAGCCTGCTGGCTTGCATAGATGTCGTTCGAAGCGGCCTGCCATGCGTTGTTCAACTCGGTCATGGCAGCATCGATGCCTGCTATGTCGGCAGCCTTGTGCGCATCCTTCAACTTGCCCAGTGCCGTCTCGATCGCAGCCTTCTTGTCGGCCGGAATCTTGTCACCGTACTCCTTCAACTGCTTCTCGGTAGTGAAGATGTTCGAGTCGGCGGCGTTGATCTTGTCGATACGCTCCTTCTCGGCCTTGTCCTTAGCTTCGTTGGCTTTGGCCTCGTCACGCATGCGCTGGATCTCCTGCTCGGTCAGACCGCTCGATGCCTCGATACGGATCTTCTGCTCCTTGCCGGTACCCTTGTCCTTGGCCGAAACGTTCAGTATACCGTTGGCATCGATGTCGAACGTAACCTCGATCTGCGGCACGCCACGCGGTGCAGCCGGTATTCCGTCGAGGTGGAAGCGGCCGATCGACTTGTTGTCGCGGGCCAGCGGACGTTCACCCTGGCAGACGTTGATCTCAACCGAAGGCTGGTTGTCGGCAGCCGTCGAGAAGACTTCGCTCTTGCGGGTCGGGATGGTGGTGTTGGCGTCGATCAGACGGGTGAACACACCGCCCAGAGTCTCGATACCCAGCGACAGCGGGGTTACGTCGAGCAGCAGCACATCCTTGACTTCGCCGGTGAGCACACCGCCCTGGATTGCGGCACCTACGGCAACCACCTCATCGGGGTTTACGCTCTTGTTGGGAGTCTTTCCGAAGAAATCCTCGACGACCTTCTGAATGGCCGGGATACGGGTCGAACCGCCCACGAGGATCACCTCGTCGATCTGGCTGGCCTGCAGGCCGGCGTCACGCAGTGCAAGTTTGCAGGGCTCGACGGTCTTGCGGATCAGGTGGTCACACAGCTGCTCGAACTTGGCACGCGTCAGCGTCATAACCAGGTGCTGCGGAATGCCGTTTACGGGCATGATGTAAGGCAGGTTGATCTCGGTCGAGGTGCTCGACGAAAGTTCGATCTTGGCCTTTTCGGCAGCCTCCTTCAGACGCTGTAGTGCCATCGGGTCCTCACGCAGGTCGACATTGTGCTCGGCCTTGAACGATTCGGCCATGTAGTCGATCAGGACGTGGTCGAAGTCATCACCGCCGAGGTGTGTATCGCCGTTTGTCGATTTCACTTCGAAGACACCGTCACCCAGTTCGAGGATCGAGATATCGAACGTACCGCCACCGAGGTCGTATACGGCGATCTTCATATCCTTGTTCTTCTTGTCGAGGCCGTATGCCAGAGCGGCTGCGGTAGGCTCGTTGATGATACGGCGGACCTTCAGTCCGGCGATCTCACCGGCCTCCTTGGTAGCCTGACGCTGCGAGTCGGAGAAGTATGCCGGCACGGTGATGACGGCTTCGTCGACGGTTGTACCGAGGTAGTCTTCGGCAGTTTTCTTCATCTTCTGAAGGATGATTGCCGAGATCTCCTGCGGGGTGTACTGGCGGCCGTCGATATCGACACGCGGGGTGTTGTTGTCGCCGCGGACGACATTGTAGGGGACACGGGCAATGTCGGCGCCTACACGGTCGTAGGTTTCGCCCATGAAACGTTTGATCGAGAAGATCGTACGTTTGGGGTTTGTGATGGCCTGACGTTTTGCCGGATCGCCGACCTTACGTTCGTTGGCGTCGGTGAACGCCACGATCGACGGGGTTGTACGGTGACCTTCGCTGTTGGGGATGACAACCGGTTCGTTGCCTTCCATAACCGCTACGCAGGAGTTCGTCGTTCCTAAATCAATACCAATAATCTTTCCCATAATATTTGATGTTTTTAATTGTTATTATTTTCAGTTTTCGGTCCGTTTTTCGCGGACGCATAGGATATGATCAAACGTTATACCAAAAAACCGATTCGGACCGAATGGCACACAATCGGTCGAAATCGGACTGCCGGTTCTGCCAAATGACACGCGGGCTGTCAAAAAATGCTGACACAATGTCATTTTGATTCTGGTATTGGAGGACGTGCCGGTATTTCGATATGGTTACGGAGTTATTTCGTGGTTGTTACGGCCCGGGAGAGTTCCGTACTCCGGATTATCGATACGCGGCGAGCGATTTCGAGTGAAAAATTTGGACGGTATAAAATATTTTCGTACTTTAGTACCATTGAAATATTATCTAAAACACTACCGATATGATTATCACATTCAATGAACTCAGAAGAATCAAGGATAAGCTGCCCAGCGGAAGTTCGCAGCGTATCGCCGATGAACTTGGTATAGACGTGGAAACAGTTCGCAACTATTTCGGTGGCCGCCATTTCGATGCTGGTCATCCGGTGGGCGCCCACTACGAGAAGGGCCCCGATGGCGGTGTGGTGACCTTGGATGATACCACGATTCTCGACGCTGCGATGCGGATCCTGAACGAACAGAAATAGCCGCCAGGGAGTGAAGCTCCTGGATCGACAACATAGAAAAAGTTTTGAGTGCCGGATTGCGATCCGGCATTTTTTTGATAATGCCCGGGGAGTCGCCTGCGGGGAATGCCGGAACTTCTCTCCCGGCATAGGCGCTGAGGACGGATCCTTGAGGAGCTGCCTCTCCAACGGGCAGCGTATTTGGCAAGCGCCGTATTTATTTTATATATTTGTATGTAAATTTAAAACTGTCCAGACCTGATGAAACGATTGTCTGTTTTGCTGCTTTTTGCGTCGCTGGTATTTTGCGGTACGGCCGATGCCGGGCAGCCATTCACTTTGAGCGGCCGGATCGACGGTCTCGAACCTGGCGACACCCTGCGGTTCGAACGGATTCTGCTTCCCGAATGGGACCGAGAATTCGCTTTCGACGTTGTGGTGGAGACTCCCGGGACCTTCCGCTATGAGGGTACCCAGCCGCACGACCAGTATTACATGATGACCTATCACCCCATGAGCGGCAATGATCCCGTATGCGACCGCTCGGGCAAGGACATCATCGTGACTGCCGGCGATACGGTTGTCATGGAGGGTACGGTCGGCGAAATATATTATTGCCGTCTGAGCGGGGGTATCTACGATGATCCGCTGTTGTCGGAGTCGCTGCGGCTCGACGACTCCCTGGGAGTGATCCGTGGCGGCTATGTAAAACAAATCACCGAGGCATACGAACGCAAGGATACGGTGGCAGGTCGGGAGTATGAGGCACGATTCAACCTCTTCTATCAGGACAACCCGGGCGAGGAGCGGCTTCGTGAGGCCAAAAGGAGATATTCGGAGGCCAATCCGCAGGGAACGCTGTATATTCTCGTTATCCGCATGAGCGATGTGATGTACGATCCGGTCGAGAAGTCGAAGGAGCGGCTGGCATCATATTCCGAGGAGTTGAGGTTGGGTTATTACGGGAGGCTGATGGCCGATAAGATCGACGAGATGGAGCGGCTGGCCGAAGGGCGTCCGGCTCCTGATTTTACGGTTGTGTCGACCGACGGGCGCCGGCTTGCCAAGGCGGACTATGCGGGGCGGTATCTGTTGATTTACCATTGGGGGCTGTGTCCCGGATCGATACTCCTTGACGGGCAGGTGAAGGAGTTGTACGGCAAATACCGCGGAGAGGGCCTTGAAGTGCTTGGCGTCACCGAATCCATCGCCGTGATCCGTAAGGTTTACGAAGGGTTGCCGGCTGATCAAAAGACCCCGATGGCCGGTACGGAAGATATACGGCCGGTTCTGGCGGGGATGCTGGAGCACGGGTGGACCGAGGTGGAGGTCGAGACCGACTGTCCCGAAAACAAGGCGCTGCTGGAGTCATACAAATGTTCAGGCTGGCCGTTTTTCGTGCTGATCGGGCCCGACGGTACGATCCGGGCGCGAGGGTTCAGCGAAGCATTCTTCGCGGCCCGCGGGATTCTTGACAAGGAGCTCGGCGGCGGCAGTGAATAACCGCTTTCGGAAGCGGCCCGATATTTAATAAGCGGTCCGATCGCATTGTTCGATTTGGTTGCTGAGGCAGGCACCAGTGTCGGGGTGCGATCGCTTTATGAAAGTAACGCGTCGAAATTTAGGGCGAATAGGCTTGTTTTTAGAGAAAAATTTGTATTTTTGCGTCCTATTGGCGTGGTATGCCGAGATGTTTGATCAAAACAAGACAAAAAACAATAACAACCGATTATCAAAATGCAAAACAAAGGCGCAATTAAACTGTTGATATTCCTTTTGGCAATAGCCTCAGTTTATCAGCTCTCGTTCTCGTTCGCGACACGCAGGGTTGAGAAGAAAGCGGATAACTATGCCGCTACCTATCCGGCAGAGCTTCAGGATAAGATGAAGCAGCAGTATCTGGATTCGGTCAAGAATCTTCCTGCTTACAACCTGTTGGGAATCATAAAGTATACGTACAAGGAGTGTCAGGAGAAGGAACTCAATCTGGGTCTGGACCTGAAGGGCGGTATGAACGTCATGCTGGAGATCCAGCAGGGCGACGTCATCAAGGCTCTGTCGGACAACAGCCAGGATCCCGAATTCAACGAGGCCCTGTCGATGACCAACGAACAGATGCGTGATGGCGGCGGTGACTACATATCGCTGTTCGTCAAGAATTACCAGCAGGTTTCGGGCGGCAAACCGCTGGCAATGATCTTCAACACCCCTTCGATGAAGGAGATCAACGCCAACAGTACCGACGACGAGGTGATCAAGGTGCTGCGCAGCGAGAGCGATGATGCAATATCGTCGTCGTACGACATCCTGCGCAACCGTATTGACCGTTTCGGTGTAACCTCGCCCAATATACAGCGCCTGCCCAACTCGAACCGTATTCTGGTCGAGCTGCCCGGTATCAAGGAGCCCGAACGTGTACGTAAGCTCCTTCAGGGTACCGCCTCGCTGGAGTTCTGGGAGACATACAATATCGGTGAGCTGTTCACCAACCTCGAACAGGCCGATGCCCAGTTGCGTACGATGCGTGAGGCTGCGGCGAGCGTAGCCGAACCTGCGGCTGAAACCGAAACGGTGGAGACCGAGACGGTTGAGGTGGCAACGGTTGAGGGTGATACCGCTTCCGAGTCGTCGCTGATCGCCCAGGTGGCCGAGCAGAACGCTTCGGATACCACGATGGTCGAAGGCCTTTCGTTCGCCGAGCGCGAGGCTGCAAATCCGCTGTTCGTGCGCCTGCTGCCCGGACAGATCTATTACGACCAGAACAGCAACATCGTCAACAACCCTGTAATAGGATATGCTTCGGCAGCCGATACCTCCATCGTGAACCGTTATCTGGCCATGCCGCAGATCAAGGCACTCTTCCCGCGCGACGTCCGCTTCATGTGGAGCGTAAAACCATATGCGGCTCCCGCACCCGCTTCGGAGGAGGAGATGGTCAATCCGTATGACGGCAAGTTCGAACTCTATGCCGTCAAGGTCAACACGTTCGACGGCAAGGCTCCGCTCGACGGCAGCGTCATTACCAATGCCAAGGAGGACTACATGCGGGCCGGTGCCGAGGCTCAGGTTTCTATGACCATGAACTCGGAAGGTATCCGTGCATGGTCGCAGCTGACGGGTCAGAATATCGGCCGTTCGATTGCAATCGCCCTCGACGGTTATATCTACTCGGCTCCGACCGTGCAGTCGAAGATCGACGGCGGCCAGTCGCAGATTACAGGTAACTTTACAATCAACGAGGCTAAGGACTTGGCCAACGTCCTCCGTTCGGGTAAGGTTCGTGCCCCGTCGCGCATCATTCAGGATACGGTCGTAGGTCCGTCGCTCGGTCAGGAGTCGATCAATGCCGGTATCTTCTCGTTCATCATCGCGTTCATACTGGTGCTCCTCTACATGGGCCTCTACTACAAGCGTGCCGGTTGGATCGCCTGCATCGCTCTGGTTACCAACCTGCTGTTGCTGATGGGCTTCCTCGTATCGTTCGGCGCCGTGCTGACCCTCCCGGGTATTGCCGGTATCGTGCTGACGATGGGTATGGCCGTCGATGCAAACGTCATCATCAACGAACGTATCAAGGAGGAGCTCCGCTCGGGCAAGGGCATGGGCCTCTCGGTTGCCGACGGTTACCGGAATGCTTATTCGGCCATCATCGACGGTCAGCTGACCACAATCATTACCGGTATCGTGCTGTTCATCTTCGGTACGGGTCCGGTTCAGGGCTTCGCTACCACCCTTATCATCGGTATCATCACCTCGGTGCTGACCTCGATCTTTGTAACGCGTCTGATTATTGACGCCGTTGTGGCCAAGAACCCGCAGAAGATGTCCTTCTCGCGCAAATGGTCTGAGAAGCTCCTCTCGAATACCAAGTTCGACTTCATCGGCAAACGCCGCATTGCATACTGGTTCTCCGGAACCCTGCTGGTACTTTCGATCGGCTCGTTCTTCATCCGTGGCTTCAATACCGGTGTCGAGTTCACCGGCGGCCGTGCCTATGTAGTTCGTTTCGACCAGTCGGTATCTGCCGAGGCAGTGCGCCAGAAACTCGAAAACGTATTCCCGGGCGATGCCAAGAGCGTCAGCCTCGAGGTTAAGCAGTATGGCGGCGACAACCAGATGCGTATCGTAACGCAGTACAAGTACGACGATACGTCGGATGAGGCTACTGCCGAAATCGATTCGCTGATCTACAACTCATTGAAGGATCTCTATACGTACGATATCACTCTTGAAGGCTTTACGAATACCCAGGAGGATGTCAACGGTATCATCTCGGCCGACAAGATCGGACCTTCGATTGCCCGCGACATGACCCGTTCGGCCGTTCTGGCGGTAGTCTTCTCGCTGATCGCGATCGCACTCTACATCATCATGCGATTCAAGAAGTGGCAGTGGGGTATGGGAGCCGTGGTTTCGCTGACCCACAACGCCCTGCTCGTGATGGGTATCTTCTCGCTGCTGTACGGTGTGCTGCCCTTCGCAATGGAGGTTAACCAGTCGTTCATCGCGGCGATCCTGACCATCATCGGTTACTCGATCAACGATACGGTGGTGATCTTCGACCGTATCCGCGAATACCAGGCCCTCTATCCCAAACGTTCGATCCGCGAAAATATCAACAAGGCGATCAACTCGACTCTCTCGCGTACGATGAATACCTCGGGTACGACATTCGTAACCCTGTTGGCAATCTTCATCTTCGGCGGCGAGGTGATCCGCGGATTCGTCTTCGCGCTGATGTTCGGTATCGTGGTAGGTACCTATTCGTCGGTATTCGTTGCGACACCGGTTGCTTACGAGCTGATGAAGAAACACTCCAAGGCGGAAGCAAAGGAGGCAAAATAAAAAATCCTCATTCCGAAAATAGCATTGGAACACCCGCAGATGTTTGCGGGTGTTCTTTTTTTGTTTTACTTTTGCGTAAACATAGTTTCGACAATGGACTTCATTCATATAACGTTTATCGACATAGTCGACATCTTTCTGGTAGCGTTGGTGATGTATTACATCTACCGCGTGACGCGCGGAACGAATGCCCCGAGTATCATTACGGGTATCGTCGTACTCTATCTGATGTGGGTGATTGTACGGGCGTTGAACATGGAGTTGCTGTCGGCAATTCTGGGTCATTTCATCGGGGTGGGCGTGATAGCGTTGATAGTGGTGTTCCAGCCCGAAATAAGGCGGTTCCTGCAGATGATAGGCCTCAGGCAGAATCAACAAAACTTCTTTTCACGCATATTCGATTCGGACGGCGATTCGCAGCTGGATGTTGCGCCGGTCGTGAAGGCCTGCATCGACATGTCGGAGACCAAGACCGGTGCGTTGATCGTCATACAGCAGAAAAGCGATCTGAGTCTGATTGCCGAGGGGGGTATTGCGATCGATTCGCTGGTATCGTCATCGTTGCTTGAGAATCTGTTTTTCAAGAATTCGCCGTTGCACGACGGTGCGGTAATCCTGAACAAGGGACGTATCGTGGCGGCGCGCTGCATATTGCCGTCGACGCAGCTGCAGGTCCCCAAGTCGTACGGTACGCGGCATCGGGCGGCATTGGGCATGAGTGAGGTATCGGATGCGATCGTGCTGGTTGTGTCGGAGGAGACCGGTGGCATCTCGATCGCACAGGGCGGAGTGATAAAACGTGATATTGCGCCCGAAAATCTGCAGTCGATTCTGATGCGGCGGCTCAACATGAATGTCAAGCGCAGCCGTTCGGCCGATCGCTTTTTCCGCAAGTTCCGTCGTCAGTAGCTATCGTTTGTTGAGGATAATCTATTGATATACAATTTGTTTTGGTTTTAGATTCCGCGGTTTTCTCCGTCGGGATCCACTGCGTTTTTGAGGCTGGTTGCAAATTGTTACAGATAAGCATCTCTTGCTTACGGATTGTAATTACAAGTGGCTTTTCAGGTGTAAATCGACTTCAAAACAGCCTTGCAGAGGCCGCCGTAAGCAAATATTCCGACGAAAAATATCCTAATTTCGAAAAATTATTATAAATTTGAAGCCGGATCACCCGCAGATTCAGGTGGTTGTTGTGCGTAATTGGGTGGTTGTCACTCGCTTGCGGCAAAATATTCCAAGTTACGATTTATTATTTATGAAAATTGAATTGCGTAGTGCCCTTTCGCTCAAGGGCAGAAAGATGGCCGGAGCCCGTGCATTGTGGCGGGCAAACGGCATGAAGGACGATCAGATGGGTAAACCGGTGATAGCCGTTGTCAATTCGTTCACGCAATTTGTGCCCGGTCATACGCATCTTCACGAGATCGGACAGAAGGTCAAGGCGTGGATCGAGGCAAAAGGCTGTTTCGCCGCCGAATTCAATACCATAGCCATCGACGACGGTATCGCTATGGGTCACGATGGCATGCTCTATTCGCTGCCTTCGCGCGAGGTGATTGCCGACAGTATCGAATACATGTGCAATGCACACCGTGTCGATGCGATGATCTGCATATCGAACTGTGACAAGATAACTCCCGGAATGTTGATGGCGGCCATGAGGCTCAATATCCCGGCGGTGTTCGTGTCGGGCGGCCCGATGGAGGCTGGACATGCCGACGGCCGCGACTGGGACCTGATAGACGCCATGGTCAAGGGTGCCGATCCGACTGTCAGTGACGAGGAGCTTTCGCGGATCGAGTGTGCGGCCTGTCCGACGTGCGGATGCTGTTCGGGCATGTTTACGGCAAATTCGATGAACTGTCTGACCGAGGTGCTCGGAATGTCGCTGCCCGGTAACGGTACCGTAATGGCTACACATCGCGAACGCGAGGAGTTGTTCCACCGTGCCGCCGAACTGATCGTTGACAATGCTTTTCGCTATTACCGTGACGGTGATACGTCGGTATTGCCGCGTTCGATCGCTACGAAGGAGTCTTTCTGCAATGCCATGTCGCTCGACATAGCGATGGGGGGCTCGACGAATACGGTCCTGCACCTGCTGGCAGTAGCCTATGAGGCTGGCGTGGATTTCAAGATGTCCGATATTGACAAGTTGTCGCGGAGGGTGCCGGTTCTGTGCAAGGTGGCACCGAACTGTCACTACCATGTTCAGGAAGTCAACCGTGCTGGTGGCATTATGGGTATTCTGGGCGAACTGGATCGTGCCGGGCTGATCGACCGCAATGCAAAGCATGTCGCAGCTGCCTCGCTGGGCGAGCTGATCGACCGTTACGATGTTATGCGTAACGGCGGAGATGAGGCTCTGCGCAAGATATATCTGGCGGCTCCGGGCGGCAGGTTCAGTATCGAGATGGGCTCGCAGGCCAACTATTACGATTCGCTGGATCTGGATCGCAAGGCGGGCTGTATTCGCTCGGTCGAGAATGCTTACAGCCGTGATGGCGGTCTGGCGGTGCTGTTCGGGAACGTGGCACGGAAGGGCTGTATCGTCAAGACGGCCGGAGTCGATGCCTCGATTCTGCATTTCGAGGGTACGGTTCGGGTCTACGATTCTCAGGAAAAGGCTGCGGACGGCATCCTGTCGGGCGAGGTAAAGGCCGGAGATGTAGTTGTGATCCGCTACGAGGGTCCGAAGGGGGGCCCGGGGATGCAGGAGATGCTCTATCCGACGTCGTACCTCAAGTCGGTGCATCTCGACAAGCAGTGCGCACTGTTGACCGACGGCCGTTTTTCAGGCGGAACGTCGGGTCTGTCGATCGGGCACGTATCGCCCGAGGCGGCTGCTGGGGGTGAGATCGGCCTGCTCGAAAACGGCGACCGGATCGTAATCGATATCCCGTCGCGTCAGATAGAGGTGCAGTTGGACGAGAATACGTTGGCTGAACGCCGTGCGGCGAAACTGGCTGCCGGCGGATTCCGCCCCGACCGCGATCGAAATGTGAGTCGTGCGCTGCGGGCCTATGCTTCGATGGTGGCTTCGGCCGATCTGGGAGGCGTAAGAGTTGTTGAATAGTATACGGAGAGAAGAAAATAGAACTATATGGATGAAAAAAGACGCATATCCGGTGCGAATGCATTGTTGGATGCATTGGTCGCCGAGGGTGTCGATACGGTATTCGGATACCCGGGCGGCTCGATCATTCCGATCTACGATGCATTGTACGATTACGGAGGCCGGCTGCGACATATTTTTACGAGGCATGAACAGGGGGCGGTACATGCCGCCGAGGGTTATGCCAGGGCTACGGGAGGCGTCGGCGTATGTTTTGCGACGTCGGGCCCCGGCGCGACAAACCTGTTGACGGGTATTGCCGATGCGATGATCGACTCGACGCCGATCGTATGTGTGACGGCTCAGGTACAGGTCAAGGCGCTCGGAACCGATGCCTTTCAGGAGGCGGACATGATCAGCATGACCACCCCCATAACCAAATGGAACTATCAGATAGTGTCGGCCGACGAGATTCCGGCAGCCGTGGCGAAGGCTTTTTATATAGCTCGTACGGGACGTCCGGGACCTGTCGTGCTGGACATAACCAAAAACTCGCAGACCGAAATGGTCGATTTCGAGTATAAGCGCTGCGAAGGGTTGCGCAGTTACAAGGCGCACCCGAAACTGAACGAGCATGCCATAGCGCAATGTATCGAGATGCTGAACGCGGCTGAACGTCCTCTGATCATTTTCGGCCAGGGCGTCAAGCTGTCGGGCGGCGAAAGGGCTCTGATCGAGTTGAGCGAAAAGGGATCGATACCGGCCGCCTCGACGCTGTTGGGACTGTCGGCCATGCCGAGTTCTCATCCCAATTATGTGGGGATGGTCGGCATGCACGGGAATGTGGCTCCGAACCGCATGACACAGCAGTGCGATGTACTGCTGGCTGTTGGCATGCGTTTCAGCGACCGCGTTACGGGCGATCTGTCGACCTACGCCAAACAGGCCCGGATAATACATATCGATATCGATCCGTCGGAGTTGAATCGTGTGGTAAAACCATATCTGGCGATCAATGCCGATGCCCGTGAAGCCCTGGAGGCTATCGGCCGCGGCATAGAGCGTCGTGACCGCAATGCATGGTTTGATTATGCGGCCGAGCAGAACCGTATCGAATATGACGAGGTGATCGTTCACGACCTGCATCCCGCAAAGGAGCGTCTGACGATGGGCGAGGTTGTCGACCGGATTTCGAGAGCTGCGGGCGACGATGCCATCTTTGTTACCGATGTCGGTCAGCAACAGATGATTGCGGCCCGTTATTCGCGTTACCGTTCGACCCGCAGTATGATCACCTCGGGCGGTCTGGGAACGATGGGATACGGTTTCCCGGCAGCCATCGGCGCAAAGTTCGGCGTGCCGGATCGTGAAGTGGTGCTGTTCGTGGGCGACGGAGGCTTCCAGATGACGATGCAGGAGCTCGGAACGGTCATGGAGTGGGGCATAGATGTCAAGATCGTAATACTCAACAACAGCTTCCTGGGTATGGTCCGTCAGTGGCAGGAGCTCTTCTATGACAAACGTTATTCGTCGACGCGGATGGTCAATCCCGATTTCTGCAAGATCGCCGAGGCCTACAACATAGCCTCGCGGCGGGTCATCACCCGTGAGGAACTGAAGGCCGGTATCGAAGAGATGTTCGCAACGAAAGGGGCATACCTGCTCGAGGTCTGCACCGATGAGGAGGACAACGTGTTCCCGATGATACCCTCGGGTGCCGACATATCGGATATTATCTATGGCGAGTAAAAGTGGAGAGGATTTGATTATGGAGACGAAAGAATATATCGTTTCGGCCTTTACCGAGAATGCCGTAGGCGTGCTGATCCGCATAACGGCGGCCTTCATGCGGCGAAAGGTCAATATCGAAAGCATCAAGGTCTCGCATTCGTCGATCGAGGGGGTGAGTGTGTTCACGATCGTCGCGCACACGACCCAGGAGACCATCGAAAATATCGTTCGGCAGATACGGCGTATCGTGGATGTGATCAAGGCCGATTACTATGTTGCCGACAACGTTCTGAGTCAGGAGATCGCACTGTTCAAGGTTAACCTCGGGATCTTCGAGGACCAGACGATCGAACAGATTGCATCGCACCACACCCTGCGTGTGATAGACATAACGCCCGAGTGCGTCATACTCCGCAAAACGGGATTCCGCGAGGAGATCAGCGCCCTGGCCGCCGAGCTCAAGGAGCGCGGCCTGCTCATACAGGTATCGCGTTCGGGATCGGTGATACTCTACGACGAACCTTCTGAAAAGGAGTTGTTCGGGATGGAATGATAATGGATTTTTTTGAATTGTCAACGCTATAAATTTTTAGAAAAATGGCAAAGATGAATTTTGGCGGGGTCGAAGAGAATGTCGTAACCCGCGAAGAGTTTCCGCTCAGCAAGGCACGCGAGGTGCTCAAGGATGAAGTAATAGCCGTCATCGGTTACGGAGTTCAGGGACCGGGCCAGTCGCTCAACCTGAAGGACAACGGTTTCAATGTCATCGTGGGTCAGCGCAAGGACTCGAAGACGTGGGACAAGGCCGTAGCAGACGGTTGGGTTCCGGGAAAGGACCTGTTCGATATCGAAGAGGCATGCAAACGCGGTACTATCATTCAGTATCTGTTGTCGGATGCGGGTCAGATTGCCGTATGGCCTACCGTGAAGAAGCACCTGACGGCCGGCAAGGCACTCTACTTCTCGCACGGCTTCGGCATCACCTACAATGACCGTACTGGCATCGTTCCGCCGGCCGACGTGGATGTGATCATGATCGCTCCGAAGGGTTCGGGAACGTCGCTGCGCCGTCTGTTCCTTGAGGGCAAGGGACTCAATTCGAGCTATGCCATCTATCAGGATGCTACGGGCCGCGCTTACGACCGTGTCATTGCACTCGGTATCGGCGTCGGATCGGGATACCTGTTCGAAACCACCTTCAAGAAGGAGGTATATTCGGACCTTACCGGTGAACGCGGTTCGCTGATGGGTGCCATCCAGGGATTGTTCGCAGCTCAGTACCAGGTGCTGCGCGAGAATGGACACACCCCGTCGGAGGCATTCAACGAAACGGTCGAGGAGCTGTCGCAGAGCCTGATGCCGCTGATCGCCGAGAACGGTATGGACTGGATGTATGCCAACTGTTCAACTACGGCGCAGCGCGGTGCACTCGACTGGTGGCGTCCGTTCCGGGATGCTGTTCTGCCGGTATTCCGCAAGCTGTACGAGAGTGTGAAGAGCGGCAACGAGGCTCAGATCTCGATCGATGCGAACAGCAAGCCCGACTATCGCGAGAAGCTGAATGCCGAGTTGAAGGAGCTGCGTGAAAGTGAGATGTGGAAGGCCGGAGCTACGGTACGTGACCTTCGTCCTGAGCGCAGCAAATAGCCTTGTACGATCCTGAAAAGGTTTGATTCGGGCGGGCAGTCCTTGAAAACAGGGACTGTCCGTCTTTTTTGTGTGCATATGGGTTAAGGTTATGCTGCGTAGCACCGGCATTAGCAGATGCCTGCCGGCGGAGGATGAGAAGTGACGGTTAGTCAGATGTGCGGTAGTCACATGAACAATTGCTTTCCGACAGCTCCTCAGTTCCCGTTGAAAACAGGCAGGCCGGATACTCTGATCAAGTATCCGGCCTGCCTTGAATATTGATATTCAGACCCTATTTTTTACCGTAATTGGGGTCTATTTTCCGGTCGATGAAGTAGGTGACGATGATTGTCGCGATGCAGCAGATCATCACCATCCAGAAGAAGTTGACATATCCGATAGCCTCCTGTATGTAGCCTGCGAACATGCCCGGGATCATCATGCTCAATGCCATGAAACCGGTACAGATGGCGTAGTGCGAGGTTTTGAATTCACCGTCCGAGAAGTACATCATGTAGAGCATGTATGCGGTGAAGCCGAAACCGTAGCCGAACTGTTCGATAGCGATGGCGATCGAGATGTATACGAGGTTCGAGGGCTGGAATATCGAGAGGTAGACGAACGTCAGGCATGGCAGGGTCATGCAAGCGGCCATTACCCAGAGTGACTTTTTGAGACCGACCTTCGATGCGTAGAGTCCGCCGAGGATACCGCCCAGTGTCAGGAACAGCACTCCGACCGTACCGTAGACGATACCGGTATTTGCGGTGCTCAGACCGAGTCCGCCGAGATCCTTTGCAGCGACCAGGAACGGCATGCACATCTTGATGAGGAACGCCTCGGGCAGACGGTAGAGCAGCATGAATACGATAGCGATCCAGACGTAAGGCTTCTTGAAGTAGGTTACGAACGAACGGGCGAACTCCTTGAAGATAGCGCTTCCGGTTTTAGCCTCGCCTTCGAGGGTTGACTTGTCGGCCTGCGGTTTGGGGATTATGAATGTGTGGTAGAGAGTCACCACGCTGAATATAATGGCCGAGATGAGCAGTGTGAGCGACCATGAACGGGGAATGTTACCGCTTTTGAGTTCGATCATACCGGCAATTGCCACCAGCACGCCCTGGCCGAAGATCGAAGCCAGACGGTAGAACGTGCTTCGGATACCGACGAAGGCCGCCTGATTGCTCTGCGAGAGCGCGATCATGTAGAAACCGTCGGCCGCGATGTCGTGTGTTGCCGAGGCGAAGGCGGTTATCATGAAGAGAACAAGCGTTACGGTGAACATGCTTATGGGGGTTTGTCCCGAAGCGATCATGTCGGCCGAGGGCCTTGGCAGCGTTGCGAAGAGCAGTATCAAGGCAACGGACATGACCATCTGCATGGTTACGGTCCACCATCTTTTGGTTTTGATGATGTCCACGAAGGGGCTCCAGAAGGGTTTGATGAACCACGGCAGGTAGAGCAGACTGGTGAACATCGCCATTTCGCCGTTCGGAACGCCCATCTTGGTGAACATGATTACCGAGATGTTGTTTACGATGAAATAGGGGATACCTTGGGCAAAATAGAGGGTCGGGACCCATGCCCAGGGAGATATTGTTTTCTTTGAACCCATACTGTATTGTTTTGAAAAGTTTGTTCAGTTGATCAATAGCGTTTTTCGATCACCGTCTTCGGGAAGTAGTGTTCGAGAATCTGGCGGTACGAGTAGCCCTTCGAACCCATTACGGCAGCACCGATCTGGCAGAGGCCGACGCCGTGTCCCCAGCCTGCGCCGCGCAGGATGAATCCGCCGTCATCGCGGCGGTCGACAACGAATGCCGACGAGTAGAGGTGAGACTTCGAGAAGGCCTTGCGGATTATGAGCTCCTTGCCGATGGTCATCGTACGTTTGGTGCCGACCACCTTGAGGCGGATCAGACGGCCCGAAACGCCGCGCTCGACGGGCTGCAGGTCGGTGACCGTACCAAAATCTATGCCCAGGCGTTCGCGGATCAGATCCGACAGCTGCTGCTGCGAGAACTCCTCGCGCCAGCGGAAGAAGTTGTGGGTCTCCTGGTCGTACGAGTTGAGGACCTCCGAGAGGACCTTCTTGTCGTGGGTGTTGCAGAAGATATCCTCGGGTTCCGACTCGATCCATTTGCGGGCATTCTCCTCGACGGTCAGATCGAGCGATGTGTCATCCTTCGGGGCGTCGTAGACGCGGGTCAGGTAGGGGTGCACGACCGGTTCCCAGACATTCTCGAAACGTTCGGCCACGCCGCCGCAGCACTTCGAGAAGCGGGCGTCGCACGTCTTGCCTTCGTATGCGATCACTTCGCCGCGCGTCTGGGCAATGGCCTGACGTACTACCTCGGTCGAGGCGCGGTTGATGCCCTGATAGCGCTGGCAGTGGTCGTCGGCGCAGACATCGAAGTTGGTGTGGTCCTCGCGGTCGAACCAGCGGATATATTCGTCTTCGGTGCGGGTCTCGGTCTTGTACTCCGTGGCAGCTTTTTCGAGCGATGCCGATTTCTCCTTCTGGGCGATGAGCCAGCTGCGCGAGATGACCGCATGGGCCTTGAGCAGTTCGAGCGACGAGGTGGCGCTCATCTCGGACGAGATGACGCTCAGCAGATAATCTTCGATGTCGAGTATGTTGATAGCCGTGAGTTTGTCGTCCTCCTCGATGAACCGCAGCGCCCCCTTGAACGACTGGTTCTCCTTGCGCTCCCAGTGGAAATTGATGCCGATCACCACATCCTGCAGTTCGAACTCCGAGGCTTCGTAATCTACGGGCGTAAACTCGACGGGGAGTTTGACTTCGCGTTTGCCCTTGTCGTTTGCGAGGAAGACATGACCCTCTTCGAGGCTTATGGTATTTGCGCCTTCGAACTTTTCGCCGCCGTATTCGAATGCTCCCTTGAGGTTGAAGCTGATTCGGGGCGAGTACATTATACCTACTGAAAGTTTCATAGTGCGAGATTTTCGATTTTGTGTTTGAACTCATCGAACTGTTCGTCCGAGAATGTGAGTTGGCCGAACATGTCGGCAATTGTTTCCGGTTCCCGGGCGAGGCGGTCGAAATCCTCCTTGCGGGGCAGGATCAGTACTCCGCCGAAATCCACGGCTCCCGGGCTGAAGACGATCTTCTGGCCGTCCTCGGCGAAGAATTGACGGGGGCGGTGTTCGCGACGCGGGAAGAGGGCTACACGCCACATGTCGCCGTCGCGCAGCGCTATGAGGTTGACCATCGGTTCGGGCTCTCGGGCAACGGTCTCTCCGACCGCCTCCATGACCTTCATGATGGCATCGACCAGAGTCTGCCGGCAGGCGCTTTCGAGGATGACGATATGGCGGACATAGTTGTCCAGAGTCTTGATGGTCAGTTTGTCGGTCTTGAGCAGGACCTTGTCGGCGGCCTTCATTTCGGCCTCGACGGGCATGTAGTCGCGGTCGCCGGCCTGGAAATGGAAGTGATCCGGAGCCGAGGCGCCGCACTTCGGGCCGTTGTAGAAGATCGACCATTCGGTCAGCTCTGCAGCCAGATCAAGCATGTCGCCGGCGCGTTCGGCCGTCATCCGCTGGTCGGTATGCGAGCGGTCGGGAATGGTCAGGTGGTGCCGGAAAATGGGATACGGATTGATCAGAACCGTATAACGTTTGAAGTCGATTCCCTCCTGCTCGGCGGGTCGGTTTTCGCTGCACAGGAAGCAGCGTCGTTCGGCAATGGTCTTGCTGTCGACCTTGGCGGCCGTCGAGCGGATACGTCCCGGATTGAAGGTTACGGGCATACGGTATTTGCCGAATTTTACTTCGGCGACCTGAACCGAGTTCAGGTCGTCGAAGTTTTTACGGGCCGTAGGCCATTGCTCCAGTTGAGAAGCGATCAGTTCCTTGACTCTCTGTTGAAGCATGGGCATCTATTTGTTGGCTTTGTTGAGTTGCTGGCGGGCGCGGAACTCGATGGTACGTACCCGATCCTTGAATGTATTGTTGTTGTTCTCTTTGTCGATGCTGAGCGTAGCGTCGGAGTTGTCCTCCCAGCGGCGGCAGAGGTAGAGCGGCTCGTAGATACGGCCGATCTGGTAGCGGCGCGAGATTGCCAGTACGACGGCATAGTCCTCGCCATAGCTGGTGTTGGGAAGCTTGATGGCCCGCAGCATCGGGGTATAGAATGCGCGCGGAGCTCCGAAGCCGTTGATACGCAGACCGTTGTTGCGGCCGTTTTCGGGAGTCCACTCGCGGTGGTCGATGATGCCCGGGGGCAGCATCTCGAGATTGAAGTTGACGATCTTGTAGGAACCGATCACGGCGCCGCACTTCTGCTCGTAGAATGCGTCGACAACCTTCTGGAGGGTATTCTCGTCGATGTAGAGGTCGTCGCTGTCGAGCTGTACGGCGAACTTGCCGCAACGGGGATCCATGATTGCGCGGTTCCAGCAGCCGCCGATACCGAGGTCGTTGCGCTCGGGAACGATGTGGATGATACGTTCATCGGTAGCCGAGAGTTCGTTGAGGATCTTTGTGGTATCGTCGGTTGAGTGGTTGTCGACCACGATCAGGTTGAACGGGAACGAGGTCTTCTGCATCAGCACCGATTTCACGGCATCGGCAATCGTGCGGGCGCGGTTGCGGACCGGAATGATTACCGAAGCCTCGACGGGGAAGTTGCATTCGTTGAAGTCGATCGGCTGGAATTCGGGTTTGAGGTATGCGCCGGCATCCTTCAGATACTGCGTGCAGGCCTGTTCCATTTCGATCTGTACGGCGCGGTTTGCCGGATTGACATAGTCGAACATCTTTTCGCCCGAAGTGCGGGTATCGAGTTCGATCTCGGTGTAGAGGAATTCGGCCAGACGCATGATCTCACCCTGCAGCGAGAGTTTGAGGCGCAGGTCGTAGAGCGCTGCGAACTGGTATTCGACATCCATCTTCTCGACAGCCTTTCGGAGTTTGTCGCTCTTGATGACCAGCACCGATCCGAAATTGAAATCGTTTCGCAGACTGCCGGCCTGATAGTCGATCACCGGATGCGGGGTGATCTTGCCCTCCTTGCTCTCGTAGTAGTTCGAGTAGAGCATTGCGGCATCGGTATCTTCGCCCACCTCGATGAAGCGGTCCAGCGAATAGTAACCCATCTGCAGGGCAATCGGTTTGGTATAGAGCATCGTGTAAGGCGTTTTGACCTCAGCGGCTATCTTTCGGATCGTTTCGGTCCGGTTCAGGTCGCCGGCTACACATACCTCGGCTACGATGGCACTCTCGGCAAGCTGTTTTTTCGTCTGGGCCAGGTCTTCCTGAGGGCCGTCGGCGATAAAGCAGGTTATAAGTTTTTCCATAATTTGAGTTGTTCTCGATTGTGCCAAGACCCGCCTCTTCGTGAAGCAGGTCTCGGCGGTTAATAATATTTGTTGTTCGTTATTTGTTTTCTGTCAGGAAATTCATTATTTCACCCATAATCCGGGCCCGGTCGCTCGATCCGATGATCGTTTCGAACGGGAAGCCGAGTACTACTATCTTCTGCTCGCCGTCGTAAGCCACTCCGGCCGACATGCTCGTATCCTGATAGCGGTAGATGCGCATTGCGCCGTCGCCGGCCGGTTCGAGGGCATCGGGTGCCTCGACGCGGTAGAGCGGTTCGCCGATTGCGGTTGTGAAGGTGCAGGGGCTGAAGGCGAAGCGGTTGATCGACCCGTCGACCGGCATGACATTACCTGTCTGGCTCGAGTGGTTGTTGCGCTGTGTAAAGTGGAGTTTGTCGCGCAGGAACTCAATGGCAACCGTATCGCGTTCGATGACCGGATCGCTACCTACATATGCACCGGTCAGCAGCAGAGGGATGTTCAGGTCGCTCATCGTCGAGAGCTGTGCCATCAACTCGGGGGTATAGACAGCGAACTGGGGTTCTTTACCGTTGAACGAATGGGTTGTACGCTGCTCGCCCATGATGAGGTCGACAGCGGCGTATGGCAGAACATCGAAGTCGGGATTTTCGAATGCTGCGCGGCTGCAGGAGATAAATCCGCGGCCCGAAGCAGCCAAAGCGGCGCCGTGCAGCGATGTGAAGTCGAAGGAATTGCCCTTGACGATCGAGTTGAATCCTTCCGAACCGCTTGCACCCCAGCCCGGGCAGTCGTCATCGAGCCACGGCGAGGAGCGGTAGAAGTCGTACTGGCGGCCCACGTAATGTGTGTCGTAACCGTCGGCAACACCTTCATCGTCCCACCATGCCAGGCCCGACATGTCGCCCGTATCGAATGTAAGCGGCGCTGAAACTCTTGTGAAACCGTTGACTATCAGAACGGGGCGCTGGCCCTCGAACAGACATGCCGACAACTCTTCGCTGGGCATGCTTTCGCCGCCGTCGTTCACGGCCGTTACTCTGAACGAGTATTGCTGACCCCATTCGGGCAATTCGATTTCGATGCTGTTGCCGTTGACCTTGACGCCGTTATCGAAACCGGCATCTCCTTTACGGGTATAGAGTCGGTACGAAGTCGGATTTGCGGTCGGCTCGAGCGGATCGGGCTGGGCGACCCAGCTGAGACGGATGCGGCGGCCTTCGAGCGGCGTGATGCAGAACTCGAGCGGCTGGAGCGGCTGGATTACGCAGTCGCCGCCGTTGAGGAAACGGGCCATGGCCTTGTATATGGCACGGCTGACAGCAAAACGGAATCGCGGATCGAGGCTGTAGCGCATGTCGGCCAGATTCTGGTGCGAGAGCAGTTCGAGCAGCATCGACGGGACGTCGGGTTTCCAAGCTTCGTTGTAGGATGCGTCGCGCAGGTCGCGGACGGTCCAGTCCTCGTTGAACTCCGTACGGATGTCGGAAGCGATCTGTGACTGTACCATGTCGGCCAGCGTACGGTTGATGAACTTCTCATCGCCGTTCGAGAAGCGGCCCATATATTCGTTGTCGCCGTCGTAGGTGCTGTATATCGAGAGCGTACCGATGATCGAAGAGTCTGGCGTGCAGCCTGCATCGGTATGGAATGCGAACGACAGGTCCACCGGGACATTCATCTCATGGAGCAGGTGGTTGACCCAGAGCGAACGCGAACGGTAGTCGTCATTGTAGTCGTTCTTGAAAGCGGTGGGGGAGTATACGCTGTCGGGCATGCCGGCGGTCTGGAGGTAGTATCTCGAACCCTCGGCATAGGCGAGCGAACCGCTGAGCATTTTGTCGGCACCGCGGGCTACGCGGCCCCAGCCGCCGCCGAAACGTACGGCATCGGTCGAGACGAGGCTGCCGGCCGGAGAGTTTTCGGATGCACGTACCGTTACCGAACCGGTTTCGGGATTGTTTCCGGCAGCGAAATCGAATGTGCCCAGGTAGTACCACGTACGGCCGTCGGCACGCTGATCGACCTCGAAGCGTGTCGTACCGCCCGTATGTTTAACCTCGTAGAGGGCGCGTCCGGCCTTCTGGCCGTCATTGCCCCACGATACGTAGACGGCATAGCGGCCGCCGTTTTCGAATGTGGGCTGGTATGTTACATAGTTCTTGTCATGCTTCTTGTCGGACGAGATCTGCAGGTAGGTTCCCTGACGGAACGGATTCTCGTCGGCATAGAGTATCGGGGCATGGGCGTATCCCTCTCCGATCTCTTCCCATTTGCCCTTGCGGACCAATGCTTTGCGATCCTTTCCGTCGTTGTCTATGACGATCATCTCTTTCTGGACGTCACGTTCGCGGGGGGTGTATACCTCTGCGCCGGCGCTTTCGAGCATCGGGATGAGGTATGTATTAACATATCCTGTTGAGGAGATATCCTCGACGGTCGAGAAGCAGCGGGCACGCTGCCACTCCCAGCGGTTGAGAGTCGGCTCGTAGAACCAGCCGTGGCTGGGCCATACGGCTATAGTCTTTCCGGAGAGTCCTTTTGCCGGAGCTTCGGCGTCGAGACGTTTTACGACCTGGCCGTGTTCACGCACGACGAGATTCTTGGGATTAGGGAGGAAGTCGGCAATCGGACGACCGAATACGGTCAGTTCGAAAGGAGTCAGATCGTAGGCTTCACCCAGCGAGTCACGGATTTCGGATTCGATTTCGGCGATAGTCTCTTCGCGGATGGCATGGCGCTGAATCGAGGGGTTCAGTTCTATTACGAAACCGTCATCGGACATTGTAACGGTGTCGATGCGACAGGTGCTGAGGCTAATGTTGCACAGTCTGTTGAGCAGGCTTGTATCGGCTTGCTGCGCGGAGGCTGATTGCATGACGATAACCATCAACAACAGGAGAAAAGTTTTTTTCATAGTTGTTGGTTTAGGTTCTGGAAAATATTGTTGTATGTTAGTAGTCGAACATTTTTGTATTTGACCATCCAAATATAGGGTTTATTTTTGGAATACTCAACTGTCGGGCGAATTAATTGAGGTTTTTATGGTTTATTCGACAAAAGAGCTTATCTTTGTAATTTCATTGTGAGCTAATTGCTTGTCGAAGAAAGATTTTTAACTGGTAAACATATTTTTTTAACACGGGAACAGACTATGTATATTATTGCTGACAGCGGTTCGACCAAAACACAATGGTGTGCGGTCGGCACTGCAGGAGATGCGGTCTCCTACTACACTTCGGGCATCAATGCTGTGATGATGACCCGCGAACAGATCATGTCCGTGCTGACGGACGAATATACCGGCCCGCGAGAGGGTGTGGATGCGGTATATTTCTACGGGGCCGGATGCGGTCCGTCGTTTGCCGATGCTACGGCTGTTTTGGTGTCGGCCGTCTCGGAATTCTTCGGATGTAAGAATGTCGAGGCTACGACCGATCTGATGGCTGCGGCGCGTGCATTGTGCGGTAAGGAGCCCGGAATCGCATGTATCCTGGGTACGGGTGCCAATTCGTGCTATTACGACGGCAGTGAGATCGTCAAGAATGTCCGCCCGCTCGGATTCATCCTGGGCGATGAGGGCAGCGGCGCCGTGATGGGAAAGAAACTGTTGGCAAATGTCCTGAAGGGAATCTTCCCGGAGGATCTGTGCAAGATGTTCTATGAGGACTATCCCTATGAGTATGCCGAGTTCATCGCGAACGTATACCGCAAGCCGATGCCTCAGCCGAACCGTTTCATGGCCAGCATGACCCGTTTCCTGTCGAAGCACATCGACCGCGAGGAGTGCTCGAAACTGGTCGAGGATTCGTTTGCCGAGTTCGTCGAGCGCAACGTCCTCCAGTATCCGCAGGCCAAGGAGTGCCCGATAGCCTTTGTCGGCAGCATAGCATACTATTTCAGACCTCAGCTGGAGAAGGTCCTCGCAAAATACGGATTGCGTCTGGGACGTATTTCGCAGGTCCCGATGGAGGGTCTGGTCGAATATCACCAAGCAAACAAGTAGAAAGTTTCAAAATACGAATATCGTTATGTCCGAATTTATCAAAATTACCGAGCAGTCGTCGCTCTACGACAATCTGGAACAGATGAGCGTAACCGAATTGCTTACCCACATGAATGATGAGGATGCCAAGGTTGCTGGCGCTGTCCGTGAATCGATTCCCGTAATGGCTCAGCTGGTCGAGAAGATCGTCGAGCGCATGGAGAAGGGGGGTCGAGTATTCTATATCGGAGCCGGTACGAGCGGCCGTCTGGGTGTGCTGGACGCATCCGAACTGCCTCCCACGTACGGTGTTACGCCCGATCTGGTGATCGGTCTGATTGCCGGCGGCGACCGTGCGTTGCGAAATGCCGTCGAGTCGGCCGAGGATGACCTGAGCAAGGCTTGGAAAGAGTTGCAGGCATTCGAGGTGAACGAACTCGACACCTTGATCGGAATCGCCGCTTCGGGAACGACGCCTTATGTTATCGGCGGTCTGCGCGATGCGCGTGCGAACGGTCTGCTGACCGGTTCGATCACCTGCAACCCGAACTCTCCGGTAGCTGCCGAGGCCGAGTATGCCATGGAGGCTATCGTAGGTCCGGAGTTTGTTACCGGTTCGACGCGCATGAAGTCGGGTACGGCACAGAAGCTGATGCTCAACATGTTGAGCACCTCGATCATGATCCGCCTGGGACGTGTCAAGGGCAACCGCATGGTGAACATGCAGCTGACCAATGCCAAACTGTGGGATCGCGGTACGCGCATGATCATGAATTCGACTGATCTTTCGTACAACGATGCCCATGCTTTGCTTGAGAAGTACGGTTCGGTGAAGAAGGCACTGGCCGCATACAAGGGCGAAGAGTAGTCGCGGTGGAGGAGGGGGCAACCCTGATTGGCAGAGTATGGCCTCCGGAGAGCGTTGTACTCGTCCTCTACACGATAAAACAATATGACAACAGAAGCGCCGTCAAGGTTTCGGAAAATTCCGGCCTTGACGGCGCTTCTGTTTTGTGTTAGTTGTCCGGATCTCTTGGAACAGTACCGGCTGACGGATTTTGCGGGGGCTGACAGTTGTTGCGGACGGCCGATACCCGAATTCCGTCAGTGGCAGGTCGTCCGGATTTTAGAGTCCGAATTCGCGCTTGAGCTCCTCGGTGGCGTCGAGTTTCTCCCAGCTGAAGAATTCGATTTCGGTCTCGACCTGCTTGCCGTCACGCCAAACCTTCTCGACACGTTTGAAGGGGCGGTTGCCGAAGTGTCCGTACGAAGCTGTTGCTTCGAAGATAGGGTTCTTCAGCCCGAAACGGCGGACAATTGCTGCCGGGCGCAGGTCGAACATGTGCGAAATACGTTCTGCGATCTCGCCGTCCGAGAGTTTTACCTTCGACGTGCCGTATGTGTCGACATATACGCTCAGGGGCTGGGCTATTCCGATGGCGTAGCTCAACTGTACGAGAACCTCGTCGGCAATGCCGGCAGCGACCATGTTCTTGGCGATGTGCCGGGCGGCATAGGCGGCCGAACGATCGACTTTCGAGGAGTCCTTGCCCGAGAATGCGCCGCCGCCGTGGGCACCGCGGCCTCCGTAGGTATCGACGATGATCTTTCGGCCGGTGAGACCGGTATCTCCGTGCGGGCCGCCGATTACGAACTTGCCTGTAGGGTTGACATGCAGGATATAGTTGTCGTCGATGAGTGCTGCCAGCGGATCGTTGGCACGTTCGAGACGGGCCTTGACGCGCGGGATGAGAATCGTACGGACATCCTCGCGGATCTGTGCCTGCATGGCCTCTTCTGCCTCCTTTTCGGTACGGCCTTCGCCGGCTGTGATGAACTCGTCGTGCTGGGTCGAAACAACGATCGTGTGGACGCGCAGCGGGTGACGGTCGTCATCGTACTCGATTGTAACCTGGCTCTTGGAGTCGGGACGCAGGTAGGTCATCTGTTTCCCTTCGCGGCGGATTACAGCCAGCTCCTTGAGGATCACGTGTGCGAGAATGAGCGTTGCGGGCATCAGTTCGCGGGTTTCGTTGCAGGCGTAACCGAACATTATGCCCTGGTCACCGGCGCCCTGTTCCTCTTCGGTCTGGCGGACGACGCCCTGGTTGATGTCGGACGACTGTTCGTGTATTGCCGAGAGGATACCGCACGATGCGGCGTCGAACTGATAGTCGCTGCGGTTGTATCCGATGCGTTCGATAACGCGACGGGCCACGCCCTGAACGTCGACATACGCTTCGGAGCGCACTTCGCCGGCCACGACGACCAGGCCGGTCGTGCAGAGAGTTTCACAAGCTACTTTTGACTGGGGATCGTGACGCAGGAATTCGTCGAGGATTGCGTCCGAGATCTGATCCGCTACCTTGTCGGGGTGTCCTTCAGAGACAGACTCCGATGTAAATAAAAAACCCATTGTTATACAGCTTTTTAAGTTAAACGTATAAAATGGGAAAAATTGGCTGTTGAATAAAAAACGTGCTGTTTTAGCGATTTTTTATTGTGGTTGCAATCAGTCAAATCTTTCCACATTGTAATTTCGGACGGCAAAGATAGTGCTTTTTTGCCGGATTGCAACCGTTTGTCGGAAATTTTAGTTGTTAAATTTTCGGAAACAGCCCTGAATGGCTCTCAGGCTGTGATTGGAGGCATGAAGATAATTTATTTGCGGCGGCGCGAAACACAACACAACAAAACCCAACAAAACCCAACAGATGTGTTATGCGATGGGAACAATACACTCGTTCCTTGCCGGCGCGACAGCACACATGGTAACAGCCTGCAGGGGCCGATCAGTTTGCAACACATTTACATATACATACAAGCGTTCGCGTAACGGAATTTAATGCTATTCGGGTGTTGTCGAGCCGGCCAGTATTCTGGTAAACCGACGCTGCGCAATGGGCTATACGGCCGGTATATTTGGGAGCGGCCGGTCGGGTATTCAGCTATTCGCTGACAGGTATCTTGTCTATGCGGCGCTGGTGTCTGCCTCCTTCGAACTCCGCCCCGAGATAGGCCTCGAGAATCGCCGTGGCCTCGTCGTTGGTGACGAACCGCGCCGGCAGTACACAAACGTTGGCATTGTTGTGCTGTTTGGCCAGGGCGGCGATTTCGGGGCACCAGCACAGGGCGGCCCGAACCGTCTGATGCTTGTTGAGGGTCATGCAGATTCCGTTCCCGCTGCCGCACATCGCTATTCCGAAATCAACTTCACCTGCTTCCATCCCCCTGGCCAGAAGGTGGGCGTAATCGGGATAGTCGCAACTCTCTTCGCTGTTGCAGCCGTAGTCGAAAACTTCGTAACCGCGGGCTCCGAGCCAGCCGATCAGATACTCTTTGAGCTGATAGCCTGCGTGGTCGGAGGCAATACCAATCTTTTTCATGACGTGTGATAAGTTTTGTCCTGGAACAAAGGTAAAAAAAAATCGACATTTTCTTGTGACGTGCAACGAATTTACCCATTTTTGCGTCGTAACTTTAAAAAAGAAGCCGAATTGACTGTTGACGAGATAATCGAAGGTTGTAAAACTTCGGATAATCTGGTACGCCGTGAGCTGTATGAGCGCTATTCCGGACTCATATACGGTATATTGCGCCGGTACGTCAACGATCGTTCGACGGCCGAAGACCTTCTGCACGACGTCTTTGTGACTATTTTTACGAAGATCGGGGATTTTTCGGGCCGCGGGTCATTCGAGGGCTGGTGCTCGCGTATAGCGGTCAATACCGCCTTGAACTATTTCCGCCGGACGTCGCCTATGCAGGACAGCGTGGCGGTGGAGGATGTGCGGACGCTCACCTCGACCGAAGAGTCGGCCATTTCGCGGATGTCGGCCGAAGAGCTGCTCGATGCCATGTCACAATTGCCTCAGGGCTTCCGTACGGTGCTCAATCTGTATGCCGTCGAGGGTTACAGCCACAAGGAGATTGCCGAGATGCTGGGGATAACTGAGGCTACTTCGCGATCGCAATACTGGCGGGCCCGGAACAGGTTGTTGGAGTTGCTCGGCCGCAACGGGTATGTTGAGAAAAAACAGAAAAAGGATATATAGAAAATGAGTAAGGGTAAAGACATTTTCGACAAACGTCTGAATGAACTCATGCACGATCGGCAGGAACGGCCGTCGGACGAGGTCTGGTCGCGTATCGAACAGACCATGGCCGGGCTGGATGCCGCGGCCGGACGGCCTGCAGAGCGTGAACCGGTGAAGATCGTACAGCACCGCAGGCGGTTGGGTGTGAGACGGATGTGGTATTATGGCGTTGCGGCGGCACTGTTGCTGGGCATATATCTCTTCAATGGGCGACTGGTCTCGCTCGACAGGCAATTCTCCGAACAAGAACTGGTCGGGACGGTATTGTATGATCCGGCAACGGACGGCGTGCCGCAAGACCGCTCATCCGAAACCGTCGTTAAGGATGATGACGCCGCCGTGGTACGGTATGCCGATTCACGCGTCAGAAGCCGGCGGCAAGGATATTCGGCCCTGGCGGACAATTCTGTGCAGACGGGGCGAGAATCGGCGTCAGATGCACTGACGGGGCATGGCAATGCGGTATCGGCTGTGGCTGACGCGACCCGAACCGGTTCTGAATCGCTCGCTGGAGAGGATTCCGGCATGGAGTCTGAACGGGGCGATGCCGCTGCCAGGGAAAGGGAAGCAGAGACAAGCCGGCCGGATGATTCGGCGGCGCTCTCCGCTCAGGGACAGCGCACCTCGTCAGATGCTGAACTCTACCGCCAGCGGGTACGGGAGTTGATGGCCGAGGAGTCGAAACGCACGAAGTCGGGCGGACGGGTTTCGGCATCGCTCTACGCATCGAATCTGGCTGGATTCGGACATGTCAATGCGGGTAATTCTCCGGTTGCCACGGCCGGTTTGAATGCAACCGAACTGGTAAACAACGATATCGGAACCTATATGGCCTCTTCGGGGACCCAGCGCCGGAATACCGAAACTCGCCTTGACCATCAGGTTCCGATCACGGTCGGCATCACGGCGCAGTATGGGATTACGGATCGTTGGGGCATCGAGACCGGCGTAACATATACATACATGCGTTCGCGTGCCGAGTCGAAAGGGATATTCGATTATGACATCACGCAGGAGCTGCATTATATCGGAGTTCCTCTGGCGGCAAGCTACAAGTTTGTCGACACGCATTGGGTAGAGGTATACGCCAAGATCGGCGGAGCGCTCGAAAGGTGTGTCAGCGCACGGCGGGTCTACAAGTACATGAATTCGAACGACGAAAATACGGGTCGTCAGAGCGAAAAGATCGATTATGAAGGTGTACAGTTGTCGACCTTCGCCTCGGTCGGTGCCGAATTGAAGATCGGTGAGTGGGTCGGAATCTATGCCGAACCGGGCCTCGGGTACTACTTCGACAACGACCAGCCGGCCAACTACCGTACCGACAATCCGTTTTCGGTAACCTTGCAGGCCGGGTTGCGATTCCATTTCGGAGAAAAATGAGCGTCCCGTGCAACGAATCGCCATGTTGAGGTGTCTGAATAATTGAAATGAAAGGAGTAAGAGATATTTTGAAGCGTATTGCAGCGGTCGCGGGGGGCGTGTTGCTGGCCTTCGGAATGTGGTCGTGCGAGAGTACGGGCGACGAGTGGAAAGATATGCCCGACAGCTACCGTGTCGATTACGGCGAGGTGGTTATGGTCCGTTCGGCCGGCCGCAACGAATGTCTGATCCGTCGGGATGACAACCTGATTCTCCGTGTACAACGCAATCTGGTCGAGAATGCGGTGGTGGACCATGGCGATCGTGTGCTTGTGAACTACTTCATCATGGGAGACATGACGGCCGATCTGCCCGAACTGGGGGAGATACGTGGCGGATACGATATCCAGCTGAACAATCTGATACGGATTCCGTGTCAGGATGTGGAGTTGCGCAATGAGATTACCGATACCGAGTATGGTTCGATGAGTTTCGATCCGCTGGTGGTGACGCACATCAATGTCGGCAGCCATCATATCGATATGGCTATCGATTACTATCGTTCGGCTTCGGTCGAACATGAGTTCGGACTTTTGTGCGAGAGGAGCGATGAGAACGGTGACCTTACGCTCAGAGTGGTGCATGATGCCGGTATGGATGGCGAGACGGTTGTGGGGAGTCTCGTGAAGGACTACAGAATATCTTTCGATGTTTCGAAATTGCTGACCGACAAGAGTCAGGCTGTACGGATCGTATGGGTTGAGTACGGCAACCGCCCCAAGGAGACTCTTGTGATATTGCCGGCGGCCTGATGAGTTGCGCTGGTGCGGCCTTTTGAGTTGGTTGAGCCGATCTCTGCCGGGACCGCCACCCGACAGTTAAATGAAATGGGAGGGGAGTGAAAGAGCGCGAGAGGGTGTGAAAGATGGAGTGGGAAAGAGAGTAGAGGGAGAAAAGAGAGAGGGAGCGCAGAGGGACCAAATAGGCCCCGTAGACCATAGAATAAGAATAATTAAGAGGGCATAGCCACTCTGATTATTAGTTGAAGCCTTCCGGAGGGCAGTATCCGGATTTTGAGAAAGCCACTTCCGTGGAACGATATATAAGGTTTAAGGTGGAAAGAGCCGGTCGTGATGACCGGCTCTTTCGTGTTTTGCGTTTTCTGTGCTCTCATGGCCAGAGACCCATCCCTACTTCATGGACGGCACCGAAGCCTTCGGAAAAGGGATGGGTAAGACAGCTTGTCACGGAAGCCATTCCCTCCGTTAGCCAATCCACTGTCTCAAGGCCCGGCCGATTGCCTACTGTTGCGGCACTACGGCGTTGAATACAAGATCCTCCGTACCGGTATTTATCAGGCTGTGGGCATGCCCCTTGGGACAGTAGTGGCATTCGCCGGCATGTACCGGCTCTTGTCCGCCGTCGATGAGTACCGTGCCGCTGCCGCTTACTACGAATATTGTTTCGCTGCTTGTATCGTGCGTATGCAGGCCTATCGAAGCTCCCGGTTCGAGCCGTCCGTGCAGTATCTTGTTGTTCTGGTCGACATACATTTTGGCATTCAGAGCCTTTTCACCGCCGTTGAAGTGTTCCAGAACCTTCTCGGGCATCGTTTCGAAATCGATGATCATATCAATAGCGTTTTTCAGAATTGTTCACTCTGCAAAAATAGTTTTTTTCGGTGAAAGAATTATTCGATCCGGCCAAAATCCCGACGAGCAATTCGAATTCAAATCGGGACGGAGACAATTTGTGGTCGAATTTTTGCAACGCTTTCAGACGGTTCAAAAAACATTACTGTTATGATGCGTAATGCTGCTATCTATATTCTGGCGGTCTTCATATGCCTGGCAAGCGGTTATATGGCCGGTCTGCTTCAGGCGACTGCTCTCGAGGAGTGGTATCCGACGTTGGCAAAATCGTCGCTGACACCTCCCAATCTTATGTTTCCGGTCGCCTGGGGAATACTCTACGTATGTATCGGAGTCTCGCTCGGCGAGACGATACGCTGCGGGAATATCCGGGCCATAGCACCGTGGGTTCTGCAACTGATTGCCAATTTTCTGTGGACGGTATTTTTCTTCTGGCTGCGGAATCCGCTTCTGGCACTGATCGACATCCTGCTTCTCGATGTATTGGTGATATGGTACATTGTCGCCGCATCGCGCGGAACTCGATTGTCGATGTGGCTGTTTGTTCCCTATCTTCTGTGGCTGCTGCTGGCTACATACCTGAATCTGTACGTCTGTATGCACAACACGTTCTGAGGACTGTCTGATGAAAAACGGAAAGCCCGCCGCATTGCGCGGCGGGCTTTCCTGTCAGTTGCGATCGAGGCTCGATCAATATTTTGCAATTTCGGTAATCCACATACCGTCGTAGCTGTTGTTGCCACTCGCTACGCGGCAACCTCTCATCACGTGGAAGCGACGGGTTCCGGTGGTAGCGGTCCAGTAATCCTTGTAAGTGGAGAACGAGCTGCCCGAGTTGATCGAATATTTCAACTCTTCGGTCGTGCCGTCGTTGCGGATAATGTTGGCCTTGTAGTAGATACGGCAGGTACCGTTGCTTACGACCTTACCTGTACGGTTGTCGGCATCGTTACGGTTCGAACCGGTACCGCTCTGGCCCGAACGCTCGGGAGCATAGGCATTGATACGGATCTTTGCCCAGTCGGTGATTTCGCCGAAACCTACGGGCTCACCAACGTTGTACCACTCGAGGTCATACGGATCCTGATACATGTACTGGAGCTTGTAGTCGCACGGAACGCCCGGTTCCTCATACATCAGGTTGATGAAGCGGATGGTCTGGAATCTCGAAGCGTTGCTCGGATCGTTGGGGTCGTCCGAATAGGCTACATCGGCCTTGCCCGTGTCGGGGAAGTAGATACGAGGATCCGAGTTATCAACGATCATAGGCGGCTGGTTGTAGTCATAGATGAACAGGCAATATTTCTTGCCAGCCTCCAGTGTAAAGTTCTGGTCGTATCCGAGGATATACTCGTCACCGGGCTTGTAGTAGCATTTCATGGTGTGCGTACCGCCCTTTACAGTATAGTAACGGGTAGTGCTGGGAACGGTACCCATACGTGCCCAGAGGATGTAGTCGTCACCCCACATGTCGACGTCGTCGATAGTCATGCGGTAGAATCGGTTGTTTGCAGCGCCGGTCGAATAGTCACCTTCGGGGACTACGCGGGTCACCTGGAACATAGCCATCGAAGGGTCGACATCGTTGTTGTTGGTGTACTGAATGTCCTTTTTTTCGCAGGAGAGGAGCATTGAGCCGGCTGCCAAAGCAAAGACAAAATATTTGATTTTCATGATATTCTTTAATTTAAAGTTATTCAAAAGATCGTTCACGACACTATTCGAGCGAGTTGTCTACATCAGGATACGATTCGGGATATCCGTTGGGATAGCAGAACCACGGAATCGAGCACTGGTAGTAAGGAGTCAAACCGGAGATCGGGCGCAGCTGGCGCAGAGCGGGCTTGTTCCAAACGTACTCGGAGTTGTAACGCGGGCGAACGCGGAAGCAGGGCGAGCCTTCGAGGTTGTAGGTAGTCGAGTACATCGACTTGAAGCCTTCGAAGCGGGCCGGAGCCAGGTAGAAGCCTTTGTAAACCTTGGTAGGATCCTCGTCGCGTTTCTGGATAAGTTCGGTACGGGTCCAGCCGTTGCCGTTGTAGGGATATTCGCCGGTGTATTCGATATCGTAGAATATCTTGCGCTGGTCAACCCAGGTCTCGTGAGCGCCCCACGGGAAGAGGGCAACGAACTTCTGCATCATGATGTGCGAGAGAGTGAGGTCGTTTTCGGTAATACCAGCCACGAACGGACCTGCGAGGTACTCGGCAGCAGCCTGGTCGAACAGAGCCGACGAGATCTTGTCACCACCGGTAACGTCGAGTGTGCTTTCAGCAGCGGTTCCGGGCTTGAGGTAGCGCGAAGTGAAGGTCATGTCGTCAGCTACGGCATCTTTCCAGTATCTGAGAGCCTCGCCCTTGTTGCCCATGCGGAAGTAAGCCTCGGCGATGCAGAACTTGATCTCGGCCGAAGTCATCAGCACGACCGGAGCATCGTTGTGATAGAGCCAGCGGCCGTCACCGTCGTAAACGGTCGAGCTGCCTGCTTCACGTCCGTAGAGCGACGGAGCGCTGTAACCGTCAGCCGACGGGCTGGAGGTGCCGGTGAAGCTGCCGCCGTAATACTTGTAACGTTTGATGCTGTCGAGGTTGTTGATATTCTGGTAGAGCTGATCGCTTGCGGTACCGAGTTTTGCAACCACACGGGGATCGTAGTGACCGGTCTCCATTACGTTGGTATCGCAGATGATCTGGGTAGCCGAGAGCTTGTACTTGTAACGAGCATCGGCATCCTGCCAGTTGTCGTTGAGGATACGGTTTCCGTTCTCGTCGTATTCGGGTACGGTGCCGGTGAATACCTTGACAGCGTAGTCGCTCTGGAAATAGGAGCGTCCGAGGTTGCCGCGGTAAGTTCCGAAGAAGTTGTTGTAGGTCGAGCTCGGAGCATCCGAACCGCCGCCGAGCAGGCTTACGCAAGCGTCGTCATCGGGAGTCTGGAATGCCTTGTCGGCATAGCTTACCAGTTCGGGGCCGTAGGTCGAAAGGAATTCGGTCTTGTTGGTGAGCGACGAGAGCTGACGGATCAGCACCGAGTATGCGAACTTGATCCACTTCGACTTGTCACCGTGATAGATCCAGTCGTTGTTTTCGAGGATCGAACCGTAGCTGTTCTGGTCTTCCCTTTCGAGGTATTCGATAGCCATGGTAGCCCAGTCGTGAACCTGTTTGTAGACCACATCCTGATAGTCGTAGTTGAACTCGAGACGTCCGGGCTGGAAAGCCTCGGTCAGCGGCAGGTCGGCGTGCTGTTTTGTGAGCACGTCCCACGAGAAAGCCTTCATGGCATAACCCATACCTACCATTGTCCATTTCTCCTCCTCGATAGCCTGGTTGATGAAGTTTTCGAGGTTCATACCCTGATCCCAGTAGGCCATACGCCAAACGTTACCGCCCGAGTCTGATCCGGTAGGATAGCGATGGAGTGCGTAGCTCGTATTGGATGAGGTACCCCACATCTGGCAGAGCGGAGCGGTAGCCAGGATATCGTAGTAGATATCCCAATACATCTGTTGGATACTCGACAGGTAGAGATACGTATCTACGTGGTCCGGCGAGTCAACGTTCTTATTTACGTCCAGCCACTTTTCGCAACTAACGTTGCTGAAGGAGACTGCGGCCAGAAGCATTATGACTGATAATATCTTTTTCATAATAATAATGTTCGTATTTTAAATTTAGACGATGGGCTTAGAAAGTAAGGTTGATACCGAAAGAGTAGGTACGCGGTGCGGGTACGCCCCAAACGTCATAACCTTCACCGCCCGTTCCGCCGGCGGCAGCCGACATCGTGTTACCAGCCACGTCGACACCCTTGTAGTTGGTGATGGTGCACAGGTCGTTGGCAGCAACGAATACCGAAGCTCTCGAGATGAAGCCGCCGGTTACTCGCTTGAGCCACTGCGAAGGCACGGTGTAGCTGAGGCGGATTTCGCTCAGACGCAGATAGTTGACATTCTTCTGAACCCAGTCTTCATCGTATCCGGTATAACCGGTAGTCGAACCGTAGGCAGTAGGATCGATAGCGATGGTGTTGTAGGTCGGGTTTGCGGTATTCTCCAGGCCGTCCTTAAGCACGCCCGAGAAGATAACCGGACCGCTTTCACGCCAGCGTACCGACTCCCACGACAGACCCGAGCTGAACAGCGAACGCATGGTACCGTTCACGATGGTCGAACCGATTTTTCCGGTCATGAGGGCCGACAGACGGAAGTTCTTGTACGTAAGATATGTCGAGATACCGTAGGTAAGATCCGGGTTACGGTCGCCGATGACCGACCAGGTGCTTTCCGTAAGCGGAGTACCGCTCGTGGGGCTGATCAGGATATCGCCCTTGTCGTTACGCTGGAATGCCAGACCGGTAAGAGTGGTTACAGGATGGCCCTTCATGATACCGTTACGGATGTTACCCGAGTTCCAGGTATATGCATTGTAGTACTCGGTCAGGTTCTCCGGCAGGTCGGTAACCAGCGAGTTGGTGTGCGAGAGGTTCAGACCCAGGTTCCAGCGGAAGTCGTTCTTGCTGATGATGTCGCCGTCGATGTGAGCTTCCCAGCCCCAGGTGTCGAACGAGCCGACGTTCATGTTGTTGAGCACGAAACCGGTAGCGTAGGACATACGGAAACCGTTTACGATCTGGTCGGTACAGCTGGTCCAGAAGTAGGTGAAGTCCATGTTGATACGTCTGTTGGCCATGGTAGCCTCGAAACCGACCTCATATGAGGTATTCATTTCGGGACGCAGGGTGGTGTTGGGACCGGTATAGCCGTACTTGTAACCACCACCGGAGGTCGAAGCAGCCTCGAGAGCGGGGTAGATCGACAGCGGGGATGCATCCTTACCTACCTGAGCAAAGGCACCGCGGACCTTCAGATAGTTGAGCACCTTGTTATCCTTGAGGAAGGGAAGTTCGGTGAATACGAACGAACCCTCGACAGCGGGATAGAAGTACGAGTTGTTGTCGGTGGGCAGGGTCGACGACCAGTCGTTACGGGCACGGAGGGTCAGGAAGGCCATGTTGGCATAGCCGAATTCAGCCTGACCGGAAACTGCCTGCAGACGTCTGCGGGTATAGGTCTTCTTGCTGACAATGGTAGTAGCGACGCAGTTGTTGATCGAGTGCATGTCGAGGTACATGTAGTTGCTTCCGTAAGAAGACAAGGTCTGAACCTTGTTCTGCAGCTGGTGGTAACCTACCTGAGCCGAGAAGGTGAACTTGTCGTCGAACCAGGTGTTGTTGTAGCCGGCCAGAACGTCGATGTTGTAGTTCGACAGATTGTGCTTTGCAATGTTGTACGAACCGGAGTTATCGTCATCCTGCGAAGTCAGGTTGTATGTACGATAGTAGGGGTGCTGACCATCCTCGTAGATCGAAGCCGAGTAGTCGATACCGGCCTGAGCGCGGATGAAAGTATTCTTGATAGGAGTGATATTGATCGAGAAGCGGCTCATTACACGGTCGGTTTCGTCGCGCATGAGGTTCTTCTCCATACCGAACAGCGGGTTGACCATATCATCGTCCATGTAGTAGTTAGGCATACGCATGTGTTTGCCGTCCTCGGCGTAGATGTTGGTCATGTCGTCGAGCGAAGGCCATCTGTAGGCGTAGTAGAGCGGGCCCGAGGTGAATTTACGCACCTTGTCGTTGGTCTGGCGAACGTACTGGATCGATCCGTCGAGTTTCAACCACTTCTTCACCTGAGCCTGACCGGCCAGAGTAAGGTTGAGTCGTTCCAGACCCGAGGTCTTTACGACACCCTTCGAATTGAGGTAGTTGGCAGCTGCACGCATCGAGACCTTGTCGGTACCTGCCTCTACCGAGAGGTTGTGTTTCTGCGAGAAACCGGTCTGGAATACTGCCGACAGGTTATCGTAGATCTTGGTTCCTTCTGCATACGGAGCACCCCAACGTGTGTTGTAGTAGTAGTTGGTCTGGCCGTAAGCACCGTGGTTGTACTTGTCCTGGATCTCCGGCCAGCCGTAAGCCTTCGACCACGAGAACTGGTTGCTGTAGGAGATGCGGCCCTCACCGCCGGTGTTTGAACCCTTCTTGGTGGTGATGATGATGGCACCGTTCGAAGCGTCCGAACCGTACAGAGCGGCAGCAGCGGCACCCTTCAGCACGGTTACCGACTCGATGTCCTCCGAAGCAAGGTCGTTACCACGCGAAGCGTAGTCCATCGTACGGTATGTAATAGCTTCAGCCGTTGCAAAGCTGTTCTGGGGGTTGAACGACGAGTTGTCCATCGGGATACCGTCGACAACGTAGAGAGGCTGGTTGTTACCGGAGATCGAGGTTACGTTACGCAGGATAACGGTTGTCGAAGCACCGGGCATACCTGAGGTCTGCGTTACGGTCATGCCTGACACACGGCCCTGGAGAGCGGTAACGAAGTCCGTACGACCCGATTCGATAATGTCCTGAGCCTTTACGTTCTGCACGGACGAACCGATTGCACGGGCAACACGTTTCATACCGAACTCACCTGTTACCACGACATCCTCGATAGTCTCGGCCGATTCGGCAAGAGTTACCTCCATACCCTGGGCGGCCTGCACCTTCTGGGTTTGATAACCGACGAAGGAGATTTCGAGGGTAGCGCCTTCGGGAACCGTAAGAGAGAATGCGCCGCCGATACCGGTAGCGGTAGCATTGGTATTGGACCCATCCTGGCGCACGGTAGCTCCAACGATCGGGTTACCGGAAGCGTTCTTCACGGTGCCTGAAATCCTGACAGACTTCTGTTCGACCGAAGATTGGTTCGGGCGCTCTGAAGCCATCAAATTCGTTGCGCACACCGCGAGAGCGAATGTGAGTAACAAACCAATAGTCAATTTTCTTTTCATAGAGCAAAATGTTAGTTAGTAATTGAGGTTTACTTTGAATTAGTTTAACGGCTACTATCTGTAATAATCAGTTAGTTCATCTGTTTAGGTTATATGGTAAAACATAAAATTCAAGCCAAGATTAAAGGCAAACTCTCCCTTTAGTGTCAATAATGAGCATGCGATTTCTCTCAACCTTTAAATACAAAGAAAAATCAAATCTGTCAAAAAAACAAATTTCTTACAAGAAAAATATGTGAAATTTGGGCTTCAAAAATTAAGATTGTCGGTTTAGTTTGCGACTGGTCAATGATTTTTGACATGAAAATTTTTTTGTGAATATGGGCTTTTTGTGGCGTAGAGAGTGAGAAGCTGTAGAGATTTGGTGGATGCCGAAACGAGTTTAGATTCCGTACATGTTGCTGTCTGAGAAGGTGCGGCTGTATATATGCTTGTTAATTAATGTGATATGTGAATATTGTAAGTCGGGTCGGATGCCGGTAAGAGACGCCTTGCAATCGAAAGTGTGATTATGTATCGAGTGTCGGGTTCCGAATTGTTGGGCGACATGTGCCGGAGGGGGGGCGGATGTGCAGGCTGTATATTATTAAAATTTTTAGAAAATCACATGGCGTTTATGTATTATACGTGCACTCATGGGACTACGGTAGGGGTTCGGATGGCATGCGGCCGCAAACGCATGCCCGGAATGGCGCCAGCCGGATGATTATATATATGCGCGGCCGTAATTCGGCCCCTGCTCATGCAGGTGGAAATTTCTGCGGGTGGAAAATGCTTCCGGCAGCACCTTCCTCATGAAGACAATTTCCGCAAGTTGAAACTTCAGTGAACTCTTGAATGTCCGATACGCCTTTTTTCGTAGATGTTACGGAATTTTTCGCAAAAAATAGCTACCTTTGCACTCCGTATGTGTGCGAATGTATAAAAATATATTATAATAGATTCATTATGAACGTAGTAAGAGAACATCGCGAAGATTTGACTTCGCTTATCCGCGTTACGGTCGGCGAGGCCGATTATGCCCAGGAGGTCGACAAAATCCTGCGGGATTACAAGCGGAAGGCTAACATTCCGGGATTCCGTCGCGGAATGGTCCCCATGAGCATCATAAACCGTATGTACCGAAAGGGCGTGGTGGCCGAACAGGCTTACAAGTGCGCCTCGAACGGCTGTTTCGAATATCTCGACAAGGAGAAGATCGAATATGTCGGGGACGTGCTGCCGAGCGACGAGCAGAAGGAGTTCGATTTCGATAATCAGACCGAATTCGAATTCGTCTTCGAGATCGGCGAGGCTCCCGCAATAAATATCGAACTGTCGGACAAGGATAAGTTGACGTATTATAATATAGAGATCTCGGACAAGATGCATGAGAACTATCGCAGCAACTATCTGCGCCGGTTCGGACGTCTGGTCGATGTCGAGAGCGTGGAGCGCGACGAGGCTCTGTCGGCAACGCTCGACAACGGCGAAATGCGTGTCGAGGATGCATATGTGGGTCTTATCTCGCTGGGTGACGATGAGCGCAAGCCGTTCGTCGGCAAGAAGGTCGGCGACAAGATGCAGATCAACGTCAACGAGCTGTTCAAGAACGAGGCGCAGCGTGCCGCCGTGCTGGGCGTGAAGAAGGAGGAACTGGCCTCGATCAAGCCCGAATTCGAACTGGAGATAAAGAAGATCCGCCGTTTTGCCGACCCCGAATTGAACGAAGAGTTCTTCAAGGCAGCCTTCCCCGACGGAAAGGTAACCGACGAGAAGGGTCTGGACGAATATATCGATGCACAGATCGGTGCCGAACTCAAGCGTGAGAGCGAATACCTGTTCGTGGCGCAGATGCGCAACATGCTCCTGAAGAAGGCCGACCTGAAACTGCCCGAGGCATTCCTCAAGCATTGGCTCTATGTGATCAACGAGGGCAAATATACCGAGGCGCAGATCGAGCAGGATTTCGAGAACTTCATGAAGATGTACCGCTGGAGCCTGATCCAGAAGCACTATGCCAAGGAGTTGAACCTGACGGTTTCGGAAGAGGAGGCGCTCGAGGAGGCCAAGGCTCTGGCAGCGATGCAGTTTGCACAGTACGGCATGGCTTCGGCTCCGGATGACATGCTGACCAACTATGGGCGGTCGATCCTGGGCAACAAGCAGGAGGCCGGCAAGATCTACGACAAGCTCTTCGAGACGAAGGTTGTCGATGCGCTGCGTTCGCAGATCAAGGTGACCGAGAAGAGCGTGTCGGCCGAGGAGTTCGGCAAGATCGCCGAGGCGACAAACGCACAGTAAGGCAACGTGATAGGTCGGCAGACCGGTATGCATGCCGCTGCCGCTGTCGAAATATTGTTTCGAACGACTCCGTAAGGATTGATTTTTGCAAAGGAATCGGTACTTATGGAGTCTTTTTAAATAAACAGAACGAATCCGGAATATGAAAAACGAATTTGAAAAGTACGCTACCGGCCATTTGGGCATCAGCAGCCTCAAGCTGCACCGTTATGATTCGGTTGTCCGTGATTACGTCTCGCCGACGATCATCGAGGAGCGTCAGTTGAATGTGGCTACGATGGATGTTTTTTCGCGGTTGATGATGGACCGGATCATATTTCTCGGTGCGCCGATCTACGACGATGCCGCAAACATCATCCAGGCGCAGTTGTTGTTCCTCGAGTCGGTCGATCCGGACAAGGACATACAGATATATATAAACTCGCCGGGCGGATCGGTTTCGGCCGGTCTGGGCATCTACGATACGATGCAGCTGATCGGGCCCGACGTGGCGACCATCTGTACAGGCCTTGCGGCGAGCATGGGGGCCGTATTGCTGGCGGCGGGGGCTGCCGGCAAGCGTTCGGCGCTGCCGCATTCGCGGATCATGATACACCAGCCGCTGGGCGGAACCCAGGGACAGGCATCGGATATCGAGATCACGGCCCGCGAGATCATGCGTACGAAGAAGGAGCTGTACGAAATATTGTCGCACCATTCGGGTGCTACGGTCAGGAAGATCGAGCGCGATGCCGACCGTGATTACTGGATGACGGCCGAGGAGGCCCGCAATTACGGACTGATCGACGAGGTGCTGACAAAACGAAAGGATAACAACAGGTAGGAAACGAGCGATAGTATGTCGAAGAGTAACAAGTCATATACCAATGAGGATGTATGTTCGTTCTGCGGGGCGCCGCGGTCGGAGGTGGAACTTCTGTTTTCGGGGCGCGGCGGGGCCAACATCTGCAACCGCTGTATCGAACAGGGACATGCCATTCTGCAGGAAAATGAACAGGCAAACGGGTCTTCGCGCCAGGATGCTGCTCCGGCGCTGAAGATGGAGGAGCTGCTCAAGCCGGCTCAGATCAAGGAGTTCCTGGATCAGTACGTGATCGGGCAGGATACGGCAAAACGATATATGTCGGTAGCGGTCTACAACCACTACAAGCGACTTTTGGCGCAGGCTGACGGTAAGGCATCGGATGTCGAGATAGACAAGTCGAACATCATACTTGTCGGCCCGACCGGAACAGGCAAGACATTGATGGCGCGTACGATAGCACGGTTGTTGAAGGTACCCTTCACGATAGTCGACGCGACGGTGCTGACCGAAGCGGGCTACGTGGGCGAGGATGTCGAGAGCATTCTGACGCGGCTGCTTCAGGTGGCCGACTACAACGTTGCGCAGGCCGAACGCGGAATCGTCTTCATCGACGAGATCGACAAGATCGCCCGCAAGAGCGACAACCCGTCGATTACGCGCGACGTCTCGGGCGAGGGTGTGCAGCAGGCGCTGCTGAAGATTCTCGAGGGAACGACGGTGAACGTTCCACCCCAGGGCGGCCGCAAGCATCCCGACCAGAAGTTCATACAGGTCAACACCTCCAACATCTTGTTCATATGTGGCGGCGCGTTCGACGGCATCGAGAAGAAGATCGCACAGCGGCTCAATACTCGGGCGATGGGTTACGGCCGCATGAACAGGGACGAGCAGATCGACCGCAACAACCTGATGCAGTATATCATGCCGCAGGATCTGAAGGCATTCGGGCTGATCCCCGAGCTGGTAGGGCGTCTGCCGGTGCTCACATACATGGAACCGCTGGGGCGCGAGGCGCTGCGTGCGATCCTGACCGAGCCGAAGAATGCAATTATACGTCAGTATGTCAGGCTGTTCGAGCTGGACGGTGTAAAACTGACATTCGATGAGGATGCGCTCGACTATATCGTTGACAAGGCGATCGAGTTCAAGCTCGGGGCGCGTGGATTACGGTCAATCTGCGAGGCGGTGATGATGGATACGATGTTCGATATCCCGTCGCAGGGCAACCGGCGGTCGTTCCGCGTGACGCTGGACTATGCCCGCGGAAAGCTCGAACACTCCAGGACACGTCAGATGCTGCGAAAGGTGGGCTGATCGAATCAGCCTCTCGTGAGGCTGACGTGGCAACCGTCGGCGTGGGAAATGTGTACTTCACAGTTGAATTCGCCGGCTGGTAGAGTAGAGATATTTGCCGTGGCGAATCATGGCATGACGATGTATGGTATGTCATGGAGCGTTGGATTATTGCTCCGCGCGTTTTTTTTTGCATGACGGATCTCCGATTCAATTTCGGTATCCGTCTTTTTTTTGTGCGGATCTGCGTTTTGGTTGCTTGCCGATCCATTTTTTTGTATATTTGTTCCATCGGTACATGCCGTCCGTGCAGAATGGTTCGTGCCTCCCACTGCGAGATGCAGGCAAGGGCGAGGTTGATGCGAAACATTCTGCTTCGGTATTGCCGACGGTGCACAATGCAAACAAAGCAACATCATACGATATCATGACCAAAAACACCTATTGCGTCATCATGGCCGGAGGAGTCGGAACACGTTTCTGGCCGCTCAGCCGGCAAACAAAGCCCAAGCAGTTCCTCGACGTGCTCGGAACCGGCAAATCATTCATCCGTCACACATTCGACCGCTTCTCGGCGATGATTCCGCCCGAGAATTTCCTGATCATGACCAATTCGGCATACAAGTCGCTGGTCCTGCAGGACATCCCAGAGATTGCACCCGATCAGGTCATGTGCGAGCCCATCGGCCGAAATACGGCCCCATGTATCGCCTACGCCGCCGAACGGCTCTTCAAGAGCGATCCCGAAGCCATGATGGTCGTCTCGCCCTCGGATCACCTCATCATCGACGAGGTGCAGTTCCGCCGGATTGTCGGCGAGTGCATCGACTACGCCTTCAGCAACCAGGCGCTGATGACTATCGGGCTGAAACCGACGCGTCCCGAAACCGGATACGGATATATCCAGATGAGTGACCGCAACGAGATCAGCAAGGTGAAGACCTTCACCGAGAAGCCCAATGCCGAAATGGCCCAGATGTTCATCGACAGTGGCGAATTCCTGTGGAATTCGGGCATATTCATCTGGAGCGTACGGCAGATCCGACAGGCGTTCCAGACCTACCTGCCCGAACTGGCCAATCTGTTTGCGGCGGCGGCAGGCAGCATCGGCACTCCGGACGAGACCCGTGCCATCGAACAGGTATTCTCCGAGTGCAAGGCCATATCGATCGACTACGGCGTAATGGAGAAGGCCTCGAACGTATATGTTCACCGCGGCGACTTCGGCTGGAGCGACATGGGGACATGGCGTTCGCTATACCAGTATTACGCGAAGGATGACAACGGAAATGCCTGCACGTCGAATGCTGTTGCCATCGACACGTCGGGCTGCATGATCGCGATTCCCAAAAACAAGATTGCCGCAATAAACGGCCTGAAGGATTTCATAATCGTCGACACGCCGGACATACTGATGATATGTCCGCGATCGAACGAACAGATTATCAAGACATTCATGAACGAGGTGCAGTTTCTTGACGAGAACGGCCATGTCTGATTGCCAACCGTTGCCATAACTCCCGCTGCCATACTTCACATCCGGAACGGCATGTGCGGAACATTACCGGCAGTGGTGCGATATGTGCATCCGGCTCAATAACATACAAAAAACAGAAAAAAACATCATGTCACGTTTATACGACATATTTTCGGAGTCGGAAGGCGTAACGACCGATTCGCGGTCGATCCGTCCCGGCTCGATCTTTTTCGCCCTGCGCGGCGAGACCTTCGACGGAAACCGCTTCGCCGTAGATGCCCTCAAAAAGGGTGCGGCATACGCCGTCGTAGATGACCCGAAGGTCATCGAGGAGGCTGAACAAGAGTTCTGCAAGCGTCTTATTCTCTGCGACAACTCGCTCAAGACGCTCCAGGAGCTTGCCTGCGAACACCGTCTCGAACTCGGAATACCGGTCATCGCGGTAGCCGGCAGCAACGGCAAGACCACCACCAAGGAGCTGATCACCCGCGTGCTGGCCGAGAAATTCAATGTATACGCCACCCACGGCAACCTGAACAACCATATCGGAGTACCGCTCACCCTGCTTTCGATGACGCGCGAAACCGAGTTCGGAATCGTCGAGATGGGAGCCAGCTCGTGCGGCGAGATCGCGCTGCTGACATCCATCGCCCGCCCCAACTACGGCATCCTGACCAACGTCGGACGGGCCCACCTCGAAGGGTTCGGAGGTGTCGAAGGGGTTCGGCGCGGGAAGGGCGAACTGTACGACTTCCTGGCCGAATCGGGCGGACGGGCATTCGTCCCCGACGATGACAGTACGCTCATCGACATGGCCGCCGAGCGGCCGAACCTTTCGGTCGAATACTATTCGGTTGCGGCGGCCGACGGCGTTCCGAACCACCTCGAAGGCAAATACAACCTTCGCAATATCGCGGCGGCAATGGCTATCGGACGCTATTTCGATGTCGATGAGGAGCGCATACGCCACGCCATCGAGAGCTACCGTCCCGACAACAACCGCTCGCAGCGGCTGGTCACCGGACGCAACTCTCTGATAGTTGACTGTTACAACGCCAACCCGTCGAGCATGCAGGCTTCGCTCGACAACTTCATCGCCGAAGGTTCCGAACTGCCCAAGATGGCCATTCTGGGCGACATGCTCGAACTGGGCCGTTGGGCCGTCGACGAACACCTCGCCGTAATCGACCGTGCCGTGAAGGGCAACATCCCGACGATCTGGCTCGTAGGCCGGTACTTTGCCGAGGCTGCCGCCGGATATCAGACTGACTCGACGGCCGACATACGTCTGTTCGCATCGCGCGACGAGGCGGCTGCCGAACTCATGGCACATCCGGTTTCGGGAAGCTTCATCCTCATCAAGGGTTCGCACGGCGTGGGGCTCGAAAAGCTGCTCGGCCTGCTCTGATCCGACACTCTGGTCTGCCATTATGATCCGACCATACACGTTACTAACCATAAAACACACATTACGTCATGAAACGCTTCATCTTTTCCATGATCCTTCTGCTGTCGGGGCTGACACTTTCGGCAGCCGAGGAGCCCGCCAAGCTCGAAACCCCGACCGGGACCTTGTACGGTACGCTCGCCGTACCACAGGAGCCTTCGCATACGGTAGCCCTCATCATCGCCGGTTCGGGCCCTACGGACCGTAACGGCAACAGCGCCGCGGGTCTCAACACCGACTGTTACCGCATTCTGGCCGACACGCTGGCGGCACACGGATATGCCTCGCTGCGCTACGACAAGCGGGCTATCGGCGAGAGTGCCTCGGCCTGCGAGAGCGAAGAGCAGCTCACCTTCGACACATACATCGACGACGCCGTGGCATGGGCCGACAAGCTGGTTGCCGACGAACGCTTCGACCGCGTGGTGCTCATCGGTCACAGCGAAGGGGCTTTGATAGCGCTCGTTGCGGCGCAACGTTCGGATGCCGTGTGCGGTGTTATTTCGCTGGCCGGCGCCGGCGAACCGATCGACGCCGTTTTGATGCGGCAGATCTCCGCACAGTCACAGGAGGCGGCCGAGGCTTGCCGACCGATAGTTGAAAAACTGAAGGCCGGAGAACGCGTCGACGAGGTTCCGTTCTATCTTCAGTCGCTGTTCCGTCCGAGCGTGCAGTCCTTCCTGATCTCGAACATGAAGTACGACCCCGCACAGGAGGCCTCAAAACTCGGCAAGCCGCTCATGATCATTCAGGGCACGACCGACATGCAGGTTACGGTCGACGATGCCCGCAAGCTTGCTGCGGCGGCACCGAAGGCCGACCTGAAGATCATCGAACGCATGAACCACGTCCTGAAATGCTGCGACACGATGAGCCAGCAGGCTCAGATGTTTGTCTATGTCAACCCGACCATCGCCCTGGCGCCCGGACTTACCGAAGCCATAATCGAATTCTTCGACAAGGTGGACTGATTCCCGCACAGCGACCGTAATCCCTTATCAGGGGAGCGCATGGACGGGTTCTGCGAGTGCAACGGTCCGCATAACCTAAAAACTAAAAACACAACTCATCACGGAGCGGCCGGAGATTATGCCCGGAACCGGTCCGTGATGAGTTTTTTATTGCGCTTTTTTATTGCTTCCGGCCGCCAATCCCAATCCAGCCCGCGGCAAGTTCTCCGGTCGCCCTCCTGCCAACACATTCCCTTCCGCCCGCATACCAGTTCCGTCGTAGCCTCCGCCCGCCCGAACATCGCAAACGGTCGCGAAATGCCGCCACCAGAACACATTTCACAAAAAAGTGGACGGTTTGTTGTCGAGTCTGCAAAATTTTGACGATATTTGCAGATAATTTATTTTTAAAGCATCATTGATAGAACCATGTTAAGCGGAGGAAGAACCAAAATCGCGGATCTGCTCAAATCCGAACAACGAAATATCGAAGTGACCGCCAAAGGGTGGGTGCGCACCAAGCGCGGAAATAAAAACATCGCCTTCATTGCCCTCAACGACGGATCGACCGTACATAACATTCAGATCGTGGTCGACCTGGCCAAGTTCGACGAGGCCCTGATCAAGGATATCACAACCGGCGCCTGCATTCGCGTCGACGGCACACTCGTGGATTCGGTAGGCTCGGGACAGCCCGTCGAGATACAGGCCGCCAAGATCGAAATATACGGCAAGGCCGACTCGTCGTACCCGCTTCAGAAAAAGGGTCATTCGCTCGAATTCCTGCGCGAAATAGCCTACCTGCGCCCCCGTACCAATACCTTCGGCGCAATACTCCGTATCCGCCACGCCATGGCATACGCCATTCACAAATACTTCAACGACCGCGGATTCTACTACCTGCACACGCCGCTCATCACCGCCTCCGACTGCGAAGGCGCCGGCGCAATGTTCTCGGTCACCACGCTCGACCTGAACAACGTCCCCCGCACTCCCGAAGGAAAGGTCGACTATTCGCAGGACTTCTTCGGCCGCCCGTGCAACCTCACCGTTTCCGGACAGCTCGAAGGCGAACTCGGAGCACTCTCGCTCTCGCAGATCTATACCTTCGGCCCGACATTCCGCGCCGAAAATTCAAATACCCCGCGCCACCTGGCCGAGTTCTGGATGATCGAACCCGAAGTGGCATTCTACGACCTGAACGACAACATGGATTTCGCCGAGGATTTCCTCAAATACCTCATCCAATACGCGCTCGACAACTGCGCCGACGACCTCGAATTCATGAACCGCATGTGGGACAACGAACTGTTGGAGCGTCTGCACTTCGTCGTCGAGAACGACTTCAAGCGCCTCGACTACACCGAAGGCATCGAAATCCTCAAGGCCAGCGGCCAGAAGTTCGAATTCCCCGTCGACTGGGGCTGCGACCTGCAGAGCGAACATGAGCGCTACCTGGTCGAGAAACACTTCAAGCGTCCGGTCATACTGATCAACTACCCCAAGCAGATCAAGGCTTTCTACATGAAGCAGAACGACGACGGAAAGACCGTCCGCGCCATGGATGTGCTCTTCCCGAAGATCGGCGAGATCATCGGCGGTTCGGAGCGCGAGGCCGATTACGACAAGCTCATGGCCCGCGTCAAGGAGCTCGGCATGAACGAGAAGGAGATCTGGTGGTATCTCGATACCCGACGCTGGGGCTCGGCTCCGCACAGCGGTTTCGGACTCGGGTTCGAACGCCTGCTGCTCTTCGTGACCGGAATGGCAAACATCCGCGACGTCATTCCCTTCCCGCGTACGCCGAAGAACGCCGAGTTCTGACGCTGCCGGGCGGCCTCACGCTGCTCTACTCGCCCAAAACGACAAATGAAGAGGCCCGTAACTAAAATATGGTTTAAAAACTGAATTTAGAAAAAGGTCCTTAACTATGTCAAACATCAATCAGAGACAGGTACAAACCCTGCAACAGAAACTCTCGCCGCAGCAGATCCAGATGATCAAGCTTCTCGAACTGCCGACGGCGCAACTCGACTCGCGCATCAAGGAGGAGATCGAGTCGAACATCGTCCTCGAGGAGCAGGAGCCCGAAGAGACGATCGACGACAAACCGGCCCGCATATCGGTCGAGGAGTATCTGAAGGAGGATGAAACACCGTCATACAAGGCCCATATCAACAACCGCTCGAAGGATGACAAACAACGTCCCGTATATATTACGGGCGGGCGGTCGCTGCGCGAATCGCTCATCGAACAGCTCGGGTTCCGGAACCTCTCCCAGCGCGAAATGGCTCTGGCAAGGTATCTGGTCGGGAGCCTCGACGAGGACGGTTACCTGAGACGTGACATGCAGGCCATCAGTGACGACATAGCATTCACGGTGGGCATCGAGGCCTCGACCGACGAACTCGAACGTATGCTCAAGGAGATTCAGCAGCTCGAACCTGCCGGTGTCGGAGCCCGTTCGCTGCAGGAGTGCCTGCTGCTGCAGATCAACCAGCTGCCGATGACCACCCGTGCACGCCGTCTCGCTCGAAAGATCCTCGCCGACCACTTCGACGAATTTGTCAAGAAGCACTACGAGAAACTGATCTCGCGGCTCGGCGTCACCGAGGATGAGTTCCGCGATGCCGCCGCCGAGATCCGCCACCTCTCACCGCGGCCGGGCAACACCTTCAGCGAAAACGACGGCGATGCCGCCCCGTACATCATACCCGATTTCCTGCTCGACTACCAGAACGGCAAGTTCGATCTCCAGTTCAACTCGTACAACATCCCCGAACTGCGTATCAACCGCCGCTACATCGACATGATGCGCGACATGGCCCGCCCCGACGGCACGGTCAGCGAGGAGAACAAGGAGGCCGTACAGTTCGTCAAAAGCAAGATCGACTCGGCCAAATGGTTCATTTCGGCCATCAAGCAGCGCCACGATACGCTCATGCTTACCATGAAGGCGATCCTCGACTACCAGAGCGAATACTTCAAGGACGGTGACAAGAGCCGTCTGCGCCCGATGATCCTCAAGGACATTGCCGACCGCACGGGGCTCGACGTATCGACCATCTCGCGTGTGGTGAACAGCAAGTATGTCCAGACCCACTTTGGGATACTGTCGCTCAAGTCGCTCTTTTCGGAGGCCATGCAGACCGACAGCGGCGAAGAAGTATCGAGTTACGAGATCAAGCACATCCTGCAAACCTGCATTGACGAGGAGGACAAACGCAAACCACTGACTGACGAGACGCTGATGGATATCCTCAACTCGAAGGGGTACCGAATAGCACGACGCACCGTCGCCAAGTACCGCGAGATGCTCAACATCCCCGTTGCACGACTGCGCAAACAGATATGACCGAAACAGATAACATATCCCCAATCGAAGGCCCGGCCAGCAATACGCCTGCCCCTGCGCACAACGCTCCCCGCAGGGCGGCTCAGGCCGTATCGTGGCTGTTGCACCCGCTTGTGCAGCCGGTCTACGTATTGCTGACGATCATATTCTCGGATGCATACATGATCCATTTGACCGGTTCGGTTAAACTCTATCTGATATGGGTCATACTGCTCTATTCGACCGTCATCCCGATGCTGTCGATCGGATTTCTGCGTTCGATAGGCATTCTCTCGGACCTCAGCATATCGACCCGCCGTTCGCGCATTATCCCGCTCCTGATCGGGTCGATATGTTATGTCCTGTGTGCAATCACGCTCTCGAAACTGGTTACGGTCACCGCCATACACAAATTCATCATCGCGGCCGCCTGCTGCGAGATCTTTGCACTCATCGTCACTCCGTTCTGGAAGATAAGCCTCCACATGATCGGAATGGGCTGCATCACCGCAATGTTCTATCTGCTCAATATCGCCGGCATGGGACAGATGTTCTGGGCCCTGGTTGTCTCGATAATCTGTTCCGGTGCTCTCGCTTCGGCCCGCCTGCAACTGCAGTCGCATAACCTCGCGCAGATTGCTGCAGGATTCTTCGGCGGATTCATCATTGCAATGATCGCAATACTCTTTATCTGACATTATCTGACACCCGCCAGCCATCTTACACTCGTCCGGCCCCTCACCGGATAGTTGTCGCTGCAACCGGATGCCCGACTTCAGCCGAACCGTACTCTCCGGACTGCCGGCCCCGCACACGTCGCGGCAATCCGGACAATATTCCGATACAATTACTGCTTCATGCTCGTTCCCGTACTCGCCGCCGCACGCGCCCGGTACAACAAAAACGGCGGCGCATCGATAGGATGCACCGCCGCAGGGCATGGTCTCTTCAAATATTTTACAGCGTATATACTTCGCCATTGTAGGTTATCGTAATAGGCACCGACATGTTGCACGACTCGGAGGTCGGCATGAACTTGACGGTCACGAACGACGACGGGAACTGAGTCTGGTCATACACGCTTCCCTCGATGAATGATACCCGCTCCTCACCTGAGTACTTGTATACCGAGCCGTCGGAACCTACACCGCAGTCGGGACGATAGACTACCGACTCGCTGATCTGATATATCAGATTGGCCTGGGTTCCGTAGAGGTCATACATCGTCGGGCCCGAACCGCGTCCCGAAAGCTTGAAGGTTATCTTCTTCAGGTCCGACAGTGCGAAATCGGTTGCGCCAGTCGTTGCCAGCTGATAGTTTGCCGTCCAGTTGGAGGTATAGTTCGAGAGGATGAAGCTGCGGAAGTTTTTGATGTCTATATTGAAACCCTGGCCGTCATCCGAAGCCGAGATCGTATAGTCTTCAGCCCCCTCGACAGTGATCAGCGTAGCGCCGCTCGCCTCGACCGGATAATAGAATCCGTTCTCGCGGTTGAGGTCGATCACCCACATTCCGCCGGTTTCAGCCAGTTCCGAGAGCAGATGGCCGCCCGTCGAGATCAGTATGCTTCCATCGCGTTTACGGTCATATTGCCCGGTGGTTTCGGTATATGCGAATGTCAGCAGGTAGTCGCCCGGAACACCGCGGTAATCCTCTTCGATAATGGTCGAGCCGAACAGGTATTTATATTCATTGTTTCCGGCCTCGGTGCGCACCTCATCCAGTGTGGTAACACCCTGTTTTTCACGGTCGGTGAGCAGTGCGTTGAGACGGAACGCAACAGACGTGGGGTCAAGCGAATAGACCGACTGTGCGAGTCCCGAGTTATACAGGCTGATACCGTTCATGATCGTTTCCGAGACACCCGATCCCGAAGAGCCTCCGGTATCCAGACACGAAGCGAGCATCAGAGGTGCTGTCAGAGAGAGCAGAAGTACTTTTAATCTTTTCATTTTCATATTGTTAAGCGTTAATATTGTGTCATAGCACGGGTGCAAATATAACAATTGATTTTGCAAATCTATCATATAGACGCGCCGAATCGGGAAAATGTTGCAAGTATGGCAAAAAAAATTTACTTTTGTCGCAGGCACTTTCGGCCCGCAACCGAACAAAACAGTTGTTATGAACAGATTACACATTATATCGATACTCTGCCTGATCCTCGCCTGCGACCATGCAGACCTCCGGGCCCAAAAATCACAGACCGGTTTCGGAGCTGCTCCGGCACGTGCGGAATTCGTCTCGTTCGACATCCGTGAGGATGCAAACAGGGACGACCGCCAGGCTCTGCAGTTCTACGTCCCCTTCGATCCGGCCACCCTCACCTCAAACGCCTCTCAGCGAAGCGCCGGACAGATTGTCGACGTGCTGCAGTTCTGGAACAACCGCGACATGTATCTGCACATCGAAAATCCCGACGGTGCATATACACTGTACATAAATGACAGCCTCGTCGGCCGCTCGACCGATACGCGTACTCCGGTCGAATACTACATCTCGCCATACATCCGGCAGGGCCGCAACGCAATAATCGTCGATATCGAAACCGACGGCGAACCGCTGCTCAGTTCGTCGCTCGGGAAGAATCCGCGCAAACCGTTCGAAAACAGCTACATCTACTCGCAGCCCAAAATGCGTATCTACGATTACGAGGTACGTTTCGAGCCCGATTCGACCGCCTCGTACGGTGTCCTCGAAATCGACATCATCGCCGGAAACAGCTACAACTACGACGAAACCTTTACGGTCGGATACGACATCTACGATCCGGCCGGCAAGCTGCAGGACTACAATCTGCGCGAAGTGACCGTTGCCGGCCGAAGTGTCGACACCGTCCACTTCAAGCAGTTCATCTACAAGACAAACCAATGGCGTTGGAGTGCCCGCACACCGCACCTTTACCGCCTCACGCTCTACACGCAGGCCAACCGTACGATTACCGAATACATCCCGTTGCGGATCGGATTCGGACTCACGGAGTTCAACGGCAGCGAGATACTGCGGAACGGCGAACCCGTCGAGATCAAGGCTGCGGCGTACAATGCCGCCGCCACACGCTCCGAAACGTCAAAAGAGTTGAAAGCCCTAAAATCCAAGGGTATCAATACGATCTATGTCGGCTACCCGCAGATCTACTGGTTCTACGACCTGTGCGAAGAGCTCGGTTTCTATGTCATCGATGCGGCCGACATCAACGTTTCCGAGGGGCGTGACGACCGTACCGTAAACGGCACCCCGTCGAACGATCCGACGCTTGTCGGCGAGTACATCGACCGCGTCAACCGCATGTACATGCGCAACCGCAACCGCACCTGCATCATCGGCTGGGGGCTCGGCCACCGCTCCGGAAACGGCTACAACATGTACAAGGCCTACCAGTGGCTGAAAGGGCTCGACGATCCGCGTCCGGTGACATACGACGACAGCGACGGCGAGTGGAACAGCGACATGGACCTTCCGGCCGCCATCCGGTAACGCGAACCATGAACATCGAACTCATCGTGGTCGGCAAGACCGACTCGACACAGATCGCACAACTGATCGAGACCTACGCCAAACGGATCTCGAACTATACCCGTTTCGGGATCACTACCGTGCCCGACGTCCGGAACAACCGCAGCATGACCTTCAACCAGCAGAAAAAGTGCGAAGGCGAAGCAATCCTGCGGCTGCTCTCCGAAAGCGACTATGTCGTCACGCTCGACGAACGCGGCCGGCAAATGACTTCAGTCGACTTCGCATTCTGGATGCAGAAGCGCATGAACAGCGGTCTCAAACGGCTCTGCTTCATTATCGGAGGTCCGTACGGCTTTTCCGACGAGGTCTATGCCCGTGCCAACGGTTCGCTGTCGCTCTCGGCAATGACATTCTCGCACCAGATCGTCCGCGCGATATTCGTCGAACAGCTCTACCGCGCCTTCACCATTCTCAACAACGAACCCTATCACCACGCCTGACGCCCGCACGTCGTACAACGCAATTTCATTCATGAAACCATAAAAAACGGGAGAGAAGCAACCTTTTGCTCCTCTCCCGTTTTATCAATTCTGTCCGGATCAAGCCTAAGGCCGGCAACTACAACAGCCGCTTCACCTCCTCGTAGACGGTCTGTGCCGAAAAGCCGAACTTCTCGTCCAGCACCTTGAACGGCGCCGAGTATCCGAAATGGTCCAGACCGTGGATGAATCCCTTCACACCGGCCAGCCAGATCATCGTCACGGGCAATCCCGAAGTCAGGGCGTAACGCTTGATATCGGCCGGAAGTACCTTTTCGCGATATTCGGCCGGCTGGTCACCGAACAGGCCTTCGCTCGGCGCCGAAACCACTCGTACCTTTACGCCATCCTTCCGCAGCAATTCGGCTCCGGCCATCAGGGTCGAGACCTCCGAACCGCTTGCGATCATAACCACATCGGGGCGGCCTTCGGAATCGGCCACGACGTATGCTCCGCGGGAGATCTGCATCGCTTCGGCACGGCGGTCGCCGTTCACTGCCGGCAGGTCATCGATATTCTGCCGCGAGAAGATCAAGCCGACGGGACGCTGCTCCTCAAGCGCAATTTTCCATGCCGCAACCGCCTCGGCGCAGTCGGCCGGACGCAAAACAACCATCGAACGTTCACCGTCATGGTTGCGCAGGTGTTCCATCAGACGTATCTGCGCCTCCTGCTCCACGGGCTGGTGCGTCGGACCGTCCTCGCCCACACGGAACGAATCGTGTGTCCAGATGTATATCACGTGCAGCCGCATGAGCGCTGACATTCGTATGGCCGGCTTCATGTAGTCCGAGAATACGAAGAAGGTTCCGCAGGCCGGTATCACGCCGCCGTGCAGCGCCATACCGTTCATCACGCAGGCCATCGTCAGCTCGCTAACACCCATATTGAGGAACCGGCCCGTAAAGTCTCCCTTCACGATCGGTTTTGTCTTCTTCAGGAAGCCGTCGGTCTTGTCCGAATTGCTCAGGTCGGCCGAGGCTACGATCATGTTCTCGACCCGTTCGCCATAGACACCGAGCACCGCAGCCGACGCAGCACGCGTCGCAGCACCGGCACTCAGCGGAATCTGCGAATAGTCGATCTCGGGAAGGCGTCCCGAGAAGAAATCATCCAACTTCGATGCCTCTGCCGGATTCGCCGCACGCCATTCGGCTTCAATCTTCCTGTGTCCGGCCGCCCAAGCCTTCAGTTCGCCGCGGCGGCGGGCATACAGCGCCTCGCTCTCCGGGAATATCTTGAACGGATCGGCTGGATCACCTCCCAGATTGCGGATCGTGGCGTCAACATCCACACCCGCCTTGCTCAACGGCTGTCCATGTGTCGATACAAGATTCTCACGGCTGCTGCCGTCCGGACCTACCGCACCGAGTCCCATCACCGTGCGGCCGATGATCAGCGTCGGGCGTTCGGTCTCACTCTGCGCCGTGCGCAACGCCCGGCGTATATCCTCGGCCGAATTGCCGTCCACGCTCTCCACGCGCCATCCCCATGCCTCATACTTCGCCGCCATATCCTCCGAATCGACCTCATCGACCTTCGTCGACAGCTGTATGTTGTTGGCATCATAATACATTATGAAGTTGTGCAGTCCGAGATGCCCGGCCAGGCGTCCTACACCCTGCGCCACCTCCTCCTGAATACCGCCGTCGGAGATATATGCATAGGTTTTGTGAGCGGTCCACTCGCCGAACCGCGCCGCTATGAACCGTTCGGCAATGGCGGCTCCGAGAGCCATTGCATGCCCCTGTCCGAGCGGACCCGAGGTATTTTCGATACCGTGGGCCAAGTCGAGTTCCGGATGCCCGGGAGTCACGCTTCCCCACTGCCGGAACTGTTTCAGATCCTCCATGGAGTAGTATCCGGCCAGCGCCAGCACGCCATAAAGCATCGGAGACATGTGCCCCGGATCGAGAAAGAAGCGATCGCGGAACGGGTATTTCGGATCGTCGGGATCATAGTTCAGGAACTCCGAATAGAGTATGTTGACGAAATCGGCTCCACCCATGGCACCGCCCGGATGACCCGATTTAGCCTTTTCGACCATTGCTGCGACCAGAATACGGATATTGTCAGCCGCACGCCGTGTTTCATTTGAATTCATCTGCATCGAATTAATGTTGCCTTTACCAAGAGTACCGATGCCGCCGGCCGGAGAGCAAAGATCCGCGACCGGTACTTCGGATAGACAAATATACAAAAAATATCCATTCCCGAAACATCGGCGCGTAATTCGAAGGATTCTCGGCGGATCAATATGTGACGGCTTCCTGTTTTTCGATTATCCGCTTCAGTTGTTTCACTGTCATTTTCGGGTCGTAGACGACCTCCGAACCGGATGACTCCCCGAGCAGGGCGACATACTCCTCGATCGTGCAGGTGTTGATCTGCTGCCGGCGGGCGTTGAGGCGGCGGGCATTCCGGACAGGCCAGATGTAGAGAGTCGGCTTGCCGTCGACGACCGTCTGGTACGACTGTGTCCCGAACCTTTGCCGTCGTCCTTCACGCATGGCGATCCGGTCGCTGAGGGTCGCCATCCTGTTCGGGGATATGAATCCCTCCTTCGCGGCCCGTTTCAACATCGGCAGGCGCTTTTTCTGCACATCCAGCGGGGCGTGGTCGATGATTATCCAGATGGCGTCGTAGGACTTTTCGGCCAGGCCGACCGGAATTCCGTCTCGGAGAATCGAATCGACCAGCCGAAGGTTCCGGCTGTCGATCCTCTCCATCTGCTCGGAGAGCATGACCAGCGAATCGACCAGCGAGTCGGTATAACCTCCGGTATTGGCCGCTTTGCCGAGCCGTGCAAGCTCGATCCGGATGGCCTGGTCGCGGTCGTAGGCCTTCGAGAGCAGCGAATCGGTCTGTTGGGCTGAGAGGGATGCCGTTGCCAGAAGTGCCGTGAATAGGAGCGAAAACCGTATCCGAGTTGTCATAAAGTCCGTTTTTTGACAGTTGCAGGGACAAATATAGGACTTTTTGCGTAAATCTGTATAAAGGAATATACCTCTTTGAAATCAAGAGAGTTAGAAGAATTACTTCGTTTTCAGGTAATGAGTTGGCAACCGTCCTAATTGCCGTGGTCTGCATCGCTTTGCTTGTTTGGGAAACTCTTACGGTACAAAGGTATGAAAAATATTCAGACTGAAAGGATCATTCCAAAAATTATTTTAGTCAGAATATTGAGCATTCATCCTTATGCAGTCTTGGTTGGAAGCAATTAACGAACAAGGAAGCCACGGTAAAGGCAACTCCTACTCCTACCACGCCTGCCCATCCGTAATGTTGCCAAAACAGACCTGAAACGAACGTACCAGCAGAACCGCCCAGGAAGTAGATGGTCATATAAACGGTATTGACTCGGTTGATGGCGGATGCGTCGAGGGAGACCACGCTGGTCTGATTTGACAAATGGATGCATTGCATTCCTGCATCAATCAAAAGGATGGCGATTATCATCCACAAGTAGCTGTCATTTCCAAAAAATGCCAACAACCATGCAGCCAAGATAACACATCCCCCGACAATGGAGAAGAACCTTACGCCGTACTTCTGGATATAGCCGCTAATGAATACAACCGTAGACGCACCTGCCAATCCGCACAAACCGAGTGCCCCGATAATATCGTCATCCGCAAAGAATGGCTCTTGCTTCATCCGGAAAGCAAGGCAACTCCACAACGCAAAGAACGAGCCATAAGCCAATGCCGCCCTCAACGAAGCGATACGCAAGTACGGGTATTTGGCAAGCAGACGCAACAAGGATTTCATCAGACCCGCATAATTTTCACGTGAACGAACAGGCAGAACGGGAAGCATCTTGTAAATCATAAGAAAGCATCCGAGCATAAACACGCAAGCCACGAAATAGACGGAACGCCATCCCCACACAT
>ERZ824600.98-NODE-98-length-123774-cov-16.373888_pt1 | contig 123774 bp, 124 predicted proteins | sample MGYA00519933_ERZ824600 | MGnify/ENA primary metagenome ERZ824600 (study PRJEB31778, sample SAMEA3449178) | human gut metagenome | biome: human gut; feature: human-associated habitat; material: faeces | place: United Kingdom | collected 2010/2012 ...
TCTGCTTTTAATAAATATTTTGTTATTTCTCTATTTATTGTATCAAGCATTTCATCAAATAATTGGAATCCTTCATTAGTATATTCAACTAAAGGGTTATTTTGTGCATAACTTCTAAGACCGATACCTTCTTTTAAATGATCCATAGTATTAATATGTTCCATCCAATGTGTATCAATTACTCTTAATGCAATTACTTTTTCAAAATCATTTACAATTTCTTCTGGTAAGTCTTTTATTTTATTTTCATATTCACCTATTATTTTATCTTCTAATATTTGGATTACTTCATCTTTTGATTTATTTATAATTTCAGATAATTTCATATTTGAATTTCTAAGTAAATTTTCATTTACATATTCACATATTTCAGAACAATCAAATTCAAGTAATTCAGGTTGCTCTACTAAATGAGACATAACTAAATTATAAATATGATCTTTAATTAAATTTATTATAGATTCATGAATTGAGTCACTATCAAGGATTTCATTTCTTCTTTCGTACATTATTTCTCTTTGTCTACCCATTACATCATCATATTGGAGTAAACTTTTTCTTATATCGAAATTATTTCCTTCAACTTTCTTTTGAGCTGTTTCAACATTTCTAGTCATTGTTTTACTTCTTAAATTAATTGTTGTTCCAAGACCTGCTGCTTGAAGTAAATCTTTAAATCTATCTGTTCCAAATCTAACCATTAAGTCATCTTCAAAACTTACAAAGAATTGTGTATAACCTGGGTCACCTTGTCTTCCAGCACGACCTCTAAGCTGATTATCTATACGTCTTGATTCATGCCTTTCTGTACCAATTACGCATAAACCACCTAATTCTTTTACACCTTCACCAAGTTTAATATCGGTACCACGACCTGCCATATTAGTAGCGATTGTAACTGATCCTATTTCACCTGCTTTAGCTATGATTTCTGCTTCTCTTGCATGATTCTTAGCATTTAATACTTCATGCTTAATTCTTTCTTTTTTAAGCATATTACTAATAAGTTCACTTGTTTCAATTGCTATTGTACCAACTAGAACTGGTTGTCCTGTTGCATGTCTTTCTTTTATTTCTTTTATAATAGCATTATATTTATCTTGTTTAGTTGCAAATATTAAATCTGCCATATCTTTTCTTATAACTGGTTTATTTGTTGGAATTTGAATTACATACATGTTATATATATTTCTAAATTCTTCTTCTTCTGTTTTAGCAGTACCTGTCATACCAGATAGTTTTTTATACATTCTAAATAAATTTTGGAATGTAATAGTTGCAAGTGTCTTAGTTTCTTCATTAATTTTTACGCCTTCTTTAGCTTCAATTGCTTGATGTAATCCTTCAGAGAAAGCTCTTCCTTGCATAAGTCTTCCTGTAAATTGGTCAACTATAACTACTTTACCATCTTGAACTACATAATCAACTTCATTTTTCATAGTAAAGTTTGCTCTTAATGCTTGATTTATATGATGAACTAAAGCCGAATATTTAATATCATACATATTATCTATTCCATAGAATTTTTCACATTTTTTGCTTCCTTCATCTGTTAAATTAATGCTTTTTGTTTTTTCATCTATTATGAAATCTTCATTTTCTTTTAAATCCCTAACAAATCTTTGTGCATCAGTATATTGATTATTTGAATGCATCGCACCACCTGATATTATAAGTGGAGTTCTTGCTTCATCTATTAATACAGAGTCAACTTCATCGACAATAGCGAAATTAAGTGGTCTTTGTACTCTATCTTCTTTTCTAACAACCATGTTATCTCTTAAATAATCAAATCCAATTTCATTATTTGTAGAATATAAAATATCACAGTTATATCTTTCTCTCTTTTCAGCTGGAGATAAATCTCTAAGATTAGTTCCTACTGTTAATCCTAAGAATTCAAATATTTGACCCATCCAAGCAGCATCTCTGCTTGCTAAGTATTCATTAACTGTTATAATATGTACACCTTCACCTGTTAATGCATTTAAATATGCTGGCATAACAGATGTTAATGTTTTACCTTCACCTGTTTTCATTTCAGCAATATTACCATAATGAATTGCAAGTGCACCTAATACCTGTGTATAAAATGGTTTTTCATTGATTACTCTTTTTGCAGCTTCTCTAACAGTTGCAAAAGCATCAACAAGTATATCATCTAAAGTTTTTCCTTTTTCTAATTCTTTTTTAAATTCTTCTGTTTTATGTTGTAACTGTTTATCAGTTAATTTTTCATATTCATCACTTTTTGCTTCTATTTGATCTGCTATTTTCATGAATCTTCTTAATTCTTTATATTCAAAATCAAATAGACTTCTTAATATGTTCATTTAATCATCTCCTTTAGTAATTATAACAAAAATTATATTATTTCACAATAAAAGCACTAATAATAGTGCTAAATTTTTTGCCTTTTCTTATATCTTCCATAGATAGTAAATATGATAATCAAACTACATATAATTACTGTAGATAATACCGCTGCTTGCTTATATGGAAAAACATTTAATGAAGGTTTAAATTGCATTTGAATTTTCTTCTCTATATCACCTTTTTTTATTGTCCAAGTATAAACATTATCATTAACTATTTCTGCATTGGAAAAATTAACATCAAATGGATTTTCAATATTGATTTGCAAAACATCTAAATCTGTTAAATTTGTACCATTTGTTTTAATCACATTATCATTTAAAAGTTTTAATTTTTGATTTACATACAAATCAATATAATCATTTGATTTATTAAATTGTATTTCATCAATAAGTTCATGATAAACTTTACTATCAAGTAAATATTCCTCTATCGAATCATACTTTTTATTATATGTAATTCTCACATTATTATCACTTAAAACTACTTCATAATCTTTTTCTGGAATATTATTCTCTTTAAATATTTTTAATGTTTTTGTATATGCATTGTTACTACTATCAATTGTTAAATAAAGTTCCTCATCTATTGACATATCATCATTTATTTTTATGTTATAATTACCTGAACATCCAGTTACTAAAATTAATAGAATACCAATTATAAATATTTTTAACTTTTTATTCATTAATTACACCTTCTTTATCAAGTAATACTTTACCGCTTCTTTATTTAAATCATCAATTGATATAGTAGCATTTTTTGAATAATCTATAGTATTCCCATAGGCTCTTGAAGAATATGAACAAACATAAGGTTCATCTAAACTTGAAGGACTTACAATCATAACTTTTCCATCATTAGTAGAATTGTAGACAATAATATAATCATGATCACAAGTTAATTTTGAATTTTCATTTGCAGATACTTCTGCAATTATTATTCCTCCATTTCTAAGTTCACTTTTTATCATTGAACTATCAATATCAGTCAATGTTATTGCACCATATCGTTTTGTTACTGTAGAAAATATACTTCCAATATCAAATTTCATACTACATAAATTTTTATTATCCGTTTTATAATAATTAAATATTTGGACTGGATTTATATTGTTATCGTATAAAGTTGAAATGGCTATAGAAACAGCTGTAATACTGCTACCAAAAGAATTCATATATATATTTTTACCATTGCATGTATAATAGGCAGTTTTCATATAAGCTTTATTTTGATTAAAATAATATAAACTTTTACCTGTTGATGTTGTATAGTTCTTTTCAGGTTCGATTCCATTAGAATTATTTCCATAATCTGTATTTGGATGAATTTCATTATATAATGTTATTTTGTTTTCATTTTTAGTTCTTTGTATACCATCTAAATTGGAATTATATACGCATTTATTTATTGTAAAAATATTGCATATTAAGAAAAATAATAGTAGTACAATATCTGCAACTATTATGTATATAGCATAATTTTTCTTTCTTTTAATTATTATGATTATTGGAAGAATAATTAATGCAATTATCTTTAATATAATAAATAACCATAATACCATAATATTATTACACATAATTATTCCCCCTTATTTTAATTCACTTATCTCATTTAATTTTGAATTATACTTATAAAATTTATAATATGATGATGAATTATCTCCATTATTTGTTTCAAGAAGAAGCTCATACTGATCATCCAAATCAATATCAATCAAATTTTGAAAAATAATTCTTTCTGCATTTATTGGTTCATTTGACTTACTCAATTCAACTATCGATACCTGATTATTAGAATTAATAATAAAGGCAAAACAATAATAGACATCATGTTTTTTACCATAATTATTTACAATATATAAAGTTAGCAAATCATTATCTATTTGAATTTTTGATTTTTTAAAATCAGAATAATCTAAATCTAAAGAATTATCTAACAATGCTTTTTTTATTATATTTTCATCTTCTAAACTTGCTTCATTATAAACCTGTACGTCTTTTATCTTTAAGTCAAAATTCCCTTTTTTTGCAATTAACAAATCAGAATATAATTTTTCATAATTTTCGCTATAAATTAAAGGTATGATTCTACCGTCCATTAATTCAAATGATAGATATCCATTAATAAACGTGTTATTTTGATAAAACTCGTAATTTTCAAAAGAATATTTTTGATTTAATTTTTCCTTTGTTACAATTCTGTTAATTTTATTTTTATTATTATAATAAACTACAGTACTATTATTTGTACCAATAATAACATATTTTTTATGAGATAAATCAACTAAAAATATTAAAACATAAGAAATAATAAGTACAAAAATTATAGAAATTAAAATTCTTTTTTTCATTTGAACCCCTTCCTTTTTATGGTTGTCTATATGCATGAGTAAAGCAACTGCTACAATTTCCTGGGGGAGACATATAACCTCCATATGGTTGTTCTGTTTCACGAACAGCTGAATTACTTCCCATGCTATAATACAATTTATTACCATTAGAATCATTACCAACAAAAATTTGAACATGTTCACTATTGAAAACTATATCTCCAGGTTGAAGTGAATTATAATCAGTTATTTTAATCCAGCCTTGGTCACCTAACATCTGACTTATACCTGTATTTGCTAAATTATAATTATAGTTGTTCATTACATCTTTACCAATTATTCCAGCAGAATATAACACTTCTGCAACATAAGTTGCACAACATGTAACTTTATTAGAATTGTGAAGCTGTGATTCAATATCATAAGAAGTAGGTAGATATGGAGTTGCATCATAATAATACCAACCTTCAGCCCTATATTTATTATAAACTTGGTCTGCAACTTCTATAATAGTACCACCATTTACATTATATGAACTGTTGCTTTTTCTATTAGAATTCGTTTTTGGAACGTAAGTTATATTATATTTTTTATTAAATACAGCATATTTATAATTACAAGTATAGGCATTACCAGATAAATATTTATCTGATACATTAAGACTTATTATTATATTAACTATTGTTGGTGCCATAAACAATAGTACTGTAGCAGCTAATCTTTTTGCAAAATTAACACTTGCTTTCTTTAGAGCATCTCTTTCTGATGATGCTGTTGCTTTTGCAAAATCTAATGACCCAAATAAAATAAGTAAAATTGGTCCTACGATATAAAATAGTTTTAATATATTATTTACAAACTTATTAAAATCTTCATTAAATATTTGACCACAATTATCTTTATTTTCCTTTATAATCTTATTTACCTGTTTTTTTTCACTTGAACATATAGACTTTTCATCATTTTTTTTCATTAATTCTGTCACAATAATATTTTTTCTAACATTAAATTCATTACAAGTTGCAACATTAGTTTCATTACTATTATCAGAGCAATCTATAGAATTAAGTATATTTGTATAAGAATCATATTTTTCTAATTTCTCTTTGACGGATATACAATTTTCCTTAGCACTTACTGGAATAATTCCAATAAAAAACAAACAAATTATAACTAAAGTATACTTAAAAGTTCTTTTATTCATTGGTACCATCCTTATCTAAAATAATTATATAATATTGTAACTTTTTTTACAAGAAAAAAATAAAAATACCATTAATCTGGTATTCTTATGATTATTTCACCATCTTTTGAATATAAATATTTTTCCCTAGCATATCTTGCTACATAATCAGGGTCTTGAAGTTTTGTTACTGTATTATTAAGTTCATCTTCTTTATCTTTTAATTTTTCTAATTTAACTGTATACTCTTTTTGTTCTTTTTTCTTTTCATAAATTTGCATAGAAGTTGTAAATATACTCTTAAATAGTATTCCTCCTACTGCGAGAAATACTAATGTAACTATAATTGTTTTTCTTCTCAATTGTTTTTGTTTCATTAGATCCCCACCTTACAACTTTTAGTATATCATTACCGCTTATGTTAGTCAATTTTATTTAGCTTCTTATTGTCAAATAAATATGTAAAGAATACTATTCCAAGTATAAATGTAAATAAAAAATATAAATGTAATCTTCCAGTATTTATAATAGATATTAAAACAAAATACAAAAGTATATGATCAAGTACAAAGAAAAAACTTATAATAATTTTGAAAATTAAATTTTTACTTGTTAAAAATTTATAGTTATATTTATAAGTAAATGCAAAAAAAACACCATATAAAAAAGAAAAAGCTAACGACTTAATCTGCAAAATTAATGTCATTTAAACAATTTAGTAAAAACAGAGGATTCCTTTTTTGCATTTTCATCTATATAACTTATTGCATCTATCCTACCTTTTATTGTTACATTACCTTGATATGTATCTAATTTAACTACTTCTAAATTTTCGCCCTTAATATTCATATATCCCTGAACAGTCTCAAGTAAAAATTCTTCACTATCAAAACTATCTATTTTTACAACTCCAGATATTATTATATTTTTTCTTTCAGATACCGAAAAAGAATGACTTAAATTTGTACTTACATCTTTTACCATTTCCATATTATCCTCCTTTATATTAAATAATATGAGGATAAAACATTTATAGAACAAAAAACTCTTTTATTAAGAGTTATTCTGCTTTATTATATTCTTCAACAATAGCTTTTTCAATTATATCTCTTGCTTCTTGAGAAATTGGATGAACTATATCTCTATAATCACCTGTTGGAGTTTTTCTACTTGGCATTGCTACAAATAGACCATTATCTCCTGAAATAATTCTAATATCATGAATTGCAATCATGTCATCTAATAATATTTCAGCTATTCCTTTCATTCTTGAATTTTCTTTTTCGATTTTTTTAACCTTTACTGATGTTACTTTCATCACATATCATCTCCTTCTGATGTATTCTATAATAATTATATATTATTATTTTTGATTTAGCAACAAAAAATTACTTAATTCCATTAATTTGATACTGATATTCATACGCTGAACCTTCATCATTTAAACCATATGTAACAATTATTGTTACATTTTTTGTATTTATATCTTTATTTGTTTCAAAATTCTTTAATTTTTCATCACTAATATAACCTTTTTCTATTAAATCATCTAATTTTATTTCATAACCTGATGTACTTGACTTTACTTTATTGCTTATTTCTTCACTAGATACAATATAAGAATGGGTACTTACTCTAATTATTTCTTTTATTTCATCATTAGATATTTTTGAATATTCCTCTTTTTTCTTATTAGTATTTATTAATACAAATGTAGAAGTTATTCCTATAATTGCTATTACAGCAAGTAATTCTACTAATGTAAATGCTTTATTTTTCATTTGTTTCACCTACTATAAGAATTATAACATAAAAAGAAAACAATTATACCGTTTTTAGTATAATTGTTTTACAAATTAAATCAGAATAACTAAAAGATGTTAAAACATTATTTATTTCTATTGTAAATACTCTATCATATATTCCTCTTATAATTCCTCTTTCTTCTCTTTTTCTTGCTCTACCTTCATCAATAATAGCTATTACTTCATTATCCTTTAGTTTTAATAATTCATTAATTATTTGTTCTTTATTCATTAAAATTATCTTGGATAACCTACATACATACTTCCATATGATTTTATTCCACCTATTCCATCCTTACCACATTTTGTTTTATTTAATAACTCTATTACATTTAATTCTTTAGTATTTTCTGTTTTTGATATCGATATAGCGATAATAGCAGGATCTAATGCATGAATATTAATTCTTTTAGGACTTGATGCAAAATTTGCACCCGCTCTTATTAATTCTTCATAATTAGATTGACAAGCACCAGCAATTATTTTTAATTTATCATATGATTTTTCATAATTTCTAGCAACTCTAATTGCTTTTGCAAAATTATCACTATTTTTGTATGTGTGATCCTCACCTTTCTTTGAATTATATGCATCATGTCCTGTAATTATTACAATATCTGGTCTTATATCTTCTAAATATTTTCTTATATTTTTGTATAGATTCTCTTCCTTTTCATAAACTCCAAAAGCAGTAAGTCCAGCATTTTTATAAAATTTTAAACATCTTTTAAGGTACTCATTATCACCATCAATATGAAGTATCCTCCCCGGTATATAAAAAAAATCATCTCTATCTTCTGGCATAAAATCTATTGTTTCTAAAAATCTTTCATCCTCTGCATCCTTTTCATCTAAAATAATATCTTCTTTTTTTAAATCAGATAATTCACTATCTGCACATAACCTAATATCTATACCAACTAAATAATATACTTCATTTTCTATTTTATCTACTTTAAAATACATATCATTATTGTATTTATTTCTAGATACAATATCTCCAACCTTTATAATATCATTCATTATGTTCACCTTCATTTACATCACTATATTTTATGCATTAAAAAAAATGAAGTTACTTATTCTTCATTTAATTTATTTGATATTTCTATAAATTGTTCAATTGTTAAATTTTCAGCGCGCACTGTTAAATCTAAATCATATTCTTTTAAAACTTCTAATATTTTATCTAAATTATAACACTTTAAATTATTTCTTAAGTTCTTTCTTTTAAATTTAAATGAATCTCTTATAATATTAAAGAATAGTTTTTCATTTTCCACAGCATAATTATTTTTCTTTTTATCCATTTCTATAATAACGCTATCGACATTAGGCGCAGGGACAAATGAATTCCTAGATACATTCATTAATTTTTTTATATCAAAATAATAATTTAAAAATACAGTTAATGAATTATAGTCTTTTGTCCCAACTTTTGCATTAAATCTATCTCCTACTTCTTTTTGAACCATAATAACTATTTTATCAACACCTAAATCATCTTCTATTATCTTTTCAATTATAGGAGTTGTTATATAATATGGTAAATTTGCAACTACATATAATTTTTTATATTCATATTTTTTTATATCTTCTTTTACATTTCTTTTTAAAAAATCAGTGAATATTATTTCTACATTATCTTTATCTCCTAGTACTTCATTTATAATTGGTTTTAATGTTTCATCTATTTCGTAACCAATTACATTTTTAGCATAATTACAAGTTACATTTGTAAGTGCAGCTGCTCCTACTCCAATTTCAATAACTAATGTATCTTTATCTATATCACTTTTTAATGCAATATTTTCTAAAATATTTTTATCTTTTAAAAAATTTTGTCCAAATTTTTTCTTAAAATTAAAATTATATTTTTCTATTAAATCTTTCATATATACTCCTATATTTTAAATAAGTTTCTAGCATTATTTGTAGTTATTTCTTTTATTTCTTCATATTCCATATCAAGTTCAATCGCAATTTGTTTTAATATATAAACTAAATTAAGTGATGTATTTACTTTACCTCTATTTGGTTCTGGTGATAAATATGGCGAATCTGTTTCAACTAAAATATGATTAATATCTATGTTTTTTACCATTTCTCTTTGTTTTTTATTATTTTTAAATGTTATTGGCCCATCAATTCCTATATTAAATCCTATTTTTGTAAATTCTTTTGCCATTTCAGTACTTCCGGAATAACAATGTATACTACCTCTTAAATTTCTTGTTTTTAATATATCATATACATCTTGAACTGCATCTCTACTGTGGATAATTACTGGTAAATTATATTTTTCAGCAAGTTCTAATTCTTTAATAAATAATTTCTTTTGTTTCTCTTTATTATCTTTTACCCAATAATAATCAAGACCTATTTCACCTATCGCAACGACTTTTTCATTTTTTAATTGGTTCTCTAATAATTTTAAATCTTCATCTGTAATTTCATTTACCACAGAATGATCATAACCAATTGCTGCATATACATTATCGTACTTTTTGGATAATTCAAGTACTTCTAAATTACTTTTTTTATCTATTCCATTTAATATCATAACAATATTATTTTTTTTGCATTCTTTAATTATTTCTTCAGCATTTTCTACTTCACTATAATAAATATGACAATGTGTATCAATAAGCATTAAAATCACCTAAAAAGATTATACCATAATTAGTATAATCTTTTAATTTATTTTTTCATTTGTTCTTTAATATATTCTATTTCCTCTTCTTTATCTAGTCTAACAAATAATGGTTCACCTTTTTCTATTACTTTTGTTCCTTCTTTAAAGTCATTGTAATTTAAAAGCGTATCCCAAGAATTATCAATATCATTAATATTTAACTGAGATAATATACTTTCTGATGTGTTTTTCATAAATGGTTTTAATAATATTGCAATTTTTCTTAATGATTCTGCTAAATAATACATAACTGTTTTAAGTTCATCAGTATTTCCTTCTTTTGAAAGTACCCAAGGTGCAGTTTCATCAATATACTTATTTGTTCTAGATATTATATTCCATAATTCTATTAATGCATTACTTACATGGTATGTATCCATACATTCTGCAAAATTATTTATTTTATCATTAACATATTCTTCAAATGATGCATCAAACTCTGTATGTTTAGTTATATTTGGAATATAACCATCAAAATATTTATTCATCATTCCAATTGTTCTATTTAATAAATTACCTAAATCATTTGCTAAATCAGAATTATATCTTTCTACAAAATCATCTGGTGTAAACATAGAATCTTTATCAAAACTCATTAGTCTTAATAAATAATATTTAGTTGCATCTAACCCATATCTATTAATAAGTGTTTCTGGATATATTACATTTCCAACTGATTTACTCATCTTACCATCTTTCATTACAATCCAGCTATGTGCATATATCTTCTTTGGCATTTCAAGACCTAATGCATGTAAGAATATAGGCCAGTATATACCATGGAATCTAATAATTTCTTTACCAACAACATGTAAGTCAGCTGGCCAATATTTTTTAAACAAAGTATCATCATCTGACATATAACCTAAAGCAGTTATATAATTTGTAAGTGCATCAAGCCAAACATAAAGTACATGTTTAGGATCATTAGGTAATGGTATTCCCCAATCAAATGTCGCACGGCTTATACATAAATCTTCAAGTCCTGGATTTATAAAGTTTTTGAATATTTCATTTTTTCTAGATTCTGGCTCAATAAAATCAGGATTTTCTTTATAAAATTCTTCAATCCATTTTTGATATTTTTTCATATTAAAGAAATATGATTCTTCTTTCATCTTTTTAACTTCTCTACCACAATCAGGACATTTACCATCTACAAGTTGTGTTTCAGTAAAATAATTTTCACAAGGCATACAATACCAATCTTCATACATTCCCTTGTAAATATCACCATTTTCTAAGAATTTTTCAACAATCTTAGTAACTGATTTTACATGTCTTTCATCTGTTGTTCTTATAAAATCATCATAACTAATATCCATTAATTTCCATAAATCTTTTGCTTTCTTAGCCATATCATCTACAAACTCTTGTGGAGAAACATTATTTTCTTCTGCCTTTGTTTGAATTTTTTGACCATGTTCATCAAGTCCTGTAAGCATATATGCATCATAGCCTCTTAATTCTTTATATCTCTTTATAGAATCGACTAAAGTTGTACAATATGCTGTACCTATATGGAACTTACCACTAGGATAATATATTGGTGTTGTTATATAAAATGTTTTTTTCAAAGTTATTCACCCTTTCCAGTTGAACCGAATCCTCCAGTTCTATCTTTATCTGCACAATCGTCATCTACTAAATAAAATTTATTGAAAATACCTTGTGCAAATCTATCTCCTTTATTTATTTTTAATACTTCTTTACCTTCATTTTGAATTTTAATAAACATATGTCCTTCATTATCAGGATTATTATAATAATCAGAATCAACAATTCCAACTTGATTACATAATCTTACATTATACTTAAATCCCATGCTACTTCTTACTAAAAGCATTAAATATTCATCATCTTCCATTTGTGCTTTTATTCCTGTTGGAACTTTAATTATTTCTCCAGGATTAAGTTCAAATTCGATTGGACTTTTAAAGTCATATCCTGCAGAATGTTTTGTTGATCTAATTGGTAAACTGATATCTTCATATTCACACTTACCTTTTAAATCTTTTTCATATTGTTCTTTACTAATTTTTTCAAACTTTCTCATACTTTACCTCCTCATAAAAAAAACTAACACATGACTATATAATACCACATGTTAGACTCTTTTTCAATTTAATTATTCAATATAATTAACAAGTAATTTTGATGCGATTAATAGTAGTGATTTACTATTTTCATCAAATTCCTTACTAGAAAACATTATTATACTTCCTACAACATCACTATCTATTATAAAAGGAATAAAGTAATAGTTTTGTTTAATTTTTTCATTATCTATTACTTCTATACCTTTCATGTCATTTGACAAAAATATACTTCTGTTTTCTATTAAATCATTTACATATTCACTTAATTTTTTATTTAAAAGTTTTTCTTCTAATTTTTTTGTTGATAATATTACTTTATCTCTATCAGTTATTATTACATCATTACCTGTCATATCATTAATTACTTTTATATAATCTGATAATACTTTTTCTGAATCATTAAAACGAGAAAACTTTTTTAAAATTATTTCATCATTATTAATAAATATTTCTAGTACTTCATTTTCTTTTATTTTTAAGTTTTTTCTTATTTCTTTTGGTATTACTATTCTTCCAAGATCATCAATTCTTCTTGTAATTCCTGTTGATTTCAAATTTATCCATCCTTCCCTTGCATTTATATTTTGGGAATTGTTGGAATTTTTATACTATCATATCTTTAATTTTTGATAATAATTCAGTTAAATAATATACAAAGTGTTTATCAAGACCATTTGTCATTAACTTAATATATAATCTGTCATTTTTATACTCAAATTTAAATCTAGTTGATATATCATTTGCTTCCATAAATAACTTATCCACAGGAATTTTGTTTATAAGTTCATTTTCAAGTACTAATTCAACATATAGATTTGTTTGATTTACTGTATTTATATTTAATTCTTTTGCCTGTTTTTCGAATAATTCACTATACATATATACATCCATTTCAGAATCTATCTTACCAAATCTATCTTCTATTTCTCTTCTTACTTCATCTAATTTTTCATAACTATCTATTTCATTAATCTTTTTATGTAATTCAATTTTTAATGATTCATCAGAAGTATATTCATCCTTTATATGATTTTCTACTTCAATTAAAGGTTTTTCTTCTTCTTTTATTTCTTCTTTTGTTTTAATACCTTTTAATCTATCAACTTCATCATTTAATATTTTTACATATAATTCATATCCAACAGAATCTATAAATCCTGCTTGTTCAGTACCAAGTATATCACCTGCACCTCTTATAGATAAATCTCTCATAGCAATTTGAAAACCTGAACCAAGTTCTGTAAATTCTTTTATTGCATTTAATCTTTTAACTGCATTATCACTTAATGTTTTATTTGGAGTATAAAGCAAATATGCATATGCGATTTTATTACTTCTTCCTACTCTACCTCTAATTTGATATAACTGACTTAAACCAAATCTATCGGCATTATATATTATTAGTGTATTAACATTTGGTATATCTATACCTGTTTCTATTATTGTTGTACAAAGTAAAATATCAAATTCATTATTTGTAAAACTAATCATAGTATCTTCTATTTGCTGTTTATTCATTTGTCCATGAGCAATTCTAATATCTGCTTCTGGTATTAATCTTTTAAGTTCAGAAAGTTTTTCATCAATATGTTCTACACTATTATATAAAATGAATATTTGTCCATTTCTAGACATTTCTTTATATATTGCTTCCCTAATAATTGATGGATTTTCTTCTGTAACATATGTTTGAACTGGATATCTATTTACTGGTGGAGTTTCTATTAAAGATAAATCTCTTATACCTACAAGTGACATTTGAAGAGTTCTAGGTATTGGTGTTGCACTTAAAGTAAGTACATCAATTGAGCTTTTCATTTCTTTTATTTTTTCTTTATGAGTAACACCAAATCTTTGTTCTTCATCTATTACAAGTAATCCCAAATCTTTATATTTTATAGAATTATTTAATAATTTATGTGTACCAAAAATTATATCTATTTTTCCATTTACTAGTTTATCCTTTATTTCATTTGCTTCTTTTACACTTGTAAATCTATTTAGTAATGCAATATTTATTCCATAGTTTCCGAATCTTTCTAAAGCACTTTTATACTGCTGAGAAGAAAGTATTGTTGTTGGACATAAGTAAGCAACTTGTTTTCCTGAATTTACTGCTTTAAACATCGCACGAAATGCAACTTCAGTTTTACCATAACCAACATCTCCACATAAAAGCATATCCATTGGATACTCTTTTTCCATCGCAGATTTTATTCTTTCAATCGCAATATATTGATCTACAGTAGGTTCATATTTAAACTCTGAATCAAACTCTTTAGATAATTCATCGTCCTTTTTAAAAGCAAAACCTTTTTGTAACTTTCTTTCTGCTGATATTTTAATTAGCTTATCCGCAATATCTTTTACCTTATTTTTTACCCTTAATTTTGTTTTTTGCCATTCTGATCCACCAAGTTTGTTTAATCTTGGAACAACACCTTCATTAGATGAATATTTTGTTATTAAATCAATCTTTTCCACAGGAATATATAATTTATCATTATCTTTATAGGATACTTCTATATAGTCTTTTTTATTACCATTCTTTGTTAATGTTTTAATTCCTGTATACATTCCAATACCATGATTTAAATGTACAACATAATCCCCTACTTTTAGATTATCAATATCTTTAATTTTACTTCCATATTTAAATTTATTTTTATAATTTGTTTTCTTATCTCTATTTTTAAATAATTCGTTTTCTGTTAAAACAACATAATTATCAAACTCAAATCCTTCATCTAAATTAGAATTAATAATATTTACTTTACCTTTAGATAAATCATTTTCATTAGTTAAAATAGTACTAACTGTTAGATATTTTTCTATATTTTTTAATTTACTTTCATCTGATAAAGCAATTATAACTATTTTATTTGAATATAATTGTTTTTCTAAGTATTCATTTAAATATTTAAAATTAGACTCAAATTTTTCTGGAAGTCTTGATGAATAGTTATATATTTTATTAATTGATTTTATATCAATTACATTATCAATAGTCATTAAATATATGTTATTATTGTTCTGTTCTAATGATGAAAAATCATGCATGTATTCTGTTTTATATTCTTCTTCTTTTGAAGAACTATATTCAAATATTTCTTCTCTTAATCTTTTATATGATTTTTTTATTTGATTATAGTCTTTATATATCATTAATGGGTCATCTACATATGATAATAAACTTGATACTTCATTTACTACATATGGTAAATATTTTTGATAATCAGGAATGTCCTCTATCATTTTTTCATTTATAAACTCTGAATATGGTCTTATTTCACATTCATTTATTTCTTCTAAAGATCTTTGTGATTCTACATCAAAATATCTTATAGAATCAATTGTATCTCCCCAAAATTCAATTCTTATAGGATTATCATTATTTGAAGAAAATACATCTAAAATATATCCTCTATTTGATACTTCTCCGGTTTTATTTACAATTGTATCACTTACATATCCTATTGATAAAAGTTTTCTAAATAATTCATCTTTATTAATCTCTGTATCTTTTTTCAAAATTATTTTACTATCCATCCATAATTTTTTACTAGGTAAATATCTTAAAAATCCCATAAGGTTTGTTATTACAATATTATGATCATTTTCACTAAGTTCATTTAATGTATTTACTCTTATTGATTTTAATTCTGGAGATATCGCAAGTGATTCACTTGTTAAAAAGTCATCCATAGGAAACAAATATACATTATTATTTAATTTTGATATTGATGAATAATATATATTTGCTTCATATAATGAATTTGTTACTATTAATATATTTTTATTGTTTCTTTTATATATATCATTAACGCAAAAAGAGATTAACTGAGTAGTTAACCCTGAAATAGCAACATTATCTATTTGATTTATTAAAATTTTATCATTTAAAAAATTCATATCATCATCTCTTTTAATTATATTTATTCATTAATTTATCAAAATTCATATTAAAATAATCATCAATTATATTTACGCTTGTTTTTATTGATTCATCTAATACTTTTCTATCATCACCATTTAATTTACCTAAAACATAGTCTTTAGTATCTATTTTTTTATTGTTACTTATGCCTATTTTTAGTCTCTTATAATTCTTTGTTCCAAGATGCATTTCTATATTTTTTATTCCATTATGTCCACCTGATGAACTATTTTGTTTAAGTTTGATTTTACCAAGTTCTTGATCTAAATCATCTTGAATAACTAATATATCTTCTATATTTATTTTAAAGTAATCTACATATTTTCTAACTACTTCTCCAGATAAATTCATATATTTTTGTGGTTCCAAAAATATTACTTTTTCACCATTTATTATTAGCTCTGAATACATTCCTTCAAATTTTGATTTATTAACATTTTGATTATGTTTTTTTAAATACTCATCTACAACATCAAAACCAACATTATGTCTTGTATTTTTATATTCTTTACCCGGATTACCTAATCCTACTATTAGTTTCATTATTTACCTCCATGATACTCCATATAAACAATATTTTTTTCTAAATTATGAAGTTTCGCAACCTTTTTTATTGCTTCTTTTTCTGTATATCCTTCATCTATCAATTTTTTTACATGACTTAAAATATCTATATCATCATATGTTTCTTTTTTAGTATTTCCTTCTACTATTATTACAAATTCACCTTTTGGTTCAATTAATTCTTCTAATACTTCATTAATTTTTCCTCTATAAACTTCTTCATATTTCTTACTTATTTCTCTTGATACGCTCACACTTCTATCACCAAATATTTCATATATAAGTTCTAATGTTTCACGAACTCTATATGGTGATTCATAGAAAATTAATGTATATTTTTCTTGCTTTAATTCTTCAAGTTCTTTCTTTTTAGAAGATTTTTTACTATCTAAAAAGCCATAAAATAAAAATTTATTTGGATTTATTCCTGACATAATTAAGGCTGGCACGAATGCTGTCGCACCTGGAAGCCCTATAACATTATATCCTTCTTTTATTGCATGATAAGCAGCAACATACCCTGGATCACTTATCGCAGGTGTGCCTCTATCTGATACAAGTCCAACACTTATTCCGTTTGATAAATATTCAAGTACTTTATCATACACTTTATCTTCATTAAATTTATGACATGATATTAATTTTTTATTTATTTCTAGATAATTAAGTAATTTTGCTGTTTCTCTAGTATCTTCTGAAAATACAATATCAACTTGTTTTAAAATATTAATTGCTCTTAATGTTATATCTTCCATATTACCAATTGGAGTTGGTATTAAATATAAACTTGGTTTATTATCATAACTTTTTTGACTCATTTTATCACCTACTGAAACATTTTTTTTATTTCTTCTAAGTAATTACCATCTTTATCATGAACGTATAATGGTGGCAATATTTTTAAGGATGAATTACCATTTTTTGCACCCTCTATTAAAATCATATTACATTCTGAACCATATCTTGGATAAACTAATTGCAATCTTTTAGGTTCAATATTATATTTTTTCATACATAAGATTATATCTATTAATCTATCCGGTCTATGAACAAGTGAAATTATACCATTATTTTTAAGTATTTTCTTAGAAACTGAAAATATATCTTCTAAATTTATTAAAGTTTCATGTCTAGCATTTGTTTTTATAACACTTTCATTTAACTTTGAATTTTCATTTACCCTAAAAAATGGAGGATTACATGTTATTAAATCAAATGTATCAGTTTCATATACCTTTGGTAAATCTTTTACATCCATATTTAATATTTTAATTCTATCCGTAAGATTATTTATCTCTAGTGTTTTTCTTGCTAAATCATACACTTCTTTTTGAATTTCGACACCTGTTATATTACAGTTGACTTTTCTAGATAATATTAATGGTACTGGTGCATTTCCTGTACAAAAGTCCATTATATTTTTGTACGATTTATTTTGAAGTGCAAAATTTGCAAGTAATACAGAATCTAAGGAAAAATTAAACCAATCAGTATTTTGTACAATATTTAAATCTTTATAATTTAATAATCTATTTACAACTTCCATACTATGATAACTCAATTATTTCCTTATCTTTTGTTTCAATTCTGTATGTTTTTTTAATTACATCAACTGATATAACTTTTCCACTTATTCCATCTTTATTTATAATATCTCCTACTTTTGGTAAATCTTTCTTTAATTCAGAATATGTATCATCTTCATATGAAAGACAACATAATAGTCTACCACATGCTCCATTAATTTTGTTTGGATTTAATGCAATATTTTGATTTTTTGCCATATTTATGGTTATATTATCAAAAGTATATAAATATGATGAACAACAAAGTGGTCTTCCACAAGGTCCAAGTCCACCTACTTCTTTTGCTTTATCTCTTGGTCCAATTTGTCTTAATTCAATTCTTGTTTTATATATTTTAGCAAGTTCTTTGGCTAAATCTCTAAAATCTACTCTATCATTAGCAATAAATGTAAAAAATAGTTGTGTTCTTTCAAATGTATAATTTACATCAACCAACTTCATATCTAAATTATATTTTTTTATAAGTTCATTACATTTTTTATATGCATTTTTAGCATCTTTTATATTATTTAAATGATTTGTATAATCTTTTTTAGTTGATACTCTAATAACGCTTTTTAATGGATAATGAATATTCTTTTTATCCATTTTTATTATATCTGTTATTACCGTTCCAAATTGTAATCCTCTTTCTGTTTCAACAATAACAGTAAGATTTTTTCTTAAATTTAGATTATGACAATCAAAATAATACTTTTTACCATATTTTTTAAATGTTATTCCTACAACATTTACATATTCATCATTCATCTTTATACCTCACTTAATTCTATAATTAGTTTATCAAATAATAATTTCATATTTGCATTTAATCCTAGTTCATTTTTTACATTTTCTACTATCTTTATTTTTTTACCTAACGATTCTATATTATTTAATGAACATATTTCATCTATTACTTCTTTATAATCATTCATATAATTTATTTCATTTTTTACCTTATAATGAATACAATCATCATACATATATAAAAGAATATTGCAAAGTATTAAAAAATCATCAGATGTTTTATATACATCATAAGCAAGTTTTTTAACCTTTATCATTGTATTTATTTTGTACTTTTCTATATTCATTAAAAAATCTATTGAATTATGTATAAATTTTTCTTTATCTTCATCAGTTATGTCTAAACCCACAAAAAATAAAATGTTTTTCATTTTATTTGAGTTATTATTCTTAAAATTTAAAATTTGACATCTAGATTTTATTGTTGGAAGAACCATATTTATATTATCTGTTAATAATATTGCGATTATATCATCTTCTGGTTCCTCTAAAAACTTTAGTATACAGTTAGCAGATGAAGAATTTAATTTTTCACAATTTTTAATTATATAAATTATTTTATTTGCTTCAACTGGTTTTGTTGAAACACTATTTTGTAACTCAATTAATTGGCTTTTCTTTATAGTATTTCCATCTGGCTCTACTACCTTTAATTCAGTATATTCATCTTTATCTATTCTTTTATATATATTTTCAAGTGTTTCACTTGGTAAACCACTTAAACTAATAATATCCTTTGAAAAATCCTTAGCATATTTATATATATAATCAATGTCATCTGATGAGAATAAATATGCCTGTACAAGTTTATCATTTTTTAAACTCTTTTTTAATACAGTTGTTACTAAATTTTGTTCTTCCATATATTTTTCAAGCATATTTATCACCACCTACTTCTATCTAAAATTTAATAAATAAAATGCAACTAATCCTAAAAATCCAGAACCGTTAAATAACGCTATTATTAAAACAGTATATATATTTATTGGAATATATAGGTTAAATGATTGCATTATTATATTATATCCATATAAAACTACTATACTAACGATTATTTTTACTATTATTTTTAGTAATTTTTTTAGCATACTTGTCCACCTCATCTAATACATAATATGTGGTGGATTTAATTTTATGAAAGTTTATTTCTTCCTTGCATTGCCATTTGTATTGTAAGAGGATCCAAATACTCCATATCCGCTCCAACCGGTATACCGGCGGCTATTTTAGTAACTGAAACATCATACCCTTCAAGCATTTTTAATATATATCCTGAAGTTGTTTCTCCTTCAATATTTGGTGTTAAGGCTAATATTACTTCTTTTATTTTTTCATCTTTTATTCTATTTATTAACTGATTTATTTTTATATCTTCTGGATTAACACCTTCAAGAGGTGAAATTAATCCTTCAAGTACATGATATTTTCCATTAAATACATTTGCTTTTTCAAATAGAATTAAATTTTTGGTATTTTCAACAACGCATAATACATCACTACTTCTACTTTGATCTAAACAAATGTCACATTTATCATTTTCAGTTAAATTATTACAAATTTCACATTTTTTAATTTTGGTTTTTACATTTTTTAATGATTCAGAAAATCCCTCGACTTGTTCATCACTAAATTTTAATACTGCAAATGCTAATCTTTCAGCATTTTTTTCTCCTATACCAGGTAACAATTTAAAATATTCTATTAATTCTTGTAAACTATTAGGATATTTCATTAGAATATATTTGGAAGTCCTTGTCCTATTTTACCTAGTTTTTCTTCCATTTCTTTTTTTGCAGCACTAATTGCTTCATTTGTAGCAATTAAAATCATATCTTCTAATACTTCTATATCTTCTTTTTCTATATCTTTAGATATACTTATTTTAGTTATTTCTGTATTTCCATTTACTTCTACTTCAACTAAAGGTTGTTTAGCAGTAAATGTTTTTTTACTAACCTCTTCTTTGGCCTTTTCCATATCATTTTGCATTTTCTTTGCTTGTTGCATTAACATATTTATATTCATACTATTCTCCTCCAATTTCTAGTAAATCATCAAATTCACTTTTTTCTCCTGTATTTAATGATTTAATTTTATTTAATATGTCTTCCTCATCTATTATATCAATTTTTTCTTTGTTTTTTATTTTTTCTACATAAATTATTCTCTTTTTATTCCATAACTCATCTAACAAAATACATACTTTTACCTTTTTACCAAGAAGGCTTTCCAAACTTTCTTCTAATAACTCCATATTATCATATAAATCATGTAATATGTTGTCACTGTCTGTCGTTAAGATTATTCCATCTTTTGATCCAGCAGTTATTTTTGTATCATCAAGTAAATTAATAATTTTTAGTTTATTTAAATCAGATATATCATTTTTTAAGTTTTCCACAGCATTTTCATATTCTATTTTTGATTTTTTATCAGCAATGCCTAGTGTATTATTTAATCTAATGTTCATAAGTTCATCATATAGTGTATAATTTTTTGTTTCTTTAATTGGTACTTCCACAGTTTGTGGTTTTTCTTCTTTTATTTCTACCTTTTCAGGGGTTTTGTTTTCTATCTTTATATTTTTTGATGTATAAGTATTATTTTCAAACATTTGTTTGCTTTTTAATATATTTGTTATATTTATTATAGTTACATCAAATAATACTTTTTTATCTTTCGATATCTTCATATCATTAGATATTTTATTTAAAATCATTATTACTTCTATTGTCTTATTTTCACCAATTAAATTTACTATATTTGAGTTATTTTCTAGTTTAAATTTTATTAATTCATTTCTTAAAAATCTAATAAAATCTTCACATATGTATATAAAGTTTTTACCTTCTTCTTGCCATGATTCTATTTTAGTAAATACACTATTTAAATCATCATTTACCATTTCAGTCATAAATTTTTCTATTTCATTATCATTAATTCTACCATTTAATAGTAATACATCTTCGTATTTAATATTTCCATCTGCATAAGCATTTAATTGATCTAGCATACTAACTGCATCTCTTAATCCACCGTTTGATTCTTCTGCAATTAAATTTAATGATTTATCATCTATATTTATGTTTTCCTGTGCACAAATAAATTTTAATCTTTCTTTAATTGTTGCGACTGGTATTGGTTTAAATTCAAATGACTGACATCTAGACATAATTGTTAAAGGTATTTTATGTGGTTCTGTAGTTGCAAGTATAAATATTATATGTTCAGGTGGTTCTTCTAATGTCTTTAATAATGCATTAAATGCTCCTGTTGTTAACATATGAACTTCATCGATTATATATATTTTATATTTTGATACTGTTGGAAGTAATGTAATATGATTTCTAATTTCACGTATCTCATCTACTCCATTATTTGATGCAGCATCCATTTCAATAATATCAACATTTTCATTTGAATTATTACTTATACATATATCACATTTTTCACATGATAAACCATCTTCTGGATGTAAACAATTTATTGTTTTAGCAAATATTTTTGCAATGCTTGTTTTACCCGTTCCACGAGGTCCTACAAATAGATATGCATGTGTAAGTTTATTATTTTTAATTACATTTTTTAATGTTTGTACCACTATTTGTTGGCCATATACATCATCAAATGTCTTTGGTCTATACTTTCTATATAGTGCTTGATATTTCATAAAACCTCCTTTATAAATCTATTTAATTATAGCATATTTAAGTAAAAATTAGTAACATTTATCACTATATTTTATCAATAAATATTCATTAATTATAAGTAATGTTTCACGTAAAACATTGCATAATTTTATATATATGTAATCAAAATAAGAGTTCATTAATAGTAATAATATATATTTTTTTTAATATATATTTATATAGATTATTAAGAAATATATTGTATTAATTTGTTGATATATAAATATTGTTTTTAATTACCTTTTTTAAATAAACTTAACTAATTTATTTTATATTTAGATAATCATAATATAATTTTTTGTATTTAAAATATGTATACAAATATAATAATGTTTCACGTGAAACATTATTTATTAATTAAAAGAATCAATATACCGATAATTTTTATTATTTTAAGTCAAATAATGTTATTATTAATAACACTTTATTAAAATTATTAATAATTCAATATCATTTTAAATTATTTTGTTTTATAACAATACAACGTTTCACGTGAAACATTATCTATATTAATTAAATTTAATCTATGAACATCATAAAATATGATTTAATAAATCGTTATACATAATTTGATTATTAATTTAGAATCATCTTTAATTTTTTAAATTGTTTTCTTTAGAATGTTTCACGTGAAACATTCTATAATATATATTCTACTTTGATAAATATAGGTTAATTAAATATTATAAAACGCGATTTTAAATTTTATTATATAAATTAATATAAAAAGATAACGTTTCACGTGAAACATTACCTTTTATTTTTAAAAAATTGAGTTAATTTATTAGAAAAATTTATTTTATCTTCTATTTTAATAAAATTAGGTTCTTTTTCTGTTAAATGTTCATTCTGATTTATAAAATAATAAGTATTTTTTATTCTTGATTTTCTTATAACCTCTTTACACATTGAACATGGTTCTAATGTAACATATAAATCACAATCATCTAATCTCCAATTATGAAGCTTTTTAGATACCTTTTTTATAACCAGTATTTCAGCGTGATCTAATATATTGTTAGATTTATTAACTTTATTATAAGATTTCGATATTATTTTATCATTTTTTACTATTAATGCTGCAATAGGAACTTCATTCTTATCTTTTGCTTTAGTAATAAGTTTTAATAATTCTTGTTCAATTTTATTTATTTCCATAACTTCTCCATAATAAACGTACATATATTCGTATGTGTATTTTTCTTACATAAATTAATGTATAAAAAAATGCACACACGAAAAGGGAATGTTAAGGCTGCTATATTTCTATCCTGACCTGGTTCCAATATTTCCGTTGTGCAATTAAAATATATAATATTTTTCTATATTTGTCAAGTCTGTTATACTAGTTAAATATGTTTGTAATTTGTTCGAAAATATTTCCCGGGAAATATTTTGTTCGCTTTTTGTACGTTAAAATATGAAAAGAAACCGTTATTCAACAGTTTCTTCAGTATTTTCTTCCTCATTTTCATCTTTTGTAGTAGCAATTGTTGTAACTTTTTGATTTTCTTTTAAGTTAATTAATCTAACACCTTGTGTTACCCTACTCATTTTAGATACTTGATTCATAGGTATTTTAATAATAATTCCACTATTTGTAATAATCATTAACTCTTCATCATCATTTACGTTCTTAACAGCAGCTAAATTACCATTCTTTTCTGTAACATTTAATGCTTTAACACCTTTACTACCTCTATGAGTTAAACGATATTCTTCAATATTTGTACGTTTTCCATAACCATTTTCTGTAATAATTAATATATCACTTGTTGGATCTACCTTTTCAGCACTTACACAAATAGCATCTTCTGGTATTTCAATACCTTTAACACCACTTGCAGTTCTACCCATAACTCTTATTTCATTTTCATTAAATCTAACTAATCTTCCATTTGATGAACCAATAACTATTTCATTATTACCATCAGTTTTTGTAACGAACAATAGTTCATCATCTTCTTTTAATGTAATTGCGATTTTACCGCTTTTTCTAATTGAATCAAATTCTTCAATTTTTGTTCTCTTTACTAATCCTTTTCTAGTAACAAATGTAATATAATCACTATTATCATCTTTTGAAATACTTAATATTGAATTAATTTTTTCATCTTTTTCAATTGGTAATAAGTTAATTATTGGTAATCCCTTTGCTTGTCTACTAAATTCTGGTATCTCATAGCCCTTTATTTTATATACTTTTCCTTTATTTGAGAAAAATAATATATAATCATGAGTCTTAACTGTTACCATTTTTTCTACGAAATCTTCTTCATTAGTAGACATACCTTTAACTCCTACACCACCTTTATTTTGTACTTTATAAGTGTCTGTAGTAAGTCTTTTTATGTAACCTTTGTTCGTTAATGTAACAATTATATCTTCTACAGGTATTAATGATTCATCTTCTATATAATCAATAGCTGTCATATCAATACTTGTTCTTCTTTCGTCAGCATATTTATCTTTAATTTCTAATAATTCTGATTTAATTATACCGAAAATTCGTTCGTCTGACGCTAAAATTGCTTTAAAATCTTTAATTTTTTCTAATAAATCATTTAATTCGTTCTCAATTTTATCTCTTTCTAATCCTGTTAATCTTCTTAACTTCATTTCTAGAATTGCATCTGATTGAATTTCACTTAAACCAAATTTGCTCATTAAACCAGCTTTTGCTTCCTCATCTGATTTAGAGCCTCTAATTAATTTAATTACTTCATCAATATGATCGAGTGCAATTTTTAAACCTTCTAATATATGAACTCTTTTTTCTGCTTTATCTAAATCAAATTTTGTTCTTCTTATAATTACTTCTTTTTGATATTCAATATATTTTGAAATAATATCTTTTAATCCTAGTGTTTTTGGAACACCTTTATCTAACATTAAGAATATTATTCCGAAATTAGTTTGAAATTGTGTATGTTTATATAAATTATTTAACACAACTTGTGCATTTGCATCTTTTTTAAGTGTAATAGTTATTTTTACACCATTTTTTAAATCTGTATGATAATCTGCTATACCTTCTATAGTTTTATTGTGGACAAGTTCTGCAACCTTATTTTTAAGTTCCATTGTATTAACACCATAAGGAACTTCATCAATAATTATATAATGTTTACCATTTTCTTCTTCAATTCTTGCCCTACTTCTTATAGTAATGGTTCCTCTACCAGTTTCATAAGCCTTTTTAATACCACTATTTCCTAAAATAATACCACCTGTTGGGAAATCTGGTCCTTTAATATGTTCCATTAATCCAAGTGTATCAATTTCAGGATTATCTATATAAGCAATACATCCATCAATTACTTCACCTAAGTTATGTGGTGGAATATTTGTTGCCATACCAACAGCAATACCCATAGTACCATTTACAAGAATATTTGGAAATCTTGAAGGTAATATTTCGGGTTCTTTTTCTGTTTCATCAAAGTTTGGTATAAAATCAACTGTATCTTTATTAATATCTCTTAATAATTCTAATGAAATCTTTGAAAGTCTTGATTCAGTATAACGCATTGCGGCTGCCCCATAACCTTCTATATTACCAAAGTTACCATGTCCGTCAACAAGCATATTTCTATAACTAAAATCTTGTGCCATACGAACCATTGCTTCATATATACTTGAATCTCCATGTGGATGATATTTACCCATAACATCACCGACAATACGTGCCGATTTTTTATGAGGTTTATCTGGTGTATAACCTGATTCATACATTGACCATAAAATTCTTCTGTGAACTGGCTTTAAACCATCTCTAAGGTCAGGTAATGCACGTGATACAATAACACTCATTGAGTAATCAATAAATGATGATTCAATTTCTTTAACAATATCATTTTTTTCTAATCTATCTCTACTATGATCCATGATTTACCTCCTATATATCCAAATTCTGTGCATATGGTGCATTCTTTTCAATAAATTGTCTTCTAGGTTCTACTTCTTCACCCATTAATTTAGAGAATGCTGCATCTGCTTCTATTGTATCGTCAACTGTTATTTTTCTAAGAACTCTATGATTTATATCCATTGTTGTTTCATTTAATTCTTCTGCATCCATTTCTCCTAAACCTTTCATACGTTGAATTAAAGGTTTAACATTTGGATTAAGTGTTGCTAAATATGCATCTTTCTCATCATCATTTAATACATATTTAGTTACTTTACCATGTTTAATTGAATATAGTGGAGGTTGAGCAGCATATACATGTCCTGCCTCTACAATTGGTCTAAAGAAACGATAGAATAATGTTAATAATAATACTCTGATATGTGATCCATCAACATCGGCATCAGTCATTATTATTATTTTATGGTATCTTAATTTACTTAAATCAAATTCTTCACCAATACCAGTACCAAATGCAGTTATTATTGTTCTAATTTCTTCATTTGATAAAGCTCTATCTAATCTTGCTTTTTCAACATTTAATATTTTACCTCTAAGTGGAAGTATTGCTTGTGTCATTGAATTTCTACCTTTAATGGCAGATCCTCCAGCAGAATCCCCCTCTACTAGGAAGATTTCACAAACAGATGGATCTTTTTCTTTACAATCAACAAGTTTTCCACCGAAATTAACTACATCTAAATCACTTTTTCTACGAGTTAATTCCCTTGCTTTTTTAGCAGCTACTCTAGCTCTTGCAGCAGTCATTGTTTTATCAACAATTATCTTTGCTTCTTCTGGATTTTCCATTAAAAATCTTTCGAAACCTTCTGCAAAAACATTATCTGCTATTTTTCTAACTTCTGAATTACCAAGTCTACCTTTTGTTTGACCTTCAAATTGTGGATTTGGATGTTTACAAGATATTATCATTGTTAATCCTTCTTTAACATCATCACCTGTTAAAGCTGCATCTTTATCCTTTAAGAAGTTATTTTTTCTAGCATAATTATTAATAATTCTAGTTAAGGCTCTTCTAACACCTTCTTCATGTGTACCACCATCATGTGTATTTATATTATTTACAAATGAATAAATATTGTCTGTATATCCTGAATTATATTGCATAGCAACTTCGAACATAATTCCTGCTTCTTCACCTTGTAAATGAATTATTTCTTCATGAATTGGTGTCTTATTCTTATTTAAGAACTTAACATATTCACTTATACCACCTTCATAATGGAAAGTTTCTTGTTTTTCTTCTCCTGATCTTTTATCAGTTAATGTTAATCTTAAACCTTTATTTAAGAATGCAAGTTCTCTTGTTCTAACTTTTAAAGTTTCATAATCATATATATCAGTATCAAATATATCTGCATCTGGCTTAAATGTAACTGTTGTTCCTGATTTATCTTCTTCACAAGCACCAATTACAGTTAATGGTTGTACTGTTTTTCCACCATTAGCAAACTTTACTTCATATATTTTTCCTTCTTTATAAACTGTTACTACAACCCAGCTTGATAAAGCGTTTACAACAGATGCTCCAACACCATGAAGTCCACCAGATACCTTGTATCCTCCTCCACCAAATTTTCCACCTGCATGAAGTACTGTATAAACAGTTTCTACTGTGGATATTCCTGTTTTTGGATGAATACCAACTGGTATACCTCTACCATTATCAACAACTGTTACTGAATTATCTTTATTTATTGTTATTTCAATATGATTACAATAGCCTGCTAAAGCCTCATCTATTGAGTTATCTACTATTTCCCAAACTAAATGATGTAATCCTTTAACATCTGTTGTTCCAATATACATACCTGGTCTTTTTCTTACTGCTTCTAGTCCTTCAAGTACTTGTATCGCTGAAGCATCATAATTATTCTCTGCCATCTTTTTCACCTCGTTCATATACTTTTGCATTTTCTACATAAAAAACGTCTGCTTTTTCTATCAATTTTGTATCTATATTATTTATATCCGTAGATGTTATAAAAACTTGTAAATCATTATCTATATATTTAATAATATTTTCTTTCTTTTCTTTATCTAATTCACTAAAAATATCATCAAGAAGTAATATTGGTTTAACATACTTGTTTTCCCTCATCATTTCTATTTCTGATAATTTAAAACAAAGAATTGCTATTCTATGTTGACCTTGTGAACCAAAATTATTAATTTTAACATTATCTAAATATATAGAAAAATCATCCCTATGTACTCCAATTAAAGTAGTCTTTTGTTGTAATTCTTGATAATATACTTTATCATATTTTTCTTTTATTAAACCATATAAATCTTTACTATTCATATCAACAAAAGATTCATATTTAACCAAAATATCTTCTTTTTTAGTTAAATCTTTATAAATCTTCTTAATATGATAATTTATCTTATCGATATAGTTCTTTCTAAAATTAAGAATTTCAATATTTAATCTTATTAATTCATTAGTAAGTACATCGAAATATACTTTATCTATTTTATTACTTGTTTTTAGATACTCATTTCTATTTTTTAAAACTTTATTATAATCATTAATATACTTCAAATAATTATTATAAAATTGACCTATTTCAACATTTAAAAAGTACCTTCTACCCTGTGGTGGACCTTTTAATATTTCAAGATCATCCGGACAAAACATAATAGTATTAATATTTGATAAATATTCACTCATTTTTCTAAGTGGAATATCATTAATACTTACTTTTTTACCTTTTGAATTAATTAAAACTTCATAAGACTTTTTTAATGAATTTTCATGTACAATTTCACCAGTTATTTTAGTAAATAATTCACCTTGTTTAATTAAAAATGAATCTTTACTACATCTATGGGATTTTGTAATAGATAAAACATATATACTTTCTAGAATATTTGTTTTACCTTGAGCATTATTTCCAATAAAAATATTTATCTTTTTGTCAAAATCTATACTAATTTGTGAATAATTTCTAAAATTTACTAAAGAAATTTTCTTTAAAAACATTTTAAACCTATTTTTATGCCCTTTACTTCATTTTGACTCATAAATAATGCTCCTATACATACATATTAATTGTACCACAAAAAAGGTATTTTTTATAGGATTTTTAGAAAAAAAATAGACTAATTTTCTAACTTTTTCTGCTTCTTAAAATATACTCAAGTTTAGTCGCACGAAGGTATTGATTATCAAAAGATCCATACGAAATATTTATGAAAATCTTCCTTCCATTTTTGAAAAAAACTAATATTTTTCCATTAACTTCTCTGTATTCTTTTATCTTATCTAATGCTATCCAAATACACCCAATTAATCTTGGTGACGTAGTTGGAAAATAAATCATATTTGTACTTTCCTCAATTATAATTGGTGATTTATGACTAATACCTGTTAAAACCTTTGTTCCTGTTCTTCTTCCCATATAAGAACTTCCAAAAAATTCACAACTTTTTTCAATTATTTTCATAGAATTCATATTTATCATAAATTCACTGTCTTCTTCTAATACATTTGTAAGATTTTCACCTACTGGTACTATTGCTAGTGTTCTGTTATTAATTTCATAATTTTTCATAATAATCCCCCTAAATTTATTATTTTCCTTCCTCTTTCGAAAATAATTTCTTCTATTAATAGCAACTTTTTTTAAAAATCTTGTCGAAATAAGCAATATAAAGAAAAATTTAATAAAAAAAAGAGCATTGAATTTTCAATACTCTATGTTATATATATAATTTTACCAACCTGTTCCTGCATTAATAGATCTATTACCATTTGCATCTTTCATTATTGTTACACACGCAGTTTTATCGTAAACCCAATCTCCAGATTCTGTACCATTTCCAGCATCTTTAGAAATATCTTTTAATCTTATTGAATAATTTACTAAAGAATATATTTCAATATTAGAATTATTTTCATACATTTGTGCAAGTTCTTCTCTTTCAGAACCTGTATAAATTTTAATATTATCTATTCTATATTCAACTAAATTATCACCATATATATTCTTTAAATTTTGAATAAATAATTCTTTTACGATATCTGAATCAGATTTTTGTACTGTATTAGTATTTGAGTTATCACTTGAACTAGTACTTGTACTAGTATTATTAGTATTTGTACTCGTATTTTGTTTTTCATCTTCTTTTGTTGTTGAATTGTTATTTTTCTTTATTTCATCTTTTGCTATATTTTCTGTCTTTTTGTCGTTTTTATTATTTGGAATATATTGACCTAATATAATTCCTAATAATAACGCAACTATAAATACTAATATTATTATTACAATATTTTTTCCTTTTTTCTCTTTTTGTAATTTTAAAACTTCATTTTCACTATTATCCATATTATCCTCCTATAATACACCTTAATTCTAACAAAAAGAATCACTATATACAATGTATTAATTATCAAACTGTAAACAAATTTTACAAAAAAAAAGAAATTTCTTTCTTTTTTAGTATGTTTTTATTGGTAATAATAATTGAATTAAATTTTCATCTTCATCAGTTTTAAGAATTATTGGTTTTATATCAGAATTTAATAATATTCTAATATCTTTACTATTTATTGTTTTTAAAGCTTCCATCATAAACTTAGAAGAAAATGCAATTTTAATTTCTTTATCATTATTTTTAGTTATAGCAAGTCTTTCTTCAACACGTCCTATTTCAGGTGTATTTGAGCTTACTATAGCTTCGTTCTCATTAGTTTCGAACTTTATTACATTCTTTTCCTTTTCACTTGTTAAAAGTGCTGCTCTATCAATTACACTATATAATTCATCTAAGTCTGTTTTAATTTCAAGTTCAAAAGTATCTGGAATTAATCTAGATGTATCTGGGAATGTACCATTTAAAAGTCTAGATTGGAATAAAATATTATCAAACTTAAATAAAATTTTATTAGAGAAAATATGAATTTCTACATTTTCGTCATTATCATTCAATATTTTAGCAAGTTCTCCAATATTTTTACCAGGTATAACTATATTAATTAAGTTTTCCACAGCACTATCTAATTCAACTATTTTTTTAGCTAGTCTATAAGAATCAGTTGCGATGCATTCCATCTTATTTCCTTCTATTTTTAAGTTGATACCTGTAAGTATTGGTCTTGATTCTTGCATAGAAGTTGCAAATAATGTTTGATTTACTATATTTTTAATAACTTTTTTACTTAATATAATAGGATTTGTTGATATATCTAAACTTATATTGGGAAATTCACTTGAATCAATACCATTTAAGTTAAAGTTAGAATTTTGTGTATAAATTAATATCTTTAATCCATCTATTATTTCTATATTAATAAGACCATCAGGTAATTTTCTAATTATTTCAAGTAAATATTTACCTTGAATAATAATTGTTCCTGTGGAAACTATATTATCTATATATTTCTTATCAATAAAACATTCTATATCTATATCATTATTAGTAGCTGTTAAAAATAATCCTTCATTTGTTAAATTAAATTTAATTCCTCCAAGTACAGGTATTACATTTTTAGTAGATACTGCTTTTGATACGTTATTTAAATTTTCTAATAATATTTCTTTTTTAATACTAAATTTCATATTAACCCTCCTAAACTGATTATATCATATTATTTATTATTTAAATATGTTATTTTTATTATTACTGTTGAAAAAGTTGAAAACTTTATATTTATTTATTTTATAAAGGTTTACGAATTTTTATCCTGTGTATAACTGTTGATAAAACATGTGCATTTTTATATTTTCCTGTTTATTATTCTAATTTTGAAATAATTTCATTAATAATATTATCTAGTTGTTTGTTCTCTTTTCTTTCTTTTTCAATCTTATCACATGAATGCATAACTGTTGAATGATCTCTTCCGCCAAATTCTATACCAATTTTAGGAAATGATTCATCCGTTAGTTGTCTTGACAAATAAATTGCTATTTGCCTTGGAAAAGCAATGGTTGCGACTCTTTTCTTTGATTTTAGGTCTTCGACTGATACATTATAGTGTTCTGCAACAACTCTTTGTATTTTTTGTATATCATTTTTAAAGTTAGTCATAGGTGTTATAGTACCTTTTAATGCTTCAATAGTTAAATCAAGTGTTATTTCTTCTTGAAAAAATATTGTAGAATAAGCACAAACTCTTGTTAAAGCACCTTCTAAACTTCTTACATCTGATGGACACATATTTGCTATATAATCAATTGCATCATCACTTATATGCCTTGAAAAATCCATGTTTGCCATCTTTTTTCTTAATATTTCTCTTCTTAAATCATTATCCGGTGGAAAAATATTTACTTTTAATCCCCAGTTAAATCTTGTTCTTAGCCTATCCTCTAAATGTTTTAAATCATCTGGAGAACTATCTGATGATATAATAATTTGCTTTTTATCATCATATAATGTATTGAATGTATGGAAAAACTCATTTTGTGTTTTAGGAGCATTTCCTAAAAATTGTATATCATCAATTATAAGTACATCAATATTCCTGTATTTATCCTTAAATAAATCTACATAATCAAAGTTAGTTCCGTCTTTATCTTTCTTATTTAATCCTAAAAAATCATTAATAAATTGATCGCTAGTAACATATAATACCCTTTTATTTGTATTTTTTACAATATAATTACCAATTGCCTGCATTAAATGTGTCTTACCAAGACCACTATTACCATATATAAACAAAGGATTATACATTTTACCAGGATTTTCAGCTACAGCAAGCGCTGTTGCTTGTGCAAATCTATTACTTTCACCTACTATAAAATTTTCAAAAACATAATCAGGATTTAAATTTGCCTTTTCTGAACTATTATAAGGTACACCAAGTTCTTCTTCTCCCTCTTTTTTTACAGTAATCTTTTTATTATTGTATTCATTTTCAAGAACGAACTCAAAATTAAAGTTAGTTCCTGTTATACTGTTGAAAATATCACTTATTATATCAATGTAAGATTCAGATAAATGTTTTTTATGAGCGATAGTTGGAACAATGATTACAGCGTGTTCTTCATTTAATTCAACAAGTTTTGATGTGCTAAACCAAGTATCATACGATAAACTATTTAATTTAGTCTTCATTATACTTAGAAATTTATTCCATATATTATCAATGTTCATGAACTATCACCTCCCCCTGATTAGATAGTAAAGTTATAAACTTATTATAACTCATTTTTATTCATTTTCAAGGCTAAAAATTAGTAAACAACACTTATCAACATAAAATGTGGAAACTACTCTATATAAAATAAGGGATTACAATACTTTTCCACATTTTCCACAAATTTACAATTAACAGGTACTTTTTAAACAATCATTATTTTTCCACATTATTGTGGAAAATGTTGATAACTTTATTTGACTATATATTATAAAGAAAAAATAAATATTTTTCCACAAAAAACTGTTAAAAAGTAAAAAAATGTCAAAATATTAAAAAAAACAGATGTTTAAATCTGTCTTAAGTATTCAGCAGTATTAAATAATTTCATACCATTTGAGCCTTTTAAAAGGATAATATCATCTTTTTTAAGGTAATTTTTAAGAAATTCATGTGAATCACTTTCATTATTAAATATATTTATATCTTTATTAAAGTTATTTTTAATAAGTTCATCTTTTATGAATTTAACTTCATTACCTACTAGTATTACACCATCAATATCCTTATTTAATATATAACTACCTATTTTCCTGTGTATATCTTCTGAATAATCACCAAGTTCTAAAATATCACCTATCATTAATAGTTTTCTTTTATAATTAGATTTGGAAATCATATCTATAGAATTAATTAATGAATCGTAACTGCAGTTATATGTATCATTGATTATTGTAGTACCAGTTTTATTTATTATTTTTTCAAGTCTATTACTAGGTAATTTGAAGGTTTCTATACCCTTTTTAATATTTTCATCACTTATATTAAGTTCTTTTCCTACTGCATATGCAACTAAACTGTTATAAATAAATGCTTCACCAGGTGCATTAACCTCAAAATCAGTATTTTTAATTTTAAATTTACTACTAAAAATTTCATCAACTATATCTGTTGCCATATAATTACTTTTATTATTTATACCAATAGTTTTTATATTAACATTAATTTTATCTAAATTATTATGAAGCATATCATTATCATTATTTATAATAAGAGTACCATTTTCTTTAAGTCCATCGATAATTTCAAGTTTAGCCTTTAATATATTTTCTCTAGAACCAAGATTTCCAATATGAGCAGTACCTATATTAGTAATAACTGCGATAGTTGGTTTAGCTATTTTACTTAACAAAGTTATTTCGTTTAAATGATTCATACCCATTTCAAGAACCATAGCGTTATGGTCTTTTAATTTTAATATAGTTAAAGGAAGACCTATATGATTATTATAGTTTCCTTCTGTTTTTAAAACATTATATTTAGTACTTAATACACTTGATATTATTTCTTTAGTACTTGTTTTACCTACACTACCTGTAACTGCGATAACAGGTATATCATATAATGATCTTTTATATGCTGCTAGTTCTTGAAGAGCTTTAATAGAATTATCCACAAGAATAATTGTTTTACTATTGTAATCTTTAAAATCTATATCTTTGACAGACTCTTTTTCTAGAATGCAAGCACTAGCACCCTTTTTAAAAGCACCTTCATAAAATAAATTACCATCAAAAGTTTCACCTTTAATTCCTATGTAGCAATCATTTTCATTAATTTCTCTAGTATCTTTAGAAAAATTCTCTATTTTTAGATTTTCATCACCCATTATAAGACTTGCATTACATTCTCTTATAATATCTTTTACTAATATTTCTTTCAAATATATCACCTACTCTTAAATTTACTACTACTATTATATAATAAATATTTATAAATTTAAAAATTTTTTTACTATTTCTTTATCACTGAAGTGAATTTTTTTCTTTCCTATTATTTGATAATCTTCATGACCTTTTCCAAGTATCATTAATATATCATTATTTTTTAACATCTGCATTCCTTTTATAATAGCATCTTTTCTATCAAAAATAATTTCATGATTATTTTTATTTAATCCAGTAACTATATCATTCATAATTTGTTTTTCATCTTCAGTTCTTGGATTATCATCAGTAAATATTACATAATCGGAATTTTCTTCTGCTGCTCTTCCCATTATTGGTCTTTTTGTTCTATCTCTATCTCCACCACAACCAATAATAGTTATAATCCTACCCTTTTTATATTCATTTGCACTCCTTAAAACATTTATAACCGCATCAGGTGTATGAGCGTAATCAACAAATACACTATTTGTATTATATTTAATCATTTCCATACGTCCAGCAGGTGCCATTAAATCTTTGGTAATATCAATAATACTATCAATACTAAATCCTAATTTATGTACAAGCATAAGTGCAGTTAAATAGTTATACACATTATAACTACCTACCATATTTATTTGCGTATTATATATTTTATCTTCATAACTAAATTCTATTTTTGTGTGCAAATGTGATAAAGAATAATCTTTTATTAAAACATCAGCATCAGTTTTACCAATAGTTATATTTTTATTTTCATTTAACATGAATTTTTCATGATGAGGGTCATCCTTATTTATAATAGCGATCTTTTCTCCTCTAGTTTTCTCAAATAACTTTCTTTTAGCATTTGCATAATTTTCTAAAGTTTTGTGATAGTCTAAGTGATCTTGTGTAAGATTTGTAAATGCTACTTCATCAAATTCAAGTCCAAATACTCTATTTTTATCAAGTGCATGACTACTTACTTCCATAACTACATATTCACAGCCATATTCTTTTGCTTCTAGAAGCATATCATAAAGTACATCAGTATCTGGTGTCGTATTATTTAATGTTTTTTGTTTGTTTCCACAATAAAAACCAATAGTACCAATATATGCACATTTTTTTCCAAGTAATGTTAATAATTGATATACTAAATAACATATCGTTGTCTTACCATTAGTACCGGTTACTCCAATTAGTTTTATATCTTTAAATTTAGGATAGTAATTTTTATAAAGATAATTATTTAAATATTCTTTTGTATTTGGCACTATAATGGTTTCAACACCATAACTACCCTTTTCGCATATAATTCTAGAGGCACCATTTTTAATAGCACTTTCAATAAAATCATGTCCGTCAGTATTTACATTTTTTATCGCAATAAACGTATCTCCAGGTTTAACTTTCCTAGAATCGGTTTTTATTTTCATTAATTAAATTCATCTCCTAATATTAAAAATCTCATTAAGATATATGAATTAAAAAAAATATATATGCTATAATATGAATATTTATTTGAAAATCTACAATATTAAATTAAATGTTTGTAACAAAAAATGGTTGACATATTAATAAAATATATTAAAATATATAAAAAACATTTGACTTTATATAAAAAAATGTATATAATTGTAATGTTTTATGAACTTGGAGGTGCAAAAATGAAAAGAACTTTTCAACCTAATAATAGAAAAAAAGCAAAAAAACATGGATTTTTTTCTAGAGTAAAAGGTAAGGTATTAAATAATAGAAGAAAAAAAGGACGCAAAACTTTATCTAAATAATTCCACTTTTTATTAGTGGTTTTTTTTGTAAGTAGGTGAAAAAATGAAAAAAACTAATATAATAAAGAAAAATTTTGATATAAGTAAAGTATTAGATTCAAAAAAAGGCTATAGAAATAGATATTTTAATGTTTATTTTAATGAAAATAATGTTGGAAAATATAGATTTGCGGTATGTGTATCTAAAAAAATAGGAAATGCTGTAATTAGAAATAAAGTAAAAAGACAAGTAAAAGATGTTATAGATAAAAGCAATTTAGTATTTAATTCTAATACTGATTATGTTATAATAATAAAAAAAGAAATTAATGAAATAAAATATAGTGAAATTAAGAAAAATTTAATGGATCTATTAAAGAAAGTAACAGATTAGGAGAAACTTATGAAAAAAAGCAAGATAATGAAAATATTAGTTGTAGTGCTATCAATATTTGTAATAACTGGTTGTACGACAACACTAAAAGATCCAAAAACTAAAAAGGTTGTAACTTATGAAGATGAAAAAGTTAAAATAACTTTAAATGAAAATATATTATGTAAACCAACAAATGAGGGATTAGTAAAAGAATATAATAAATATAAAAAACAAATTGATATATCTAAGTTACCAGATTGTGATAAATTTAAACCAAGTGATGAAAATTACAATAATTTATGGGAAACTTTGGTAGTTAAACCACTTGCTTGGTTAACATTAAAAATTGGTAATTTAGTAAAAAGTTATGGTATCGCACTTATAATTTTATCAATAATAATAAGATTAATACTTGCACCATTTACTAAAAAAACTGCTATGCAATCAGAAAATATGAAGAAGATGCAACCAGAAATAGATAGAATAAATAAAAAATATGAAAATAAAACAGATCAAGATTCAATGACTAAAAAATCAATGGAGACAATGGCATTATATAAGAAATATGATATAAATCCATTCTCAAGTTGTTTATTTGCATTTATTCAAATACCATTATTATTTGGTTTCTTAGAAGCAATAAATAGAGTACCAGTAATATTTGAAGAAAACTTATTTGGTCTTATACTTGGAACAACACCATTTAAAGCAATTACATCAGGTCATATTGAATATGCAATTATTGTTATACTAATTGGTGCGACAACATTTATTTCTCAAAAATTAAATGCAACGGCGCCAACACCTCAAACAAATGATATTAATCCAAATACAATGATGAATTTCATGCTTGTAATGATTGTAATAATGTCACTTAATTTCTCAGTAGCATTATCATTATATTGGATTGCATCAACATTATTTACTATTGTTCAAAACTTAATAGTTATTAAAACAAGTAAAAAGAAAGAGGTAAAGTAATATGAAAGAATATTTATATGAAGGAAAAAACGAAGAAGAATTAATACTTAAAATGCTTAACGAATTAGGTGTTAAAGAAGATGAAATCTTATATGTAACAAAAGAAGAAACAGTAGGATTATTAAAAAAGAAAAAAGTAACAATTAAAGCAATTCTTAAAACTGATGTTTTAGAATATTCAAAGAAATTTGTTACAGATTTAGTAAATGCTATGGGATTAGATGTTAAACTTGAAACAAAAAGAGGAGAGAATAATATACTAATTAAATTATATTCAGATAATAATCCAATATTGATAGGTAAAAATGGAAGAACATTAATGTCAATTCAAAATATACTTCATCAATCAATATATGCTAAAACTGGCATTCATGTAAATATTTTATTAGATGCATCAAATTATAAAGAAAAGAAACAAAAAAACATTGAATATATGGCAAAAAAGCTTGCTAAAGAAGTAGCTCAAACAGGAATAGAAATTAAAATGGATTCAATGAATTCATACGAAAGACATTTAGTTCACGATGTTTTAAGTAATTATAAAGGTATAAAAACTGAAAGTGAAGGAGAAGAACCTAATAGGTGTGTTGTTATTAAACCATCTAAATAGGTTTCTTTTTTTATCATACATGATATAATTAAAAAAGGAAGTGATTTTTTATGAACGATACAATATGTGCTATATCAACAGCATTAGGTGTAGGAGCAATTTCAATAATAAGAGTTAGTGGAGATGAAGCAATAGATATTGTTAACAAAATATTTGATAAAGATTTAACTAAAAAAGAATCTCATACTATAAATTACGGACACATAGTTTATAATGGTGAAATAATAGATGAAGTAATGGTAAGTATAATGAAATCACCAAAAACATTTACAAAAGAGGATATAGTTGAAATAAATTCACATGGTGGTGTTGCTGTAACAAATAAAGTATTAGAAATATTACTTTTAGAAGGTGCAAGACTCGCAGAACCAGGAGAATTTACAAAAAGAGCCTTTTTAAATGGAAGAATTGATTTAGTAGAAGCAGAAAGTATAATGGATTTAATAGAATCAAAAACAGAAACGTCTAGAAAACTAGCAATAAGTGGAATGGAAGGAAAAGTATCAAAATTAGTAAAAAATATTATAGACAATTTAGTAAAAGTAAATGCAAATATTGAAGTTAATATAGATTATCCAGAATATGAAGATATTGAAATTGTAACAAAAGAAAAAATAGAGGAAATGTCTAAATATATAAATAAAGAATTAACAAAACTATTAAATGAATCAGAAAATGGAAAACTTATAAAAGATGGAATAAATACACTAATTTTAGGTAGACCAAATGTTGGTAAAAGTTCTATATTAAATAAACTTATAGAAGAAGACAAGGCAATAGTAACTAGCGTTGCGGGTACAACAAGAGATATAGTAGAAGGTCAGATAAGAGTAAATGGAATTTTACTTAATATAATAGATACCGCAGGTGTAAGAGAAACAGAAGATATAGTAGAAAAAATAGGTGTAGAAAAATCATTAAGTTTAGTAAATGATGCAGATTTAATAATACTTGTATTTAATAACAATGAAAAATTAACTGATGAAGATAAAAAATTACTTGAATATACAAAAGAAAAAAAGAGAATAATAGTAATAAATAAAATAGATTTAGAAAATAATTTAGATATTAGTAATTTAAAAAATGAAAGAATAGTAAAAATTTCAGCATTAAAAGATAGTGGTATTGAAAGCTTAAAAAATGAAATAAATGATATGTTTAATCTAGAAGAAATTAATTTAGGAGATTTTACTTATTTATCAAATTCAAGACAAATATCACTTGTAAAGAAAGCAGTAGAAATATCGAAAAATTTAGAGGATGCTTTAAATAATGATGTACCAATTGATTTACTTGAAATAGATATAAAAGAAATTTGTGAAATACTTGGAGAAATAATAGGCGAGAGTTATGATGATAAATTAATAGATACATTATTTAGTAACTTTTGTTTAGGAAAGTAGGAAATAATGAAGAATATAGGAATAATAGGTAGTGGTAGCTTTGGATGCGCACTCGCAAACGTATTAATAAAAAATCATAATGTAAAAATATGGTCCTTTAAAAAGGAAGAGGCAGATGTAATAAATAATGAACATAGATGTATGTTTATTGATAATTCAAAACTAGATGAAAGAATAGTGTGTTATACAAATTATGAAGATGTAATAGAAGATTCAGAATATTTAATTTTAGTAACTCCATCAAGTGTAATTAGAAACACATGTCAAAATATAAAAAAATATGTTACAAATCAAAAAATAATAATCGCATCAAAGGGTATGGAAATAGAAACTAATAAATTTTTAATAGATATTGTAAAAGAAGAGTTAGATTTAAAATATATTGGAGTAATCTCTGGACCAAGTATAGCAAAAGAAGTAATAAATGATTTGGGATTAAAGGTTGTATTCGCATCTAATAATAGTGATTATAACAATGAAATAAAAAATAATTTTGAAACAAATAAATTTAAAATAGAATTAAGTGATGATGTAATTGGAACAGAATTAGGTGGAACATTAAAAAATATTATATCAATCGCATCAGGATTAGTTAATGGTCTTAATTTAGGAAATAATATGAACGCTATTCTTATTACAAAAGGACTAGAAGAAATAAAAAAAATAGGACTAAAATTGGGTGCTAAAGAAGAAACATTTTATGGTTTATCAAGTCTTGGAGACTTATTAACAACTTGTTTAAGTAATGAAAGTAGAAATAATAGATGTGGAATACTTTTATCACAAGGTAAAAAAATAGATGAAATAAAAGAAGAAATAGGCATGGTTATTGAAGGACTTGATGCTTTAAAAATAGCGTACAATATATCACAAAAGTATAATATTAACACTAAAATAATAAATACACTTTATGATATTATTTATAGTGAGAAGAATAAAGAATCTATAATAGACGCAGTATTAAACTAAAGAGGTAATTATGAATAAAAAGGTAATAATTGGAAACTTTAAAATGAATTTACTTCCAAATGAAGTAGTTTTATATATTGAAAATTTAAAGAAAGATATAAAAAGTAATAATGAAATTGTATTATGTGTTCCATATGTGGATATTCCTTATGCATCAAATATAGTAAATGATACTAATATTTATGTTGGTGCTCAAAATATGTATAGCAAAGAAGAAGGTCCATATACAGGTGAAATATCAGTAAAAATGTTAAAATCTATAAAAACAGATTATGTATTACTTGGTCACTATGAAAGAAGATTATATTTTAATGAAACAGAAGAAGAAATAAATAAAAAACTTATATTAGCGTTAAAATATAATATAAAACCTATTGTGTGCATTGGATCAAATGAGTCATTAGAAAATGAAATAAATATGATATTAAAGGATATTAAAAAAGAAAGTATAAATAATATAATATTTATTTATGAGCCAGTATTCTCAATAGGCACAGGTAATGCATTAGATAAAAATGAAATAATAGATAAAATAAAATTAATAAAAAATATAATTTTTAAAAAATATGATGAAGAATTTAATAATCTAACATTAGGTTATGGAGGAAGTATTAATTCGAATAATATATTTGATATAGTTAATAACGATGAAATAAATGCAATATTAGTAGGATCATCATCATTAAATGAAAAAGAATTTGCAAATATAATAAATTTAAGTTCATAAAAAAACAGGATATCCTGTTTTTTTTGTATTTTTTAAACGTTATTTAATATAAACCCCATTCAGCAAACTTCTCAAATCCGCCAATGTTATTAATATATTCTCTAGCTTCATCAACAATTTCATTATAAGGTTTTCCATCAATCATATCATCCCCAATTGCACAGAATAGTTCTACTTCTTTACCTGTTTCTTGAGCTTTCTTAAACGCATAAATATTTATACTTACATCTGCTTTTGATAGATCTTTACCATGAATTCCTCCACCTGTTACAGATTGAGCCATATCAGAACCAAGTTTTCTATTTGTCGCACCAGTATCAACATTTGTTCCACCTTCCCATTCTCCTAATGGATTAATTATTATTTTTAGATTTGTTGTGTCCATTACTTCATTTATTATATTTTGTATTTTTTCATTCGTTGCATTAGATTGACATACTATCAAGTGATCTTCTGTAAGAATATATTTTCCATCATATGGAATATTATCATATAATTTTCTTGCCAGTTTACTTATTTGTTTTTCTAAATTATTAAGTGGTACACCTTTGAAAATACCATTATCTCCACATTTGATTCTTTCACTTTGATTTTTAGCAAGTTTTTCATCTTGAGGTACTATTTTTAAATTTAACTTAATTTTATTACTGCCTGTAATCCTTTCTAATATATTTACTATATCAATTTTCTTTATACCAACATTAGTTTCAATTATGACATTACACTCATTATGACCAATTAAAACTTCAACAGCTATTTTTGGATTTTTATTATTTTTGTATGCAAGATCTACTATTGCACCTGCAATTCTGTCTGCTACCTTGTCTGGATGACCAGGATTTACTTTTTCAATCATATATATTTCCTCCTTTTTACATCTAATAAAAAAACACCCAAGATAACTTTCTTGAGTGTAAAAAGTTATCTTATAGAATCTAGCATTACCACCTAATTTAATAGGTTGGTGCGATTTCATTGGGCTAGTCCCTCCATCGCTCTTTATAAGATGTTGAACTAATTATACATTAATTATCTTTTTCTAACAATATTTTTAATAAAAAATTTTTAATATTTAGTGGAAAAGTAATAACATGTGGAGAATATAACATATGAAAGAGTTATTTCTATGAGAGGAGGAAAAATTGAATAACTCTTATCAAAAAATAATAAAGGAGGAACTTTGGTTACAATAAAAGGATATACAAATAATCCAGAACTAAGAAAAAAAGAGGTAATACCAGGAACATTTGATGCAGTATTTAAAGCAGTATTAACAGAAGAAAAAGAAGTACTCGCAGAAATAATAGAACTAGTAATTGGTATACCAAAAGAAGAAGTAATAAAAAATGGAGTAATAATAAATAGTGAGTATGTAAGAGAAAATATAATTGAAACAGATAAAAAGTCAGATTTATTAATAAGTATAGGAGATAATGTAATAAATTTAGAAATGGATAGAAGATATTATTCAGGCTCAAATAAAAAGAATAATAAATATATACATAAAATAGTAAATCATTATAATCCAAAGAATACAGTTCAAATATGTTTTACAAGTTATAAAGAAGGAGAAGAATTAAAAGGAGAAAAAAAGTCAATAAGAAAATATATGTTTCAAGATAGTGATGGAAATGTAGAAGATTATGGACTAGAAAAATATAAGATAGACCTTGAATATATAGAAAATAAATATTATAATAATGATGAGTTAACTAGAAGAGAAAAAATCTTCTTAATGTTTAAAGAATCAAATAGAGAAAAATTAAAAGAAATCTCGAAAGGAGATAAAATTATGGATAAAATATATAAAAGATTAGACAAATTATCAGAAGATGAAGCATTATCATTATTATATGATGAAAAAGAAAGAGAAGAAGAAAAGAAACAAGCAGAAATAGAATATGCAGAAGAACATGGATTAAATAAAGGTATATCTCAAGGTATAAAACAAACTGCTAAAAATATGCTTGAGAGAAATATGAATATTGATGTAGTAGCAGAAATAACAGGTTTGTCTTTAGAAGAAGTTATAAAGCTAAAAGAAGATATATAAAAAACTAAACAGTTACATTAGAATATATTGTAATTGTTTTTTATTGTGAAATTTTTAATCTTGTAGTATAATACAAGTGCAAAAAAGAAGGTTGATTAAAATGAAATATGAAATAATTGTAGTTGGTGGAGGACATGCTGGGTGTGAAGCAACACTAGCTTCTGCTAATAAAGGTCACAAAACATTACTTGTTACAGGTTCAAAAGATACAATTGCGATGATGCCATGTAATCCATCAATAGGTGGTTCTGCAAAAGGAATTGTAGTAAGAGAAATAGATGCACTTGGTGGATATATGGGTAAAGTTGCAGATAAAACATTACTTCAAATGAAACTTTTAAATAGTAGTAAAGGACCTGCTGTTAGATCACTTAGAGCGCAAGGTGACAAAATTACTTATCCAAAAGAAATGTTAAGAATATTAGAAGAACATAAAAATATAGATATAATTGAGGAATTGGTAGAAGATTTAATAGTAGAAAATAATAAAATAAAAGGTGTTAAATTATCCACAGGAAAAGAGATTATGTGTGACGCTGTAATTCTTACAACTGGAACTTATATGAAGGCAAATATATTAGTAGGTGATAAAAGAACAGTTTCAGGACCAAAAGGAACAAGACCTTCTTTATACTTAAGTGAAAATCTAGAAAAATTAGGATTTAAAATACTTAGACTTAAAACAGGAACTCCACCTAGAATTGATAGAAGTACAATAGATTTCTCAAAGACTAAAAGAGAAGATGGAGATGACAAACTATATACATTTTCATTTGATAATAAACCTTATTATACTGTGGAAAACCAAGAACCATGTTATTTAACTTATACAACAAAAGAAACTCATAAAATTATTAGAGATAATTTAGGTAAATCTAGTATGTATGGTGGTTTCTATGAAAAATTAGGAACTGGACCTAGATATTGTCCTTCCATAGAAGATAAAGTAGTAAGATTTGCAGATAAAGAAAGACACCAATTATTCTTAGAACCAGAAAGTAAATATTATGATGATATATATCTTCAAGGTTTTTCAACAAGTATGCCATATGATGTACAAGAAGAAATGGTACATAGTTTACCAGGACTTGAACATGCTAAAATACTTAGATATGCATATGCAATAGAATATGATGCTATAGACTCAAGAGATTTAAAACCAAGTCTAGAAACTAAAATAATAGATGGATTATTTACTGCAGGACAAATAAATGGTACAAGTGGTTATGAAGAAGCCGCAGGGCAAGGATTAATCGCAGGAATAAATGCAGGATTAAAACTAGAAGGAAAAGATCCATTAATCTTAGGAAGAGATGAATCATACATTGGTGTACTTATAGATGATTTAGTAACAAAAGGTGTAAAAGATCCATATAGATTGCTTACTTCAAGAGCAGAATACCGTTTATTACTAAGACATGATAATGCTGATATTAGACTTAGAACTCATGGTTATGAAGTAGGTTTAATTAGTGATGAACAATATAATAGATTAAAAGAAAAAGAAAAGAATATAGATTTAATAATAGAAGAATTAAAGAATATAAAAATAAAAGATGAAAAAAATATTACTGCATATGATTATTTAAAAAGAACAGAAGTATCAATTAATGATGTAAAAGATAAATTAAGTAAAGAATATGATGAACTAGAATTAGAACAAGCAGAAATCATGATTAAATATGAAGGATATATTAGAAAAACAAGAAAAGAAGCAGAAAAAATGAAAAAGTTAGAGAACAAAAAAATTCCTAAAGATATTGATTATGATAAAGTTCCTAATTTAGCTAGTGAAGCAAGAATAAAATTGAAAGAAGTAAGACCCGAAAGTTTTGGACAAGCACTTAGAATAAGTGGAGTAAATCCATCAGATGTATCTATTTTGTCTGTTTATATGAAGAGGTATTTTAATGAATAAGAATGAATTTGTTTTAGCACTAAAAAATCTTGGAATAGATATAACAGAAGAAAAACTAAACAAATTAGATAAATACTATGATTTATTAATAGAGTGGAATAATAAAATAAATTTAACTAGAATAACAGATAAAGAAGAAGTTTATTTAAAACATTTTTATGATAGTTTAACATTAATAAAAGCATATGATTTAAATAAGAAAATTAAGGTTTGCGATGCAGGAACAGGCGCAGGATTTCCTGGAGTAGTTCTAAAGATAGTATTTGATAATATTGATATTACACTTGTAGATGCATTAAATAAAAGAGTTATGTTTTTAAATGAGGTTATCAAAGAGTTAGAGTTAAAAAATATTACTACTGTACACTCTAGAATAGAAGATTTTGCTAAAGAAAATAGAGAAAAATTTGATTTAGTTACTTCAAGAGCAGTTTCTAGACTAAATTTATTAGATGAACTATGTATTCCTCTTGTAAAAGAAAATGGTTATTTTATACCAATGAAAGCAAATTTAGAGGGTGAAATAGAAGAAGCAGAATCTGGAATAAAAAAATTAGGTGCACAAAAAGAAGAAATAATATCATTTCTTTTACCTAAAGAAGAATCTGTTAGAAACTTAATAAAGATAAAAAAAGTAAATAAAACAAGTATTAAATATCCAAGAGTTTTTGATAAAATCAAAAAAAATCCATTGTAAAATATGGATTTTTATTGTACAATAATAAGTAAGAATAAAAGGTAGGGAGCAGTTATGAACGAAAGGGAAAGAGAAATAATTGAAGTATCATTAGATGATATTATTCCAAATAGATTTCAACCAAGACTTTCATTTGATGAACAAGGATTAAATGAACTTGCTGAATCAATAAGACAACATGGAATAATACAACCTCTAGTTTTAAGAAAAATTGGCGATAAATATGAAATAATAGCGGGCGAAAGAAGATATAAAGCATCGTATATTGCAGGACTAACTAAAGTTCCAGCAGTTATAATTGATTTAAATGATAATGAATCTGCTGAAGTGGCTATTGTAGAAAATATACAAAGAAAAGATTTATCACCAATAGAAGAAGCAAAATCATATAAAAAATTGCTTGATAGAGGATATTTAACACAAGATCAATTAGCATCTAGAATGGGTAAAAATCAATCAACAGTATCAAATAAGTTAAGACTTCTAAATCTAGATGAAAAAGTTCAAGATGCTCTTTTAAATAATAAAATATCAGAAAGACATGCAAGAAGTTTATTAAAATTAGATAATAAAGAAGAGCAAAAAAAAGTATTAGATGAAATAATAGAAAAAAGATTAAATGTTAGAGATACAGAAGATTTAATTAATAGAAAATTAAATGGAGAAGAAGAATTTATTAACATTCCTAATTTATCTAATACAGGAATAGAAGAAACATTTGATTCTAATAATATTCCAAACATTTCAAATGATTACAAAAATGAGGAAGAAATAGAAAAAATACCAACATTTAGTAGTAATCCAATAAAAGAATATAAAGAAAATGATGATGATATAGAAGTAATTAGTGATTTTGATAATGATATAATAAATGTTCCATCTTTATCAATTGCTAAGAAAGAAAAAAATATAGATGACGTAATTAGTAAAATTCAAAAAGTAGTAGAAGAAGTAAAAGAACTAGGTTTTGAAGCAAAATTAGAAGAATATGATTTTGATGGATTATATCAATTTGTTATAAAAGTAGATAATGAAAACTAAAAATATGATGAAAAAATCATATTTTTTTAAATACTTAGGGGAAAAATAAATTGTAACGGAGAATATAACATATGAAAGGGTTATTTTTAGAAAATAGAAAGGAGGAAAAATTAAATAACTCTTATCATAAATATAAGGGAGGATATTATGGTTACAATTAAAGATAATTATGTATTGGATGAAGAAAAATTAGATGTTATTTTGTCAAATTTAGAACATAACCTAAAGACATTATTTGAAAATGATAAAGATATGCTTGCAGAAATAATAAATGGTGTCACAGGAATACCAAAAGAAGATATAATTGAAAGAGGAATTCTTTTAGATAGTCAAGATCTAATAAATCCAGAAAAAGTAAAAAAATATAAAGACTCGGATATACTTATTAGTGTATATAATAATACAATAAATATTGTAATGAATAAAAAAGACCAAAAATAATAAAGGAGGAACTTTGGTTACAATAAAAGGATATACAAATAATCCAGAACTAAGAAAAAAAGAGGTAATACCAGGAACATTTGATGCAGTATTTAAAGCAGTATTAACAGAAGAAAAAGAAGTACTCGCAGAAATAATAGAACTAGTAATTGGTATACCAAAAGAAGAAGTAATAAAAAATGGAGTAATAATAAATAGTGAGTATGTAAGAGAAAATATAATTGAAACAGATAAAAAGTCAGATTTATTAATAAGTATAGGAGATAATGTAATAAATTTAGAAATGGATAGAAGATATTATTCAGGCTCAAATAAAAAGAATAATAAATATATACATAAAATAGTAAATCATTATAATCCAAAGAATACAGTTCAAATATGTTTTACAAGTTATAAAGAAGGAGAAGAATTAAAAGGAGAAAAAAAGTCAATAAGAAAATATATGTTTCAAGATAGTGATGGAAATGTAGAAGATTATGGACTAGAAAAATATAAGATAGACCTTGAATATATAGAAAATAAATATTATAATAATGATGAGTTAACTAGAAGAGAAAAAATCTTCTTAATGTTTAAAGAATCAAATAGAGAAAAATTAAAAGAAATCTCGAAAGGAGATAAAATTATGGATAAAATATATAAAAGATTAGACAAATTATCAGAAGATGAAGCATTATCATTATTATATGATGAAAAAGAAAGAGAAGAAGAAAAGAAACAAGCAGAAATAGAATATGCAGAAGAACATGGATTAAATAAAGGTATAAAACAAACTGCTAAAAACTTATTGTCAATGAATATGAAAGTAGAAGACATATCAAAAGCAACAGGTCTATCAATTGAAGAAATTAATAATTTAAAATAAAAGATAACACGCACGTTATCTTTTATTATTTATCATAAGTTGTAGGTTGTGTACCTTTAATATAGTAAACAATTTTTTTCTTTTTAGATGCATTATTCGCAAGATTTCCAGTAATAGGATTAACTAAAACTGATACAACATTTTCAGGCTTATCATACCAAGAATCATTTTTATCTCTTAAGTAATTTTCCATAGTATCAGCCCATATATTTTTTGATATTTTTGAGTCACTACTTTTTATCTTTTGATTTTTATCATATCCAACCCATACACCCAAAGTATAGTCCTTATTATATCCCATAATCCATGAATCCGAATCAGTAGAACCAGTTTTAATAGCATAAGTTTTAGTAAGTTTAGGTTTAATAGTAAGACATGTAGGAGCATTATAATCTATTAAGGTACTATCATAACAATTATTTAAAAGAGTACTAAGTACAAAAGTATAATTATAATCAAAAACTGTCTTTGGTATACTTTTATATTTATATAAAGAATTTCCTTTTAAGTCTTCCACTTTTCTAATAAGATATAAATTATTTCTAACTCCTTCATTTGCAAGAGTGGAATATGCATTAGTCATCTCCATAATATTTAATTCCTCTGTTCCAAGAGGGAGTGATACAGTTTTTTCCATTTTAGTTTTAATACCTGCTTTTTTAGCAACTTCAATAATTTTATCCTCGCCTAAAAATAAATGAGTTTTAACTGCGTATATGTTATCAGAATAAGCAATCGCAAGTAAAAGAGGAATAGGTTTAGATGGATATATATTTCCAAAATTTGCAGGACTATAAGTTTTATTATTTTCTAAAGAAAAAGTAGTAGGTTCTGATAAAAATGTAGATGAGGCAGTAAATCCATCTTCAAGTGCAGCATAATAAAGAAATGGTTTCATAGTAGATCCAACTTGTCTTTTTGAATAAACTGCTCTATTATACTGACTTTTTTCATAATTTTTACCACCAACAAGCGCAATTACTTTACCAGTTTTATTCTCAACCATTACACTAGATGTTTGAATATCACTATCAGATTTAATATTTCCAGTAACAGCATTTTCAAGATATGTTTGTGCATTAACATCTAAATTAGTATATATTTTTATTCCATTTGTATCTAAATAATCATTTGGAATAATATCAATTTTATCAAGTTCATTCATAACAGCATCTTTATAATACATTAAAGTAGATAAATTTAATGTATCCTTTTTTCCATGATAAGTTAATTTAACATTATAAGCAGCGTCTGCCTCTTTCTTTGTAATATAACCATTTGTAACCATAGAATCAAGTATAACCCTTTGTCTTTTCTTAGCTTTAGTTTCATTATTAATAGGTGAATATTCTTGTGGTGAGCCTGGAATACCTGCGAGCATAGAACTTTCAGCAAGAGATAAATCCTCTGAAGATTTATTAAAATAATATTTAGCAGCATTTTGTATTCCCATAACGCCATTACCATAATTAATAGTATTTAAATATCCTTCAAGTATTTCATCTTTTGAATAATTTATTTCAAGTTTTAATGCAAGCCATGCCTCTTTAAATTTTCTATTCCAATTTCTATCAAAATTAAGATATAAATTTCTTGCATATTGTTGTGATATAGTAGATGCCCCTTCAATAATAGAGCCATTTTTAGCATTTTTATACATTGATTTTAATATTCTCACATAATCAAATCCATTATGTTTATAAAATCTTTTGTCTTCAATAGAAATAGTTGCATTAATTAAATCTTTATCAATTAGTTTTAAACTAATCCATTCTTTTGAACCATTTCCCTTATAAATTACATTATCATCTTTATCATAAATAATTATATTATTAGTTTTTTTTAAGTCCATTTTAGGCGAAAGACTAATATAAAAGTAAATAAATGTAAATAATATACATATAAAAAAACTAAAAAAAACAAACGATTTTAGCAGTATTCTTTTCCATTTCATATAATTTCACCTATATTTCCTTTATTATTATGTAAAAAAAAAGAAAAAATATGAGTGCATTTTTACTATATATATGATATAATGCTACTTGAAAAAAAGATTGGTGATTTTTTTTGAAAAAAGTATATATTGATTATAAGATAAAAAATAATGATGAAATATTAAAAAAAGAAAACTTAGAAGCAGTTTATAAAGTAAATGAATATTTAAAAATAAAAGATATAGATGAAAATATAAATATTTCTTTCGATAATGGTAATATTATTATGGAAAGAGATAATAATGAATCAAATTTATTATTTAATTTTGTATTAGATAAAGAAACAGAATCAAAGTATTTTATTAAAAACTTAAACTTTTATATTGATACAAAAGTAAAAACAAATCATTTACAAATAGATGATGATAGAATTATAATTGAATACGACTTATGGTTATCTGATGAATATTCTGGTAACTTTAAATATGAAATTATATTAAAGGAGGTATAAAGATGCTTGATTTTAAAAAAGAAATATCTAAACTAATAAGTAAAGAATTGAATATGGAAGATGATTTAATATATTCTTTCATTCAGCTTACTAAAGACGAAACAAACGGTGATTATTCTTTCCCATGTTTTAGTTTAGCAAAAACTTTAAGAAAATCTCCAATGATGATTGCAGACGAATTAAAAGAAAAAATAAATAATACTGATTTTATAGAAAAAATAGAATCAGTAAGTGGATATTTAAATTTTTATATCAAAAAAGAAGTATTAATAAGAGAAGTAATAAATTCATTTGATGAAGAAAAAGAGAAATTTGGTTCAGCAAATATTGGACAAGATAAAACAGTATTAATAGATTATTCTTCTCCAAATATTGCAAAACCTTTTCATATTGGTCATTTAAGATCAACAGTAATAGGTCAATCATTATATAGAATTTATAAAGAACTTGGATATAATGTAGTTGGAATAAATCATTTAGGTGATTATGGAACACAGTTTGGTAAGTTAATAGAGGCTTATAAACTTTGGCATGATGAATATAATATAGATGAAAATCCAATTGATGAATTAACTAAAATGTATATAAGAATAAATGAATTATGTGAAGAAAATCCTGAAGTATTAGAAAGATGCAGAAATAATTTTAAATTACTTGAAGAAAAAGATGAATATTGTATGAATCTTTGGAACAGATTTAAAGAACTTAGCTTAGAAGAATTTAAGAAAACATATGATTTACTTGGAACAAGTTTTGATAGTTATAAAGGAGAAGCATTTTATAGCGATAAAACAAATGAAGTATTAGAAATATTAGAAAAAAATAATAAAATAACTAATTCAGAGGGTGCTAAAGTAGTAGACTTAGAGCAAGATGGAATAAATACACCATGTATCATTCAAAAATCAAATGGTTCATCAATATATGCAACTCGTGATTTGGCAGCTATACTTTATAGAGCAAGAACATATGATTTTGATAAATGTATATATGTTACAAGTTATGAACAAGATTTACACTTTAAACAAATATTTGCAGTAGCAAAATATCTTGATTTAGATGAAAAATATGTTGATGGATTAATTCATGTATCATTCGGAATGGTAAAAGTCGCAAGTGGTAAGTTATCCACAAGAAAAGGTAACATAATAAAATTAGATGATTTATTAAATGAAGCAATCAAAAGAGCAAAATCTATAATAGAAGAAAAAAATCCTAATTTAGATAATATAGATGAAATAGCAAGAAAAGTTGGAGTAGGCGCAGTTATATTTAATGATTTATATAATAGTAGAATAAAAGATGAATTATTTGATTATGATATAATGCTTAATTTTCAAGGAGAAACATGTCCATATATTCAATACATGTTTGTAAGAATTAATAGTGTCTTAGAAAAGTCAAATAGTAAAATTTTACTAGAAAATGTAAATATAAATAAAATAAATGATGATTTATCGTATAGAATGGCAAAAATAATATATAATTTTAGTGATACCATTAAAGAAGCAGCAAGTAAAAATGAACCATATATTATTTCAAGATACTTAATAGATCTTGCAAAAGCATATAGTTCATTCTATAATGAGAATAAAATATTATCTGATGACCTTGAAGAAAGAGATTCAAGATTATATTTAGTAAATATGGTTGGAAATATACTTAAGAAAGGAACTTATTTGCTTGGTATTGAAATGCCAAATAAAATGTAGTGAACAAATAATAATTTTAAGAATATAAATATAGCAAATAATAAGAAAGAGGTAAAAATATGAGCATAAGAGAAAAAGATAAGTTAGATTTAGAATTAATGAGCTATACTGATATAGCATATGAAATTATTAAGGAAGATAAAAAACAGTATAATACTCCAAATTTATTTAGAGAAGTATGTAATTTACTTGAATTATCAGAAGCTGAATTTGAAGCAAAAATAGGAGATTTTTTTACAGCACTTACAACAGATAAAAGATTTATTTTAATAGATAGTGTTAATTGGGATTTAAAAGAAAATCATGTTGTAAAAGTAGTTGTTGATGATGGTGAAGATGATGCAGTAGATGTAGTAGACGATGAAGAAGAAAGTGAAGATGAAGAAGAAGAAACAACTGATGAAGATGACGCGATAGAAGATGATTATACAGATGAATCAGATGATGATTACATGGAAGATGATTTAGAAGATTTAAATATAGTTGATGAAGACGATATAGAAGAGTAGGTGAAAAAATGATAGATAGATTAGAAGCAACTTTAGAAAAGTACAATAGTTTAACAGAAGAACTTAGTAAACCAGAAGTTTTAAGTGATGTAAAAAAGATGACTTCACTATCTAAAGAACAAGCATCACTTGCAGATATTATTGAAAAATATAAAGAATATAAAAAAGTTGTTAGTGATATTAACGATGCAAAAGAAATGCTAGATGATAAAGAAATGGCTGCATTTGCAAAAGAAGAAATATCAAGACTTGAAACAGAAAAAGAAAATTTAGAAAAAGAACTTGAAGTACTATTACTTCCAAAAGATCCTAACGATGACAAAAATACTATAGTTGAAATAAGAGGTGCTGCAGGTGGGGATGAAGCAAATCTTTTTGCAGGAGACTTATTTGAAATGTATAGTAGATATGCAGAAAATATGGGATGGAAAATAGAAATAATAAATGCTGTAGAAGGAACAAGTGGTGGATATTCACAAATAGAATTCATGGTTAAGGGAGAAAATGTATACTCAAAACTTAAATATGAATCAGGAACACATAGAGTTCAAAGAGTTCCAAGCACGGAATCACAAGGAAGAGTTCATACATCAACTGCGACAGTTGCAGTACTTCCAGAAGTAGAAGATATAGATATAGAAATAAAAGATAGTGATATAAGAGTAGACGTATATAGAAGTAGTGGTGCAGGAGGACAAGGAGTAAATACAACAGATAGTGCAGTTAGAATAACATATTTACCAACAAATACAGTTGTAACTTGTCAAAATGAAAGAAGTCAGCTTAAAAATAAAGAACAAGCTATGAAAGTATTAAAAAGTAAAATATATGAAGATTTACAAAAGAAACAAAATGCTGAAATAGAAGACGAAAGAAGAAGTAAAATTGGTACAGGTGATAGAGCAGAAAAAATAAGAACATATAATTATCCACAAAATAGAGTAACTGATCATAGAATTAATTTAACAATAATGCAGTTAGATAGAATTATGCAAGGTAAATTAGATGAAATAATAGAAGCTCTAATTAATGAAGACCAAAGAAGAAAACTTGCAGGAGAATAATGACAGATATAGAATATATAAAAAAATATTATAATGGGGATATTAATAATGCAATAAAAAGATTAGAAATGGGTGAACCTGTTCAGTATATAGTTGGTAATGTAGACTTTTTTGGATATAAAATAAATGTTGATAAAAGAGTTTTAATCCCAAGATTTGAAACTGAGGAACTTGTTGAAAATACTATAAAATATATAAAAAAATATTTTAGTTTACCAGTAGATATATTAGAAGTAGGAACTGGATCTGGATGCATTAGTATTACTTTAAAAAAAGAATTAGAAAATATAAATATAACTGCTAGTGATATATCAAGTGATGCATTAGAAGTTGCTTTATCAAATGCAAAAGAAAATAATGCAGATATTAATTTTGTAAATACAGATATTTATAAAGGAATAAATAAAAAATTTGATTGTATAATAAGTAATCCACCTTATATTTCTAAGGATGAGAAAATAATGGATATAGTATATAATAATGAACCACATTTGGCATTATTTGCGGATAACAATGGATTATATTTTTATGAAGAAATAATAAAAAACTCTAAAAACATATTAAAAGATAAATATTTAATATGTTTTGAAATAGGTGAAAGTGAAGCAGAAAGTGTTACATCATATGCATATAAATATTTGAATAATCCAAAAGTCATAGTAAAAAAAGACTTAGAAAAAAGAGATAGAATGATTTTTATACATAATTTTGAATAAAATTAAAATAATCGTCCATACATAGAGTGAAAGGATGATTTTTTTATGAAAAAGTATATAGTTTTAATTCTAGCAATAATATCTATGATATATGTTTTTACAGGTGTTAAAGCAGAGGACACAATAATACCAGATGAAGCAATAAGATTTAGGGTAATCGCAAATAGTAATACAATTTATGATCAAAATATAAAAGTTCAACTTAAAAATGTTGTACAAAATAAAATATTTGAACTAACAAAAGGAACAGAAACAATTGAAGAAACAAGAAAAATATTAAAAGATAATATTGATTTATTAGATAATTTAACAAAAGAAACATTAAAAAACTTAGGATATGATAAAGATTATAAGATAAATTATGGTTATAATTATTTTCCAAAAAAGAAATATAAAAGTGTAACATATAAAGAAGGAATGTATGAATCATTAGTTATAACTTTAGGTACTGGTGAAGGAGATAATTGGTGGTGTGTATTATTCCCACCATTATGTTTAGTAGAAGCAGATGAAAGCACAACAAGTGATGCAGAATATACATTTTTTATAAAAGAAATTATTGATAAATATACTAAATAAAATCAGGATAATTCTTGATTTTTTTCATTAGCTTAATTTATTTGACAAAATGGCCCTTTTGTGTTAGTATATAGCACGTTATTTCGAAAGAGAGGGGATTTTAATGAAAAAAGTTAAGATAGCTCACAGAGATATGTCAATATCTAAAATAAGTGAAAAAATATTAAAAATTAGTGAAGATTACGAAAAAGCAAAAGAAGAAGATAATAAGGAATTAATGGAAGAATTAAAAAAAGAATATGAATATCAAAAAGCAGTTTTAAATGCTTCAGAAAACTTTTTTGCAAAATATGATGAAAAAGAAATGAGAGATAAAGCAAATTATAGTTCTGATGAAGAAGAAGTAAAAAGAGCTAAATGGATATTAAAAAATAAAAAAGAATATCAAGATAAAGAAGATTTATTTGATGCAATAATAGCTTCAAAATCATTAGAAGAAGCTAAAGATGTAATAGAAGAACAAAAAGAAGAAAAAAAACAAGGAGTTTTAGTATCAAGAAAATTTAAAAGACGTGCTATTATAGGTGTAACAGTAGCAGCTTTAGCAATCGGAGGATTAGTAGGATTAAAATTAAAAAAACAAAATAAAGATAAGCAAAATCCTGTTAGACAGGAACAAACTGCAGAAATGGATAATATTACTGATAATCTTGATAGTACTACAGAACAAAATACAAAAGAAAAAAATAAGTCAAATGTAAAAAAGAAATCATTTAGCAATGATGAAATAAAAACAGATGAATCATATAAAAATCTTAAATATAAAGGTAATGGTGAAACTATAGATGATTATGCTGAAAAAAATGGATTTCCAACTAGTGGAAAACCAGAAGATACAGTAACTACAAGAGAAATACCAAATGTAACTTTACCATCAAAACCAGATGATACAGTAAAAACAGTAGTAATACCGGAAAAAGTTGAACCAACAACAGAAGATACAAACAAAGAACCAGAAGATAAAATAGATGATTCAAAAAAAGGCGACGATAAGAATGATAAAGAAAAAGTAACTGTTGTAGAAAAAGAAGAAAAGCCATCTGATAAAGATCCATCTAAGATTGAAGAATCAAAAGATAATACTAAAAAAGATGACACTAAGAAAGATGATAGTAAAAAGGATGAATCAACAACTGAAGATAATAAACCAAAAGATACAGAAGAGAAACCGGAATTTAAAGAACCAACCGAAATAGAAGAAGACGAAAAAGATGTTACTTATGTTGATGGTGATAAAAATAATTCCAACGAACCAACAACTGAAGCACCAAAAATAGATGAATCAACAACAGAGGATAATACACCAAAGGATACAGAAGAGAAACCAGACTTTAAAGATCCAGAAATTATAGAAGAAGATGAAAATGATATTTCATATATTAGTTCATTAAAAAATAATTATATTGCTCTAAAATTAGCAATAATGACAGAACTAGCAAATATGAATCAAACAAAATCAGTAGAAGATTCAGGGCCTGTATTAACTTATACATCTTCAAAAAATTGTTAAGGGGGGTAACAAAATGATGAAAGATATAAAGAAAAAAATAGTAACAACCTCATTAGGAGCAATGGTACTTGCTAGTGGCTTAACAGGATGCAATTCAAATACAAAACAAGCATCAAATGAAGAAAAATCAAATATAACAACAGAAGCAACAACTTTAGAACAATTAGAAGAAACAACAATATCACCAGAAGAAGCACAATTAGAATCAAATAGAGAACAATATAAAGAAGTTGCATTAAATTCATATGAAACTTATCAAGAATTTTATGATGATATAAATGTAACACCATCAGATATTGAAAAATTAGTTAAAATATTAGATGAAGATTTTGAAGGTATTACACCAGATGATATTAGATCATCATATGCATTAATAGATCAAATGATATTTTCAAATAATATGCATTATCAAATAGATAAACATATATTCAAAAAAGATGAAGATACTTTAAAAATATATGATCAACCAAGGGTATCAGAGCTTGTATCAAATGATAATGAAACAATAAAAGAATTCTTAATTAGAACTGAAAATTTAAGAGATGAAGTTTATAGTGCTAATGCAACTGGTTCAAAAGAAGATAGAAAAAATGCTATGGAAGATGCTGCAAAACTTGTAGATGCAGAAGCTATAAGTTATCGTAAAGGTAATGCTATAATTGACGATGATTATTTATCATCATCTAAAAAATTGCTTGTAAGTAATTATGAAAAAAATATAATTGCAATATTAAATGCAGTTTCAGCAAACCAACCAGAAATGGAATCATCAGAAGGATTTACTATATATTTAATTTCAAATGTATCAGTAAGTGTTGGTAAAGATGGTAATAAAATATATGATTATACTGGAACAGATGATGTTGCATTTGCAGATGGTAAAGAATTGAGAAAATTACTTGCTCAAAGTGAACAAGGAAAATATATAGAAACAGAATGTAGTGAAGTTGCTTTATTAATTAAAAAAGTACAAGAAAATAATATGAGTCAAAAAAGTGAAGCAAAAGATACTAATAAAACAGAATTAAAATCAGAATTACTAAAGAAAAAACAAATATTAAGTATGGTTGAAGCAGCAATGAATAATCAAAATGAAGAATCAAAATCATATAGTTATAAAGCATAATTAATATGTAAACTAAAAAGTAGACATTTGTCTACTTTTTTACATTTTATATTTTTTATTTATCTAAAGTATGCTAAAATATTAATACGACATATATTAGATATAGGAGGTAAATATGAAGGTTTTAAAAATACATGGAGGAAAAGAACTTGAAGGAAAAGTAAAAATAAGTGGCGCAAAAAATAGTGCGGTAGCATTACTTCCTGCAACAATATTATGTGATGATACAGTTACATTACATAATGTACCAGATATATCAGATGTAGATGCATTAGTAGATATATTAAATTATTTAGGTGCAAAAGTTGATAATTATGAAGAAGAATCATATAGAATAGATACAAAACAAATGCAAAATAGAGAAATTATAGAAGAAATGTCTAATAAATTACGAGCATCATATTATTTTATGGGAGCTCTTCTAGGTAAATATAAAAAAGCAGTAGTTTCATATCCAGGAGGATGTAGTATTGGATCTAGACCTATAGATTTACATTTAAAAGGTTTTGAAAGTCTAGGTGCAAAAATTGAATATGAAGAAAATAATATAATTATTAGTGCTGAAGAATTAAAAGGAAGTAATATATATTTAGATTTTGCAAGTGTAGGTGCAACTATAAATATAATGTTTGCAGCAGTAAAAGCAGAAGGAACAACTATAATAGATAATGCTGCAAGAGAACCAGAAATAGTAAATATAGCAATGTTTTTAAACAGTATGGGAGCAAAAATAACAGGTGCAGGAACAAGTACTATAAGAATAAAAGGTGTTAAAAATATGCATTCATCAGTACATGAAGTTATACCAGATAGAATAGAAGCAGGAACATATATAATGATAGGTGCATGTGCATGTAAGAGCCTCGTAGTAGAAAATGTAATACCAGAACACTTAGAAGCGTTGACACAAAAATTATTAGAAATGGGCGTAGATTTAAAAATAGAGGATGAATCAATATATGTATCAAATAAAAATAAGCTAAAAGCTGTAAAAATAAAAACACAAGTATATCCAGGTTTTCCGACAGATATGCAGCAGATAATGTCTTCACTTATGACTACAGCAGAAGGTAGAAGTGTAATAGAAGAAACTATATATGAAAATAGATTTCAAAATTTATATGAAATAAAAAAGATGGGTGCAAATGTTGAGATAAATAGTAATAAAGGATATATATTTGGACCTACAAAATTAAGAGGAAAAACAGTAAATGCAACAGATTTAAGAGCGGGTGCATCACTTGTACTCGCAGCCCTTATCGCAGAAGGAACAACAACAATAAATAATGCAGATTATATATTAAGAGGATATGAACATATAACAGAAAAACTTACATCTTTAGGTGCTAAAATAGAATTAACTCAAATATAATTTACTAGTAGTAATACTAGGGAGTGGGTATATGAAGATGAAAATATTAATAATATTTCTATTTTTTACAGGCATTATATTTATTTCTTATGTAAAGAGTAATAAAGAAGAAATAAATTATACAATAATAGGAGAAAAAGAACTATTTTCAAATAATATTATATCCAAAAATTTTTCTGATTTAATATATGATGAATTGTCAAAAAAGAATAATTTTGGTTTTTATTCAAAAGAATTTATATATAAAAATATAAGAACAATTGATATGATAAATAACATTAATAATAATGTAAGCATAGATAATATATATATACAAAATATATTAAAAAGGACAAATGTTCTTATAATAAATACAGGAAATAATGAAATAAATTATAAATTATCAAAAGTTGATAGTAATGAAAATAACGATAATGAAATATATAATTATCTAGATGAAGTATATAAAGATATTAAAGTATTAATAGAAAAAGTAAAAGATTTAAATGAAGGAAAAATAATATTTCTTGGAATATATAATGATACAGGAAATGAAGATAATGATAAATATTATAAATATATAAATGAAAAATTAGAATTATTAATGCATTCAAATGACATAGATTACTTAAATTTATTTTATGTATTAAATAAAAATGAAGATTATCTAACAAAAGGAAACAATATTTATATAACAAATGAGGGTAATATTGCAATTTTTAATAAATTATATCGTAAAATTGATCAATTATACTTGCATAAACAACGCTAAATTGTTATAATATTAAAGATTTTAGTAATTCTATGACTAAAAAAATAGTTATGGCGGAAGGAGAAATAAAAATGGCAAAACAAGGAAATATTGAATATATGGATACTACAGTTACTTGTGCTTGTGGTGAAACATTTACAACAAAGTCAACAAAACCAGAAATTCGTGTAGATGTTTGTTCTAAATGTCATCCTTTTTATACTGGAAAACAAACAAGAGCATCTAAAGCAGGTAATGTAGAAAAATTTAATGCTAAATATGGATTTAAATCAGAAGAAAAATAAGCTAAATACTAGTTTATTTTTTTTTAATGTTTTATAATAATAATGGGTGAATAAAATGAAAATAGGAATAGCGTCAGATCATAGAGGATATGAATTAAAACAAAAAATAATAAAAGATATGAAAGGCATTGAATTTGTAGATTTTGGAACAAATTCAGATAAGAGTGTGGATTATCCTGATTATGCATTTAAGTTATGCACAGGAATAATAAATAAAAAAGTAGATTTAGGAATTGCAATATGTGGATCAGGTATAGGAATAAGTATTGCATGTAATAAAGTAAAAGGAATAAGATGTGCAAGAGTTACAACTATTAAGGATGTAAAAGTAACAAAGAAAGATAATAATGCAAATGTAATAGCGTTTTCTAGTGATGTAAATTATGATAAAGTAAAAAGAATGATAGAAGAGTTTATAAATACACCATTTAGTAATGAAGAAAGACATATAAAAAGAATTAATAAAATTAGTGAATATGAAAGATTAAATTAACATATACTTTAACGGGTGAAGACTATGAAAAAAATAGTGGTAATCATAATAAGTGTTATATTTATACCTTTTATAATTACTAGTTTTTTTTATGAGTATAAACTTCAACATATACAATCTGGATTTAATTCAAATAAAGATGAAACAGTAGTTAGAGTTTTAACAAAAAATAATACTGTGGAAAAAATTAATTTAGAAGATTATTTAGTTGGAGTAGTATCAGGAGAAGTACCTGTTTCATTTGAAAAAGAAGCAATAAAAGCACAAGCAGTAGCAGCAAGAACATATGCATTAAAACAAATAGAAAACCATAAAAATTATGAATATGATGTAAAAGATGATACATCATCACAGGTATATCAAACGGATGAAGAATTAAGAAATAAATGGGGTAATAACTATGATGAATATGTTAAAAAAATAAAGGAATGCGTAAATGAAACAGAAGGAGAATATGTTTCATATAATAATGAAGTAATATATGCATTTTTCTTTTCCACAAGTAATGGAAAAACAGAAGATAATAAAAATGTATTTGGAAAAGATTTACCATACTTAAAAGTTGTAGATAGTAGTTTTGATGAATCCGAAACAAAGAACTTTACCACAGTAAAAATAGTATCATTAGATGATTTTTATAAACAATTAAATTTAGAAAAAAGTGATGAATTAAACATAACTGATATAGTAAGAACAGAATCAGGTAGAATATCAAGTATTATGGTAAATGGGAAAGCATTTACAGGAAGAGATTTTCAAAAAAGATTATCACTTAGATCAAATGATTTTACTATACAAAAAAATAACGAAAATATAACAATAACAACAAAAGGATTTGGTCACGGTGTTGGAATGAGCCAATATGGCGCAAATGCACTTGCAAAAAGACATAAAACATATGATGAAATACTTAAATATTATTATCAAGGTACAAATTTACAAAAATTATAAAAAAATTGTATAAAATAAGAAAAATCTACCAAACTTAAAATGAGGTGGATAAAATGAAAGAAAGAAAAAGAAAATTAAAACCATTTGTAATGCCAATGGTATATGCATTAGCGTTTACAGCATTAGTATTATCTTTATCAGTAGTAGATACTATTCAAAATAAAAAGGTGTCAAAAGCAGATGATAATTATACATATGTTAATAATAGTATAATATCAAGTAATGTACCTGTTGTAAAAGAAGAAACAACAGAAGTAACAATAAAACCATTTAAAAGTGATAATGTAGAAATAGCAAAAAAATTCTATGATACAAATGCAAGTGACGAAGAAAAACAAAATGCACTTATATATTATAATGATACATATATGCAAAATTCAGGTGTATTATATAAATCAAAAGAAGCATTTGATGTAGTTACTATATTAGATGGAACAGTTGTAGATGTAAAAAAAGATGAGGTATTAGGTAATATAGTTGAGATAAAACATTCAAATAATTTAATCACAACTTATGAAGGATTATCCACAGTAAATGTAAAAAAAGATCAACTTTTAAAACAAGGTGATGTAATTGGTAAAAGTGGTAAACTAAATTTAGGTGAAGAAATAGAAAATGGATTACTATTTGAAGTAATAAGTGACGGAAAATATATTAATCCTTTAACATATTTAGAACAAAAAAATAATGGACAATAAAATAATCATAAAAAAATAATATTTATATATATTTTACTATAGGGGTGTTTAACTTGAATAGTAAAATATATAAAAGAATAAGATTAGAAACAGGATATATTTTAAAAGAAAATTTAACAGTAAGAGAAATAGCAAAAAAAATAAATGTAAGTAAAAGCACAGTACATAAAGATTTACATGAAAGACTTTTTGATATTGATAAAAATTTATTTAAAAAAGTAGATAAAATTATGCAAGAACATTTAGAAATAAGACATATAAATGGTGGTAATGCTACTAAAATGAAATATGAAAAATTAAGAAAGGGATGATATCTTGCTAAGCAAAGATATAGGAATAGATTTAGGAACAGCAAATGTTTTAATATACGTAAAAGGACAAGGTATTGTCATAAATGAACCAAGCGTAGTTGCAATAGAAACAGAAAGTAAAAAAGTATTAAGTGTTGGTGAAGAAGCCCATCAAATGTTAGGTAGAACTCCCGGAAAAGTTCGCTCAATTAGGCCATTAAAAGACGGAGTAATTGCAGACTTTGAATTAACAGAAGCAATGCTTAATAATTTTATAAAAAAAATAAAAGTAAAAGGAGTTTTTACAAGACCTAGAATACTTATTTGTTGTCCATCTAATATTACACAGGTTGAAAGAAATGCAATAAGAGAAGTAGCAGAAAGTGCAGGGGCAAAAAAAGTATATGTAGAAGAAGAACCAAAAGTTGCAGCTGTAGGAGCAGGCCTTGATATAAGTGCTCCATCTGCAAGTATGGTAATAGATATAGGTGGAGGAACAACAGATATAGCAATACTTTCATTAGGAGATATAGTAAATAGTAAATCAATTAGAGTTGCAGGAGATTTATTTGATACAGAAATAATTAAATACGTAAAAAATAAATATAAATTATTAATTGGTGAAAGAACAAGTGAAGATGTAAAAATAAAAATAGGTACAGTATATCCTGATGCTAAAAAGGAAAAAATGCTTATTAGAGGTAGAGATATGATAACAGGTTTACCAAGTTCTATTACAATAAGCTCAAAAGAAGTAGAAGAAGCATTACATGAATCAATACATAAAATAGTACTTGCTACAAAGTCAGTATTAGAAGAAACAATGCCAGAATTATCAGCAGATATTGTCACAAATGGAATAGTAGTAACTGGTGGAGGAGCATTATTAAATGGACTTAAAAAACTACTAGAAGAAGAATTAAAAGTACCAATTAAAATAGCAGATTCTCCACTTACATGTGTAGTAGATGGAACTAAGGTTATGTTAGATAATATAAAATTACTTGAAAAATAAGTAAAATACTTATTTTTTTTCATTTATATATATGTTATAATTCTATTAGTAGGTGATAAAATGAGTAGTAATTTATTAGATAACCTAAGAATAATTGCAATAGTTTTTTTGTTTGTTGCGTGTTTAGTACCATTCATAAAAAAACTTGCTTTATATATAGGTGCTGTTGATATCCCTGGTGGAAGACATATCCACAGTAAAATAATGCCAAAACTTGGTGGACTTGCTATATTCACAGGATTCTTATTAGGATATATGCTTTTCTGTAATCAGACACCACAAATGATTTCAATATTAATAGGTGGATTTATAATATTAGTATTTGGATTATTTGATGATATAAAAAGACTCCCTGCATCTGTTCAATTTATTGGTCAAATAGCAAGTGCTGTAGTAGTAGTTTTTTATGGTAATATAGTAATGCAAGATGTATCTGCATATGGAATATATTTAAATTTTGGTGCATTTGCGCCATATTTAACTATTATTTTTATAGTAGCACTTATGAATTGTTTAAACTTTATAGATGGATTAGATGGTCTTGCAGGTGGAATTGCAACAATATTTTTTGTAACTATTTCAATAATTATAAATTATACAGGAATATATAATGGACTTGATGCATCATTATCACTAATAATGGTAGGTGCAACATTAGGTTTTTTAGTACATAACTTTCATCCAGCTAAAATATTCTTAGGAAATAGTGGATCAATGTTCTTAGGATATATGATTGCGGTAATATCATTACTTGGATTTAAAAATGTAACAATAACATCAGTAATAATACCATTACTTATATTAGCGGTACCAATACTTGATACATTCTTCGCAATAATAAGAAGAATTATAAAAGGTCAATCACCAACTCAAGGTGATAAGAAACATATACATCATCAATTGCTTCAAATGACGTCTAGTCAAGTAAAAACAGTGTTAATAATATATTTAGTAGATATACTATTCTCATGTGCGTCAATAATATATGTAATAAAAAATGCAAAACTAGGTCAAATAATATATGCTATTCTAGTTGTTATTGTACTATGGTTTGTACTTACAACAGATATAGTCTTTGATAGAAAGACTATAAAAGATGATATAATTCATAAAGTTAATAAAAAAAATAAAGAAGAAAAAGAAAAAATAGAAAAAAATGGGGAAAAAGAGTGATTTTTTCCTATTTTTTTATGTTTTTATAAAAATTGGTAAAATATGGTATAATTATATAGTGGTGGAGGAAAAATGATAAATTTTGTAGTATGTGAAGATAATAAAATAATTTTACAAAGAAATATTGATATTATTAATAGGGTAATGTTTAAGAATAATATCAATTATAGGGTTTATTCTTTTAGTAATTATTGTGATGATTTAAAAAAGTTAATTAAATCAGATATAGGTAAAAAAATATATATTCTGGATATAGAACTTGAGGATGTATCAGGTATAGATATTGCAATTAATATAAGAGAAAAAGACTTAAATAGTTTTATAATTATTTCAACATCTTATATTGACTATTTACCATATACGTTAAAATCAAAATTGATGCTATTTGATTTTGTATCAAAATTTGATGATTATGAAAAAAATTTAACCTCCGTATTAAATAGAGCACTAAATTCATGTAATGGTGACATCAATATAGATGACACAGAAAAAGAAGGAGTGATGTAATATGAATTTATTGAATGTTATTTTGAGTGCAGTTATATCCGTAATTGTATCGTATTTTTCAATCAATAATATACTTAATGAAAAATGTAAGTTAAAAACTTTTATGGTTTATACTCTGGTACTAAGTCCACTAATTTTTATAACTTGTACATTTTTTGAGGGTATAACAAAGTTAATTTTAAATATAGTCTTTACAATTATCGCATTATATTTATCAGTATTTAAAAAAGATATTTCTAATTCAGTTTACTATGCACTAGCATACGAAATGTTAGCTTTTGTTTCAGAGTTCATTATTTCTGTAATTGTATTAGTTTTATTTAGATTTGATGCATCTGATTATTCCAATTTGCCTTTTTCTTTATTAATTTCTTCAATATTAAATTGTTTGTTAGTTTACTTATTAACAAAAATCAAATTTATATCAAAAAATATTAGAAAATTAAATGAAATTATAAAAAAGAATGATAAAGATTGGATTTATATAATATTAGTTATGATACTAATGATTCTTTTAATGACATTTAACAGATATAAAATGAATTCAACAATAGAATATTATATTTATATTGCAATAATAATATTTGTTGTAGTATCATTTGTTTATGTTATATACAATAAATTTCAAAGGCAGGCTATGGAAGATAAATATATCGAATCAATGGAATATGTATTAAGATATGAAAAAATAATAAATGATCAAGGTAAGAAAAATCATGAATATAATAATCAATTAATGGTTATAAAAGGATATATAAATAAGCCTGAAAGACTTTCAGAATATTTAGATGAAGTTATTGGTGAGCATAAAACTGGTCAAAATTATACAGTTAAACAATTAGGTTTCTTACCAGATGGTGGCGTTAAAGGTTTACTTTAACATAAATTAAGTAAAATGGAGGATAATAATATAAAATATTATCTATATGTAGATCAAAATTTAAAAGATAAAGATACAGAAAGTTTTGATTTGAAAACATATCGTGACTTAACAAAATTATTAGGTGTATTTTTAGATAATGCTATTGATGCAGCTCTAAAGTCAGAAGAAAAAGAGATAGAGGTCGAACTAAAGGATAAAGACGATTGTCTTCTATTAACTATTTCAAACACATATGATAAAAACACAGATATAAATAAAGTAGGTAAATCAGGATTTACAACAAAAGGTGTTGGTCATGGATTTGGTCTTTCAATAGTAAAAGATATTGCTAAAACAAATTCTGAAATAGAAACATTTAGTTCTAAAGAAAGTGATAAATTTATACAAACTGCGATGATATATTATAAAAAATAAAAGTTCCCTTAAATTAGAGAACTTTTTTAAATAATTAATCAATAAGAGATCTTGGCATTTCTGGTTCATCAAATAAAACGAATGCACATCCAGTAGTAGCAACTGTACTAAGAACTGCACCAATTGCTGATAAAGTAATAGCTAAAGCTTTTTTCATAAATTTCCCTCCTTAATTTATGGTCAACTATTTAACCTCGTAAGTTTTGTAATTATTATAACTAACTCCAAATATCCTATATGTTATAGGAAGCATTATAATAATTTGTATAACTATTGCAAATATGAAACAATTACTAAGAATATTGTTTTTAATTACTATAGCTATAGTCATATATATTATTGATATTATTATTGATAATATTTTATAAATTTTTCTTTTCTTTTTATTTATAAGTGGTCTTTTTTCTGTATCCGTAGGAGCAAATATTCCAATTAATACAGTAAGTGGTATAAATAGAATTACTTTTACAATTAATGGTATTGTAAGTTTAATACATAATATCGGAAATAATATAAAGAATAATGTTGATGATATAAGACAATCAATACTTTTTTTTGCGTGTACTCCAAATGCAGTAAGTCTAATACCATTAAATATAAGTATTAATAATAAAGTTTCTTTCCATATACCTAATATTATTGAAACAATTATAATGAAAATTAATTTTGTTATTGTAAGATATAAACCTTCTAACCCATATTTAATTTTATCAATATCTCTTTGTGATAAATCTTTATTATATGTTGTTACTAGTTCCATACATTTATTTATAATTAATTTTTTCATAACTACTCCTTGTCAACATACTACCACCAATATTATGTTGTATATGAAATTTTAAAATAATAAATAAACATTAAACTTTTTTCCTAAAAATTATAAAAAAATATCAAAAAAATACAAAAAAACTCGAAAAAAATCAAATTTTGTCGAGTTTTATTTTTAGTATATATATTAGTGATAAAATTAAATTGTTGACCGCAATTTTTGTCGAATTTTTGGGTACGCTTTTCCTTGAATGTCACGTATATATAGCGGTATCATAAATATAGACATAAGAAGGAGGAATATATGATGTCAAAAGGAATAATTAAATGGTTTAATAATGAGAAAGGATATGGATTTATAAATGGTTCAGCAGACGAAGATATATTTGTTCACTATACATCTATAAAACAAGATGGATACAAAACTTTGTCTGAAGGTCAAGTTGTTGAATTTAATTTAATAAAAACTGATAAAGGTTTACAGGCTACAGACGTAAAAACTGTAAACGAAAAAGAATTAACTGCTATATTATAGTGGTTTTTTTAAAATTTATGTTATAATTTTTAAAAGGAGATGATATGAATGAAATATATTATTAGAAGTGCAAAAATGGAAAATACAGATGCAATCAAAGAATATATTGAAAACAAATTAGCAAGACTTGATAAATATTTTCAAGACTCAGATGAAATTGAAGCCAATGTTTTAACAAAGGTAAATGGTAAAAAACAAACAATTGAGGTTACAATCCCTACAAAGCATTTTACACTTAGAAATGAAGAAACAAATGAGGATTTATATGCCGCAATTGATAAAATAGTTGATAAATTAGAAAGACAAATAAGAAAAAATAAAGAGAAAATAAATAAAAAAGTTAATAAAACTTTAATAAATGATTTTGAATATGATTTAGTTGATGAATTATCAGAAGATGAAAAAGTTGTAAAAAGAAAGAATGTTGAATTAAAACCAATAGATGAGGAAGAAGCAATAATTCAAATGGAAATGCTTGGTCATTCATTCTTTGTATATAAAGATGTTAATACAAATGAGGTTTGTGTATTATATAAAAGAAAAAATGGAAATTATGGAATAATTGAAACTAAATAATTGTAAGAATACCAGTTTATTGGTATTTTTATTTTGATTTTTTTTAAAAATGTGTTATTATATGGCTATATGAGAGGGATAAAAGTGAATATAGAGAGCACAAATAGTTTGGTTTTAGCTTATTTAGGAGATAGTGTATATGAACTTTTAATAAGAGAATACTTTATTAAACAAAATATTAGTAAAGTAAATACTCTTCAAAGTAAGGTGACAAAATATGTATCTGCTAAAGGACAAGCCAAAATAATTAATTATTTAATTGACAATGAATATTTAAAGGAAGATGAACTTATAGAAGTAAAAAGAGGAAGAAATGCAAAAGTGTATTCTCATCCAAAAAATACCGATATAGTGACTTATAAATGGGCAACTGCTTTTGAGTGTTTATTTGGATATTTATATTTAAAAGAATATAAAACAAGAATAGATGAATTAATGAAAATAATAATAGGAGAAGAGATATGTTAGTATTTGGTAAGAATGTAGCAACTGAAGTTATAAACAGTAAAACAAAAATTAAAAAAGTTTTTGTAACAAAGAATTTTGATAATAAATATATTTTAGACTATTTAAGAAACAATAATATTAAAATTATTAATATGGATAAAAGAGAAATGGACGAAAAATATGGTAAAGGAGCCCAAGGTATAGTACTTGATATTGAAGACTATGAATACCATGAATTAAATGAAGTATTTGATAGTAACTTTGTTGTTATTTTAGACCATTTAGAAGATCCTCATAATTTTGGAGCAATTATAAGAACTTCTGAAGCAGCAGGTGTTGATTACATAATTATTCCAAAAAACAGAAGTGTCGAAGTTAATTCTACAGTTATGAAAGTTAGTGCAGGTGCATTAAACAATATTAAAATAGTAGAAGTTAACAATTTAGTTTCCGCAATGGAAAAATTAAAAGATAATGGTTTTTGGATATATGCAACAGACATGGATGGAGAAGAATATACAAAAGTAGAATATGCTGAAAAAACTGCATTAGTAATTGGTGCTGAAGGAACAGGAGTAAGTAAAAGAGTTGGAGATAACAGTGATTTTATAATAAGTATTCCAATGTTTGGAAAAATAAATAGTTTAAATGCATCAGTGGCCGCAGGCATTGCAATATATGAGGTTGTAAGACAAAGAAAGCAGGGATAATATGTATAATGATGAAAATGATTATGAATTATTATATTTAATTTCTGAATCGAATGAAGAAGCAAAAGAAGTATTTTTTGAAAAATATAAACCAACAGTACAGAGTTATGTGCTTAAATATTTTCCTTTTATAAAGAATAAAGGTTATGAAATGAATGATTTATATCAAGAGGGTATGCTTGGATTAAATAGAGCAATACATGACTTTAAAGAACAAAAAAATGTCCAATTTAATACATTCGCAGCTATTTGTATTGAAAGACAAATACTATCTTTTATAAGGAATGTATCAAGAGATAAACATAGAGTATTAAATGAATCTATATCAATTGATTCAGCAATAGATAGTTCTGGTAGAACTTTTGTTGAACTTTTCTCTGATGGAGATATTGCAAATCCAGAAAATTCCTTTATTAATATAGAAGAAGCAGAATCAATTTTAAAAGAAATTAAAACTGTACTTACTGATAAAGAATATGAAGTTTATACTTTAAGAGCAAAAGGATTTACTTATCAAGAAATAGCAAGTCTTTTAAATACAACTACAAAATCAGTAGATGGTGCGCTTAGTAGGATAAAAACTAAGATAAATAATATAAAAAGGATTGACTAATCCTTTTTTTTATGGTAATATCGGGGTAGATGCACGAAAGTGTTTTTTATTTTGATTTGAGGAAGGTATATATGAGTAAAATTAAGAAATTTATATCTGATATGAAAAAAGAATTGGATAAGATAAGATGGTGTAAAGGAAAGAATTTATTAAAGAATGTAATAGTTACTATATTATTTATTATATTTTTTGCAATATTCTTTGTATTAATTGAATATATTGTATCATTAATTAAAATGATAGATTTTAGTAGCTTAATTGAAAAAATAAATGATTTAATATAGAGGTGTGAAGATGGAAGAAAAGCAATGGTATGTAGTAAATACTTATTCTGGACATGAAACTAAAGTTAAAGAAAAACTAGAAATGAGAATTCAATCTATGGGAATGCAAAATTACATTTTTAGAGTAATTGTTCCAGAAACTACAGAAATAGAAATAAAAGATGGAAAACAAAAAGAAAAAACAAAAAAGATGTTCCCAGGTTATGTTTTAGTAGAAATGATTATGACTGATGAAGCTTGGTATGTTGTTCGTAATACACCAGGTGTTACAGGTTTCTTAGGATCATCTGGTAAAGGTGCTAAACCATTCCCTTTATTTCCACATGAAATAGAGAAAATACTAAATAGTATGGGAATGAGTACTAAAGAAGTAATTGTTGACTTAAAAGTTGGAGATAGAGTTAAAATTACAGATGGACCATTCAAATTAATGGTTGGTAAAGTATTTGAAATAGATAAAGAAAATAGTAAAGCAAAAGTTAATATAGATCTATTTGGTCAAGAAACTGCTGTTGAAGTAGACTTAACTCAAATAGAACATGATAATTAATCACTTGATTTTTATAAAGAAAAGTGATAATATAATAACTGGCTATGTATTTTTATATATATAGATTTAAGTTGGGAGGCAAATAGTCCGTTTGACCACTCACGAAAAAAAATAATAGGAGGTGTTTTTCGTGGCAAAAGAAATAGTAAAAAAGATCAAACTTCAAATTCCTGCTGGTAAAGCAACAGCAGCACCACCAGTTGGTACAGCGTTAGGACCTGCAGGTATCGCATTACCAGATTTTTGTAACAGATTTAATGACGCTACAAAAGATAAAATGGGAGATGTATTACCAGTTGAGGTATTCGTTTATGACGATAGATCATTTGATTTCAAAGTAAAAACTCCACCAGCAGCATTCTTAATTAAGAAAGCAGCAGGAGTAAAATCAGCATCAAGTAAAGGTGCTAACGAAATCGTTGGTTCTATTACTAAAGCTCAATTACGTGAAATAGCTGAAACTAAATTACCAGATTTAAATGCTTATACAGTTGAACAAGCAGAAAAAATAATTGCTGGTACAGCACGTAATATGGGAATCGAAATAACTGAGTAGGAATTTTATCATATAGGTTAAACCTATGTGGGAGGAATATCCGCTAAAACCACAAAGGAGGAAAGTAAAATGGCAAAGAAAAGTAAAAAATATATTGAAGCTTTAAACCAAATAGAAAAAGGTAAAGCATATACAAAAGAAGAAGCTGTAGAACTAGTTAAAAAAGTTAGCACAAGTAAATTTGATGGTTCAGTTGAAGTAGCTATGAAATTAAATCTAGATACTAGAAAATCTGATCAACAATTAAGAGGTGCAATCGTATTACCAAATGGAACAGGTAAAACAAAAAGAATTTTAGTTTTATCTAAAACAAACCAAGCACAAATTGCTAAGGAAGCAGGAGCTGACTTTGTTGGAGATGCTGATTTAGTTGAAAAAATCGAAAAAGAAAACTGGTTAGATTTTGATGTAATCATTGCTACACCAGAAATGATGCCAATGCTTGGTAAATTAGGTAAGGTTTTAGGACCAAGAGGTCTTATGCCAAACCCAAAAACTGGAACAGTTACTACAGATGTTAAAAAAGCTATTGATGATATTAAAAAAGGACGTGTTGAATACAGAACAGATTCATATGGTAACGTTCATGCTATTATTGGTAAAGTATCATTCGATGCTGATAAGTTAGTTGAAAACTTAGATGCTTTTGTAAATGTTATAATTAAATCAAAACCATCTACAGTTAAAGGTCAATACTTAAAGAATATTTCAGTAGCACCTACAATGGGTCCTGGAATTAAAATCGATTTAAGCTCATTTGACAAATAATAAAAATAATTATATAATTAGTTTATCAAAAAGTTTTTCTGTACCTAAGACAGTAAGAGCGAAAGCTTAATATTTCTTACCGAGGACAATTACTTAATACTTATTTTAAGTCTTTGTCTTTAGTACAAAGACTTTTTTGATATAAATTTGATAGGAGGAAGAATATGGCTAGTCAAAAAATAGTAGAAGCAAAAGCAACAGTTGTTGATGAAATAACAGAAGTAGCTAAAAATAATGCTTCATTCATATTATTTGATTATCGTGGTCTTACAGCTGAAGAAACTTCTGAGCTTAGAAAAATACTTCGTGAAAGCGATTCAAAGTACAAAGTTTGGAAAAATACTTTAACTAAAAGAGCACTTGATAGTCTAAACTATAATCTTGACGATTGCCTAGCAGGTCCAAGTGCAATTGCTTATTCAAGCGATGCTATTGCTCCAATCAAAGCATTAAGTACATTTGCTAAAGATCATCCAGCTTTAGAAATTAAAGGTGGTATAGTTGATGGCAATGTAACATCTCTAGATGAAATCAAAGCATTATCTACAATTCCATCAAGAGAAGGACTACTTACTATGCTTGCTGGTGGCCTAATAGGAACTGTCAAAGATTTATCAATCGCTTTAAATTTACTTAGCGAACAAAAAAGTGAATAATAAAAAATAAGAAATTAGGAGGAATTTAAAATGGCTAAATTAACAAGAGAAGATTTTATCGCTTCATTAAAAGAAATGACAATTTTAGAAATTAAAGACTTAGTAGATGCTATGAAAGAAGAATTTGGAGTAGATCCAAGTGCAGTTGCAGTTGCAGCAGCTCCTGCAGCAGCAGTAGATGAAGGACCAACAGAAGTTACTGTTACATTAACTAGTGCTGGTGCTACTAAAATCCCAGTTATCAAAGTTATAAGAGATATCACTGGTTTAGGATTAAAAGAAGCTAAAGATATCGCTGATAATGGTGGAGCTGTAAAAGAAAAAATTTCTAAAGAAGAAGCAGAAGAAATCAAAGCTAAATTAGAAGAAGCTGGAGCTTCAGTAGAAATAGCTTAAGTTTAAAGCATAGAGAAATCTATGTTTTTTTCTTTATTTATGATAGAATATATTTGGTGAAGAAAAATGGAACATTATTTTACTAATAATAAAAATTTAAAAGAAAATATAAATGAGATAAATGCAAAAGTAAAAGATACTGAATTTGTTTTTTATACGGATAATGGTGTTTTTAATAAGAAAGGTCTTGATTATGGAACAAGAGTTTTACTAGAAAATATAGATTTAAGTGATAAATTATCTTTTTTAGATGTAGGATGTGGATGTGGACCTATTGGAATATATATTTCAAAACAAAATAAAAATTATACTGTGGATATGATTGATGTTAATGAAAAGGCAGTTAATTTAGTAAAAAAATCATTGTTAAAAAACAAAATAGATAATGCAAATGTATTTATTAGTGATGTATATGAAAATATAAAAAATAAATATGATATGATAATTACAAATCCACCAATACATGCAGGAAAAACAAAAGTATATGAAATAATAAGGGGTGCATCTAATTATTTAAAAGAAAATGGTGAACTTTGGATAGTAATAAGAAAAGATCAAGGTGCAAAATCACTTATAAAAGATATGAGTGATATATATAATTTTGAAATTGTAAAAAGAGATAATGGTTTTTATATATTAAGAGCAAATAAGATATAAAGTATTAAAATAGACTGATAAAATTACCAGTCTATTTTTAATTTATCTTTAATTATATTAAATCTTTGAAGAACTGATGGAACAATAGCGTCATTTTTTATTAAAATATTAAATTCTTCTTTTGATATCCATTTTATATTTTGTACTTCTTCTTTTTGTAAAATAACTTTATTTATATCAATTTCTTTTTCAGATAAAAATATGTCTACAAATTGTTTTTTATATAAATGAGTTCCAATTAAACAAAATTCATCTTGATTAAAATTAACACCTATTTCTTCTATCATTTCTCTTTTTATTGTATCAATTATACTTTCACCTGCTTGTGAACAACCACCTGGTGTTTCCCATTGACCTGGATGTGATTTTTGTTCACTTCTTTGAGTCATTAATATTTTATTATTGTTAATAATCCACATTTCAACTCCTGTATTAAATTCATTTTCTTCTAAATTTTCACCACGTATTTTTTTATAATTGAGTTGAACTCTATTTTTGTCTACTACATCAAAATATTCCATATTTACCTCCATTATACATATAATTGTATCACGAAGAATATATATATGTAAATTGATAAAATAAATGAAGCTTTAAAAATTTGACAAATATTAACTTGTATGATAGTATACTAAGCCAATCAGGGGGGATATATTTATGATAAAAGTATATGAAGAAAATGGTACATATGATATTGATGTGTACGCAAATGAAGAAGAAGTGGAAAGAAATAGTTCAATAATGGGTCTTACAGTTGATACTAAAAGACATATGTATTATGTTGTATTACCAAAAGAACCATCAAGAAATGAACATGAAAAATTCATATCAGATTTTTTAAAAATGGATATGTTAAATAAAAAATATATTTCTAAAATAGCAAAAGATCCAAAAAATGTTTCATTATCTGGTGAAACTAAAGTTTACGAAAAAGAAATTTTAAAAAATATATTTAAAGCACAAGGAATAATTCCTGTAACATATGCGGAAAGAGATCAAATTGCTAGTGATTTAGAAGATATTAAAGCATATAATTTAGGTATAAAATCAGAAAACGATATGCTTAGAATGAGATAATGAAAATTATCTTTTTTCTTTATTAAAAATTTCTAAAACTTTTTAATATAAATTTTTCAATATTTATTGACAAAACAAACCTTTTCTGGTAACATTTTAAATTGGTACTATGTTTCTTTTTTTAGCCTGGAAACATGTTCTTTGAATATTATTGTTAGGGGTGAAAGCACGTGGCTTATAAAGTAAAAAAAGTATGTAAAGATCGTGAAAGAAGAGATTTTTCACGCAGTGAGAATTCACTAGAACTTAAGGATTTGCTTGAAATCCAAAAAAGTTCGTATAAGGACTTTATCGAAGTTGGAATACGTGAAGTATTAGATGAATTATTTCCAGTAGATAATTTTTCTGGTTCTTTATCACTAGAAATTGGTGATTATTCATTCGATGAACCTAGATTAAGTATAAAAGAATGTAAAGAGAGAAAATCAACGTATGCTGCTCCACTAAAAGTTCAAGCTCGTTTATTCAACAACGAAACTGGTGAAGTAAAAGAGCAAGAATTATTTTTTGGTGATATGCCAATAATGACTGACAGCGGTACATTTGTTATTAATGGTGCTGAAAGGGTTATTGTATCACAATTAGTTCGTTCACCAAGTGTATACTACGGTATGGAAATGGATAAAAATGGTAGAAATATTTTTACGTCTCAAATTATACCAAATAGAGGAACTTGGCTTGAATACAAACTAAATAGTAAAGACTGTATTGATGTTAGAATTGATAGAAACAGAAAAGTAACTGTTGCTACTTTCTTACGTGCATTTGGTTTATCAAGTAATGAACAAATTATAAGTTTATTCGGTGAGGATGAATATCTTTTAAATACAATTGAAAAGGATTCTACATCTAATACAGATGAAGCTTTAATTGAAATTTATGAAAAGTTAAAACCAGGTGAACCAGCTACTATCGATAGTGCTAAGAATCACATTATTACAAGATTCTTTGATGCATTTAGATATGATTTATCTAAGGTTGGTAGATACAAATTCAATAAGAAGTTAGATGTTTGTGATAGATTATTTGGACAAACTTTAGCAGAAGATATTATAGTAGATGGACAAGTTAAATATCCAAAAGGTACTGTAATAAATAGAGAAGTATTAAATGAATTAAAACCATTATTTAAAGAAGGTTTAAATTTAAAAGAAGTAGATATTAATGAAGACCTTGATACTTATAATAAGGTTCAAGTTGTTAAAATCTATGCACCAAATAATCAAGATAAAATATTAACTATAGTAGGTAATGACCCAACTATAACTGAAAAGAGATTAACAATTTCTGATATTTATGCATCAGTTTCATACTATATAAACCTTTTATCAGGTGTTGGTAGTATAGATGAAATTGACCATTTATCAAATAGACGTGTAAAACAAGTTGGAGAACTAGTTCAAAATCAATTTAGAATTGGTGTTACTAGAATGGAAAAAGTTATTCGTGAAAGAATGACAACATTAGATGAAGCAGAAGCTACTCCAAAAGCATTAATTAACATTAGACCAATAACTGCTGTTATTAAAGAATTCTTCGGAAGCAGCCAGTTATCACAATTCATGGACCAAGTAAATCCAATGTCTGAGTTAACTAATAAGAGACGTTTATCTGCTTTAGGACCAGGTGGATTATCTAGAGATAGAGCTGCTATGGAAGTTCGTGACGTTAATGAATCACACTATGGTAGAATTTGTCCTATTGAATCACCAGAAGGTGCTAACATAGGTCTTATTACATCTCTTGCAAGTTATGCAAAAGTTAATGAATATGGATTTATAATGACTCCATATAGAAGAGTTAAAGATGGTATTTTACAAGATGAAATAGATTATTTAACTGCTGATGAAGAGTTAGATTATGTTATTTCACAAGCAAGAATAAATATTAAAGATAAAAAAATAGTAGATGATGAAATTACAGCAAGATTCCGTGGTGAAAATATAATTGTAAAAGCAAATGAAGTTAATTATATAGATGTATCTCCACAACAAATTATATCTGTAACAGCATCATGTATTCCATTCCTAGATCACGATATGGCACACCGTGCCCTAATGGGATCAAACATGCAACGTCAAGCATTACCACTTTTAAAAGCAGAAGCTCCATATGTTGGAACTGGTATAGAATATATTGCTGCTAGAGACAGTGGTGCAACAATAGTTGCTAAAGCAGATGGTATTGTAGAATACGCAGATGGTAAAAAGATAATTGTAAAAACTAAGGGTGGTAAAGACGTTTATACACTAATGAACTTTGAAGGATCAAACGGTGGAACTTGTTATCATCAACGTCCAATAGTTAAAGCTGGAGACAAAGTTGAAAGAAATATGATTATTGCTGATGGACCAAGTACAGATAAAGGTGAACTTGCTCTTGGTAAAAACCTAACAGTAGCATTTATGACATTTAATGGTTATAACTATGAAGATGCTGTTATATTAAATGAAAGATTAGTAAAAGATGATGCATTTACATCAATTCATATAGAAAGTTATTCAATCCAATGTCGTGATACAAAACTTGGACCAGAAGAAATAACTAGAGATATTCCTAATATATCTGAGGATGCAAGAAAGAATCTTGATGCTGAAGGTATTGTAAGAATAGGTACAGAAGTAAAAGAAAATGATATTTTAGTTGGTAAAGTTACTCCAAAAGGAATGGTAGAACTTACAGCTGAAGAAAAATTATTACATGCAATATTTGGAGAAAAAACAAGAGAAGTTCGTGACACATCACTTCGTGTTCCACATGGTGGAGATGGTATCGTTCATGATATCAAAGTATACACTAAGAAAGATAACGACGAACTTGCAAGTGGAGTATCTAAAGAAATAAGAGTATATATTGCTCAAAAGAGAAAAATCCAAGTAGGAGATAAAGTTGCTGGTCGTCATGGTAACAAGGGTGTTGTTTCACTAGTATTACCACAAGAAGATATGCCATTTATGCCAGATGGTAGACCAGTAGATATCATACTTAACCCACTAGGTGTTCCATCTCGTATGAACCTAGGACAAGTACTTGAACTTCACTTAGGTATGGCTGCTAAGAAACTTGGAGTATATTGCTCAACACCAGTATTTGATGGTGCAAGTATGCAAGACATTGCTGAAATGATGGAAGAAGCTGGACTTGATAAAGATGGTAAGACAGTACTTTATGATGGTAGAACAGGTTTACCATTTGATAGTAGAGTCAGTGTTGGTGTAATGTACATGATTAAACTAGATCACATGGTTGATGATAAGTTACATGCTCGTGCTACAGGACCTTATTCATTAGTTACACAACAACCTTTAGGTGGTAAAGCACAAATGGGTGGTCAAAGATTCGGTGAAATGGAAGTTTGGGCACTAGAAGCTTATGGTGCAGCTAATATCTTACAAGAAATAATGACATTTAAATCAGATGATGTTGTAGGAAGAGTTAAAGCTTACGAATCTATCGTAAAAGGAAATAAAATAGAAGCTGCTGGAGTTCCAGAAAGTTTCAGAGTTCTAGTTAAAGAACTTCAAGCATTAGGTCTTGATGTATCAATGATAGATGAAGATGGTAAAGAAGTTGGAATTACAGAACTTGAAAAAGAAGAAAATAATGAAAATACAGCATTATCTATTGATGAAATAGAAATAAAAGATATAAAGAAAAACAACTTAGAAGATGTATTAAAAACTGAAGAAAATAATGAAGAAGAATATGAAGAATTACCTTCGGAAGAAGAATTCGAAAATGACGAAGAAGAGGAGGATGAAGAATAATGGATGTTAGTAGATTTGAAGGATTAAAAATATCTATTGCTTCTCCTGAAAAGATTCGTGAATGGTCTCATGGTGAAGTAAAAAAACCAGAAACAATAAATTATCGTACATTAAAACCAGAGAGAGATGGTCTTTTCTGTGAAAAGATTTTTGGACCTACTAAAGACTATGAATGTTCTTGTGGTAAGTACAAAAGATTAAGATATAAAGATATAGTATGTGATAGATGTGGTGTTGAAGTTACAAAGGCTAAAGTTCGTCGTGAACGTATGGGTCATATTGAACTTGCAACTCCAGTCTCACATATCTGGTTCTTTAAAGGTGTTCCATCAAGAATGGGACTTGTACTAGATATGTCACCAAGAGATTTGGAAGAAGTACTATATTTCGTAAGTTATGTAGTAATTAATCCAGGTAATGCACCTCTTGAAAAGAAACAAACATTATCAGATAAAGAATATAGAATATATTATGAAAAATATGGTAATGGTTTCGAAGTAGGTATGGGTGCAGAAGCTATTAAAAAACTTTTGCAAGAAGTAAATATTGATGAAGAAATTGATAAAATAGAAAAAGAATTAGAAGGAGCTCAAGAACAAAAGAGAACTAGACTTTTAAAAAGACTAGAAATTCTTGACTCATTTAGAGAATCAGGAAATAAGCCTGAATGGATGATACTAGATTGTATTCCAGTTATTCCACCAGAACTTAGACCAATGATTCAATTAGATGGTGGAAGATTTGCAACTAGTGACTTAAATGATTTATATAGACGTGTTATTAACCGTAACAATCGTTTAAAGAAATTATTAGAGTTAGGTGCGCCTTCAATCATTGTTCAAAATGAAAAACGTATGCTACAAGAAGCAGTTGATGCTTTATTCGATAATGGTAGACGTGGTAGAAATGTTACTGGTCCATCTAATAGAGCATTAAAATCATTATCAAGTATGCTTAAAGGTAAGCAAGGTAGATTTAGACAAAACTTACTTGGTAAACGTGTTGACTATTCAGGACGTTCAGTTATCGTAGTTGGTCCATCTCTTAAGATGTATGAATGCGGTATACCAAAAGAAATGGCACTTGAATTATTTAAACCACATGTTATTCGTGGACTTGTAGAAAAAGAAATAGTTCATAATATTAAATCTGCTAAAAAGATGATTGAAAATCAAGATGATAGAGTATGGGATGTTGTTGAAGAAGTTATTAAAGAACATCCAGTATTATTAAACCGTGCTCCAACACTTCATAGATTAGGTATTCAAGCATTTGAACCTAAGTTAATAGATGGTAAAGCTATAAGACTTCATCCATTAGTTTGTGCTGCATTTAATGCTGACTTCGATGGAGACCAAATGGCTGTCCACGTACCACTTTCTGAAGAAGCTCAAGCAGAAGCAAGAATTCTTATGTTAGGTGCTAATAACATACTAAAACCATCTGATGGTAAACCAATAGTTACACCATCACAAGATATGGTACTTGGTAACTATTACTTAACAATGGAACAAGAAAGTGAAGATGAAGGTAGAGTATTTAAAAGCCCAGATGCAGCATTAATGGCTTATGATAGAAGAGAAATTGATTTACATACAAGATTAGTTGTACCAGTTAAATCATTCAAACATAAGATATTTGCTGATAGTCAAAAGGATAAATACTTAATTACAACAGTTGGTAAAATTAAGTTAAATGAAATTTTACCAGATGCATATCAATACATAAATGATGGAAGTAAAGAAAATATAAATACAATTACTCCAAGTAAATATTTCGCACCAATGGGAACAGATTTAAAAGAATTTATTAAAAATCTTCCAATTAGTGAACCACTTGGTAAAAAGAGTTTACAAAGTATAATTGCTCAAGTATTTAAAAGATATAAAACAACAGAAACATCTACAATGCTTGATAAATTAAAGAATCTAGGATTCGAATATTCAACTTATTCAGGAATTACAATGTCAGCATTTGATATTATTGCTGATAGCAATAAGGAACAAATCATTTCTGATGGTAAAAAGAAAGTTGATCAAATTGGTAAACAATATAAGAGAGGTTTAATTACTGAACAAGAAAGATATGAAAGAGTAATTGAAGTTTGGAATAATGCAAATGAACAAATTAAAAATGATTTAAGTAAACTTGCTGAAGAAAACCCAAATAACCCAATATTCATCATGATGAAATCTGGTGCTCGTGGTAGTTTGGAACAGTTTAGACAGGTTGCTGGTATGATTGGTCTAGTTGCTAAGCCAAATGGTATGACAGTTGAAATTCCAATCACATCAAACTATACTGATGGTCTAACAGTGGCAGAATACTTCATGTCATCACATGGTTCAAGAAAAGGTAACGTTGATACTGCCTTAAAAACAGCAAACTCTGGTTACTTAACTAGACGTTTAGTAGATGTTGTACAAGATGTTATAGTTAAAGAACATGATTGTGGAACAATACAAGGTGTTGTTGTTGAAGCATTTATTAACGAAAAAGATGGAAGTGTAATTGAATCACTTGCAGAACGTATTACTGGCAGATATACAAATAAGAAAGTAATTAATCCTGAAACAAAAGAAGTTATCGTAGATAAGGGTGTTTACATTACTGAACAACTTGCAGATAAGATAACTAAGGCAGGAGTAACATCTGTTGAAATAAGAACAACACTTACATGTAAAACTGAAAACGGTGTTTGTCAAATGTGTTATGGACGTAACCTTGCAACAAGTAACCCAGTTGAAATTGGTGAAGCAGTTGGTATTATGGCTGCACAATCAATTGGTGAACCAGGTACTCAGCTTACAATGCGTACATTCCACACAGGTGGTGTTGCTAGTGGTGACGATATCACTCAAGGTCTTCCTCGTGTTGAAGAATTATTTGAAGCTCGTAATCCAAAAGTTAAAGCTTCTGTTGCAGAAATCGCAGGAGAAATCACTAATATTGAAAATCAAAATGGTAAATATAAAATCAGTATTACAAATGATAAAGAAACAAGAGAACAAACTACTAACTATGGTGTTAAGTTACGTGTAGAAGTAGGAGATAAAGTAAAACCAGGAGATAGATTAAACGAAGGTGCTGTAAATCCAAAAGAATTACTTGCAGTTACTGACCCAATTACTGTACAAAATTATATTGTACAAGAAGTACAAAAAGTTTATCGTTCTCAAGGTGTTGATATATCTGATAAACATATTGAAATTATCGTTCGTAAGATGATTTCAAGAATGAGAATAGTAGATGCTGGAGATACTAATTTATTAGTTGGTAAGGTTGTATCAGTTAATAAATTTACTGATGAAAACAAGAAGGTTATCTTACAAGGTAAGAAACCAGCAACAGCAAGACCATTAATGCTTGGTATAACTAAGGCATCACTTGAAACAGATTCATTCTTATCAGCTGCATCATTCCAAGAAACAACTAGAATATTAACTGATGCTGCAATTAAAGGTAAAGTTGATAAACTAGAAGGATTAAAAGAAAATGTTATAATTGGTAAGTTAATCCCAGCAGGAACTGGTGTTAAGAAATATAGAAATACTGAATTTACATTAGAAAAAGAGTTCTTTGATGAAGAACCACTTGATGTTTTAGAAGAAGAATTGTTATAATTCTTCTTTTTTTGTGTTATAATATATGCCAAGGTGATTTATGTGAAAGAATCTATTGATTTTATTAAAAATTATGTGACAGAAGATGATTATGTTGTTTGTGCTACTTCTGGTGGTGTTGATTCTATGACACTTTTATATTTATTAACGATTATAAGAAAAAGTATTAATATAAATATAATATGTGCTCATATAAATCATAACTTAAGAGAAGAAAGTAAAGAAGAATTTGAATTTGTTAAAGGTTATTGTGCTAAGAACAATATAATATTTGAAGGAAAAATATTTGAAAAAAATATATTAGGTAATTTAGAGTCTGAATTTAGAAAAAGAAGATATAAATTTTTCGATGAGATTGTTAATAAATATAATGCAAAGTGTTTATTTACTGCACATCATGGTGATGATTTAATAGAAACAATATTAATGAGAATGGTAAGGGGTTCATCGATAGATGGATATTCTGGATTTGAAAAAGTAACAAAAAGAAATAATTATTATATACTAAGACCACTTATTTTTTATACTAAACAAGATATATATAGTTTTGCACAGGAAAAAGGTATTGAATATAGAGAAGATAAAACAAATGAAAGTGATAATTATACAAGAAATAGATATAGAAAATATATTTTACCTAAATTAAAGGATGAAAATAAACTTGTCCACAAGAAATTTATAAAATTTAGTGAAGAATTAGATGGTGCGAGTAATTTTATAAACAAATATGTGGATAACTTATTAAATAAATACTATAGTAATTATGTACTTGATATAACATATTTAATTAATGAGGAAGATTATATATTAAAAAAAGTTATATATAGTGTACTTTATAAAGTTTATAAGGAAAACATTAACGAGATTAATGATCAAAATATAACTAGTATTATGAAAATAATTAGATCAAAAAAACCTAACCTAAGTATTGATTTAAAAAATAATATAATTGCAGTAAAAAAATACAATAGTTTAGAAATCAAAAATAAAATAGAAGAAACAAATTATAAAATTAAATTAGATAGTACTATTAAAACTAGATTCGGTAATATTAGCATAATTCCTAGTTCAAATTTAACCAATAATTATATTTGCTATTTAAATAGTAATGAAATAAAATTACCTTTATATATTAGAAATAGAAAACAAGGAGATTTTATTGAAGTTCTAGGACTTAATGGTAAGAAAAAAGTTAAAGATATTTTCATAGATGAAAAAATAAATAAGGAAGATAGAAACAGTTATCCTATACTTGTTGACAGTAATGATACAATTTTATGGATTCCTGGAATAAAAAAATCCAAATATGATAGATTAAAGATGGGAAAGTATGATATAATAGTATGGTGTACAAAGGAGGAAAACAATGAATAAAAATATACGAAGAAATGTAAGCCCATATATAGCATTATTATTTATAATGGTAGTAATATATTTTGTTGTAGGTGGCGTTGGAGTAAGTACAAAAAATTTAACGTATTCAGAATTTCAAAAATATTTAAAAGATAATAAAGTGGAAGAAATTACTATTTCACCAAATTCAGAAGGATCTACATACGATATTAAGGGTAAATTGAAAAAATCAAAGAAAAATGAATCTTTCTATGTTGTAGCACCTTTAAGTGATGATACATTAAATTACATTAATTCTATGAAAGAACAAAGTAGCTTTGATATGACTGTATCTGCAGATCCAGCATCAAGTTTATTTGTTAAATTCTTGAATTGGTTACCATATTTATTATTAATAGGAGCAGCTGCTTTCATTTTAATGAAACAATTAAATGGTATTGCTAGTAGTAATAATAAATCTATGGACTTTGGAAAAAGTAGAGCAAAACTTCAAGAAGATAAAGATAAAGTAACATTTAAAGATGTTGCAGGTTTATCAGAAGAAAAAGAAGAATTAGAAGAATTAATTGAATTCCTAAAAGAACCTAAAAAATTTACAAAAATGGGAGCAAGAATTCCAAAAGGTGTACTTTTAGTAGGTCCTCCAGGAACAGGTAAAACATTACTTGCTAAAGCCGTTGCTGGTGAAGCAAATGCACCATTTTATTTTATAAGTGGTTCAGATTTCGTTGAATTATTTGTAGGTATTGGTGCATCAAGAGTTCGTGATATGTTTAGACAAGCAAAACAAACAGCACCATGTTTAATATTCATAGATGAAATAGATGCTGTTGGTAGACAAAGAGGAGCAGGTGTTGGTGGAGGACATGATGAAAGAGAACAAACATTAAACCAATTACTAACTGAAATGGATGGTTTTGGAAGAAATGAAGGAATCATAATCATTGCTGCTACTAATAGACCTGATGTTCTTGATCCAGCATTATTAAGACCAGGAAGATTTGATAGACAAATTACTGTTTCACTTCCAGATGCAAAAGGAAGAGAAGAAATACTTGAAGTACATGCCAAAGATAAAATACTTGCTAGTGATGTTAATTTAGCAAACATTGCAAAAAGAACTGTAGGTTTCTCAGGTGCAGACTTAGAAAACTTACTTAATGAAGCCGCACTTCTTGCTGTAAGAAGAAATAAAGATTCAATTACTATGGCAGAAATAGATGAAGCACATGATAGAGTAATTGCAGGACCAGCTAAAAAATCTCATAAATATACTGAACATGAAAAGAAGGTAGTAGCATTCCATGAAGCAGGACACGCTGTTGTTGGTATTAAACTAGATGGAGCAAATGATGTTCAAAAAATAACAATCATACCTCGTGGTATGGCTGGTGGATATAACTTAATGCTTCCTAAAGAAGAAACATATATGTCTACTAAGAAAGAATTACTTGAAACAATTAGTGGATTCTTAGGTGGAAGAGTTGCAGAAGAAATTGTATTCAATGAAGTTACAACAGGTGCACATAACGATTTTGAAAAAGCAACAAAAATAGCTAGATCAATGGTAACAGAATATGGAATGAGTTCACTTGGACCTGTTCAATTAGAACATCAAGAATCAAGCGTATTCTTAGGAAGAGATTATAATAAGAGTAAAAACTTCTCAGATGCAGTAGCACTTGAAATAGACCAAGAAGTTAGAAAAATAATTTCTGAACAATATGAAATTACTAAAAAGATTATTTCTGAAAATATGAATTTGCTTAACCTAATTGCAAATGCCTTATTAGAACATGAAACAATTACTAAAGAACAAATTGATTATTTAGTAAAATATGGTAAAATGCCAGAAGAAGATTCTAAAGAAACAGATGCAACTTTAAAAGAATTAAAAGAAGAAGCAAAAGAACTTGGAATTAAAGGTTATAGCAAATTAAATAAAGAAGAATTAGAAAAAGAAATAAATGATAAAAAGGAAGAAATGTAATCTTCCTTTTCTCATATAATTAAAAGAGCAAATAATGCAATTGGTATTGACATTTTTATGTAAAAAGTGTTATATTATTAATGCTATTAATTAGAGTTTTGTATTATTTACAAAACTTTAATTTAAAACAAATTTGATACACCAGGTTGTGTGTAAAAGAAAGGAGTAGTAAAATGGCTACAATTAATCAATTAGTAAGAAAAAATCGTACTAAAAAGACTAGAAAGAGTAAATCACCAGTTTTAGGAGTAAGATTAAATAGTTTAACTAAAAAATCTACTGAAACTGCATCACCTCAAAAAAGAGGAGTTTGTACTCGTGTTGGAACTAAGACTCCAAAGAAACCAAACTCAGCTTTACGTAAGTATGCTCGTGTAAGATTATCAAACGGTAAAGAAATCGATGCATATATCCCAGGTGAAGGACATAATTTACAAGAACATAGTGTTGTTTTAGTTCGTGGAGGACGTGTTAAGGACCTTATCGGTGTTCGTTATCACATTATCCGTGGTACTTTAGATACAGCAGGTGTTACTGATAGAAAACAAGGTCGTTCAAAATACGGTGCTAAAAAACCAAAAGCAAAGAAATAATAAATAAATAGAAAGGAGAACACAATGAGAAAAAGACGTGCAGTAAAAAGAGATGTTTTAGCAGATCCAATTTATAACTCAAAAGTTATAACAAAACTTATCAATCAAATAATGCTTGATGGTAAGAGAGGAAAAGCTCAAACAATCGTATATAAAGCATTTGATATGATCCAAGAAAGAACAAATGAAAATCCTATGGACGTATTTAATAAAGCTTTAGAAAATATTACTCCAGTTCTAGAAGTTAAATCAAGAAGAGTTGGTGGTGCTAACTACTCTGTTCCAGTTGAAGTTAGAGCAGATAGAGCACAAGCTTTAGCACTTCGTTGGTTAGTTAATGCTTCAAGAAGTAGAAGTGGTAAATCAATGGCTGAAAAATTAGCTAGTGAAATAATTGATGCTTCAAATCAAACAGGAGCAGCATATAAGAAAAAAGATGATACTCATAGAATGGCAGAAGCTAATAAAGCATTTGCTCATTATAGATGGTAGGAAAGGAATAGAATATGGCTCGTGAATATTCGTTAGAAAAAACAAGAAACTTTGGAATAATGGCTCACATTGATGCTGGTAAAACAACAACAACTGAACGTATATTATTCCATACTCACAAAATTCATAAAATTGGTGAAACTCATGATGGTGCTTCACAAATGGACTGGATGGAACAAGAACAAGAACGTGGTATAACTATTACTTCAGCTGCTACAACAGCATACTGGAAAGGATATAGATATAACATAATAGATACTCCAGGTCACGTTGACTTTACAGTTGAAGTATCTAGATCACTTCGTGTATTAGATGGTGCTGTTGCACTTATTGATGCACAAGCAGGTGTTGAACCACAAACAGAAACAGTTTGGAGACAAGCAACTGAATTTAAAGTTCCTCGTATTATTTTTGCAAATAAGATGGATAAAACAGGTGCAGACTTCGAATATAGTTTAAAAACAATTAAGGATAGACTTGGTGTACTTGCTAAACCTATTGAATGGCCAATAGGAGCAGGTGATGAGCTAACTGGTATTATTGATTTAATCACTAGAACAGCTTATAAATATGATGAAAAACCTGAAGAAAATCCAGAAATAATCGAAATCCCAGCTGAATTAAAAGATTTAGTTGAAGAAAGACGTGCTGATTTAATTGATACAGTTGTTGAATTTGATGAAGCAATAATGGAAAAATATCTTGAAGGTGAAGAACCAACTGTTGAAGAAATTAAGGCTTGTATTAGAAAAGGTACACTTGCTGCTGAATTCTTCCCAGTTATGTGCGGATCTGCATACAAAAATACAGGTGTTAAATTATTACTTGATGCTGTTATTGATTATTTACCAGCACCAACTGATATAGCATCTATAAAAGGAACTGATATGGACGGAGAAGAAATCGTTAGACATCCATCTGATTCAGAACCATTCTCAGCATTAGCATTTAAAGTTATGACTGACCCATTCGTTGGTAAATTAACATTCTTCAGAGTATACTCTGGACACTTATCAAGTGGTTCATATGTACTTAACTCAACTAAGAATGTAAAAGAAAGAGTTGGACGTATATTACAAATGCATGCTAATAATAGACAAGAAATCACAGATGTATACACAGGTGATATAGCTGCAGCAGTAGGACTTAAGAATACTACTACAGGTAACACTTTATGTGATGAAAAACATGCTTGTATTCTTGAATCTATGGAATTCCCAGAACCAGTTATTGAATTAACTGTTGAACCAAAGTCAAAAGCTGACCAAGAAAAAATGGGAATTGCACTTCAAAAATTAGCAGAAGAAGATCCAACATTTAGAGCTTCTACAAACCCAGAAACAGGCCAAACTATAATTGCTGGTATGGGTGAACTTCATCTAGATATAATCGTTGATAGAATGAAGAGAGAATTTAATGTTGAAGCAGCTGTTGGTGCTCCACAAGTTGCTTATCGTGAAACAATAACTCAAGCTGCTGATTGTGAAGGTAAATTTATTAAACAATCTGGTGGTCGTGGACAATATGGTCACGTATGGGTTAAATTTGAACCAAATCCAGGTAAAGGATATGAATTCGTTGATGCAGTTGTTGGTGGTGTAGTTCCAAGAGAATATATTCCAGTAACTGATAAAGGATTACAAGAAGCTATGGAATCTGGTATTTTAGCAGGATTCCCAATGATAGATGTTAAAGCAACATTATTTGATGGATCTTACCATGATGTTGACTCAAACGAAATGGCATTTAAAGTTGCAGCTTCACTTGCTTTAAAAGAAGCTAGAAATAAATGTAAACCAGTTCTTCTAGAACCAATAATGAACGTTCAAATAATCGTTCCAGAAGAATATTTAGGTAACGTAATGGGTGACATTACAGCAAGAAGAGGACGTCCTATGGGACAAGAAGCTAGAGGAAATGCTCTTGCTATTGAAGCAATGGTTCCACTTGCTGAAATGTTTGGTTATGTTACAACATTAAGATCAAATACACAAGGTAGAGGAAACTTTACAATGACATTTGATCACTATGAAGAAGTTCCTAAGAATATTACTGAAGAAATTATTAAAAAAATGGGTAAAAATTAGGATTTAAATAAGAATAATACTTGATATTTTTTCAAGAATTAGATACAATAGTTTTGTACATTAAAAAAGGAGGAAATTTAAATGGCAAAAGAAAAATTTAATCGTGGAAAACCACATGTTAACATTGGTACAATTGGACACGTAGACCATGGTAAAACTACTTTAACTGCTGCTATTACTAAAAGACAAGCAGAAAAAGGATTAGCTAAATTTGAAGCTTATGCTGATATAGATAAAGCTCCAGAAGAAAGAGAACGTGGTATTACAATCAATACAGCACACGTTGAATATGAAACAGATAAACGTCATTATGCACACGTTGACTGTCCAGGTCACGCTGATTACGTTAAAAACATGATCACTGGTGCTGCACAAATGGATGGTGCTATCCTAGTTATAGCTGCTACAGACGGAGCTATGGCTCAAACAAGAGAACATATCTTACTTGCTCGTCAAGTTGGTGTTCCAAGAATCGTTGTATTCATCAATAAATGTGATATGGTTGATGATCCAGAAATGCTTGAATTAGTAGAAATGGATGTTAGAGACCTATTAACTCAATATGGATTTGATGGAGACAATACTCCATTTATCTTCGGTTCAGCTTTAAAAGCTCTTGAGGGAGATCCTAAATATGAAGCAAAGATTGATGAATTATTAGACGCTGTTGACGAATATATTCCAACTCCAGAAAGAGATACTGACAAACCATTCTTAATGAGTATTGAAGATGTATTCACTATCACTGGACGTGGAACAGTTGTTACAGGACGTGTTGAAAGAGGTCAATTAAAACTTAACGACGAAGTTGAAATCGTTGGTTTACATGATACTAAGAAAACAGTTGTTACAGGAATCGAAATGTTCCGTAAACAATTAGACTATGCTGAAGCAGGAGATAACGCTGGTGTATTACTACGTGGTATCTCAAGAGAAGAAGTACAAAGAGGACAAGTACTTGCTAAACCAGGTTCAGTTACTCCACATACTACTTTCGAATGCGAAGTATACGTATTAAGTAAAGAAGAAGGTGGAAGACATACTCCATTCTTCACAAATTATCGTCCACAATTCTATTTCAGAACTACTGACGTAACAGGTGTTGTTACATTACCAGAAGGAACTGAAATGGTTATGCCAGGTGACAATGTTAAAATGCACATTGAATTAATTGCTCCTATCGCTCTTGAAGAAGGAACTAAGTTCTCTATTCGTGAAGGTGGTAGAACAGTTGGTGCTGGTATTGTTACTAAGATTGATAAATAATAAATAAAAAGTTCTTGAAAAAGAACTTTTTTTTATGATAATTTGATTAAATCAAGTGTTTCATTTGTTAGTATAACTTATAATATAAAAAAACCTTAGTTCTTTTTGAACAAAGGTTCATTTAACCAATCAATTATTTTAGATGCATTTTGATAACTTTTATATTTACCTTTATTTATTACTAAAGTAAATTCTCCAATATATTCTTCTATTTCTGCCGCGAATCCTAATTTAAATCTTGTTAGACCATAGAATGTACTATTTTTATTAAAATCCCCCGAAATTCCATTTAGATGCATTCTAGTATAGCCTTCTTTTCTATATAATTCCATTATTTGATATTTTAAATAATGATTTGGACAATATCTTTTAAATTCTTGCTTATAACCACCAATTAAGAAGAATATTTCTTTATTATATTTTATTATAGCGTTGGCTCCTACTATAACTCCTGATGGATATTCTTTATAAAGATTTGTTGCATTTATTACATTTTGTTTACAATTATTTAATATAGCATCTGAAGCCATTTTTCGTTTGATGATATTTGTGGTATTGTTGCTATTTACATTTTCTTCTAGTTCTAGATTTATCTCATTATTTCTTTTTTCTTCTGCTTCAAACAATGTTTTACTTTTTTCAATATATTTTGCGGTATCTAAATTTGCAAAATACAATTTAATCATATCTTTTTTTCCTAGTATTTCCATCATATCTAAGTAGTAATTTAATTTTCTTGAATGCTTTTTATCAACTAATGAATAAAATTGTTTTACACTAGACGCATCACCTTCAAGTATTTCAATACCCATTTTATCTGCTTTTCTAATTTTATTTCTAATTTCTTTACTAAATCTTGAAAATAAATCTTCAGTACTATTTGTTGTTGTTACTGCATTCCATCTTGGTTTTAAATTTTCAAAATTTAAATTAAAACCTGTATGTTCGTAACCTATGTGAATAAGTTCATCAACTATTTTAGAATTATCTATTCCAGGAATAACATTTCCTTTTTTATCTCTTGATTTATATATTATGTATGGATCTATTTTAACAAACATAAAATTTCTTTTATTTAAAAATTGAGTAAGTAATTTCGTAAATGTTTCAAGTAAATTAAAATCATTAAAATCAATTAAATATCCTCTTGGACAATATCCCCATTTATAACCTAATAATTCTTTTTTAATTAATATTAAAGTTGCTGCTTTATAATTACCTGATTCATCTTTCATGGCTAAATAATAATCGTCAAATGAATGTCTATCCATAAGTGTGCCATATGATCCCGTTTGATAAAAATTTTTAATTTCATAATTTTCAGCAAAATTGTCAAATTCTTCTTTAGTTATTTGAATTATTTCCATAAGTTATACTCCTTTACTTTTATATTATAACATAAATAATATTAATATTATACTTATATTTTACAACAAAATATATAAAATTTATGCCATAAATGAAACTTTGCGGTATAATTAATATTGGAGGATGATATTATGAGTAAAATAATAGATGTAAAAGCAAGAGAAATCTTAGATTCAAGAGGAAATCCTACTGTAGAAGTAGATGTACTTACAGAAGATGGAGCATTTGGACGTGCAAGTGTACCAAGTGGAGCATCAACTGGTAGTAACGAAGCTTTAGAATTAAGAGATAATGATAGTAGATTTATGGGTAAAGGTGTTTTAAAAGCAGTTAATAATGTTAAAACAAAAATTACACCTGAAATACTAGGAATGGAAGTAAAGAACCAAAAAGAAATAGACAATAAAATGATTATGTTAGATGGAACAAAATCAAAAAGTAATTTAGGTGCAAACGCTATGCTTGCAGTTTCATTAGCTTGCCTTAAAGCAGCTGCAAATGAAGAAAATGTAGAATTATATGAATATGTTGGAGATGGAAAAGATTTACCATATCCTATGATGAATATTTTAAATGGTGGAGCTCATGCAGATAACTTACTTGACTTCCAAGAATTTATGATATTACCACAAAATAAAGATTTTAGAGAAAGAATTAGATGCGGTGCAGAAGTATTCCATAACTTAAAAAAAGTATTAAAAGAAAAAGGATATAATACTTCAGTAGGTGATGAAGGTGGATTTGCACCAAACTTAAGTTCAAATGAAGAAGCCTTAGAATATATAGTTGATGCTATAAAAAAAGCAGGTTACACTCCTGGTGTAGATGTTAAGCTTGGACTTGATGTAGCTGCTTCAGAATTTTATGATGAAAACACTAATTTATATGTATTCTCTGGAACTGGTGAAAAGAAAACCAAAGAAGAAATGGTTAGCTATTATGAAGATTTAATAAGTAAATATCCTATTGTTTCAATAGAAGATCCATTAGATGAAAGTGATTTTGAAGGATTTAGATTATTAACTAAGAAAATAGGTGATAGAGTTCAAATAGTAGGTGATGATTTATTTGTTACTAATAAGGAATTACTTGCTCGTGGTATAAAAGAAAAAGCTGCAAATGCAATACTTATTAAATTTAATCAAATAGGTACAGTAACAGAAGCCTTAGAAACTATTGATATGGCTAAAAAAGCAGGATACAAAACAATTATTTCACATAGAAGTGGAGAAACAGAAGATACATTTATCGCTGACTTAGCCGTTGGACTTTCTTTAGGTCAAATAAAAACAGGTTCTTTATCTAGAACAGATAGAGTATGTAAATATAATAGATTACTTAGAATTTATGAACAAATTGAAGAAAACGAATAGTTTTCTTTTTTTTGGCTTATATTAATGTTATAATATTTGTAAGGTAGGATGATATGATGAAAAATATTATTAAAATTTTTGCATATTTATTACTAGGTATTTCATTATTACTTTTGTTTTTTTCTCTTAATTTTATAAATAAATGGAATAAACAGAATAATCAAATTAGTAAACAGTTAGATGAAATCAATGATCTAGTTAAAATAGAAAAAGTAGAGGATAATGAAAATACAATTGTTAAAGACGAATCGTCTACACTTAAAAATAATAGTTTAAATAATGTTGATTTTAGTGAACTAAGAAATAAAAATAGTGATGTTGTTGGATGGATAGATGTAAAAGGTACAAATATAAATTATCCATTTGTCCAATATACAGATAATAATTTTTATTTAACACATTCATTTGACAAAAAATATAATGATGCAGGGTGGCTATTCGAAGATTATAGAAATGATGGATTTAATGATAAAAATACAATAATATATGCTCATTCAAGACTTGATAAAACAATGTTTGGAAGTCTTAAAAATACTTTAAAACAAGAATGGATTGATGATAAAGAAAATTATATAATTAGAATTTCAACAGAAGAAGAAAATACATTATGGGAAGTATTTAGTATATATCATATTCCTACTACCGATGATTATTTAAAAGTAAAATTTACAAGTGATAACGAGTTTGAAAATTATATTAAAATGGTAAAGGATAGGAGTATATATAAATTTGATACTGATGTATCATATAATGATAAAATTCTTACATTATCAACTTGTTACAGAAATAATGAAAAATTAGTTTTACATGCTAAATTAATTAAATTAGAAAAAAAATAACCATATGGTTATTTTCTATATATTAATAATTATTTTAGTTAAAAAAGAAGTTTTATAAAAAAACTTCTTATTTTTTCTTTACTGAACATGAACCACCTGTGTTTGCTTTAAACCATTCATTAAATTTTTCTAAATAATTCTTAACTCCTATTTGTTTTGAAATTTGTTGTTGCTCATCCAAATCATAACCTATTCCGTTTGCTACATATCCTGTTATTTCTTTATCATTATATGTAAGTGTTATATTTCCTATACTAGATTCACATACAAATTTATTATTATTAGAAAGAACAATCGATATGAAAATTGCTATAAGTATAATGATTCCTAAAATGATTCCTCCAATTATAGCTAAAATTTTTATTATACTCTTTTTCTTTTTTGGATGATTTAAATCTATTGTACTATTATCTTGTTGATTAGAAACTTGCACAGATTCTAAGTTTTCAGCAGAAGAATTCATATCTTGTTGACTAGAAACTTGCACAGATTCTAAGTTTTCAGCAGAAGAATTTATATTTTGTTGACTAGAAACTTGTACAGATTCTAAATTATTAACAGAAGAATTCATATCTTGTTGACTAGAAATTTGCACAGATTCTAAGTTTTCAACAGAGGAATCAATATTTTGTTGATTAGAAATTTGTTCAGAAAATTCATTTAAATTTTCTATATTATTATTAGGTGTTTCAGTATTATTTTCTTTAGTGTTTATTGTATTATCATTCATATTTTTCTCCTATTCTAAATATATAGTATATTTTTTTACTTTTTTAATCAAGTTGTTTTTTTTAAATTAACAGTAATTTTACATAATATAATTATTTATTTACACCTACTTATGTATAAGATAAACAAGTTTATAAAAATAATTTGTTAATATAATAGTTATTTCTAATTTTCAAATAAATTTTGAAAGGACAATTTTTTGACAAAATAAAACTACTTTCAACTAAATTTGAGAGTAGTTTTTATATTATCTCGAAAATAATTCGAGTTTTGTATCAATCTGGTGGACCTGAGGAGAGTCGAACTCCTGTCCAAAAATGCATACCAGAAAGCTTCTACAAGTTTAGTTAGTTTTTTATTTGTCCTAATTTATAAAAGAAACTAACAACCTACAAATTAGTAAGCCTATAATTATTCATTATTACTTCTAGGCAAAGTAATAATATATCTTGCTAAAGCTCGAATTTTCTATAATCTACGCAAGAAAAGATAATAGAAAATTGCATTTGTGACTAAACACCTACGGCTACACTATTAGTTCTGAATAGTGATGCAAATGCATCTTTAATTTTGTTTCCATTTATTTTTTGTTTGCACACTAACGGGTGCCTCCGACTTGCCACTTAATTTTAAACATTTCTGTCGAAACCATATACAGGCCCATAACAAAATTATAGTATAAAATAAAGAAAAAGTCAAAATTAGAATCTTTCTTTTAATGACTTTTTCATTTCTCTGTCTATATCTCTTTGTTTTATAGTTTCTTTTTTATCATAAGTATGTTTACCTCTTGCAATCCCTATTTCTACTTTTGCTTTTCCTCTTACAAAATATACCTTTAAAGGTACTATAGTTAATCCCTTTATTTTAATTTTATCATTAATTTTTCTTATTTCATTTTTATGAAGCAAAAGTTTTCTAGTTCTAGTTTCTTCATGATTAAATATATTTCCTTCTTTATATTCTGATATAAACATATTTAGTAAAAACACTTCACCATTTTTTATTATTGCATAACTATCTTTTATATTAGCATTACCATTTCTGATTGATTTAATTTCAGTTCCAGTAAGTACTATTCCAGCTTCAAATTTATCTAATATTTCATATTCAAACTTAGCTTTTCTGTTTATTATTTCCATTTTTATTACCTTCTACCAAATTAAAATCAATAGTACTATTTTCTTTTGAAGCATTAGTTACAACAACTCTTACTTTTTGTCCTAGTTTATACATTTTACCTTTCTTTTCTCCTCTTAATGTATGAGTAGTTTCATCAAATGTATAATAATCACCTTTAATTTCAGATATATGTACAAGACCTTCAATCATATTATCTAATTGTACAAATAAACCAAAATTCATAACTGAAGAAATAGTTCCATCATATTCTTCACCAATATGACTTTCCATATACTCTGCCATTTTCATTGATTCTACATCTCTTTCACAGTCAATAGAATCTCTTTCTTTTTCTGATGCATGATCACAAAGTGCAGGTAAATTTTCTTCCCAATACTCTATAAGTCTATTTAATTCTTTATCATTTGGCTCATTAAATATATATTTTCTAAGTAAATTGTGTACAGTTGTATCTGGGAATCTTCTAATAGGTGATGTAAAATGTGTATAACATTTTGAAGCTAGTCCATAGTGACCTAGATTTTCAGGTTTATAAACTGCTTTTTTCATACATCTTAATAATAATGTAGATAAAATTTCAAAACCTTCTTTGTCTCTCAATTGATCAAGTATTTTTTTCATTGATTTTGGATAAACAAAGTTTCTATCACCAACAACATGATAACCAAGCATACTAATTGAATTTAAGAATTCCTCAACCTTTTCATTATCTGGTACTTCGTGTACTCTGTATACAAAAGGAAGTCCCATATAGAAAACATGTTCTGCTACTGTTTCGTTAGCGGCTATCATAAAGTCTTCAATCATATTTTCACCCTTACCACGTTCTCTTAAAACAACATCATAAGGTTTACAATTTTCATCAACCAATATTTTAGGTTCATCAACATCAAAGTCTAAGTATCCTCTTGCCAATTTTTCTTTTCTAAGAATTTTAGCAAGTTCCCACATTAATTTTAAGTCATCTTTAAATGGTTCATATCCTTCAGGAGTTTCTTCATCATTTAATATTTTATTAACTTTTTTATAAGTCATTTGGATTCTTGATCTTATAATACTTTCAAATATATCATGTGATACTATTTTACCATTAGGAGTTATTTCCATTATACAAGATATTGCAAGCCTATCAACATTTGGATTAAGTGAACATATTCCATTAGATAATTTATGAGGAAGCATTGGTACAACTCTATCAACTAAATATACACTTGTTCCTCTAGAATATGCTTCTTTATATAATGCTGTACCTTCTTTTACATAATAAGATACATCTGCAATGTGTACTCCTAAAATATAATTTTCCCCTTTTTTACTGATTGATATTGCATCATCTATATCTTTTGTATCATCACCATCAATTGTGAATATCGTCATGTCAGTTAAATCTTTTCTACCTTTTCTATCACTATCAAGGACTTCACTAGGAAGCGCATTAACTTCTTCCATAACCTCATCAGTAAATACGTCATTTATTCCATGATCATATATAATAGATAAAATATCAACACCAGGATCATTTTTATGACCAATTATTTTAACTACTTCTCCTAAGTATTTATATTTACCCATTTCTTTTACTATACTTACTTGAATTTTGTGTCCATCTACTAAATCATCTAAATCTTTATTATCTAAAATTATTTCCATTCTTAATTTTTTATCATCTGGAATGAAATGAGGATTACCATCAATTATTTTGTATTCACCAACGATTAAGTTATTTTCTTTCTTTAATACTTTTACAACTCTTCCTTCTGTTTTTTTACCGTTTTGTCCTTTTAGTTCTTCAACTACAACTAAATCATTATTTAAGGCACCATTCATGTTTTTAGCATCTATATAAATATCTTCATCTCTACCATCTACTATTACAAAACCAAATCCTTTTTTATTTACACTTAATCTTCCTTTTAGTAAATGGCTATTTTCAAATAACATATATTTATCTTTATTTGATCTATAAACAGTATAACTTTCTTCTAATATTCTAAGGTCATCTAATAATTTTTTTAATTCTCCTGCAGTATTAAGATTTAACTTATCACATATTTCGGTTGCGGATAACGCTCTTTTTTCTTTTCCTAATAGTTCTATAATTTCTTCTCTCATATTTCCTCCATATAAAACAAAAAGACATGAATATGTCTCTTACATTAATGACATTACTAAACAAATTACAAAAAATAATAATCCTAATATTAGTGTCATTCTACTTAAAAATAGTTCTGATCCTCTTTCTTTTCTTTGGGCAAAAAGTTCAGCACTTGCACCCATCATTATATTACTAGCACTTTCTGCTTTCCCACTTTGTAATAAAACAACTGTTATTAAAAGGACTGATATTACTAATAATGCTATTTCCATCTTGATTCCTCCTCATTTAAAACTAATAATATTTTATCATATTTTATATAAATTGCAAATACCATACGGAAAAATATATAATAATCATAATTATTGAAATAAATATATATATAAATTTCTTTTCTGATTTAAGTAATATTGAAATTGCAAATAAAATTGTTATAAATATTCCACCAAATATGTAAAACATACTATATTTATCCGCATAACTATATATATAATTATCTTTAATGAATAAGTCAGATATCGCAAGTACTAAAAAATTAAATATATTACTTCCAAGCATATTTGATATAGCCATGTTATAATTATTTAATTTTAATAATGCAAATGTTGTAACTACTTCTGGAAGGCTTGTCGTAATTCCTAAAAGAATCGCACCTATAGAACTAGATGAAAATTTTGGATACATATGGGCTATTTTATCAGCTTGATATGTTAAAAGTACACTTAAAACTATCATAACAATTCCAGTTAATATGAATTTTAACAAAATAAATTTTTGTTTTTCTTTTATTTCTTCTTCCTCTTTTTTATCGTTTTTAAATACTGAATACATATAAACTAGATATGCAAAAAATAATAATAGAGACACAATATTTACTATTATATTATGGCATCCTAAAATGATAAATATGTAATCTGAAACTAATATTAAACATTCAAATATGTATTTATTTGATGTGTTTCTAAATAAATTAGATTTAAAAAAATATATGTTATAGACTGCTAAAACGAATATGTTAAACATATTACTTCCGACAATGTCACCAAAAGATAATGATGCATTATCTAAAACAACTGCAGATACGCTTGTAACAAATTCTGGGAGACTAGTTATTGATGCAATTAGAAGTCCACCGATAAAAGCTGCTCCTACTTTAGATTGTTTTGATAAAACATCTCCATAATATGATAGTTTTATACTCATATATATTGTACAAAAAGCTAATAATAAAAATATTATTCCGTCCAAATTATCACCTTCTAATGAAGTATATTAATAAATAGGATAAAATATTTATTTTATTACTGAATTGTTTACTTTTAACCTTTAAAATGGTACCATATTAGTAGTAGAATAGACTAAAGGTGGTTTAATTATGAAAAAAATTTTAAACAAAAAATTTATAACAATCGCAATTGTGAGTTTAGTTTTTTTCACAGCAATAATTTATTTGTTGCTAAATGGTGTTGATTTAAAAAATTTGTTATCTGATGTTAATTCAGCGTCAAATTATAAAACTGCAGATTGGTCAGACGCAAAAAAAATAGATGCGGGGTACTCGCATTCTACAATTTTTTTATCAAAAGATACTAGGTTTTCTGTATATGCTTTCGGTCAAAAATATTCATTAGATAACACAAAAGACTATGATATGAGTAAAATTGATGCTGATGACGGACTTCCTTATTATGAACAAATTGTAAAAATACCTACGCCATTAAAAAATGATACAACTTATGACACTGTAGGCGCAAATATTAAAATATATTGGAAAAGATATAATGGTATATATTTCCCAAAAGTTTATATTGAATATCCAGATAAAAAGAAAGGTTTGGATTTAGAAACATTTACTTTTCCTGGCTTTGGTTTCTTTATTGAAAATGCTGGGACAGATAATAACGGGGAAAGATTTGATGCATATCTAAAAGTTGGTTATGTAAATTTTTTTAAGAGAAGTAAAATAGACTATAAATCATGGGTCGCAATTTTACCATATTATTGTATAGATGATATAAATGCAACTACATATCCTAATACATGTACACACCAGAAAATGCATTAAGTGGAATAGTAAGTCAAGATACAATAACAGTAAACTATTATTATGCATTAAAAGAAGCAACAATAAATATAAAATATCTAGATGAATTAACAAATGAAAATATTTTAAATGAAGAAAATATAAATACAAAATATGGTGTTTTATATAATACATTAAATCTTGATTCATATAAAAAAGAAATAACAGGGTATGATTATTCAAAAACAGAAACAACGCCAAGAGATATTACAGGAAAAGTAAATCAAGATACAACAACAATAATTCATTATTATAAGAAAAAATCAAGTATAACAATAAATTATATAGATAAATATACAAATGCTAAAATTAGTGGAATAAATTCAGATGTAATAAATAATCATTATGGAGATAGTTATAATACAGAAAATAATAGAGTAGAAAAAGAAAAAAATACAATCTTTAATGATTATGATTATGCGAATGAATATATAATAACTCCAGAAAATACATCATTAAATGGAACAATAAATACTGATAAAATCGTAGTAAATTACTATTACAATAAAAAATCAAATATAACAATAAAATATTATGATATAGAAACAAATAAAGAAATAGCAAAAGAAAATGTAGATAGTAAAGTACATTATGGAGACATATATAATGTAGAAGCTAAGAAAATAAAAACAGAAAAAGAAGAAATATTTAAAAATTATAATTTTGAAAGATACGATAGTAATAGTAAACAAAAGGATGATTTAAAACAAATAAAAATAGATAATGAAAATGTAACAGTAGATTTATACTATAGATTGAAGACATCAACAATAACGATAAAATATTTAGAAGAAACAACAAATAAAGAACTTGCTGAAACATATACAAAGAGTATGAAATATACAGAGGTATATAATGCAACAGAGATAAGAGATAAGGCAGGAGTACCAAAGAATTATAATTTAGTAAGACATGAAAGTTCAACAGGAGTATTATCAGGAACAATAAGTGAACCAAGTATATTAATTATATTCTATTATGAAAAGAAAAATCCAAAACTAGAAACAAGTGTAAGTAAGACAGGAACAAAAGAAATAACAAGAAAGGATGCAGAAGTAGGATATAAACTAAATTATAAAGCAGTAATAAAAGATTATATAGGAAATGCAAAAGTAACTTATATAGATAAATTACCATATGAAATAGATGAAGAAAAATCAGATATATCAGGAGGAAAATATAATAAAGAAACTAAAACGATAGTCTGGGAAGAAACATATGACAAGATAAATATGGAAAAAGAAATAACATTCACAAAAGAAATAAAAGTAGTATATATTGGAATAGAAGATACAGATAGAATAATGACAAATGAAATAGAAACAACAATAAAATTAGATAATAAAGAAAGTACAGTAATAAGTGATTATGATACAGATATAAAAATTCCAGGAGAAATAGTAATACATTATTATGATAAAGAGACAAAAGAGAAACTAGCAAAAGACATAGAGAAAACAGATTTAATAGGAAATCAATATGTAAGTGAAGAAAAAGAATTTGAAGGATATAAGTTAGTAAGCAAACCAGAAAGTAAAGTTCATATATATAAAGAGAAGAAACAAGAATTTAGTTATGAATATGAAAAAATAAAATTTAAAATAACAACAAAAGTAGAAGGAGAAGGAGGAACAATAGAAGGAGACGAAATAGTAAAATATGGAGAAGATTCAAGTAAAGATAAAATAAAGATAAAAGCAAAAGAAGGATATGAAATAAATAAAATAACCATAAATGGAGAAAGTTATGAAATAACAGATAGAAATGAAATAATAATGCCATATTTTAAAGAAGTAAAAGAAGACAAAGAAATAATAGTATCATTTGTAAAAAAGATAGAAAATCCAAAAACACTAGATAATATAATGTCATATATAGGATATGCAGTATTATCAATAATAGGATTAATAATTTCCGGAATTGTTCTTATAAAAAATAAAACTCAAGAGAAAATTTAATCTCTTGAGTTTTTTATTCTTTATATTTTAAATTATTAAGTAATAATGTATTTAAGATATCAAGACTTTTTGTTGTTGAATCATTATTTAAATCAATTTGATCAATTTTGATTTGATTAGTTGGAAAATCGAATGGTCCAACACTAACTGTTAATTGATAGAAATCTTGTAGTTTTGGTTCAACAAAATATGAAATAAATTGTCTTAATACTTTTCCTTGAATAATTAAATCACACACATAAATTTTAAAATTAAATATGCCATTTGTATAATCTTTATAAAATTTAAAACTATTTTCTACGTTTTCACAATTGTTGGACTTCATAAAATTCTTTGTATTATTTATAATTAAATCAATTCTTTTTTCGAAATCATCATTTTCAATATGACCATCAGACACAAGTTGTTCAATATATCCATTACCCTGAGCAAATAAAATTGTTTGTTCATCTAAATTATTCTCTAATTTAAAACCATTTAATATTGGTATAGATAATTGTTTAGCATGCGATTTATAATCATATTTTCTTTCTTTTATGTTTTCTTTTTCTATAGATATAGAATCAATATAATCTTTTTTTACTCCTGCAAAATCTGATTTTCTTTCAGTAAGAGCTCTAGCAAACATTTTAAACTTTTCTTGATTTTTAGCAAGCGTTTCTAAATCTTTTAAAGCAATATCTTTATCAGTATATTCTGATTCTACAAATTCATTTATTAAATTGTACCAAAATAAATCACTATTCCCTAAAATATTTTTTAATCCCTCTTCATACTTCATAATATTCATCTCCTATTTTAATATATTATACAAGAAAAGCATTAGAAAATAAAGTTATTTTAGTTAATTAATTTTTATTATTGATATTTATTATTTATTATGATAATATATATGACTGTGTTATAAGATAATAATAGTATTAATTTTTATTGCTTATGAATATAATAAATTACAAGAGAGGTTAATAAAGGATGAATGAAAAACTTATAAAAGAAAAATATGCACTTGAATATATAAGAGATATATTAAGTACTTATTCATATGCATTAAAAAGTGTTGATGACGCAAAATATCACCATAATGCTTCTTATAACGATGCCCCTTTAATAATAAAATATGGTGTATTGTCAATGGAAAATATTAATAAATTTGGCATTAGATCATATTCAGAAGATGATTTAATACTTATGGATGATAGGGAATCACATGTAAATGGTAGAAATGGAGTATCTTTATCTATTGTAGGCTTAACTGACTTATATAAAGGAGAAGAAGAATATAATCCATTTATGGACGGCGTGGTAGATTTTTTGATTGATAATAATATAAAGGCCTTTAGAAATAGTATTCATTATGGAAATGAATTTGTTTCAGAGGGTAAAATAACAAGTGATAAAATAAAATCAGCAGATATTAGACTTATTAAATATATACAATTTTTATCAAAAAAAAGTCACAGTAATATAGTTGATGCTGTAAACAAATATAATAATTTAATTTTAATGTCAAAAGAAATAGTAAGCAACAATAAAGATATTCAAATAAGAGAAATGTCAGAAGGATTTAATAAAACTATTGATACTCTAAAAATTTCAGAAGAGCCAAGGTTAATATTAAAAAAATAATAATACCAATAAATATGGTATTTTTCTTTATTTTATATTAAAATTTATACATATTATTACTCTATATTGTGATATAATTATTGTGAGGTGATAATGTGTTTGAAAATAAGAAAATATTTATACTAGGTATGGCAAGAAGCGGATATGAAGCAGCAAAATTACTTAGTGATTATAATAATGAAATAATTGTAACTGATGGTAAAGAACAAGATTCATCTCTTGTTAGTGAACTTGAATCTTTAGGCGTTAAAGTTATTATAACAGGTGATCAATTATCATTACTTGATGATAGTTTTGATTATGTTATTAAAAATCCAGGAATTAAATATGATAACCCTGTAGTAGTAAAAGCGAAAGAACTTGGAATAAAAGTAATAAACGAAGTAGAAATGGCATACTCATTTCTTGATAAATCAGTAAATATTATTGGTGTTACTGGATCAAATGGTAAAACAACAACAACAACTCTTATAAGTGAATTTATGAAAAATTCATTTGATAACGTATATTTAGGAGGGAATATTGGAATTCCTTTGTCAAACTTTGTACGTGATATTAAGCCAAATAGTTATTTAGTACTTGAAATAAGTGATCATCAACTATGTGATATGTATAATTTTAAAACAAATGTGAGTGTACTTACAAATATAACTCCAACACATCTTGATTTTCATAAATCATATGAAGTATATCAAATGACAAAAAAGAAAATATTTAATAATCATACAAGTGATGATTTAGCTGTAATAAATAAAGATGATGAAGTAAGCATGAAGATTACAGATGATATAAAAAGTACAAAAGTTTATTATGGACATGATAAAACTAATCTTGCATATTATGATGAAGAAGGAATTTATTATGATGGTAAGTTAGTAATAAAACTAGATGATATAATATTAAAAGGAAAACATAATTACCAAAATATAATGGGAGCTATTATAGCAGTAAAGAAATATGGTGTAACAGATGAAGTTATACAAAAAGTTTTAAAAGAATTTAAAGGTGTTGAACACAGACTTGAATATGTTGATACGATTGATGGTGTAACATATTATAACGATTCAAAAGCAACAAACTGTGTGTCTACCATTACTGCACTTAATTCATTTGATAAACCAACAATTTTATTATTAGGTGGATATGATAGAGGACATTCATTTCATGATTTAGATGATTCAATGAAAAATGTTAAATGTGTTGTTTGTTTTGGAGAAACAAACAATAGAATAGAAGAATTTTGTAATGATTTAAATATTAAATGTTATAAAAATGATACATTAAAAGAAGCAATGAATGTGGTAAAAGATATATGTACTCCTGGAGATGTTGTATTACTTAGTCCAGCATGTGCTTCTTGGGATCAATATGATAGATTCGAAGATAGAGGAAACGAATTTAAAAAATTAGTAAGGGAAAGATAAAAAATGAACATAAGAGATTATAAAAATATATACATGATTGGTATTGGCGGTATTAGCATGAGTGGTATTGCTGAAATACTTGTTAATTGGGGATTTAAAGTGAGCGGTTCAGATATGTCTGAAAGTGCTATGACAGAAAAATTAAGAAGTAATGGTATAAATGTTAAAATTGGTCAAGTAAAAAAAAATATAACAAAAGATATAGATTTAGTTGTTTATACAGCTGCAATAAAAAGTGATAATCCAGAATTGGTAGAGGCAAGAAACCTTGGAATTGAAACAGTAGAAAGAGGAAAATTCTTAGGTGAAATTACTAAGTTATTTAAAGATGTAATTGGAGTTGCTGGAACACATGGTAAAACAACTACATCATCTATGGTTTCAAGTGCATTTATGAGTGCTAATTTAGATCCAAGCATTCAAATAGGTGCAAATCTTAGATGTATAGATGGAAACTATAGAGTAGGTAATAGCGATTATTTCATAATTGAAGCATGTGAATATTGTGAAAGTTATTTAAATTTTAAACAAAGAAGTGCAATTGTTACTAATATTGATAATGACCATTTAGATTATTTTAAAAATATTGATAATATAGAAAAGTCATTTCAAAAGTATGTAAGTATGCTTCCAAGTGATGGACTATTAGTTGTTAATATGGACGACGAAAGATGTTATAACTTAAGAAATCATACTAAGGCTAATGTTTTAACTACAAGCATGACAAATGAAAAGGCAGATTACTATGCAAGAAATATAAGCTATAATGATGAAGGATGCGCAAGTTATGATTTAATGCATAATAATGAAAAAATAGATAGAATTACTTTAGGTGTTGCAGGATCACATAATGTTTCAAATTCATTAGAATGTATAGCGCTATGTTTATGGTATAAATTACCTATTGAAATGATAAAAGAGGGATTAATAGGATTTACTGGAGCAAGTAGAAGACTTGAATATAAAGGTAAATTTAATGGTGCAGATGTATATGATGATTATGGACATCATCCAACAGAAATAAAAGCAACTGCAGATTCTATTTTAAAAAAGAAATTTAATTCATCATGGGTAATATTTGAAGCACATACATATAGTAGAGTAAAAGAACATTTATCTTCTTTTGCAGAATCATTAATGAATTTTGACCATGTAATAGTTATTGATATATATGCAGCTAGAGAAAAAAATATATATGGTGTATCAGAAGAACAAATTGTAAATAAATTAAAAGAAGATAATGTTGATGCAATTTATATAAGTGATTATGATGAAATTGTAGATTATTTAAGGAAACATGTAAAAGAAAACGATATAATATTAACACTTGGTGCAGGCAATGTAACAAAAATTGCTAAAAAATTAATTGAAGACAAATAAGTCTTCTTTTTTTGTTAATAATATAAATGGTGAATAAAATGATAATAAGGCTTGGATATGTTGCTATTAGTAAAGCACTTGATATAACATCTTCTGGCACAATAACATATACAAATTATTTAAAAGAAGAAAATAAAAATGAAAAATTAGATAAAATTATAAAATTAAATCTAGAGAATTTAGAAAAAATATTAAATTATAATGCAAAAAACAATATTCATTTTTATAGATTAACATCAAAATTAATCCCACTCGCAACACATAAGGATGTGTTTTTTGAATATATAAATAAGTATAAAGATTATTATGATAAAATATCAGAAATTATAAATAAAAATAAAATGAGAGCCGATGTACACCCGGATCAGTTTTGTGTACTTAACAGTACTAATAAAGAAACAATAAATAATTCAATTGAAATCCTTAAATATCATATAAATATATTAGAAGCCTTAAAAATAAAAAATCCAGTAATAGTTTTGCATACTGGAAGTAGTGTATTTGGTAAGGAAAAGTCAATCACAAGATTTGTAAATAATTTTAATAAATTACCAGATAATATTAAAAATTCTATAGTAATAGAAAATGATGATAAAATATATAATGCAAAAGATGCACTTAGTTTATGTAAAAAAATAAATAGACCTATGGTTTTAGATTATCATCACCATATATGTAATCCATGTGATAATATTGATGGAATATTAGCGGAAATATTTGATACATGGAAAGATATTAGACCAAAGGTTCACTTTTCATCTCCTAAAAATAAAACAAAAAGAGATTTTAGATCTCATCATGATTATATTAACAGTGATGATTTTATTCAGTTTATAGAAAAGATAAAAAAGTATAATGTTGATATTGATGTTATGATTGAGGCAAAAGCAAAAGATGATGCTTTATTTAGATTAGTAAGAGAACTTAAATATAAGACAAATTATAAATTTATAGATGAAACATCTTTTGAAGTTTAGTTAAAGAAAAAGGATCTTTGGGGATCCTTTTATTCAATTTCATTAAATTTATTTAAAAGTGTATTATATTCTTCATTAATTTTATTTGTTTCAGCTTTTTCAAGTGTATAAAATCCTTTTCTAAAACTAAGTTCAAAAAGGTTTCTTTGAGATGCCTTAATTTGTTTAAACATTTCATATATTTCGTTAAATAATGTTTCATTACTTGCTTCATTTAAAGCATATGTAAAATTAACACTCATATTTTTCTCTGTTTCAAGAATATCATTTAAATAATTTTCATCATTCATTTCTATAGAACTATCAAGTTCTATTTTTGGATTTTGTACTTTATTATTCATTTTCTCCTCCATTTAATATATTTAATAAGCTATTACAAATTTGTTTATGCATATCAAATATATTTAACAATTCTTCCTTTATTTCATTATCAGTAACATTATTACTATAGTTTAATGCTTTTTTAGCAGTAGTAAAATTCCAATTAAACATATCACAAATATATGATAAATCTTTAGTTGATATTATATTAGGTACATTTTGCATTTTTTATTCCTCCTTCATATATATTTTTAACAAATATTGATATTTTATTCTATTTTGGTATATAATTATTTTAGGAGAAAAGTATGAAAAAAATATTAAGTGTTTTAATTTTTATTATGTTCTTTTTTGTTTTTAACTTAAATGTATATGCGGATGATATAGAATTAAAATCTAAAAGTGCAGTTTTATATAATATGACTGATGATAAAGTACTTTATGAAAAAAATGCAGATCAAGAAGTTTATATAGCAAGTTTAACAAAAATGATGACCGCATTAGTTGCGATTGAAAATATAAAAGACTTTAATCAAAAGGTAGTAGTAACAAGCGATATGTTAAAAGATGTTACATATGATTTGTCAGTTGCAGGATTTAATGTAGGAAATATTCTTACATACGATGAAATACTTTATGGAATAATATTAAAGTCAGGTGCGGATGCGACAGAAATTGCAGCTTATAGTATTAGTGGCTCAGAAAAAGAATTTGTAAAACTAATGAATCAAAAAGCGGAAGAAATAGGCATGAATAATTCTCATTTTTCAAATGTAATAGGAATTGAAGGAGATAATCATCATTCGACAGCTAGGGATGTTATGAAGCTAGTTAAGTATGCATTACAAAATAAAAAATTTAAAGAGGTATTTGGAACAAAAACATATAAAAATATGAATGGACCACTTAAAAGAATAACAGATAGTAGTACATTTAATATGGATTATGTAAAAGGTGCTAAAACAGGATTTACAGATGATGCTGGACTTTGCCTTGCTACGTATGCAAATAATGGTACAACAGAATTTATTTCAGTAACAATAGGTGCACCATATAAAGAAAAAAATGAAAATATAGTTGATACGAAAAATTTATATGAATATTATTTTGGTAATTATGATTATGTGAAAATACTAGATAAAGGTGATACATTAATTAATTTAAAAAGTGAATATGGTAAAGAGTATAATATAAAATCTGATAGAATTGTAAAAAAATATTTAAAAAAAACAATCAGTAAAGATGATTTAAAATATGAATATAAAGGTAAAACAATATTAGAAAAAGGTACAAAAAAAGGTGATAAAGTAGGAACATTATATATAAATTATAATAATGAAACACTAGATACAATAAATATAACATCACCAGAAGATATTAAATTTGATTTTAAATTTTATGTAAAAGAACATAAAGTACAATTTGTACTTTTAACATTCATAGCAACTGTATTTGTTCTATTTATTAATTTAAGACGAATAAAAAAATAAAAATAGAAAAAAATAATACTAGGTGAATATTATGTATTATTTAAACTATTTTTTTATTTTTAGTATTTTTGGTCATTTACTTGAAACTACTATGTATAAAATATTTAATTGGAACTTAGAAAGTGGTTTTCTTTATGGGTATTGGACACCAGTATATGGATTAGGAGCTATTTTAATACTATTTTTATCTAACTGTATATTTAAAAAATTAAAACTAAATAAATTTTTAGAAATAATAATATTCTTAATAATAATAGTTTTAATATTAACATTTATAGAATATGCAGGTGGAATACTATTAGAAGTTACTTTTGATAGAGTATTTTGGAATTATTCAGATCATAAATATCATTTTGGGAAATATGTTGCACTTGATATATCATTAATTTGGGGAATATGTTCTATCATTTTAATATATTTAGTTAAACCATGGATGGATAAGATAGTAAATAAAATTCCTAAATGGGTAACTTATCTTTTATGCATTTTATTTATTATAGATATAATTTGTACATATGCATTTAAATCAAAAATTTAATTTAATTCTTTTTTGTTTAGTTTCGATAAACCCCTCATTTTTTAGATTTTTAAGTTCCCTCATAAGAGCGCTTCTATCAACACCAAGATAGTCAGCAAGTTCCGTATAATTTAATTTTAGATAGAAAACTTTTGATAAGTTTTCTTTTTCTTCAGCTCTAAAATATTCAAGTAATTTTTCTCTAATTGTTTTTTTAGTAAGCACATCAATTCTATTATTCATAACTACAACTTTTTTAGCAAGCAATTGAAGCATATTATTAATAACATCATTATGATATGGACAAGATTTTTTACATCTTTTAATAATATGATCATAATCAAATGTAGTAACAGTACAAGTACTTGTCGTAATAACAGATAATTCATCAGAGTATGAAGTAAATACTTCTCCAAAAATAGAACCTTTATCTAATTTTTCAAGTATAACTCTATTTCCATCATAATCACTTTTAACTAGGTTAGCAGTGCCATCAATAATAATACCAATTATATTTGTATTAGCAAGATTAGAAATTACAGTTGTGTCTTTTTTATATACAATAGTTTTTGCTTCAAAACATTTAAGCATTGACTTTACATTTTGTTCGTCAATCCCTTTAAATATGCTTATTTCGTTCATTTATAAGGCCTCCCAAAGGTTTAGAAAAAAACCAAAATAATTAATTTAATTATATTTCATTTTTGTTGCAAATGCAACACTATATTTTTAAAAAATTTGTTATAATGAGGGTGTAAAAAATAAATGACAGATTAGGAGATAAGTAGTATGAAAGTAATTAAAAGAGATGGAAAAATTGTTGATTATGATAGAGCTAAAATAAAAATAGCTATAGAAAAGGCTAATAAAGAAGTAGAGCCTAAAGAAAGAGCAACAGAAAAACAAATAGAGAATATAACAAAACATATTGAAGACTTAAAAAAGAAAAGAATGCTTGTTGAAGATATACAAGACGAAATAGAAAAGAAATTAATGGAATATAAGAAATTTACATTAGCAAAAGAATATATTGTTTATAGATATAATAGAGCTTTAATTAGAAAAGCAAATACAACTGATGAATCAATTTTAAGATTAATTAGAAATGAAAACAAAGAACTTGCTGAAGAAAACTCGAATAAAAATACAATGTATGCTTCAACACAAAGAGATTATATTGCTGGTGAAGTATCAAGGGATTTAACTAGAAGAATTTTACTTCCAGAAAAAATAAGTAAAGCACATGAAGAAGGAGTATTACATTTCCATGATATGGATTATTTTGTTCAACCAATATTTAACTGTTGTTTAATAAATATTGCTGATATGCTTGATAATGGTACAGTTATGAATGGTAAACTTATTGAAAGCCCTAAATCATTTCAGGTTGCTTGTACTGTTACAACTCAAATAATCGCAGCAGTTGCATCTAACCAATATGGTGGACAATCTGTTGATATGAGACACTTAGGTAAATATTTAAGAAAAAGTAAAGAAAAATTTATTAAGAAAATAACTGAAAAACATGGTAAAGAATTAAGTAAAGAACAAATCGAAGAACTTGCTATGGATAGATTAAAAGATGAATTAGCATCAGGAGTACAAACAATTCAATATCAAATAAATACATTAATGACTACTAATGGACAATCTCCTTTCGTAACATTATTCCTATGTTTAGATGAAAAAGATCCATATATTGAAGAAAATGCAATGATTATTGAAGAAATATTAAATCAAAGACTTGAAGGAATTAAGAATGAAAAAGGTGTTTATGTTACACCAGCATTTCCTAAACTAGTTTATGTACTTGATGAACATAACTGCTTAAAAGGTGGTAAATATGATTATTTAACAGAACTTGCATGTAAATGTTCTGCAAAAAGAATGTATCCAGATTATATTTCAGCTAAGAAAATGAGAGAAATCTATGAAGGTAATGTATTTAGCCCTATGGGATGCAGAAGCTTCTTATCTCCTTGGAAAGATGAAAATGGGAACTATAAATGGGAAGGTAGATTTAATCAAGGTGTTGTATCAATAAACTTACCACAAATAGGTATTTTATCAGGACATGATGAAGAAAAATTCTTTAAATTACTTGATGAAAGACTAGAATTATGTAAAGAAGCATTAATGTGTAGACACCATGCACTTTTAGGAATTACATCAGATATTTCACCAGTACACTGGCAATATGGTGCAATCGCAAGACTAGAAAAAGGTGAAAAAATAGACAAATTACTAAAAGATGGATATTCAACATTATCACTAGGATATATTGGTGTTTATGAAACAACAATGTTAGTTAAAGGTGTATCTCATACTACTGAAGAAGGAGAAAAATTCGCAGTTAAATTAATGAAATATTTAAGAAAAGCATGTGATACTTGGAAAAAAGAAACACATCTTGGATTTGCTCTTTATGGAACACCAGCAGAAAGTTTATGCTATAGATTTGCAAGAATAGATAAAGAAAGATTTGGTAGTATTAAAGATGTAACAGATAAAGGATTCTATACAAATTCATATCATGTTGATGTTAGAGAAAAAATTGATGCATTTGAAAAATTAAAATTTGAAAGTCAATTTCAACCAATATCTTCAGGTGGATGCATTTCATATGTTGAAATTCCAAATATGGAAAAGAACTTAGATGCATTAAGAGAATTAATTAAATTTATTTATGAAAATATTCAATATGCAGAATTTAATACTAAATCAGATTATTGTCATGTATGTGGTTTTGATGGTGAAATAATTATAAATGATGATAATGAATGGGAATGTCCTAACTGTGGTAACAAAGATAAAACTAAGATGAATGTTACAAGAAGAACATGTGGATATTTAGGTGAAAATTTCTGGAATGTTGGAAAAACAAAAGAAATTAAAGCAAGGGTAACACATTTATAATGTATTATGCAGATATAAAAAAAGTTGATGTTGCAAATGGACCAGGCGTTAGAGTATCCTTATTTGTAAGTGGATGTACTCATAAATGTAAAGGATGCTTTAACGAAGAGGCTTGGGACTTTAAATATGGACATGAATATACACAAAAAGAAGAAGATAAAATAATTGAACTTTTAAAACCAGATTATATAGAAGGAATAACTATTTTAGGTGGTGAACCATTTGAATATGTTAATCAAAAAGGAATATTACCTCTTTTAAGAAGAATAAGAAAAGAATTACCAAATAAAACGATATGGTGTTTTTCAGGCTATACCTTTGATACTGATATATTAGAAAATATGTGTAATAAGTATAAAGAAACAAAGGAGTTAATATCATATATAGATGTTTTAGTAGATGGTAAATTTGAAATAGATAAGAAAAATTTTAAACTTAAATTTAGAGGCTCATCAAATCAAAGAATAATAAATGTTAAAGAGAGTTTAAAAAATAATAAGGTTATACTTATGGATGAGTATATGTCTTATTAGTTTAATCTCTTTTTTTTTGATTTTTATTTACAATTTAATTTATTAATGTTAAAATGTATTTAGAATAAAAGGGAGCGAATAAAATGAGTGAATTATTAAATAATATTATGAAATTTATCAATGAAAACACATATTTATTAATTGGTGTATGTGTATTTTTGATACTTGTCTTAATTGGATATCTTATAGACAATAGTGTTAAATCTAAAAAAGTAAGAAAAGATGTTAAAAATGAAACAATGGAGAAAGAAGCACAAAGTAATAGTGCTGTTAATAATATTTCAATAGATAAAAAAGAAGATATTATGACAAAACCATTTGAAGAGAAAACAGAAGATTTGATTATTGATGATAATATTAATAAGGTAAATCCATCATTAACAAATGAAAAAGTAAATCCTACACCTAACGAAGTAAAAGATGAAATAACAGAGCCAATTAATTTTAATTTTGATTTAGATAGCATAAAAACAAAACAAGAAAATATTGAACCTAAAACTGAAGAATCCAAAATATTAGAGAATAATTTTTTAAACGATAATGGCGAAATAACTGGACCAAATAGTGTTAATCCAGATAGTGAGAATGAATCTATAAATAATGTAGAACAACCAGGAGTTCTAAACAATGATACTTCAATAATAGGAGTTAATAATTTAGATAACGTAAATCAAGTCTCAAAAATGAATAATTCAACAGTAGAAGAAACTGAATTAAGTAATAAAGATGAAATAACAGAACCAATTAATTTCAATTTTGATCTAAATAGTATAAATACTAAACCGGAAGAACAAAATAATGAATTAAGTTCAAATTTAGTAGAACCAGTACCTGTAGTAGAATCAAAAGATCCAGATGCTGAAATAATGAAAAATGCTGAAAACAAGAATTCATATAGTAATAGTAAATCATTATTAGAAATATTATCTGATGTTGATAAATCAAAACCATCAACTAACGTTAAAATGGATAATAAAGAAGAATCAGAAAATATTTTTAGTAATAAACCAAATATTGAAGTAAATACAAATGTACAAAAAGAAAAAGTAGAAATTGAACCAAAATATTCATCAGATGATGAGCTTGATAAGATAATGAAAAAATTATCTTCAATGAATAATGATGAAGAAGACAATTATACAAATATTTTTTAAAAAGGTTAATACCTTTTTATTTTGTAATATTGTTAAAGTTTAAAAAAATATGATATAATTTTATAGTACTAAAGAAAATTTAGTTAAATAGGAAGTGAGTTATGAAAAAATTAAAAAAATTTATATTCCTATGCCTAGTTCTTTTGCTTTCAGGTTGTTCAGTAGAATATGATCTTACTTTAAATGATGATTTTACTGTGAGTGAAAAAGTAGTCGCAACAGAAAAAACAAAAAGAATGGAAGCACTTACTAAACAGAAGGGTAAACAAGCTGTTAATTATTTATATAATATGTTTAAAAGAAATGGTGAAGATATTACACTTACATCAAGAGACGATGATTATAATACCTATGCAACTGCAATAACATCCCATGATGATATAAATGATTACGCATCAAAGTTTTCAAGTGATGTATTTGATAATGTAAATGTAACAAAAGATGGCAATGTAATTACATTTAGTACAGAGCAGAAAGAACTATTATCATCAGATACTAATTATTCACTACTTTATGATGATATAACAGTTAATATTACTATTCCATTTGAAGTTATTAGTAATAATGCGGATAAAGTAAATGGTAATACATATACATGGAATATTAAAAAAGATTCTGATTATAAAACTATAGAATTTTCATATAAAGAAGGAAATAAAAAAGATGAAGTTAATATAAATGTTAACAATGAAACATATAATATTCATTATGGAGTTATTATAGTAATTGGACTTGTTATTATAATTGGTTCTATAGTGTTATTTGTATACATAAAGAATAAAAAGAACAATGTAATTTAGGAGGATTATATGAATTTTGAAAATATTATAACTATATTAAAAAAAATAATAGATATATGTTTAGTATGGGTTGTATTTTATTACATACTTAAAAATGTTAGAAAGAATGTTAAGTTTTCACTTTTATTTAAAGGAATACTTGCAATAGTAGTTATAAAACTTATTAGTGATTACTTTGGCCTTACAACAATAGGATTATTATTTGAATATGTTATATCGTGGGGACCAATAGCACTTATAATTATATTTCAACCAGAGATTAGAAATGTACTTGAACAACTTGGTAAAACGCATTTACTTGGTAGACATAAAGTTTTATCAGTATCAGAAAGAGAAAGATTAGTTTCTGAAATTGGTTTATCAGTTGATTATTTAAGAAAAAATAGAATAGGTGCTTTAATAGTTATAGAAAGAGATACATCACTATCTGAATATATTGAAAGAAGTAAAAAAATATATGCAGAAATATCAAATGAGTTACTAGATGCAATATTCTTTCCAGATAATCCACTTCATGATGGTGGTGTAATAATACAAGGTGATAAAATATCATGTGCAGGGGCAGTATTCCCAACAACAGTTGATATGAAATTTAGTAAGAGACTAGGTACTCGTCATAGAGCTGCTATAGGTATATCAGAAGAATCTGACTGTTTAGCAATAATTGTTTCTGAAGAAACTGGTAGAGTATCACTTGCTGTAGGTGGTAAATTAAATTACAATCTATCAGTTGATGAATTAAAATTAATGATTTTAGATGAATTAATGCCAAAATCTGAAACATTTGTAGTAGAAAGTGATGAGGAGGATGACATAGATGAAATTAATTAAGAGATTTTTTAGATTTATAGATAAAAAAATAATAGTTCCAATAACAAAGTTTTTTGTTTCTATTGGAGAAAAATTAAAGTTATCAGATAAACCTTTAGAGAAGGCTTTATCAAAGAAAAGTAGTATGATAATTTTATCATTAGTACTTGCGGTTATAGTATTTGTTATAATTGATAGACAAAATACTACATTACTTGAAAAAAATGCTGAAGTATTATATGATATACCTCTTTCTGCAACTTATAATGATGAAGAATATGTTGTTGAAGGACTTCCTGAAACAGTTGATATAACATTAATTGGTACAAAAGCAAATCTTTATTTAGCAAAACAACTTCCAACACAAGATGTTAATGTTGATTTAAGCGATTTAAAACCAGGTGTTCATAAAGTAAATTTAAAATATAAACAATCAATAACATCTGTTGAATATAAACTAGATCCATCAGAAGTAACGGTTGTTGTTAGTTCAAAAAAATCTGAAACAAGAAGTGTGGAATCTGATATAGTAAATTTAAATAAATTAGATTCAAAACTTGCAATAAATAATACTAAACTTGATACAGATGAAGTAATTATAAAAGGCACTGAAGATAGTTTAGCAAAAGTATCAACAATAAAAGCATTAATAAATGTAAGCGATATGGTAGATCCAAAGGCTGGAACAAATACACTTAAAGATATACCTTTAATTGCTTATGATGAAAATGGTTCAAAAGTTGATGTTGAAATGGTTCCATCTAAAGTAACCGCAACTGTAGAAATAGAATCACCAAGTAAAACAGTACCTCTTGAAATAGAACCAACTGGAAATGTTATATTCGGTAAAGCAATAAAGAATATTACATCAAGTGTTCAAAAAGTTACAATATATGGTAATTCAAAAGTTCTTGATAATACAAATAGTATAAAAGTTAAAATAGATGTTAACAATTTAAAATCTAATAAAGATTATACAGTTACAATAAAGAAACCAGCTGGAATTAGAGAGATATCAGAAAAAGTAGTAACTGCTAAGGTAGAACTTGATGATGAAGTTACAACAGAATTGTCTGGTGTAAAACTTGGAGTTGTAAACTTAGGATCTAATTATACAGCACAAGCAACAAGTGAAAATGCGACAGAGGTAACAGTTATATTAAAAGGTGTTGAATCAATAATTAAAAATATAACTCCGTCTGATGTAGAAGCATATGTAGACCTTGAAGGACTTGGTGCTGGGGATCATGAAGTTGAAATAAAAGTTAAAGGAACTGATCCAAAAGTTAAATATTCATCAAAAGTAACTAAAACTATAATAAAAATCGCTGAAAAATAGCGATTTTTTTCTTTTATTTATTGACTTTATAAACAAAGTCTAGTACAATTTTAATTGGTACATTTATAAAAACCCCACATATAGATTGACTGTGGGAGGTTGATCTATGAGAGAAAGGGAAGAAATTTATGAAAACATTTATGGCAAAACCAGCCGAAATCAAACGTGATTGGTATGTTATTGATGCAACAGGTATCAGTTTAGGTAGAGTTGCAACAAAAGCTGCTAATGTATTACGTGGAAAACACAAAGCAATATATACACCTAATGTTGATTGTGGAGATTATGTAATAGTAATCAATGCTGATAAGGTTAAACTTACAGGAAATAAACTTGATCAAAAAATGTATTATAATCACAGTGGATACACTGGTGGATTAAGAGAAAGAACAGCTAAAGTAATGCTTGAACAATATCCTGAAGAAATGATGGAAAGAGCTATTAAGGGAATGCTTCCTCATAATAGACTTGGTCGTAAAATGGGTAAAAAATTATTTGTTTATAGAGGAAATGAACATAAACATATTGCTCAACAACCAAAAGAAATGAAAGTAGACTAAGGAGGAAAATTATGGCAAATAAAATTTATTATGGTACAGGTCATCGTAAATCTTCAATAGCAAAGGTTAGAATGACATCTGGTAAAGGAAATATCACTATTAATGGTAGAGATGTTAATGAATATTTACCATTTCCAACATTAGTTATGGATTTAAAACAACCACTAGAAGCAACTAATACATTAGATAAATTTGATATCAATGTAGAAGTAAAAGGTGGAGGCTTCTCAGGACAAACTGGAGCAATCCGTTTAGGAATTACAAGAGCATTATTAGAATATGATAAAAATACAGATCCATCAAGCGAAACTTCATTTAGAAGAATATTAAAAGCTAAAGGATTTATTACAAGAGATTCAAGAATTAAAGAACGTAAGAAACCAGGTCTTAAGAAAGCACGTAAGGCACCACAATTCAGTAAACGTTAATATTGCAAAAAAAGAGCACATTTATATGTGTTCTTTTTGTTATGTTTAAGTAAAATAACTAAAATATTATTCTGTCAATTTATCTTTAGTAATATAACCAATAACAACTCCATTAGATACGAAGTATAATTTGTCATTGAAAGAAAGATTATGACCGATAAGATAATTTTTACATTCAGAAATTATAGTATTTTCTTTCTTTCTTCTTGTATTAATGTCGCTTGCAAATTCATATTTATTATCTAAAAATAAATAAATATAATTTTTATTTAAAAATACTTGATTTTCTTAATATTACGATTATTTTATATTTATAAAACAGTTACTTAGCTTTCTTGAACTTGGGAAAACTGTTATGATCAACATCGAAAGTGAAAAAATAATGCCGGAACCACCATGCCTTATTCCGCCAAGAGATTTGATCCCTTTTAATAATTGGAGCTTTCCTGATGAGCACCGCCAATTTTTACACCCCGAATTAAACATCCCAGTAAAAGGAATAACGCTGATTACCGGCGAGGGAGATCTTACTGCTTTGGCCTTTGATATTACGTGCCGTTGTATGAATTTAAACTTAGGGGAAATACTATATCTGCGAGCCGACAATTTTCCTGAGCACAGTTCTTTCCCCGCATTTTTAAAAAGGCGAACTCCTCGTTTTCTGGAAACCATTCCTATACAATTCAGTAATGACTTGCAATACTGGCCGCCTAATCTTAGCGGCCTCCCGCCTCAACAAAATTTTATGTGGCTTATTATGTCCAGCAAAAGGTTTATCTGGAGACCTTGGCTATATGCCAAAGAGAAAGTATCCTGTTTGGAAGCAAGCCTGGATCTCTGCGCGAAAGCTGGAAATAATTTTACATTTCTTGTTCTGGAAGGACAGGTGAATTTTGAATCACAATCCGATTTCTATGCTGTGATGAAGCGTCTGAAAAAGAAAGAAGTGACCGTTTTGATTGTAACCCCAAAGCCGCCACATGGTATCTCCCGCAATGCCATATGGGATACCGTTATCACAATGAAAAAATGGCGAGCGCATCACTGTGGAAATCATAGACTGGTCGCTGAGATTCGAACTCGTACCGGCAAGCGAAACTGCCAGGTGCGTTACCTGGAGAATGAGAAGCGCTGGATTTACGTTCCGGACAAAAAAGATATTCTCAAAGAACCAGTTCGTGAAATGATGGCAGCCGGACTGAAGGCGAAACAAATTGTCGCAGCCATTAATGCCAGTAATCTTGGATTGAATAAGCCGCTGACCGAATCATCCCTGGCCAGCATGAAACGGTTCTGGGGCTTCCGGACGTACCGACCGGAAAAAAAGCCCCGAATAAGACGAACCATTCAGCTTGAACAGCAGGAAACGTTTCCTTTGCTATCTTCAGATGAGACTATGTAATCAATTATATCCGTATTTCTGTATCGGACGGCAGACCCGACCATTTTGCGTGGAAATGGGAACACTCCTTCGGCTTCCAGTTTCTTGAAGTTGCTGTGACTGATGCCGAGCATTTCTGCTACTTCGCGCTGATCGATCAATTTCGGAACAACGGTCGGTTTCAGGGTTCCGTGTTCGGCCAGACTTGTCAGCTGGCTGATGGCTTCGTGATATTCCGGCAGCGGAATGATTCCGTCTTCCGCGATCGGACGCATGATCCGTTTGAAATAGCGGACGGTCTGCATGGAAATTTGAGTGGTATTCATTTTCGACTCCTGTACGTTTTTGGCACAGGATGGCGAAATGAAATTATTTATAATAAAACAGTTATGTCCATTCTGTCGGGAAGCATCATCTTTTTTGAGAAGGAGGCGGCTTACGCCATAGACGATTTCAAATCCGATCATAAAAACATCGGACGTCTTCGCTAATTCTGATATCGCTCCGGAGGATGGGGCGACTTAAAGACAAATCCTCCAGCGTCCGCACCCGGGACAACGCCGTGTACAGCTGTCCGGAGGCAAAGCAGGGCCGGGGTGGCAGATCAAGATGAACGTGGTCCAGCGTTTGCCCCTGAGCCTTGTGGATCGTCATGGCGTAGGCAGGAAGAACCGGAAATTGAGTAAAACTTCCGATGATCCGGGCATTCAGGCGCGGATCGCCGGATGGGGTGATCCCGATGGAATATTCGTAGTTGAGCCAGGTATTCCGCGCGACCATCACACACGGTCCGCGCAGCAGATTGACACAGATGTAATCCGGTTCCCAGGCAATAACGATTCCGAGGTCGCCATTGACGTAATCCCCATGCGCTTCATTTGCGGTCAGAAGCACAAACATCCCCATTTTCACTCTTAAAGAAATCGGAACCGGCCAGTCTTCTTCCGGATAATTACCGTCACATTTCCCAGTGAAAAAATGTTCCGGGGAAAGCACGCGCTCCATAAAACATTGGTTGATATATTCCGCACGGGACCGATAGCAGCAAAGATGGCGGGCTTCCGGGTGAGGGAATAATTTTTTTACGCGGGAATTCAGCCATGGCAGCAGAGTGTCAAGATCTTCGGTCCCGAGACGCACAGAACGCAATAATCTCAGAAATTCCCCATCCGTTTGACGATGGGACGTTTTCAATTCCACATTCAGAAAATCCGCCTTTGCCCAGACTGGAGCATCAAAAGCGAAAATCCCGTGCAGATTTTTTATCAGGAACTCATATTCTTTCTGAGTTTTAACGACGGGCGGGAGCTGATAAAAATCACCGACGACCACGATGGGAATTCCTCCGAACGGCGCTTTCCGTTTCAGACAAAACTGTAAGACACGATCAAGCTGTGCCAATAGATCGCTGCGAACCATACTGATCTCTTCGATTATCAGGTGGGAAACGCCTTCCAGGTAGGAGCGGGTACGCTTAGGGGAGACTTGCTGATTCCGTTCCAGCATTTTCAGAAAACGGTGAATTGTCATCCCGCCAGATTTCAGGTTGCGGGCCGCCAACCCGGTCGGTGCCAATCGAACGATTCCTTCCGGATTCGTTTCGATAAACGCATTGATGACTTCCGTTTTTCCCGTACCGGCATCTCCTCGCAGAAAAACGTTCCTCCCGGAAAGCATCAATGCAGCGCCTCTTTTTGTTCCGCATTCAGTTCCATGTGAAAAATTCCTTTCAAAAAATTCAAATCGGCCTTCCATATGCAATACCGGGAGTTTGTTATTTTTTATCTGTGTGCATCCAATATCCTATGCGGGGAATAATCCGGTCAAAGCACCATCTACGCTACGCAGGAGATCGTGGTTCAAAAGTCCCTGCGTCAGCAGGCAGGTTTCACGTTATCAAAAGCAGGTTAATTGGTAGTACCTATACGAGCCCCCGGTGAGGGCTTTAGACATCACCGGGGGCTCATTCCTGCAGAAAGAAAAACAGAATAAACAGTAAGCAAGAGAAAGACCGTAACATGAGAAACGAAAGAATCACCTACGAAGACCAGTACCAGAGCCATCCCATCATGACCGATAAAGCCAGATCGTTCGGATGTAAGGAATCGATTTTGGAGAAGATCGATCAGATCATGACTGACATGAGCAACCGTCACAGCAAAGTCTTCTTCATGCGATATGATGTCCGGTTCCCGCAAGGCTACGATTATCCGAATGACAACGAACTCTTCAGCCAGTTTCAGGAGAGTTTCATCAAGAACCGTAAACGTGAGGGATATGATCCGGCATACATTGCAATCCGCGAACGTTCCCGGGAGAAACATCAGCACTATCACGTTGCTTTGATGATGAACGGACACAAGACGCAAAATATCCACGACCATATCCAGACAGCGGAACGGTTATGGGAGAAGACGCTGAATCTGCCTCCGAAATATGATAATACAGGGCGAGCAACCAGCTATGGCCTGATCGACGATTGTATGAGAACCCGGCAAGGTCAACCGCAGGAGAACGGTGTCATGCTCCGAAAGGATGATCCCGAATATGAACGCAAATATGACCAGTGTTTCCGACGTTGCAGTTACCTTGCCAAGGTCAACCAGAAAGCTGCCTCCCCCAAACATCAGCGGGAACTATTTTCATCCCGCATTCAA
>ERZ824600.107-NODE-107-length-119190-cov-4.704713_pt1 | contig 119190 bp, 104 predicted proteins | sample MGYA00519933_ERZ824600 | MGnify/ENA primary metagenome ERZ824600 (study PRJEB31778, sample SAMEA3449178) | human gut metagenome | biome: human gut; feature: human-associated habitat; material: faeces | place: United Kingdom | collected 2010/2012 ...
GATAACCTTGTTACGGCGCTGAACAACAGCACCTTTACGCTGAAAGAAAAGATAGCGTTTTTTAAGAAAAAGTGGTTGCATGAACATATTGCAGCGATTATTTTGTGCGTTGCGGCATGGGTAGGTCTTATAATATGGTTGACATTGAAATTACGGGGCAACGACTCTTATGCGCTTTTGGGCGCGGTTGGCGGTCTGCTTGCCGTACTGTTTTATGTGGTGTTGTATAACCGTATGATGATATATGTGGAAAAACACGCATACCGGGTAAACACAGACACCGAAGCGGAGAAATGATCTGAATCAGACAACAGAAGGCTGCGGCAACGGCGCTTTTGATTTATTATCTATATCTGAGAGGTTTAGAGATGAAGAATAAAAAGGCAAGAATAAAATCTATCATAGCATTCGGAATCGTACTTGTATTGGTGCTTACGGGTTTGATTTTAGATAGAACAGATCAGATCGCTGATGTAATTCCGGGCGAAAATTCTATGATCTGCCTTTACGGGGAAGCACACGGCTATAAAAAATGCTATGGCGTCGAGTTTGAGGAGTGGCGCAAATTCTATGCCGACGGATGCCGCAATCTTTTTGTGGAACTGCCGTATTACAGCGCCGAATTTCTGAATATCTGGTTGAGGGCAGATTCCGATGAAATGCTCGATCAATGGTTTGAGGAGATCAAGAACACATTGTCCGGCAACGAATATTATAAAGAGTTTTTCCGCGGGATAAAAAAATACTGTCCCGATACGGTATTTTACGGCACCGATGTCGGTCATCAGTCTGACACGACGGGCGCAAGATATCTGAAATATTTGGAAGATAACGGACTCGAAGCTTCAGAAAGCTATACCCTCGCAAAAGAGTGTATCAGACAGGGACAGGAGTATCAAAACGAGGATACCGAACATAACGGGATATCCGCGCTGAGAGAGAATTATATGGTTTCGAATTTTATTGACGCATACACAAGGTGCGGCGGCGGTAAAATTATGGGCATCTACGGAAGCTATCACACTGATCCCGAAAACGCCGAGCTTATGGCGGGGCGGCTGAAAACGCGATACGGAGACATTATCAGCGGCGTTAAAGTAAGCAGCCTTGCTTTCTCGCAGCTAGACAAGCCGTATGATATCGGCTTTTGCGTTACGGGGCTTGTATTTCTTTTGATGCTGTTTGTTCCGAATATCATTTGGGCGAGAAAAGAAAAACCGGCAGGGTACGAGGAAAGTGCAAAAAAAGAGAATAAGATTTTGTTGGCACTTGAACGTATCGGCGAGGTCTTGATGAGCGTATCGCTTGTAGTATTTACGGCGATCAATCCCAAAGTAATGATACTTGAAGGCTTTTTCTTTGAATGGAAGATCATTATTTGGGTCACCGCATTTGTGCTGATGATCTTATACGAATGCTATTGGATAAGATATTTCAGAAGCCCGAAAACGATGAAAGACTTTTATGCTTCCTTTGCGGGCTTTCCCGTGGCGGGCGCAACTCTTCCCGTTATTGCTTGCCTGCTTTTGGGAATCTATTCGGGAAATGCAGTCGTGATCTTCTCATCGATCATTCTCGGAATCGGGCATATCGGAATACATTTGACGCATAAGAAAGATGAGGACAGATATTGAATCGTTCCGGTTCATTGTCCGAAATAATAAACACACATCTACCCGACCGTAAAAAGTCGGGTATTTTTTGTTATCGGAAATACCTCCGGATTTTGAGACGCGTCCGGATTATTTATTTTTCGGGTATCAGGGCTTTGATTTTGCAACCGATCGTTGCTCGACAAGACTGACGGGTTATGATATAATAATTTCAGGAAGACGGGAGATCCGGCATGAAATTGTATCACAAAACCAAAATAAACCGGAGATATGTTTGCTTCGCGTTCCCGTATTTTTCGGTTGTGATCGGAAAGAGGATGAAAAATGTTTGATACTGTGAAATTCGGCAAAGCGCTTTCGACACTTCGGAAGCAAGCCGATATGACACAAAACGAAGTGGCGGACAACCTCAATCTGTCCCGCCAGGCTATCTCAAAATATGAACGGGGCGAAAGCTTTCCCGATATATCCGTACTTGTTGTGATTGCGGAGCTTTTCGGCATCACCCTTGATGAGCTTATAGGCTACGGAGAACCCACAGGGGGCGAGTCTTCAATTCTGCAAAATGCAGCAAAAGGAAATGCCGACATTGTTGCGGAAAATATTGCGGATGTGGTAAATCTTGCGCCGCTTTTAAAGCCGAGTGTTCTGACAAAGCTGTCTTTGCAATTTGAAAGACAGGGAATCGATATTTCGGATATCATTACCCTTGCCGAGTATCTTAATGACGATTCAATTGTTAATTTGATAGAAACCGCAACCTTTGATGATATCAATGATGAGCTCCTTGCCAAATTCATACCTATGCTCAATAATGCCTCCAAAGAAGCAATTTTTCAGAAAATTCTGGACGGCGAAACGGATTGGCATTTCATAAAGGTGCTTTTGCCGTATGCAGATAATATTACGACGCAGATAGAAGCGGCAGTGGTAGCAGGCGCTTTGCCCCGTGAGGCTCTGGATATTCTGAAAGGATATCATTGGGATGAAAACGGGTATAAAGGAAAGCAAAACCGATTATAGCCCCCAAAAAAATAAAACAGTATCATAAATTCAAATCCTAATGCTGCCCGTATGTTATTTTTCTTCACCGCGAGAACAAAAGGAGATTTTTTATGTTAAAACAACGCTTGGATAGATTTAAGCAAAACATTTTGAAGACGTTGAAAAACTTCGGCTTTATCATAAATATGCTTTGGAAGAACTCTCCGTGGCATTGCATAGTAATAATAATAATTGAAACGATCACCTCGTTCATTCCTCTTGCCTATGTTTACATAAGCAAAAAAATCATTGATTCTATTTTGCTTGATTATACGAATAAAACTATCGTGACGCTCATTTTGTGGTGCGTGCTTTTGGTAATAATCAATATTACGGGTAAGGTGTTGGTAAATGTAAGAACGATAATATGCACTAAATCCGGATCAATAATAAATAAACGCATAAATGAACTGATTATCCAGAAATGCTTGGAGTTTGACGTTTCGTTTTTTGACGACAAGGAGTCATACACAGCCATAAAGGAGGCCTATCAGACACTGGGACGCGGATGGGAAAATATGATAGGTTCTGTATTTTCCATATTTGGGCAACTGATAACTGTTATAAGCTTGGCATCAACCTTGCTTATAGCAAATGCCGGATTTGGTATTTTGTTACTTATCTCTTTGATTCCTTTTTTGATTTTTGAGGTCAAGTCAAGGAAAACCCGTCATGAATTTCAGAAAAGTCAGATACCTGAAAACAAAAAAACGGGATATCTGAGTGGAATACTGACAGGGCGCGGATATGCCAAAGAAATCAGACTGTTTGGATACGGCAGTGCGCTGAAAAGAGAATTTTCGAGAATATTTGACAAGAAAATAGACGATCAGACGCGTTTGCTGAAAAAAGATTATACGATCAGAGCTGTACTTTCAATAATTGTTATGGTGATTTTGGGGTGCATAAATGTATTTTTTGCCTTTCTTGCCCTGAGAGGCGATATAACGATCGGTGATTTTCAGCTTTATTACGGCAGTGCCACCGCGCTTAATACTAATATAAGCGGTATGTTTATAATGATCGCAAATTATTTCGAGTATGACTTGTATTCGGATATTCTCGGCAACTTCCTAAAACTTAAACCGAAGCTGTTGCTTGACAACGGCGCGGAGCTTCATCTGGACAGCGCGCCCAAAATCGAATTTAAAAATCTTTGTTTCCGATATCCGAGTGCAGACAATTATGCTGTGTCGGATGTTTCATTGACCATCAACCCCGGAGAAAGCGTTGCTCTGGTCGGATATAACGGAGCGGGAAAATCAACGCTTGCCAAGCTTTTATTAAGACTATATCCTCAGACCTCCGGAGAAATATATATTAATGACGAAAAAATAGAGCTGTATTCACCCAACAGTATATATAAAAATTACAGTGCGGTTTTTCAGGATTTTTGCAGATACGGTTTTACATTAGGAGAGAATATTTCAATCTCTGATTGGGATAAAAGGTCTGAAAAAGAAAGGATTGAAAATTCCGCAAAAGCCGGCGAGGCTTATGATCTGCTGTCGCGGCTCGGAAGCGATACATATATCACAAAAAACTATGATAATTCCGGAGTTTCGGATCTGTCAGGCGGGGAATGGCAGAGAATTGCGATCGCACGGGGCGTGTTCAGAAATTCATATTTGATTGTATTGGATGAACCAACATCGGCACTAGATCCTAAAGCCGAATATTTGCTGCATCAAAAATTCTTGGAGATCATGCGCGGAAAAACGGTTCTTTTGGTTACGCACAGACTGTCGAGCGCTCGTTTGACAGACAAAATATTATACATGGAAAACGGCAGGATATCTGAAATCGGAACTCACGAGGAGCTTATGAAGCTGAACGGAAAATATGCTATGCTATTTCGTATGCAGTCGGAAAGCTATCGGGTCGTGACTTAAAATACATGAAAATGTATGAAAGTATCTGCAAATTTCCGGTTTGCCGTTCCCGATGTAGTAAACATACAACCCATTTATGACTGTAATGGAAGCGGTTGAAAAACGGGAGGGGTTATGGTATGATACGGAAGGACAATTCAGATTCGAAATCATCGGCGAATCAGATTGACAAATTCCTGTTTGTCGATTTGACATCATAGACGCACTGCCACTCGACCGCAAAAACATCAAATCGGACCTCGGAGGTAAAAATAATGAATACCCCAACGTTAGCTGCCTGAAAAATATACGCCGTTCCAATGCTTCCAAGCGCATAAACAATCGTATCTTTATTATTTTTAGACTTTTTGCTTCAAATCTAATTGAAAATTATTCTAAAAAATGGTATAATTAATCCACAGTTTAATAGTCGCAGGAAATCAAACACAAAGCCCGACAACAATGTGCGAAAGGAATTTTTGTTGCCGAGTTGTCGTAAAGAAGCGGGGAGCCTTTACGGGAATTATCAGGCATAATATAAAAATTACAGCGCATAAGAGCCAGGGATTAATGTTCCGATTTTCTTATGCGCTGTTTTAGTTGATACATTTTATTGAAAGCCAAGAAGGAGATGAGATAATGTATTATGGACTTATAAGAATTATTGCCACAGTGATTCTTTTTTTGCTCTTAATGTTATTCTTGAAACATTTCAGAAAGAAAGTCAATATTATATTGGGCGTATTAATTGCCGTAACAATTTCCTTGGCGTTTTGGTATTATCCTGTTGAAAACCTGTTTTTTTCTTTCGACACACCTCAATCACTTTTCAGGTATGCCGGTCAGGGAGAGATAATTGAAGTAGTGGAAGGTCAAGAATCAACTGCGTTAATTACTAAAAAAGGCAATAATAATTATTCAACATTTTTTATAAGCAAGAAAGACAACAAGTACAAAATTGCAACATTCAATGCAAGTAAAATTGTGTCGTCAAAACAACACGGGACTATTAATATCACTGTATATAAGGTCAGGAATACTGATGATTATTTCGTTAGAATCTGGGGAATTTCAGATGAAGAAATAGAGTTAAGTGATACACTTAGTACAGAATTTATCATTCATTATGAAAATACAGCTAACAACCAAAAAACGGTCAACGCTTTAATCAGTATCCCTTATTCCGATGATTATTCCTGCTTTATTGGTGTAGAGAAAATTACTTTTGCTGATATTAATGATGAGTGATGCCGTGAATCCATATACAAAGAATTGGAATCGCCCTTGAAAAATCCGGTATCGTAAGTGCCGACATAAATATTTTAAATCAATATATGGGAGAATCGCACAATGAACAAGCAATTGTTTCTTGCACTTAGTCTACTTGATTGTTCTATCAACCTCTTCTCTTGTTATTTGATAAGAGAAGTGATATGGTCCATTGTATGGTGTGATAGAGGGGGCAAATACAGAAACAGCCGAAAGTTAAAGAAAGACCAAAGTATCATCTCTAAGTTTAGTATGCTATACTTGAAAAAGCAACTAAACAATTATATCAAACCATTCAATCGCTGGATGTATGTAAAAAATATTCACGGCTTTTTGGTGGTAGCCAACATTGTTATTACTCTGATTTTGTTGGTGAATTACAATTCGATAAAGGGCTTATCTGACAGTTACTGTGTTGTTTATACGATTCTCACTTTTATTGACGGATTGTTTTTTTCGTTTCAATTTGATATTAACCGAAATACAAAATACGATCGTAAACGCATAAGTAAAAAGTGATCACTATCGTAAAGAAAGATTCAATCATGTAAAGGTCAGTTCGAGTTGGACAGCTTTGGCGTTGATATGGACACTGAATAACTTTAAGGCGGAAAGTCCCCGGGCTTTCCGCCTTAAAGTTATCACTCATCTCTACTATCTTTCTTCTTGTCTCTGAGCAACCTTCGTATCTGCCTGTGATTAAAATGCGGTGTCGGACTTTCTGTGTCCCTTTTGGACTTTACAGACAAATAGTTTACTCTTAAGCCATTGTTTCAAGCATTTTGCGCGAGACGGAATACTTTGTCGGCTCACCCGATATATAGCATCGGAATTCCTTTAGCATATATTCCGCCATTCGCCACACCTCGTTTCCCATGCTTCCCGTAATGTGAGGAGTCAATATTACATTTTCAAGGTCAAACAGAGGAGAATCCTTTGCGGGCGGTTCGGGATATGTAACGTCCAGCAGGGCAGTCACATCAGGTCGCTCGGCAAGGAATCTGATAAGATCAGGCTCATTTACCTGCGCACCGCGCCCGGTATTGATAAATGTGGAATTTTTCGGCATAAGTGAAAACAGAGAATAATTGAGCATATCTACGGTTTGCGGGTTGTTGGCAAGGTGGTTTGATATAACACTGCATCCGGAAAAGATATCTTCAAGTTCGACTTTTTTTACACCCAGATTGAGCGCTTTTTCTTCGTCAAGAAACGGATCGAATACAAGCACGTCAATACCTATATCGACAAGCCTGCCCGCAACCATCGAGCCTATCATTCCGCAGCCTATGAGCCCTACCGATATTCCGTAATTCCCGGGATATTCACGGCACGAAAGAGCTGCGGATTTTTTTGAACGTGTCTCGGAAAAGGTGTGTATGCCTTTGAAATATCCCTTATTTGCAAGCAGAATCTCCGATACCGTGAATTCCGCGACCGGGACGGCATTGGCTGCCCATGCGGAAAAAACTTTGACGCCGCTTTCAAGGAAGGGAGCGGCAAAGCTCCTGACGCTGCCGGCAGCATAGAAAACTGCCGAAAGCTTCGGAAAGCATAAGCTTATCTCCTCGCGTGAAAAAGCGGGCATTCCCCATGTGGAGAAAATGTATTTTGTTTCCGAAAAAACTTCCGGAGCTGCAATAACATCTTCACGCGTGAATACTTTATCCGCGTCTATTTCCGCTGATTTTACAAGCGCATCGGTAATATCGGAATTGTAGACCGTGCGGATCTTTTCTTTGCTGCCTAAAAATATGCAAACAGGTCTGTCGGTGGTTTTCATTGCGGTTCCTCCGATAAAATTTATAATTAGCCCGGGATAGTCTGAAAAACGGATATTTTCAACCGGATATTTCCGCCGGAATGCCAAGGAAACAGAGGGAAATGTATTATTATACGATATAATGCGGACGGTTGAAGATATTTCCGATATTTCGAAAGCGGGAATTGTTTGTTATAATATCATATTACTTTTAATACAGCCGCAAAATGACATTTTTAATGTTTATATGTAAAAATATGTAAAATAAGTCAATTTGTTATATTTAAAGTGAAAATATCATAAAAGTCACTCTGAAAAATGTGCAAAAAGGCATATACGCTGAACGATTAATCTCAAAAATCGGAACTTGACGCAATTTATGCTTGCCATGTGTGGCGTAATATTATATAATTATTGCGTTCAGGTGGTGGAAAGTGGTGTGAGAATGCATCAAAGTGGTGAATAGTGAAGCACCGGAACCTAAAAACGGTGTTTTATAACAGCTTACAGAATGACTCGCAACATGAACAGGCAATAATCCCGAAAGGAGGCAACCGAGGTAAATGCTTGGTGGTGAATACAGACACGTCGTCGATTCAAAAAACAGATTGTTTATACCCGCAACGCATCGTAAAGAACTTGGCGAAAACATAGCCATTGTCAGAAATACGCACGGTAAATATCTCAGTGTTTATTCGGAAGCCGATTGGGAGGCTTATTGCGCGAAGATAAAAGAAAAGCTTCCGACCGAAGAAAAAGAGATCGTGTTGAGGTATTACAACCGGAACGCGGTATTCACACAGCCGGATTCTCAAGGGCGTGTGGTGCTTCCTTCGGCATTGCTTGACCATATAGGCATTACAAAAGACGGACGTGATGCAGTTATCGTCGGTTGCGGCGATTATGCCGAGATCTGGGCTGCGACGGTATATGATAAGGATACCGAGGATGAGGAAAGCATCAATGCAATTCTCAAGGCATACGGTCTATAATCACATATCTCAATCTTTCATAATATCCCTAATAGATTATCAAATTAAATCCAGAGTGTAAATAATTATGAGTATTGAATTTTCCCACCGTTCGGTAATGCTGAATGAGTGTATTGACGGTCTGAATATTAAGCCTGATGGCATTTATGTCGACGGCACCTGCGGCGGAGCAGGACATTCGTTTGAGATTGCCAAACGTCTTGACACGGGGAAATTGATATGTATAGATCAGGATCCCGACGCGATAGCCGCCGCATCAAAACGCCTCGAACCTTATAAAGAGCGTGTTATCATAGTTAAAAGTAACTTTTCCGAAGCGGCGGGCGTATGCAGGAATCTCGGCTACGACAGAATAGACGGACTTCTGCTTGATCTCGGAGTGTCCTCCTTCCAGCTCGATGAAGCATCCCGCGGATTTTCATATAACGCCGACGCACCTCTTGATATGAGAATGTCCGATACAAACCCGCTCACGGCATATGAAGTTGTCAACTCATATTCCGAAAGTGAGCTTAAAAGAATACTCTTTGAATACGGCGAGGAAAGGTTTGCAGGACGCATTGCTTCAAAGATAGTAAATGCAAGAGCGATAAAACCGATAGAAACCACCATTGAGCTTTCCGAGCTTATAAAGAGCGCGATTCCGTCTGCCGCGAGAAACGGCGGACATCATCCCGCCAAAAGAAGCTTTCAGGCAATAAGAATTGAAGTCAACGGCGAGCTTGACGTTATAGCTCCGACCATAGAAACGGTTTGCGGCGTAATGAACTCTGGCGGAAGAATGGCAATAATTACTTTCCATTCACTTGAAGACCGCGCGGTAAAACAGGCATATCAGAAATTAGCCGAAGGGTGTACCTGCCCGAAGAATTTTCCGGTTTGCGTGTGCGGGAACAAACCGAAGATAAAGATAATAACAAAAAAGCCGATAGTTCCGAGCGAAACGGAGCTTGAAGAAAATCCGCGGTCAAGAAGCGCAAAGCTCAGAATTGCGGAAAAGATCTGAAAAATAAATTCAAATAAATATCTGATACTGAAATAAAAGGATCATTGATCCGGAAAGGAAACACGATAATGAATGCCGGTGCTGATTTACAAAATAGCTTGATAGAAAACCTGTGCAGGAAATATTCTTCCGGCAGAATTATCAAAACGCGTGCCGAGGTAGTTGAAAGCGAGCGCGCACGCAACATCGAAAAAGCAGAGCTTTCCGCGGCGGAAATCGTTGAATTCCGCGACGATGAAATCGAAGCCTTCAAGGAGGGCGGAGAATATATCACAAGCGATTGCTTTGCAAAAATGTTCAGAGAACGGATCCGCGGAGCACATTCCGCTTACGTCCCCGAAAATATCCGGAGAGAAAATATCCGGAGCGAAAAGATCGCGGATAATAAAAATACCTCAAACATGAAAGCACGCGAAATATCCGAAGTATTAAAAGAAACCGAGCCTGTATCCGTGTCGACCGAATATAACAGCGTCGCCTACGACGGAGATATCGCCTTCGACAGCATAAACAATACTGATGATGAGTACATATCCGATTCTGAGATCGTCAATCCGTTCCCGGAAAATAAAAGTAACGGCTCAAAGGTTAAAATATATGAAGAATCAAGCGTCAGACGTTCATTCCTGAGTACTGCGCTCGACTTTGTACGCGGACTGCCGTTCCTTATAATCGGATTGGTTGAATATGACCCCAAGGTACTTCGTGTTAAGAAAAACCGCAAGGCATTTCCTATAATAGCTTTTGCAACTGTAATTATCATGGCGATTTCGCTTTTCCTGATAGTTTCAAGCACAGTAAAGCTTATGGATACAAACAGAGAGGTTTCCGAACTGAAAAAGAATATAAGTCAGATGAAAGCGGAAGAATCATTAATAGATTCAAGGCTTGAAGAAAAGGAAAATCTTGCAGAATTCGAACGTATCGCAACCGAAGAACTCGGTATGATAAGAAGCGAATACATAACCGCAAAGCGTATTCCGGGCGACAGAGATTTCGGAAGCGGAACATCGGTGAAAATATACGGCACACCGGATAAGGATTTTCCCGATAAAAGAAACAGCGGCGTTTTCGGAACGCTTTTGAGTGCTCTTGGCTTCGGGAAATAATAGCAAACCGCATATATCCGTAAGTAAACAGAAAAAAAGCTTCCCGCACGGCGGGGAGAATACATATATGATTGATACGGCAGCTTACAGACTTTGGCAATGGTCAGGTAAGCTATAAACAAAATGTTCCCCGACATTTGTTTTGTCGTGTCGGAATGACCAATTAAACTCTTGTGGCTTAATGGTGGAAAAATGTGAGCTACCACCGCTTGCGACGCACCAGGCAGGTGTGACGTAAATATGCTCTCAATATTAAAGGCGGCTTCCATGAATTTGCACGGATTGCCGCCTTTATGTTTGACTTTAGGAAAAATTGTGTTATAATATACTATATTAGCTTCATATGATATATTGTTATTTTAGAAAGTCAGGTAAATAAAAAAATAGGAGAGGCTGCCGATGCATTTTCTGAGCTTAAAAAAACTGAATACAAGAACAATAAAACGCTCAACGGTTGCCGGAATAATAATCATACTCGCATTTTCAGCACTTGTTTTCAGAATATTCTGGCTTCAGACAGCAGGATTTGAAAAATATCAGGAGCTTGTTATCGATCAGATGACAACAGAATCAGCGGTTAAGGCGACGCGCGGAAAAATTTATGACAAAAACGGCAAGGTCCTTGCAACAAGTATTACCGCTTATCGCGTTTTCATTTCTCCCCGCGGTATTGCAACCGCCCAGAAAAACCTTGAAGACGGGAAAAGAGAGATAAAAGAAGACACGCTTAAAACCGATAATTATGCGGAGCTTATATCCGCAAATCTCGCGGACATACTCGGCGTTTCATATGCCAAGGTCAAAGAAAACGTCGCAATGACCAGATATCTTGACCGTACAATAGCAAGAGACGTGAACGAGGAAATTGCGGACAGAGTAAGAGAGTTTATTAAAAACTATGCTCTTAACGATATGGTATATCTCGAAGCCACAAGCAAAAGATATTATCCGTATTCAAGTCTTGCTTCTCATGTGCTCGGCTTTACAAGCAACGATGGTAGCGGACTTTACGGACTCGAACTTAAATATAACTCATACCTTCAGGGAACAGACGGAAAATATATAACCGCCCGCGATTCATTCGGAAACGAAATGCCGTACGAATATGAGAGCTATATAGAAGCAATAAACGGCTACGATCTTGTTACCACACTTGACGAGCATATTCAGGCAGTGCTTGAAGAACAGCTGCTTGCAACACTGACAGAATGTGCTGCAAGCAATAGAGCGTGCGGAGTGGTGGTGAATGTCAAGACAGGCGCGATACTTGCAATGGCGACCTCCGAGGGTTTTGACCTCAATAACCCGCGCGAGCTGAATAATTACTATCAGAATATTCTTGATAAAAGCGGTTATGCAGAGGGAAGCGACGAATACAATAAATTGAGACAGGAATGTCTGTTTGAAATGTGGCAGAACAAAGCGATAACCGATACATATATGCCGGGTTCTACCTTCAAGGTTATAACTACCGCAATGGCGCTTGAGGAAAAAAAGGTAAAAACCACCGAAATGTTCACCTGTACAGGCTCAATGAAGCTCGGAAAGCGAACAATACATTGCCATAAGCTTACAGGTCACGGAACGGTCACCTTCGCAAGAGGCCTGCAGGAATCCTGCAACCCCGTGCTTATGACGGTTGGTCTCAGAATGGGTACCGATCTTTTCAAGCAGTATTTTGATGCGTTCGGCTATTCCGAAAAAACTGGTGTCGATCTTCCGGGCGAAGCAAACAGTATATTCTTTGACCCGTTTACCGAAACCGACCTTGCGGTCGCTTCATTCGGACAGAACTTTAAAATTACCGCTTTGCAGCAGATCTGCGGCATTACCGCAGTTGCAAACGGCGGAAATCTTATAAAGCCGTATATGGTTGAAAAGATCATAGACGGAAACGGCAACACCTTATATCAGCATAAAACCGAGATAAAACGTCAGACAGTAAGCACCGATATCTGTAAGGTCGTTTCCGATATTCTCGAAGGCGGCGTTTCGGGTGGTTTCGGCGGAAAAAACTGCTATGTTCCCGGATATAAAATAGCTGCCAAAACAGGTACATCCGAGAAAAAAGATAAAAAAGATGAAAACGGTGAGTATTCTCTCCGCGTTGCATCGTGTATAGCATATGCACCGTCGGATGATCCTGAGATAGCACTTATAATAATGGTTGACGAGCCTCGCATCGGTACACGCTACGGCAGCACGGTTGCTGCCCCTTATGTTGCGAACATAATGGCTGATATTCTTCCATATCTCGGAATCGAGGCGGAATATACCGAAGAAGAGCTCAAAAAGCTTGCAATCGAAACCCCGAGCTTTGTGTATTGGTATGCTGATGAAGCGCAGAAGTATGCCGAATATATGGGATATGAGGTAGAGATAGTCGGCGAGGGAAAATTTGTTACAAATCAATCGCCTTACAAAGGTTCATTCGTTGAAAAGGGAAGCGCGAGAATCGTCCTTTATCTCGGTGACAGCGCTCCCGAAAATACAGTTACGGTTCCGAATGTTATCGGTAAGACTGCATCCGCGGCAAACAGCTTGATTATCAATTCGGGATTGAATATCAAAATCGAAGGTTCAAGAAATTATCTCAGCGGCACAGGCGCGGTTGCAGTGTCACAGTATCCGGCAGCAGGCACGAAAATTGCCCGCGGAGATGTAGTCACGATCACTATGCGCTATCTTGATGAAGAAAACTGAGCTTTATTCAATAATATTAAATATAACACAGGATCGATAAAATAGCGGAAGTGTATGATAGTCATAAAATTATTATTCACTCCGGAGGTTATTATTGATCCATGAAACTTGGCGAGCTGTGCAAAAAAATATCAATTGAGGATGTTTTTTACGGCGGAAAAGCACTGAATAAAAATGATAAAGAATACGATAAGGTTTTTGATCCCGCTATCTCCTCGGTAGTCACCGATTCAAGAAACGCCGCGCAAGGCAGTCTTTTCATATGCCTGAGGGGGACGAAAACGGACGGTAATGATTATATCGATAAAGCAATCGCGTCGGGAGCTTCGGCTATAATGACCGATGAGAGCGGAACGGCGGCGGAAATGTCGGGCAATTATTCCGATATTATATTTGTTGTGACCGACTCCGCAAGACGCGCCTGCTCATATATTTATGATGCCGTAAACGGATATCCGTCGGAAAGAATGAAATTCTTTGCCGTTACGGGAACAAACGGAAAGACCTCCGTTACATATATGCTTAAGTGCATATTTGAAGCGGCGATGATAAAATGCGGACTTATCGGAACAGTCAGCTGTTATTCCGGAGACAAAAAGCTCACATATAAGCCCGCAAATGAATCGGCGGCAATGACGACTCCGGATCCCGAACAGCTCTATCCCTTGCTTGCGCAAATGGCGGACGACGGTTGCAGATATGTGATACTTGAGGCAACATCACACGCTCTTGCTCTTGATAAGCTTGCGCCGATCTCTTTTGAAATGGGGATATTCACCAATCTGACCCCCGACCACCTTGATTTCCACAAAAGCATGGAAAATTATTATCTTGCAAAACTCAAGCTTTTCGGTTCCTGTAAAACGGCAATAATAAATTGCGATGACAGATTTTCCGAACGTTTCCAGAATGATATTGCGGGGAAATGCCGAACGGTGACCTGTTCTGCAAAATATGCCTTTGCGGACTATTATTCCGACAGCATATCAAACCTCGGAGTCGGTGGCTGCGAATACATGATAAGATCGAAAAAGGCAATAATGAAAATAAAATGCCGGATCCCCGGGCGTTTTACGGTCATAAATTCTCTTGAAGCAGCGGCAGCAGCGCTTGAATCGAAGATAAGACCGTCGATAATATACGATGCCCTTGCCTCAATCGCCGGAATAAACGGCAGAATGGAAAATGTAAGCCTTTGCCCTGGGGCGGATTTTTCGGTTTTCATAGATTATGCGCATACGCCCGACGCCCTGGAAAATCTTCTGAAGACCGTCGCGGATTTCAGAATCAACGGGCAGAGAATAGTGCTGCTTTTCGGCTGCGGCGGAGACCGCGACAAAACCAAACGTCCCGTTATGGGCAAAATCGCGTCTGAACTTGCCGACCGCATAATAATTACCTCGGATAACAGCCGTACGGAGGATCCAAAGCTTATTATAGACCGGATAGTGTCGGGAATACGTCGCGGCTGCGATTACACTGTAATTTACAACAGACGTGATGCAATAGATTATGCGGTGAAAACAGCGCATAAAGGAGATATAATCCTTCTTGCCGGAAAGGGTCACGAGGACTATGAGATAGACGCACACGGTAAGCACGAATTCAACGAAAAGGAAATTGCCCGGAATGCGGCAAGAAAATATTTTTCGCATTGATTTTTAATATATCTTCGGGTATAATTAAATATAAAATACAGACAGAATAATGTTCGATTGATCTGACATAGTGGTGAAAAATGAAGGTAGGTTTTCAGAATAAAAATATTAAGAACGGGATCTGCGGAGATATAAACGCCGATTGCTGTTTTAAAATAATGCCGCATGAACTTGCGGAAATCTGCGGCGGGAGATATGTTACTTATCCCGCTTCCGCCGATGCAGAGGCTCCGGTCTTCGGCATATGTACGGATTCCCGTGAAGCCGCGGATGGGATCGTTTTTGCCGCTCTGCGCGGCGAAAGAACGGACGGTCACAGATATATAAAAAATGCAACAGAGCAAGGCTGCAGATGCTTTCTTTGCGAATATATTCCGGATGAGAATACACCCGATATCTATAACGGATGCAGCTTTATACAGGTGCCGGATACCGTTAAGGCGCTTGCTGCGCTTGCCGGATATTTCAGAGACAAACAAAGCGTTGACGCAAAAACGGTTGGGATCACAGGGAGTGTAGGAAAAACAACAACCAAAGAGCTTGTTTCGTGCGTACTTTCGGAACGCTTTAAAACACACAAAACCGCAGGTAATTTCAACAGCGATATCGGAATGCCGCTTGTTATAATGGAATGTCCTGACGATGCGGAAGTAAGCATTGTCGAAATGGGCATGGGAAATGTTGGCGATATTTCCCGACTTTCCGGGATAGCCAAGCCTGATGTTGCGATAATCACGACCATCGGAACCTCGCATATTGAAGCCCTCGGCTCAAGGGAGAATATCTGCAAGGCGAAGCTTGAGATCACCGACGGACTCAAAAGCGGCGGGACACTTGTTTTAAATGGTGACGAGCCCTTGCTTGACTGTTATAACAACACGGATCTCCGCATATTGCGCGTTTCATGCGACCAAAATAAAGAGTGCGATATATCCGCCGAAAACATCAGATCATACTACGATCATACCGAATTTGAGCTTTCCGACAGAACGGACCGAGGCGCTCCGAAACACCTTGATAATTTGAAAATCAATCTTCCGGGGAAGCATAATGTGTACGCCGCATTGTTTGCGTATGCCGTTGCGTCGTCTGTTTTCGGAATGAGCGGCGATGAGATACGGTGCGGTATAGAAAAATTCAGAAATACCGGTTACAGACAAAATATAAAAGAAATAAACGGTGTCGGGATAGTTGAGGATTGCTATAATGCAAGTCCGGAATCCATGAAGGCGTCGCTTACCACTCTTTCGGAAATGGGCAAGACTTCGGGACGAAGAACCGTTGCGGTGCTCGGAGATATGCTTGAGCTCGGCGCATATTCAGCCGAATGTCATAGGGCAGTAGGACAAATCATTGCGGAGATCGTGCCGGAATATATCTGCCTTTTCGGGAACGAGGTGCGCTTTATTGCTGAGGGTGCAATCAAATCGGGATATCCCGAGGGGCGGATCTTCATGTTCTCCGCCGATGAAGACGGTGTAAAAAGATGCGCCGAAAAAACAGCGGGCAATACATCTGTCGGTGATATAATACTCTTTAAAGCAAGCCGCGGAATGCGTGCCGAAAAAATTTCCGACGCGGTCTGTACTTTGCTTGAAGCAAAAGATCGGACGGACGTATAACCGAAGGGAACTTGTACAATATCCCGAACTTAAAAGAACAATCCGAAGAAAAACGAAAGGAAGCTTTGACCGGCAATGACCGGCGGCAATGATATTGGAAATGAACAGTGAATACATTATTTCGGCATTGATAATTACCTTAAGCGTATTTGTACTCACGATACTTATTGAGAATAAGCTTGTCCCAGTATTGAAAGCACATAAGGCAGCTCAGATTATCTATACAGAAGGTCCGTATTGGCACGAACAAACCAAAGCAGGCACCCCTACAATGGGCGGTCTCGGATTTATTCTGGCAACGCTTGTCGTAATGGCTGTCGCGTTTATAATGGCATGGGTGCGCGGTGAAAACAAAATGCTTATACCGCTTGCTCTGACCTACGGTCTTGCGGTCATGAACGGCGCTATCGGTTATATGGATGATTATGCCAAACTTATCAAAAAGAAAAATCAGGGCTTCAAGGAATATCAGAAATTTATTCTCCAGGTTCTTATTGCCGTGCTTTATACAGTTGCCATGAAAAAAACGGGATATCTGTCAGATGAGCTTTTGATCCCGTTTGCGGGAACCTCGGTCAGACTCGGTTGGTTTTATTATGTTATAATAGTAGTTTATATAACGGGTATGGTAAACAGCTCAAACTTCACCGACGGAATCGACGGCTTGCTTTCAAGCGTTTCAATTGTTATAGCCCTGTTTCTGATAGTTTCGGGAATGATGCTTGAAAACAAAGGACTGGTAATGTTAAGCTCGGCACTGCTCGGCGGCGTTTGCGGATTCCTTTGCTTCAATTATCCGCCCGCAAAGGTATTTATGGGAGACACGGGATCTTTGTTCATAGGCGGAGCGGTTGCAGGAGCGGCTGTAATGACAAACCAGCTTATTCTCATATTGATTGCGAGCATAATATTCGTATGCGAAACCGCATCGGTAATTCTCCAAAGATGCTATTTTAAGCTGACGCACGGAAAGAGAATATTCAAAATGGCACCGATACATCATCACTTTGAAATGTGCGGATGGAAGGAAAAGAAGATTGACCTTGTATTTTCTGCAGTAACATTGGTTTTCTGTATAGTTGCCGGTATAGGTATATGGCTCGATTAAAACAACCCGCATTGCCGTTTACGGCAGATGCATTATAAATAAAAATATTGACGGAGGAAAACGTTTTGAACGGCGGTACAAACACAAATAAACTCGTGAAAAAAAATGATGTATTGTCCGACTTGCGCAGGGAAGGCGACTTTCTGGCGTGCGGAAATGTCGATACATGGTTTTTGCTTATACTGACCGGAATAGTGCTGTTCGGTATGATAATGTCATTCAGCGCAAGCTCGGTATATGCCGAGATGTATCATGATGACAGTACATACTTTTTCAAGAGATACTGTGTTTTCCTATTACTTGCCGTCGGAATGACTACACCTTTTGTTGTGCTTTGCCGCCCGTGGTTCTGGCGACTTTTTGCCATAGGCTCATATGGCGTCTCCATGCTGCTCCTCATGCTTGTCCCGCTTATAGGAGACGAATACGGCGGAGCAAAACGCTGGATATCCTTCGGACCGCTGACAGTTCAGCCCTCCGAGATTGCTAAGGTTGCGCTTGTGCTGATGCTGGCACTGTATATGAGCAGATATCAGCAGAAGATAGAGGATAACGGAAAAACAGGCTTTTGGTACGGCGCGGTCATTCCTCTCGGACTTACCGGAGTAATGTGTGTGCTGACTATGCTCGGAAGACATATTTCCGGACTTATGATTCTCGGTATGCTCGGAGTTATAGTAATGTATATCGGCGGAACAAGGGTCAAATGGATACTGTCGCTTATCGGTATAGTCGCGATTGCGGGTATCCTGCTTATAGCCTTGCTGCCGTATGCGAGACAGCGCGTTATGACATGGTGGAATATAGAAGAAGCTGACGCGCTCGGCGAGGCATGGCAAACATTGCAGGGACTTTACGCGATAGGCTCAGGCGGACTTTTCGGACGCGGGCTCGGCAACAGCCGTCAGAAATACGGCTATGTTTCACAGCCTCAGAATGACTTCATATTTACGATCATATGCGAGGAGCTCGGCTTTTTCGGCGTTCTTATAGTCGTTACGCTTTTCGGACTTCTTGTATGGCGCGGATTCCATATCGCCAAAAACGCACCCGACAGATTTTGCTCACTTGCCGTGTACGGTCTTACCGCAAAGGTCGCACTTCAGACACTCATGAATATTGCGGTTGTAACGAATATGATGCCGAATACCGGTATCTCGCTGCCGTTTTTCAGCTCCGGCGGAACCTCACTTGTACTTCAGATATTCGAAATGGGGATAGTCCTGTCCATATCGCGCTATTCAACCGTTAAGCGCTGACACGACCGAAACAGTAAAATACTTGGAAATATCAATAAAATTTATAGGAGATGTCGCAATGAAAGTAGTCATGAGTGGCGGCGGTACGGGCGGTCATATATATCCCGCTATCGCAATAGCCGAAACTATAAAAGCAAATTATCCGGATGCGGAAATAATATTTACCGGAAATCCGCAGGGACTTGAAAGCAAGATAACCACAGAGGCTGGGTACAGATTTTACCCGATAGAATGTCGCGGACTTGTCCGCTCGCTTTCGTTGCGCAACATAAAGTCCGCTTATCTTGCGGTCTTTTCACCGATGAAAGCAAAAAAACTGCTAAGGGAATTCAAACCGGATATAGTTATAGGTACCGGAGGATATGTCTGCTGGCCGACTCTTAAAGCGGCGTCGGATCTCGGAATACACAGCGCTATTCATGAATCAAATTCCGTTCCGGGACTTGCCGTTAAAATGCTTTCGGGCAGAGTTGAGAGAATCTGGACAAATTATGAGGAAACCATAAAAGCAATAGGGCATCCCGAGAAGTCCGTGCGCGTCGGAAACCCGTTGAGAAATAAGTTTACCACCGTGTCTCCGGAGGAAGCAAAAAAGCAGGTCGGCGGAGGCAGACATTATGATACTTATATAATGTCGGTAGGCGGCAGCGGCGGCGCGGAAAGACTCAATGAGTGTGCGCTTGAGCTTATGCGTGATTATATAGCCAAGCGTCCGGATATCTTCTATGTTCACATAACAGGCAGACGCGATTATGAAAATACACGCAAAAGGTTTGCGGAAGCCGGACTTGATAAGTATCAGAATATCAGATTACTTGATTATACGGACAGTATGCCTTGCTATATGGCGGCTGCGGATATAGTTATTTCAAGAGCCGGCGCTCTTACGCTTTCCGAGCTTGCGCTCATGTCAAAGGCGGCGATCCTGATTCCTTCGCCCAATGTAACCAACAATCACCAATATTGCAATTCCAAGGTGCTTGCAGACAATGACGCCGCTGTGATGATAGAGGAAAAAAATCTGCTTCCCGGTGTTATTGTCGAGAAAACCGATAAACTTGTAGGTGATCCGCTTATGAGGAGAAAGCTTTCGAGAAATATAAAGACCTTTGCATATGAAGATTCAAACGAGCGTATTCTTGAGGAGATAGTAAGCATGACGGGAATCGCCCCGACGAAAAATTACGGAAAATGAAAAAATGAAAACGGTTGATTACAACAATATTGATATCGAAGCACCGAGGCTCACAGACTTTCCAGAGCTTTTGCCTGAGCGCTTTGAAATGCCGCAGAAGAAAAAAACACTCCCGAAGCGCAGGCTTGCCGTAGCGATAGTTGCACTTGCAGCAGTCACTTTAATAGCCGTGGTCATAATGCTTTTAAGCGGCTTGATGAAGGTCGGACAGGTGATTGTTTCCGGTAATTCATATTACAGCGATGCCGAGATAATTGCGGTATCCGGTATAAAAGGGGAAAAATATCTGAGCGTTGACGAAAAAAAGGTCGGAACGGATATTATGGCAGCCTGCCCGTTGATCAGGAGCGTGAAAGCCAAAAAGAAATTTCCCGGAAAAATTATAATAGAGGTGGAGGAAGAACCGCTGAGGTATTATTCCGAGAACAACGGTGTATGGTTTTCGTTTTCCGCTTTGAGCCTGCGCGTTGTCGAGGTTGCCAGACACGGGGACAGGTTTGCTGAGCAGGGGCTTATGTATATAAAATTTCCCGTGCTTGACAATGCTGCTTTCGGTGAGATTCCGACAGTCGATTCGGGCAAAGGTAAGCTGTCGGATATGCAATACATATACTCATTTATATCCGCAGCCGAGTCCTTGGAAGGACCGTCGGATATTTCGGAATACGATCTCTCAAATAAATACGACATAATCGTCAGATTCTCAGACGGCTCCGAAATACATATAGGGAATGTTTCCTCTGCCGATGATAAGCTGTGGACAGCATATGCGGCGCTTGAGGATATAAGGAAAGACACGTCAAAGCCCGTAAGGATAGACGCCGAAAATACTCAGCGAATCTGGTATCGCTTTATCGGAGAATGATTTTGACTGACAAAGATGAACAAATGAATAATTAAAAGTAAAATATACAGAAATTTTAAAAAATCTCTTGAAAAAGAGAAAGAAACATATTATTATATATGATGTTAATCTGTAATTAATATTGATATATAAAGTAATATGATAAATTGGGAGGACGTTATAATGACATTTGAACATGATGATAGCAGTGAGATCGGCGTTAGTATAAAAGTTATAGGTGTCGGCGGCGGCGGTAATAATGCCGTAAACAGAATGATAACCGAGAATATAAGAGGCGTAGGTTTCATAGCGATAAATACAGACAGACAGGCTCTGCGCCGTTCGGATGCTCCCAATCAGATAGTGATCGGTGAGAAGATCACCAAAGGCTTCGGAGCCGGAGCCGATCCGACTATCGGTGCAAGAGCTGCCGCTGAGTCCATGGACGACATAAAAAGTATGCTCTCCGGAGCCGACATGGTGTTTATTGCTGCCGGAATGGGCGGCGGTACCGGAACAGGTGCAGCCCCGGTCGTTGCAAGGATAGCACGCGAGATGAATATACTTACAATCGGTATAGTTACCAAGCCTTTCGAATTTGAAGGCAGAAAGAGAATGGAACGCGCTGAGGCGGGAATCGCAGAGCTCAGCCAATATGTTGACTCTCTTGTCGTTATTCCGAACGAAAGACTCAATCAGGTCACCGATGCAAGAATTACACTTCTTAACGCATTCGAGATTGCCGACGACGTGCTTCGCCGCGGTGTTCAGAGCATTTCCGAGCTTATAAATGTTTCGGCATTTATCAATCTTGACTTTGCCGATGTTACATCGGTAATGAGAGATGCCGGCTATGCACATATGGGCGTAGGCTCGGCTACGGGTAAGGATAAGGCAGAGCTTGCTGCAAGAGCGGCTATATCAAGCCCGCTCCTTGAAACCTCCATCAACGGTGCAAGAGGTATACTTATAAGCATTACGGTATCTCCGGATGTAGGCTTGGAGGATGTCACACTCGCATCGACAATGATCAAAAACGAAGCACATCCCGATGCCAACGTAATTTGGGGCGTTGCGTTCGATTATGATCTTGAGGACGAGATGAGAATAACCATTATCGCTACAGGCTTTGACAAAAAGCCGGAGGAGCTTACCGAAGGATCGGAAGAAAATAATGAAGCTTCCGAAAATTCCGAAGAAACCAACGACACCTCAAAGAATAAATCAACAGACGAAGACGATTTCGATCTGCTTTTTGACCACCTTAAAAATATCCGCTGAATAAAATCAGACGTATAATTCAATAAAGCCGGGTACATTTGGTTGTATCCGGCTTTTTGCGATTTTTTTAAAATTAAAATTTTCTGTCGCCTAAAATTATCATAATGCGCCAAACCGTGGTCGGGAAATGATTGCTTGACGTGATTTTAGGATTATGCGGTTGCAACCTGTCAACAATATTTATTTGACTTGTGCGATATGTAATGATATTATGAAGATACGAAATTTCATACATAACGCAGGAGGTAAAAATATGCTGTTCGCAAGAACGGAACGTGTAAAAACAGACGAGACACCAAAAGACCATGTTAAGAAAGGAAATCCGATCAAAAGCAGACGAGCAAAAACAAATCAGGCGGTCGCTCTGTGGCTTGTATCTACCGTACTGCTCGGCACCCTTGTACTTAATTCGTGTAACCTGAAGCCTGTCGGAAACGACGGTACCGACAACAAAAGCTATACCGGGGAGCCGGCAAACACAAGAAAAGAAGAGCCGGATAACATACGCTATGTTTACCCCACACCGGATAAGAATGCCGAAAGCGGACGGGAAAATAACGGGAATTCCGGAAGCGACGAAAATGGTACCTCTGAAGAACCGCCGACAGATATTGAGAAATCTCCGGACGGGAAAAACAGAACTTTGTCTTATGTCGGGAATGGCGACGGTACCTGTACGGTCTGCGGAATAGGAAATGTGACAGACTCGTTCGTGGTCATTCCGGAAGAATCGCCGGAGGGCATGAAGGTGAGTGTGATCGCTCCTATGGCATTTTACGGCAATAATAATATTGTAACCGTTCAGATCCCCAAAACCGTAAACGAGATAGGACCTATGGCATTCGGAAATTGCCAAAAGCTTGCATATGTTTTCGTAAGCACGGAAAATCCCGCATTTTGCGACGTTGAGGGCGTGCTATTCGACCGCAACAGAACAGAGCTTATCTGCTACCCGGATGCAAAAACGGCGTCAAGATATGAATTGCCTTCAACAATACGGAAAATACGAGCCATGGCTCTTTACAATTGCCCTGATTTGCATACGATCGTTTTTCACGGTACAAAAGAGGATTGGGAAAGGGTCATAAAGGATGAAAAAAATTATGCTTTATATACGGCTTCAATGAGCTTTACGGCGCCGCTGTATAAAGAAGATGAAAATATGAAACCCGAAAAATAAAAATGCCGCATAAGCAGAACCGCCCGGAGAAGTGACACCGACTGTCTTGTTTTTACTTCGGAGCGGTTCGCTTTTTTAATTTGATTTAATATCAGAATACCGAATCGATCACCTTTTCGGACAACTCGGGAGAATATCTCCAATAATCCATATGCGATACATTGTCGCAGTCAACAAAGTATTTGATCTTCCCTCGCTTTTCTGCTTCGCCTCTGCATATGTCAATTATAACAAGTTTGATTTTCATTCGATCGGGAATAATGCTTTTTATGTATACCGCCGCCTTCTGACCGACCAGTGTGTCGACCGGATCCTTACAATCGCACCGCTCGTTGAATTCTGCCAGACCCGCGAGGTTCGGAGTAAGCTCTACGAATATACCGTAATTTTCTATGCTTCTGATCGTCCCTGCAACCGTCTGACCTGCAGAAAATTCCGCTGCATTTTCTTCCCATGTGCCCAAGAGCTCACGTTGAGATACAAAGATCCGTCCGTTGCTGCGGTCAATGCTCTTTACGACAGTGAATATGTTCATACCGCATGACAGTCTGTCGCGCGGGTGTGATATTCTTGAAACCGATATCGAATCAACAGACAGCAGCGAAGCAATTCCGCAACCTATGTCAACAAAAGCGCCGAAGCTTTCAAGATGCGTAACCTTTGCCGGAATTATATCTCCGCATCTTAAATCCGAAAGATAATTTTCGGTACATTCAAGCTGCGCATCTTTTCTTGACAGTATTGCAACGCTTTTCCCACCGCGCGATGTAAGCTTTTTAATCTTGAAACAAACAGGCTTTCCGACGCGCGTCAGAATGGCAATATCCTTGGTCTGCTCGCCGTCCCTGCAAAGCATCGCCTCGTCCCGCGGCATTATGCCCTCGATTCCGTGCAGATCGAAATGCAGATTGAAGCTTTCGTCACACATTAAAGCCACAGCTTCAAGTATTGTTCCGTTTGTCGCCGCCTTTTCAAGCCCTGCCGAGCCGGAGATCAGCTCACGGTTTTCACATGTTGATATCAATTGCCCTTCGGGCTTGTAAATACTTCTGATACTCATTTCTCCCTCCGTATATTTTGACCGATTGATTGACCGGAATTAATACAGATATTTTCCGGACTTCGATAAATTGTATTAAGCATATTTGTCAAGTATGCCTTCATGAGAAAAGAATACAAAAAATATATACATTTTGCATAAATCCCGCAAATATGACATTGTCGTCAATGTAATTGGTTTTTCGGACGTTTTTTTGAAAAAAGAGCTCGAAAAGCAAAAAAATACGGAGATAAAAAGTAAATTTTTTATTATTTTTTGCTTTTCCCATAGACAAGCAGAATAAAATGTTGTATAATACCACTGTATGATTTTTGTTGGGATAACTGCGGCTTATTGTATAGGCTGTTCCTGACGATGATTTTTATATTAATGTAAATATTGAAAACAAACAGAGGAGGTTATTCCACGTTATGAAGAAGAAATTGACTACGGTCGAATTTCATGGCACACCCGAACAGGAAGCTCGTTTGCTTGCCGTTATCGAAGAGCATAAGGGAATAAAAGGCGCTATGATGCCTATACTTCAAAAAGCGCAGGAGATATACGGATATCTGCCTATCGAAGTACAGAAAATAATAGCCGAGAAAACCGATACGCCTATTGAGGAAGTGTTCGGAATCACTACATTTTATTCACAGTTTATGCTGAATCCTAACGGTGCGGTTGCAATTGCAGTATGCCTTGGTACCGCCTGCTACGTCAAGAACTCTCAGGAGGTCATTGATGAAGTCGCAAAGCAGCTGAACATAGAGATCGGCAGCACATCAGCCGACGGAAAATATTCATTGGAAGCTACACGCTGCATAGGCGCCTGCGGACTTGCACCTGTCCTTACCGTAAACGGTGAAGTGTACGGACGTCTCACAAAAGATGATGTCGCAACAATTCTTGCAAAATACAAAGACTAAGGGAGAGAAAGATCATGATAAAAAATGTTGAAGAACTTCTTAAAGCCAAAGAAGCGTATTTTCCCGATGTCGCTATTCGCGAACACCTCATTGCGAACGAAGGTAAAATCCGCAAACACGTACTTATCTGCGGCGGTACAGGCTGTACATCCTCAGGAAGCCCGGCTCTTTATGATAGCTTTATTGAAGAAATAAAGAACCACGGAATCGAAGACGAAATCAAAGTTGTCAGAACAGGTTGCTTCGGACTCTGCGCTCTCGGTCCGGTTGTTATAGTATATCCCGAGGGAACCTTCTATTCCAGAGTCGAAGTTAAGGATATCCCCGAGATAGTCACCTCACATCTTATCGACAATGTTCCGGTCGACAGAATCAGATTTCACGAAAATCCCAAGGATCCTTCAAGCGTTGCAAACCTTGACGAGATGTCCTTCTATAAAAAACAGCACAGAGTAGCACTCAGAAACTGCGGACTTATCAATCCCGAGTGCATTCAGGAGTACATAGCAAGAGACGGTTACCAGGCTCTCGCAAAGGTGCTTACTAAAATGACCCCCGATGAGGTTATTGACGAAGTGCTCAAATCCGGACTTCGCGGACGCGGCGGCGGCGGCTTCCCGACAGGACTTAAGTGGAAATTTGCTTGCTCCAATAGAGGCAATGTTAAGAAATATGTTGCCTGCAACGCAGACGAGGGCGACCCCGGAGCATTTATGGACAGATCCGTACTTGAAGGCGACCCGCACAGCGTTCTTGAGGCTATGGCGATCGCAGGTTACGCTATCGGAGCCGACGAAGGATACATATATGTCCGTGCAGAATATCCTATCGCTATTCACCGTCTTGAAATTGCAATCAAGCAGGCAAGAGAAGAAGGTCTGCTCGGCAAAAATATTTTCGGTACAGATTTTAACTTCGATATTCAGCTTCGCTTCGGCGCAGGCGCATTCGTCTGCGGCGAGGAAACCGCGCTTATGACCTCAATCGAAGGTAAACGCGGCGAGCCCCGTCCCCGTCCTCCGTTCCCGGCAGTCAAAGGACTTTTCGGTCAGCCGACTGTCCTCAATAACGTTGAAACCTATGCAAATATCTGCCAGATAATTCTCAATGGCGCAGAATGGTTCTCCGGAATGGGTACAGAGAAATCAAAGGGTACAAAGGTATTCGCAATCGGCGGTAAGATAGTACATACAGGTCTTCTTGAGGTTCCGATGGGAACAACACTGCGCGAGGTTATCTACGATATCGGCGGCGGTATCCCCAACGGCAAAAAATTCAAGGCTGCACAGACCGGCGGTCCATCCGGCGGATGTATCCCCGCAACACATCTCGATACACCTATAGACTACGATAACCTTATCGCAATAGGCAGTATGATGGGTTCGGGCGGACTCATCGTAATGGACGAGGATAACTGTATGGTTGATATCGCCCGCTTCTTCCTCGAATTCACGGTTGACGAGTCCTGCGGTAAATGTACTCCCTGTCGTGTAGGTACACGCAGACTTCTTGAAATCCTTGATAAGATCATAGCAGGTAACGGTGAGCTTGAAGATCTTGACAGACTTGAAGAGCTTTGCGCATATATCAAATCCGGTTCGCTTTGCGGACTCGGTCAGACCGCGCCTAACCCTGTTATCGCAACTCTCAGATATTTCAGAGATGAATATATTGCACATATCGTTGATAAGAAGTGCCCGGCAGGCGTATGTAAAAAGCTTGTTACATTCAGCATTAATCCCGATAAATGTATCGGCTGCGGCAGATGTGCAAAGAACTGTCCTGCTGATGCCATCAACAGAACAAATTATATTGCTCCCGGTCATAAACTCGCTTCCTTTGAGATCGATACCAAGAAGTGCGTAAAATGCGGCGCTTGTATGGACGGTTGCAAATTCAATGCAATTTCTAAGAAATGAGAAGGGAGATAGTGCATAATGGAAACAATTAAGTTAAAAATTAACGGCGTTGAATACTCGGTCAAAAAAGGCTCGACTGTTCTTGAAGCCGCAAAAGCTGCAAATATAGACATTCCTACACTTTGCTACCTCAAAGATATAAATGAGATCGGTGCCTGCCGTATGTGCCTTGTCGACGTTTCGGAAAACGGACGTCCTCCGAGAATGGTAACAGCGTGCGTATATCCGGCAACCGAAGGCATGGAGATATTCACAAATACTCCCCGTGTGATCAACTCAAGAAAGCTCAACCTTGAGCTCCTTCTTTCGAACCACGAAAGAAAGTGCCTTTCCTGCGTCCGCAGCACAAACTGCGAGCTTCAGAAGCTTTGCCGCGATTACGGCGTAGATGAAACTCACTTCAGCGGAACAAGAACAAAATACGAAATAGATGCTTCTTCACCTATAATCCGTGATAATAACAAATGTATCCTTTGCCGTCGTTGCGTCGGCGCTTGCCAGAATCAGGCAGTCGGCGTTATCGGTGCAAACAACCGCGGATTCGATACATTTATAGGCTCTGTTTTCGGCAAGCCTCTCGCCGAGACCTCCTGCATTAACTGCGGTCAGTGTATCGTATCCTGCCCGGTAGGCGCTCTCTATGAAAGAGACGATACGGATAAGGTTTTCGAAGCACTTGCAGATCCGAATAAAAAGGTTTATATCTGCACGGCTCCTTCAGTACGCGCACAGATCGGTGAATGCTTCGGCTATGAGCCCGGTACAGATTGCGAGGGTAAAATGGTTGCGGCTATCAAACGCCTCGGCTTTGACGGCGTATTTGATATGAACCTTACAGCCGACCTCACAATAATTGAGGAAGCAAATGAGCTTGCAGGACGTCTGACAAAGGGTGGCGCGCTTCCGCTCATCACCTCCTGCTCACCCGGCTGGATCAAATATTGCGAGCATTACTTCCCGGAGATGACAGAGAACCTTTCTTCCTGCAAATCTCCTCAGCAGATGTTCGGTGCTATAATGAAAACTTATTTTGCCAAGAAGAACGGCATAGACCCCAAGGATATTTACTTTGTATCGGCTATCCCGTGCACAGCAAAGAAATTCGAGGTTGACAGACCGGATCAGTCGGCATCAGGCTATCCCGATGTTGATGCTGCAATCACGACCCGCGAAGTCGCAAGAATGATTGAAAAAGCCGGAATTGACTTCCGTAAGCTTGATGATGAAGCATTCGATCAGCCGTTTGCTGCCGGATCCGGCGCAGGCGCAATCTTCGGTGCAACAGGCGGCGTTATGGAAGCTGCTCTCAGATATGCCGCAGAGCTTATCCTCGGCAAGAAGATAGACGCAGTCGATTATAAAGAAGTTCGCGGAACCGAGGGCATTAAATATGCTACATATAAGCTCGGCGAGCTTGAGATTAATGTTGCCGTTGCAAGCGGAACAAAGAATGCCAAGAAGCTTCTTAACGCTATCAAAGCGGGCGAGGTCAATGTTCAGTTTGTTGAGATCATGGCGTGTCCCGGCGGTTGCGTAAACGGCGGCGGACAGCCTATCCAGCCCGCAGCGGTAAGAAACAACATGGATCTTCGCGCTGTAAGAGCTTCGGTGCTTTATAATGCCGATGCAAAAATGGAGCTTCGTAAATCCCAGGATAACCCGATAATCACAATGATCTACGACGAATTCCTCGGCAAGCCCAACAGCGAGATAGCGCATGAGGTACTTCATACAAAGTATATCAAACGCGGTCTGTAATTGAATAATAAATAACAACAGGACTGTACCATACCGTTTTGCGGTATGATACAGCCCTGTTTGTTTTTAATATTATGCGCTTGACACATATCTTTTTTTCGGATATAATAAAAATCGGATATAAGTGAGATTAAAAATATGCAGTAAAAATCTTTACTGTAAAAAAATTCAGAAAATTATAAATTTTTTTGAAATCAGAGAAATATTTACTGAAAAAATGCGTCTTATATAGTGAAAGAGCCATCGTATATAAAAACGCTTTTCGGAAAGGACAGCAAATGGATGATAAAATGATTATCGAATTGTTTTTTTCTCGCGATGAAACCGCAATATCGGAAACCGATAAGAAATACGGAAGAAAACTGCATACTATTTCAAAAAATATAACAAACAACGATTCGGACTCGGATGAATGTGTAAACGATACATACCTGTCAGCATGGAATAACATACCTCCGACAAGACCGGAAAATTATTATGCTTATCTTTGCCGCATAGTAAGAAACTTTTCCGGGACCTGCGTCCGACGTGCAAGTGCCTTAAAAAGAAATTCCGCTGTCCTGTCGCTTGACGGTGAGCTGGCAGAAATAATTTTATTTCCGACCAAACCGAGCTATCCCGATGAAACCGAGCTCGGAATGGTTATCGACAGATTTTTAAAGGAATCTGATAAAGATACCAGATTTCTGTTTGTCAGAAGATATTTTTACGCCGATTCAATCGAGGCGTTGTCAGCCTTGACCGGACTCAGCAAAAACAGTGTGTCTCTCAGACTTATGCGGATAAGAAAAAGACTTAAAAAGTATATCGAAAAGGAGGGCTTTACTATATGAATGATGATTATATATTCAATGCAGTCGGAAAGATCAGCGATGAGCTTATAAGCGAAGCCGATGAAGATAAGGTCAGAGCTTATTATATTCTTAAAAGAAAGAATAAAAAATCAAAATTTCTGAAGATCGGTACAATGGCTGCCGGCATTGTAATAATAATCGGCATAGTGATTCCGCTTATCAGATATAACTTTACCATTCCGGGAAACAACGCTTCCGACGGAAACGGTAACGGCGGCAAACCGGGCGCCAGCGAGTCATTGAAAGGTGTGGAATCTTATCCGTGTAGTACGGATTCAGGTGCGGGTGAGCATATTGAGTCCTCAGGTGAACCGGGAGCTACGGACGCACCCGGTGAAAAAGAAAATAAGATCAAAATCGGGAATCTTTCTTTGACCGTTGCTTCACTTTCGTTTGATGGTATAAATAACCGTGATGCCGCACGCATTTCAGTATCATCGTCGGAAACTGCCGGAGATCCCGTTTCAAAGCTGTATATTGCAAGCGATGCTTATAAAATAATCGGCGTAAGTATGTCGGGCAAGGAACTTAAAGCCGTGACCGTAAATAATGTGACCTGCTATGAGATCGACATTCCCGAGGGAGTATTGTCTTTCGATATCATGTTTGAAGGTCATACCTTTACCGATAATAACGGAGCTTTGAAAAGACAGGTGAATTTCAGGGTTTACGCAGATTGCGTGTCGAAAGATACATTATCATTTATAGCTTTATCACCAAGGTAAACAATTAATTAAAAGCAGAAAGAAAGCAGGTATTATCATGAAAACAAAATCAAAAATCAGAATTGCAGCAATTACGGCTTTACTCGCTGTTTGCCTGTCAGCTTTTTTCGGGTGCGCGGGAAGCGGCGCCTATGCACTGACAAAAGCAAAATATCCTAAAATGTCAAAATATCCATCGGGGTTAAGCCTGAACTCGGAAAGTGCATACGATAAATGGAACGAGGACCGACAAACACAGACCAACCAATACGAGGGCTATAATCAGGGTCTTGGTGAGTATTATATAAAAACCGCACGTCAGCTTCTCGGAAATGCTGATAAAGAAAATGCAATATACTCACCGCTCAATATTTATGTGGCGCTTGCCATGCTTGCCGAGACAACAGACGGAAACAGCCGCGCGGAAATATTAAAGCTGCTCGGCGTTGACAGCATAGAGACCTTGCGCAAGAAAACAGATGCGATCTGGAATGCAAACTATTGCGACGACGGAACGGTAACAAGCGTTCTTGCAAGCTCGCTGTGGATGGATAAAAGCATAGACTATAATAAAGAAACTCTCAAGACACTTACGGACTTTTATCATGCAAGCACCTTTGCAGGTAAAATGGGCGACAGCAATTACAGCGCCGCACTCAGAAGCTGGCTTAACGAGCAGACGGGAAATATGCTCAAAGATTCCGTTGATAATCTGAATTTTGATCCCGAAACCGTAATGGCAATTGCCACAACAGTATATTTTAAGGCAAAATGGGACGATGAATTTAAAGAAACCGGAAATAAAGAGGCGATTTTTCACGGTGTAAACGGTGATAAGAACTGCATATTCATGAATCAACAGTCACACGGAATGTATTACTACGGGGAAAAATTCGGTGCTGCATATCGAAGACTTGAAAACAGCGGCAAAATGTGGTTTATACTTCCGGATGAGGGTGTAAGTATAAACGAATTGCTTGAAAGCGAAGCGATTGAGAAATTCTTTGCCTCGGATAAAGAGTGGGCAAGCAGCAAATATATAAAAATCAATGTGTCATTGCCGAAATTTGATATCAATTCGGATATTACTCTTGATGACTGTCTGAAAAATCTTGGTCTTAACGATATTTTCAATCCGCAAAAATCGGATTTTTCACCTCTTGTCGGAAATTCTCGGAGACTGGCATTAAGCTCTGCAAAACACGCTGCACGCATAATCGTCGATGAAGTCGGTGTAACTGGAACCTCCTATACTTTGTTGCCCATGGCAGGCGCCGCCGAGCCCCCGAAGGATGAGGTAGATTTCGTTCTTGACCGTCCGTTTATCTTCGTTATTACAGGTCAGACGGATATGCCGTTGTTTATCGGTGTTGTCAATAACGTCGGCTGAAAATTTCAGCATAAAAGCATAAAAATTATATTACAAAGAAAAGGTCCTTGACTGCCGGTTGCAGTCAGGGACTTATTTATTTTTTGTATTGTTTACTTTGAACTTTCGGATTTTCCGAAATGTGATCTGTAAATATCATACATTTCCGTTTCACTTATCACATACGGACTGTTTGCATAGTTTTTCGCGTTTTTGATAAGCTCTATGTGTTTTTTTATCTCATCCTCGTCAAGCGACAGCTCAACATCGGCAATTCCGGTCAGAAGCGCAGCAAGCGCGTGCTCCTTCGTGCCTATGAGGGAGCAAAACCTGAGAAGCCGTTCCTTGCCTTGTACGCATTTCATATTATACTCTATATAGTCTCCCGCAAAGGCTGCGCAGGCTTTGCCGTGCGGTATTCCGTCAAGCAGAGTAAGACTGTATCCGAGCGGATGCGGGAAACCGGTGCCTGTCATGCTTATAGCCAATCCAGCAGCACAAGAAGCATACAGGAGTGTCTCGCGCATTTCGGACGTAAATATATCCGGCAGCTCTGACAGAACATTCCAGATATTGCGCGCCGCATATACCGCGAGTATTTCCGAAAAATCGTTTGACTTCGGCGACATATACGACTCAAGCGCATGGTGAAAGGCGTCAAGTGCCGTACTGAAGGTATATTCCCGCGGGAGAGTATATGTGTATTTCGGATCCAAAAATGCATATCTTGCCCAAGAGTCGGCGTGGGTGAAGGTCTTCTTTCTTGATCCGTCCGGAAGCGTTAAAATGCTGTAATTGTTTGCTTCGCTTCCTGTTCCGGCAGTTGTCGGAACGGCGATTATGGGCAGGGAAGCGTGCTTTTTATTTTGTGCGTCGAAAATATCGGTGGCTGTTGCAAAGTCGTCGACTGCATACGCCGCAATGGCTTTTGCAGCATCGAGCGCCGAGCCTCCGCCGATCCCGATAACAAAATCGCAATCAGAAACGGCACACAATCTTCCCGCTTTAAAACAGGTCTCGATCGGAGGATTTTCTATGATCTCAGAAAAGATTTCGTATCCAATTTTGTTTTCGCCGAGCACATATGTAATATCGTCAAGTGCACCTGAAAGCTTTGCGGAAGTCCTTCCGGTTACTATAAAAGCCTTCTTACCGAGCATAAACAGATTCCGATTGTTTTTTATACATTCATTTCCGGAAATTATTTTGACCGGAATATTTACCGAAAAACTCATTTTATAATTTTCCTTTCAGCGTTGTTTATTGAACAAACAGATTAATAATAAAATTGAAATTTAATATAATACAGGCAGGTAAAGAGCAGAGAACATCTTTACCTGCTTGATAATACCCTGATATTGATTTAATTCAGTGTCAGCTTTTTCATACTGTCGCTGTAAGCAACAAATACAACACCAGAGTGTGATTCATCTGTGCTTGTGATAAGATAATATATCTTGACCTTAGGCTCTGTGCCGGACGGACGTATTACTATAACATCACCGTTTTCAAGCGAAAAATACAAAACATCAGAAAGCGGAAGTCCGGTAGGCGTTTCTTCACCGGTTTTTACATTTCTGAAGGTCCCTTTGAGATAATCGCCGAAGGTCTTGACCTTGACACCGCCCATTTCTGACGGAGAGTTTGCTCTGATTGACGCCATAAATCTTGCCATGCGTTCTTTGCCGCCGAACCCGGGCATTTCTATCTGTTCATTCCGTTCAAATGAAAAACCGTAACGCGCCCAAAGCGCTTCAAGCGCATCACAAAGCGTCATGCTGCGTGTCTTATAGTATGCAGTCATTTCGGTTATCAGCATGGCTGCAACAACGGCGTCTTTATCTCTCGCATATGTCCCTTTGAGATAGCCGTAGCTTTCCTCAAAGCCGAAGATAAAGCTTCCGCTTCCGATCTCCTCGTGCTTTTTTATGACCTCACCAATGAATTTGAAACCCGTCAGCACGTTATACATCCTGACATTGTGCGCAAGACATATTTTTGTGGCAAGCTCGGTGCTAACGATCGACTTGACCGCATAAGGCTCGTCGGGCATTGTCCCGGTATTTTCATAAGCGGTGATAATATAATCAAGCAACAACGCGCCCATTTGGTTTCCTGTTATTGTTGTGAATTTGCCGTCGCTATTGCGGGCCATAACTCTGACGCGGTCAGCATCCGGATCGCAGGCAATTACAAGATCACTGCCGACTTCCTCGGCAATTGATATACCAAGTCTGAATGCTTCCGGAAATTCAGGGTTTGGCTTTGAAACGGTAGGGAAGTTGCCATCGGGCTTTAACTGTTCCTTTACGGGATAAAGATATTTGAGACCGCAACGGGTAAGCACCTCCGGAACAAGCCTGTATCCCGCACCGTGCAACGGAGTGAATACGATTTTGAGTGAATCGACGACATCCGATATTGCATTCGGGTTTACCGCTTCATTCATAACACATTCAATATATTTTTCGTCGATTTCTTTGCCGATTATCGTGATAAGCCCTTTGCTTACCGCACTGTCAAAATCGGTATATTTTACATCTCTGAATATATCAAGCCCGGTGAGCGTGTCCGTAACCGTTTTGGCGTGTTCCGGAGGAAGCTGCGCGCCGTCCTCCCAATATGCCTTATATCCGTTGTATTCACTCGGGTTGTGCGAGGCGGTGATATTGATACCGGCTACACATCCGAGATATCTTAAAGCAAACGAAAGCTCGGGGGTGGGGCGAAGCTCATCAAATATATAGACCTTTACCGAGTTTGCGGCAAGCACCCGTGCTGCGGTCTTTGCAAAAAGCTCTGAGTTGTTGCGGCTGTCATAGGCTATTGCAACGCCGTCGTCACCTCTGCCGCAGCTGTTTATAAGGTTTGCGAGAGCCTGTGTCACATATGCGACGGTATGGCGATTCATGGCATTCATGCCGGTTTTCATAAGTCCGCGCAAGCCTGCCGTTCCAAAGGACAGATATGATGAAAAACGGTTTTCGATTTCCTTCGGATTGTCTTTTAGAGCTGAAAGCTCGTGCTTTTCCTCATCCGAAAGCATATCGCTGCTCAACCATTTTTCGTAATTGCTAATGTAAACTGTACTTTTTTCTTCTCCATCCCGAGACATATGGGACTCCTCCTGAAACTTATAAAATTTTCAAATATAAAATATAACTGTAAATATCTGCTACGAGCGTTATGCGTGCTTGCTTTCCTTGTATTCGATAAGAGCCTTTGCAAGCTGATCCGGACACGAGGTATTTTTCATGCCGCATCTGATTCCGGAAAGCCGCTCTATCGCCTCTTCGATTCCGTAGCCTCTGACAAGTGCCGCAACGCCCTGAGTGTTGCCGCTGCAGCCACCCTCAAATCTGACGGATGCGATCTTGCCGTCTTCTATTTCAATATTTATTCTTCTTGAGCATACACCGTGCGTAGTATATGTAATTGTATCTCTCATTATTAATTATCTCCATTATTTAACGTTTTGATTTATTTTAACTCAACTTTTAAATTAAAAGTTGCAAATTACATTGCGAAATAAAGTCCCGTTACGATTATTCCGTGGAAATAAGCCGTAAGATATATGAGGAACGGCACTATTTCGGCATTACTTATATCAAATTGAATCGATATGCTGCCGTTTCCTTCATCGGTGCTTGTATCAACTCTGAGAACCCTGAGTCCCGAGAATTCCGAGGCACGCAGAATTTCAATAAATGAATCAATTGCCTCACCCGGAACCATTATCTCAAGCCGATTGAGCCCGATATCCGAATCAGCCATATTGCCACCGTTTCCGAACGGTAATTTTTCACCGACCGATACAGGCAACGATTTTTTCATCAACGCAAAGACCGTATTGTTTTCGCTTCCGACCTCAATAATACCTGTCGCATATATTTTTAATTCATATCTGTATATCAATGAATAGAAAGCGTGCAAACGCTCACCCTCAGCACCGTACAGCGGGATTATGCAATATTCGCAGGTACCGTTATACACCGCCTCGCATATTTCGCGGTAGGACGGCAGATACATTACCTTGGGATCCTCGATGATTTCCGAGAAAAACGCAAATGCCTTTTCCGAAATTATGTTTTCAAAGCAGGCTATCCGACCTATCGCGGTATCCTCCGGCGGTTCGTTGAACCCGAGGATATCCTGAAGAGAAAAATCCTTCGATAAGGTCAACTGCTCTGCTGCCAACCGACATAGTACGGATCTGTCCGTTACCGCGTTGTTATTTATTATTTCAAGATATTTTGCAATGTACTCTGTGTTATCCGCCTTTTCCGTAACGCTTTGCTGACGGTCGTATGCCGTAGGTGATTTCGTGTTGTCGGACTTAAGAAGGGTACCGAGCAGTGTAATAACACGGTCAGCTTCGACCTCCGGAAGCCGCTTTGAAAGAATACGGCTCAATTCACACAGCTGAAGATACTTTAATTCGTAAATTTCCGAAGCTGTTTTGTTGAGCTTTGAAATATTGTCGGTTATAACCGCAATGTCGGGATCCGACATATCAAAATCGGATATATCGGATCCTGCCGTCAGCTCCGAAAGGATCGCCTGATCGGTAACGGAGCCTTTTTCAAAGATTTTTGATCCTGTCTCTTTTCTCATCAGAGCTTTTCAAGAATATCAAAGCTTTCAGACATGAATGCCTGCATTTCTTCAGGCGTCAGCTTTCTGTTGGCAAGGAGCGTCAGCTTGTAAATATAGCCTGCAATAAGCTCGGCACGTTCCGTATCCGTATCTAATAATGCTTCAAGATTGCCGATTATAGGTGCCGATGTGTTAAGCGAAAGCGTGTATTCAAGCGGATAAGAATCTGCACCCGGGTTGATACCGGCTCTTGCATACATTTTCATGAATTCGTCCATTCTTCTTGAATCCTCGGATACTGTCAGGATCGCCGGGACTTTGTTTGCCTTAAGAGAGTTAAGCTTGACCGTCAGTTTTTCATTGGCACTGACCTTGCGGAACAGCGCGGTAAGCTTTTCCTGCATAGCCTCGTCTGTAACAGCCTGTTCTTCGGCTTTGAGAATGTCCGCAATATCGGAATCTATCCTTACGAATTTAACATTCTGATTGTATCTTTCAAGCGTTGATATATACTGTGTTTCAAACGGCTTATCAAAAACGGCAACCTCGACACCGAGAGACTCAAACATGGATATATATTGAGCCTGAAGCGTTACGTCGGTAGCATAATATACCGTGTTTTCGTGCTTTTCTTTAGCGTGTTCAAGGTATTCATCAAGGGTTGCAAACTTTTTGTCGGTAAGTCTTAAAAGCAGTGCCGGTTTTACCCGATCGTAGAATTTCTGGTCGCGTATGCAGGCAAACTCAACGAAGATGTGAATGTCTTCCCATACCTTTTCGTAAGCCTCGCGGTCGGTGTTGCACATGGAGGCAAGCTTGTCTGCAACCTTTTTTACAATGTGAGCGCCTACCTTCTGAACATATGTGTTGTTCTGGAGATAGCTTCTTGATACGTTGAGCGGGAGCTCGGGACAGTCAAGAACACCCTTGAGCATAAGCAGATATTCCGGAATTACCTCTTTGATATTGTCAGCCACAAAGACCTGATTGTAAAAGAGCTTTACCTGACCTTCAAGAGATTCATATTCATTGTTGTATTTCGGGAAAAACAGAATTCCCTTGAAATTCAGCGGATAATCCGCATTGATATGGATGTAGAACAGCGGATCGCGGAAGTCTCCGAAAACCTTGTGATAAAATTCATTGTACATTTCGGGAGTACATTCGGATGCCGGTCTTTGCCAAAGCGGATATTTGTCATTTATAGGCTGTTCCTTGTGCTCATGTTCATGTTTGTCATGACATTCTTCGCATTCGCAACCCTCATCATGCTCGTTTTCGTCCTCACCTTCAACGTGAAGATAGATATCTACCGGCATGAACGCACAGTATTTGTTCAGCACGCCTCTGATCTTGAAGCCTTCGAGATACTCTTTTTCATCGTCTGCAATGTGCATAACGACCTTTGTGCCGCGCGTTTCTTTGTCGCATGGGTTAATCTCATATTCTCCGGCTTCGGTGCAGGTCCAATGAACCGCAGGTGCGTCGGTATATGACTTGGTGAATATCTCAACACGATCGCTTACCATAAATGAGGAGTAGAACCCGAGTCCGAAATGACCGATTATTCCCGATGCGGCTCCGCCGTCACCATCCTTTGATTCACCCTCGTATTTGTTTATAAAATCAAGCGCTCCGGAAAGAGCTATCTGACAAATGTACTTTTCAAGTTCATCTTCCGTCATACCGATACCGTTGTCTTCAACCGTAAGTGTACCGGCATCCTTGTCTACTGTTACATCTATTCTGAAGCCTTCAATGTCTTCCTCGCTCAACTCGGTGTGACCGAGCGAAGCAAGCCTTTTAAGCTTTGTTATAGCGTCGGACGCATTGGATACTATCTCACGGAGAAATATGTCTTTTTCCGAATAGAGCCATTTTTTTATGATAGGGAAAATATGTTCTGTTTCAACAGATATTCCACCTTTTTTTATTTGGTTATCATTATTGAATTCTGCCATAAATTATCATCCTTTCTTTTCGGTGTTGTATAATTCCGATGGCATAATTACGGTCGGAATATAGCTATACACATATAATTATATACTTTTTTTGCGGTAAGTCAATAGTTATTTTTTTAATATGTCAAAATAATGTCAAAAAAACCCCGAATACGGATATTAAATAAAGGAAGATACGATCATGCATCTTCCTTAAAAGATATTATACGTCCGCTTCTGTAATATAGAGTCCGCCGTATTCGGCAATAAATCTTTTTCTTTCTTCAAGATTGTCGCCGAGCAGGGTATCGAACATATAAAGCGTCTTGGCTTCATCGGTCGGACGTACCGCAATAAGTCTTCTCGTCTCCGGATTCATAGTAGTTTTCCACATCATATCGGGTTCGTTTTCACCAAGCCCCTTTGAACGCTGGATGGTGTACTTTTTACTTCCGAGACTTTTCAGAATCGCAACCTTTTCCGGCTCGTTGTATGCGAACAGGGTCTCGTCTTTCGTTGTTATTTCAAAGAGCGGGGATTCCGCAATAAATACCTTGCCTTCCTTCAAAAGAGTGGGCAAAAGACGGTAGAAAAGCGTCAGGAGCAATGTCCTTATCTGGAAACCGTCCTCATCGGCATCGGTGCATATTATGATCTTCGACCAGCGCAAATTTGCCATATCGAATTTCGGAAGATCAAGCTTAGCCTTGCCGCTGAGCTCTACACCGCATCCGATGACCCGGAGCAGGTCAACGATAATGTCGCTTGTAAATATTTTTTCATATGTGCTTTTCATACAGTTCAGCGTTTTTCCGCGAACGGGAATGATTGCTTGGAAATCGGCGTTTCTTCCGAGCTTACATGAAGTAAGCGCAGAATCTCCTTCAACGATGTAAAGCTCGCGGAGTGCAGAATCCTTTGAGCGACAGTTCACGAATTTCTCAACTCTGTTTGAGGTGTCAACCGCCTGCATAAGCTTTACTCTCGCAATGGCGCTTGCTTTATCGGCAGCCTCGCGGCTCTTTTTGTTGATCAATACCTTGTCAACAAAAACATTTGCGTCGGTCGGGTTTTCCGTAAGGTATATAAACAGCTTGTTTTTCAGAAAATCCGTCATTGAATTGCAGATAAATTCGTTTTCAATGGACTTTTTTGTCTGGTTTTCAAAAGATGAAATCGTCGAAAAGCTGTTTGAAACATATATTATAGCACCGGCTATATCTGCAAATGTAATTTTTGAATCGTTTTTCGGATATTTGCCGTTGTTTTTCATATACTTGTCAAGCGCATATACAAAAGCTGTTTTCAGAGCTTTTTCGGGAGAACCGCCGTAAACCAGATGGCTTGAGTTGTGATAATATTCGAGTACATTGACCTCGGTGCATACGCAGAACGAAAAATCTGCTTTGAATTTGTATTCGTCCTTGTTTTCCTTGTCGCGTCCCTGATCTTCAAGATGCCAAAGAACCGGAATTGTAAGTGCGTTTTCGCCCGCAAGCTCCGCCACATAGTCAGATATTCCGTTTTCGTATAAAAACGACTCGGTGTTAAAGCTGCCGTCCTTTTGCTCAATACGCAATTCAAACGTTATACCGGAGTTTACGACCGCCTGCCTGTGCAACGTATCGTAGAAATATTCCGGCGGAATGGCAATATCTTTGAAAACCTCGGCATCCGGCTTCCAACGTATAACTGTTCCCGTGGTATTATAATGTGGTGATGAGGGCGTAAGCTTTTCTGTTTTTAGCTCGGTAACATTCTCTCCTTTTTTAAATTCGATAGATGATACACTGTTGGTCTTGTATGACCAGACCTTCATGTATTCCGAGCTGTATTGCGTCGCACACGCGCCAAGACCGTTAAGACCGAGCGAATACTCATAGTTTCCGCCCGAACTGTTGTTGTCATATTTTCCGCCTGCATAAAGCTCGCAGAAAATAAGATCCCAGTTATATCTGCCCTCAGCTTCGTTATAGCCGAGCGGTATGCCGCGTCCGCGGTCTTCAACCTCAAGCGAATGGTCAAGATATGCCGTTACTGTTATGACATTTCCGTATCCTTCGCGCGCCTCATCGACAGCGTTTGAAAGTATTTCAAAAAAAGAATGTTCGCACCCTTCCAAAGAATCGGAACCGAATATAACCTGCGGACGCTTGCGCACACGGTCAGCACCCTTGAGAGATTTTATACTTGTATCATCATATCCGCCGGCAGCAGCTTTAGGTGCTTCTTTGGCGGTTACTTTTTTATTGTCCTTTTCTGCCATCAATACTGTTGTCCTTTCATATTTTTTACTGCCTGTTTGTCATTTTATTTAAAAAACGCAAAAATCTTTCGGTGCCGCATTATTGTCTCGGACTGCAGACATCGACCCATGCTTTGGCACAGGATATGTCAAAGAGCTTTTCCGGTGAAAGCTCGATTGCGCTGTTGGAGCTCCCGCAGGCGGGGAACACGCTTGAAAAACGCTTAAGAGACGAATCAAGCCAGACATCTGTACCTTCGGGAAGCGCAAAAGGGCAAACTCCGCCGACTGCATGACCGGTCATCTCGTATGCTTCATCGTGCGAAAGCATTCTTGCCTTGAACCCGAAGGTCGCCTTGAATTTGGCATTATCGATCTTCGTATCTCCGGCGGTGACAACGATCATACATCCGCCGTCCTTGGTCCTTAATGATATTGATTTGGCGATTCTGGCACCGTTAACGCCGAGTGCCGCCGCAGCCAATTCGACCGTAGCGCTCGATACGTCAAATTCCAATATGCTTTCTTCCAATCCGTAATTTTTTAAATATCCTCTGACTTTTTCTATCGACATATTTTATATGGTATCTCCGTAAGGCTTTGAATTAATTGCTTTTGTCATATATTCTTTGACACTCTTTCTATTATAACATAAATTTCCGTTTTTGAAAAGCCATTTAATTATTTATTTACAATCCGGTTTGTATTACGCCCCTATATTAAAAATTAATTTCAAAATATAGATTTTCGGCAAATAAATCGGATTATGCTATTGCATATAAAACTATAATGGGATATAATATAGTACAGTAATATTTGGGAGATTTTATATATGTCAGATATTGATGTAAGACTTGAAGAGATCAAAAGACGTATAAAATGCGGTGCTTGCGAAGTTATAGGAATTGGACGCTCAAATTATCCGCTTATTGATATGCTTATAAAAATCAATGCCAAAAAAATTACCGTGCGCGACGGAAATGCCGCTTCGCTTGACCGGGAGAAACAAGCACATTATACCGCTTTGGGTGTGGATTTCCGTCTTGGAGAAAATTATCTTGACGGACTTTGCGGCGGAGATGAAAAAAATACGGTCATATTCAGAACACCTGCCATACGACCGGATAAAAAGGAATTTTCCGATGCCGTCGGGCATGGCGCCATACTTTCATCGGAAATGGAGCTGTTTCTGATGCTTACTCCGACCGTAAGCTTCGGAATTACCGGCAGTGACGGAAAAACCACCACAACAACGCTTATTTATAAATTTCTTTCGGGAGATTACCGCGTTTTTGTCGGCGGAAATATAGGCACGCCGGTGCTTCCCGAGCTTGATGTGATGACAAAGGACGATTTTTCGGTGCTGGAACTTTCAAGCTTCCAACTGATGAATATATCCGTAAGTCCGGATGTTGCGGTAATAACCAACATTTCTCCTAACCATCTTAATTGGCATATTGATATGGCCGAATATACCGAAGCCAAAATGCGTATTTTTTCAAAAGAGCAGGGATGCCGCAGACTTGTGATAAATGCCGATTGTAAAGCTCTTGTTTCGGCAGTCGAAAGTAAAGCACCGGATATTGAAATATTCGCGTTTTCATCGTCAAAGCATTCATTTTCGGAGGTCAGCGCCTCGACCGTCCTTGATGTAAGCGCTGCGATATATATAAACGACAACGGCGTGATAGTGTTTGATAACGGGAAAAACTGTGTTCCCGTCCTTCCGACAGATGTCGTGAAGCTTCCCGGCAGGCATAATCTTGAAAACTATATGGCGGCAATCGGCGCGACATACGGATATGTTGACAATGATATTATCATAAAGACCGCGAGCGAATTCGGCGGCGTTGAACACAGACTTGAATTTGTCCGCGAGCTTGACGGCGTTAAATATTACAACAGCTCGATCGACTCAAGTCCTACCAGAACCGCCGCTGCACTTTCCGCCTTGAATAAAAAGCCCATAATAATATGCGGCGGTTCGGATAAACATATTCCGTTTGCTCCGCTTGCGGAATCGCTTTGTAAGATGGCTAAGGCAGTCGTGCTTACGGGTGAGGCAGGACCGAAGATCAAGGCGGCGCTGCTTGATTGCGATCTGCTTGCAGACAGCGGACTGGTCTTAATTGAAAATCCGTCTTTTGAAGGCGCCGTTAAAGCTGCCAGATCATTGGCGGGAAAAGGAGATATTGTGTTGCTTTCACCGGCCTGCGCAAGCTTTGATGCCTTTAAAAACTTTGAAGAACGAGGGAAAACCTTTAAAAATATAGTGAACGGTTTTTGAAAACAAGCAGATAAGGAATTTAAAAAATGGATTTGAAAACAACCATATTAGAGCTTTCCGGACTTATGTCGGTTTCCGGATATGAAGCATACAGCAGAAAAAGACTTATTGATACGGTAGGCGGAATGTTTGACGAGGCTTACGGCGACTCCGTCGGTAATTTTGTAATGGTGAAAAAATGCGGACACGACAATGCCGCCAGACTTTTGGTGGATACACATTTTGATGAGATCGGAATGATAGTATCCGATATTACGGACAGAGGCTTCCTTCGCATAACAAACATAGGCGGAGTAGATACAAGAATACTTGCAGGCAGCCGTGTTATGATATACGGAAAAAAAGGCGATTCGGATATAAAGTTTGTCGGTATAATAGCGTCCGAAAATTCGCTTCAGATAAGATCTGAGGTCAAAGATACCCTGAAGCCGATAACGGAATTGCTTGTTGATACAGGCTTTTCCAAGGATGAGCTGAAGGAAATGATAGATATCGGAACACCGATAGGTTTCTATCCGGTTTATACCGAGCTTTCCGACGATAAAATAGCCGGCAAGGGATTTGACGATAAATCCTGTGCCGCCTGCGCTGTATGTGCAATAGCTGAGACCCCGCACGAAGAGCTTGCGGCAGATGTTTATCTTCTGCTTTCATCTTTTGAAGAAACCAGTCGACAGGGCGGAGTCAGCACGGCGGTTTACGGCATTGACCCGGATTATGCTATATCAGCCGATGTAAATCTCGGTGCGACACCGGATACAAAACCGCGTGAAACCGTAAAGACAGACGGCGGCGTTTCGATTACACTTTCTGCCGTAACCGACAGAAGGCTGACCGAAATGACCATTGCGCTTGCTTCGGAAAACAATATAAATTATCAGCCTTGCGTCAGCGCTACAAGTACAGGAACAAATTCGGGAAGCATCAATCTTGTAAAAAACGGCGTGCCGGTAGTCGATGTCGGATTGCCCCTCAAGAATATGCACACCTGCAACGAGGTGATAGGGCTGCGCGACGCGGAAGCCCTGCGTGATCTTATCAAAGCGTTTATTACTTCCGGAAAGATAGCGGAGGTGTTCAAAAGATGAAGAACGATAATTCTTTATTTAATGTCGATTCTGCGAAAAAGTATTATTCCCATGAGCTTCTCGAGCGGCTGTGTCAGATCTTCGGTCCGTCGGGATGTGAGAAAAAGGTTGCGGAGTTCATATGTGCCCAATTGACGGGCGAATGCGACTGTGTTTATACCGACCGTCTCGGAAATGTAATAGCGGAAATAAGATCAAATGTACACGCAAAAGGCATAAAAGAAAATACGTATAAAAAGCTTCTGATCGCCACGCATATGGACGAGACCGGAATGATGATAGACGAGATATCAAAAGACGGGTATCTGTATTTTACTCCGCTCGGAAAGATCGACCCGAGAGTGCTTTGCGGAAAAAACGTAATAGTCGGTAAATGCGACGATGAAAACGAAAAGGGAAGAATTCACGGGATAATATCGTCAAAGGCAATACACCATCAGAGTCCCGAGGAGCGGAAAAAAGTCACGCCGATCGACAAAATGTATATAGATATCGGTGAATCAGACCACGATGGTGCCTGCAAATTCGTTTCGGTAGGTGACTTTACGGTGTTCGACAACAGTTATATATCATATGGCAGCGAAGCGGCAAGTCTTGTAAATTCTTCGGCACTTGACGCGAGAATGCCATGCGCCGCACTTATTGATGCTGCAAGAAGATTGAATAATTCACGTAATGATTTAAAGTGCGATATATATTTTGTTTTCGGTACGCGCGGTGCGCTCGGATATTCCGGCATTTCCGCAGCTGCAAACCGAATTGCCCCGGATCTTTCTCTGGTTGTCGATATGATAGAAGCGGGAGATGTCGGTGCCGGAGCATACTGTCGCGCCGGATATGTGGGAAAAGGAGCAGTGCTTAACTTTTCCGACAGAAATGCGGTGTACGATAAGGATTTCTCGGAGCTTATAATCAAAGCGGCACAAAGAGAGAACCTGCCGTTGCAGATCAACGGAAACACCGCAGAGCTTTCCGGAGATGCCGCACGGGTACAGTTAAGCGCCTGCGGCTCAAAGTGCGCGTATTTGTCCATGCCGGGCAGATATCTTCGCACAGCATCCGTAACCGCAAGTCTTGCGGATCTTGAAAATACAACCGCTCTTATAGAGAAGATCGTTGCGGATATCTGAAGAACAGAAATCCGAAGCTCAAAAAATGCAGAACAGAAAAAGAAAGGACGTCCCTCGGTAAATTGTTGAAAGCCGCTTCGATGAAAGCAGTTTTTTCGACCGTCGGACCGGTGATTATAATGGATTTCAACACATTGAAAAAAATAGTATGCTGTCCCGCAATTTCGGGAAGAGAAACCGCAATCATGAACGTTATTTCAAAGCTTGTTACACCGCTTACAGATGAAATTTCGATCGATCCTCTCGGAAACCTTGTAGCTGTGAAATACGGAAGACTTCACGGTAACGGAGCAAAAAAGATCATGCTCTGCGCCCATGCCGATGAGATCGGCTTTATCGTTACAAATATCGAAGCAAACGGCTTTATCCGTTGCGGCTCGATCGGAGGCATAAACTATATTTCCGCAGCATATACGCAGGTTGTATTTGAAAACGGAATGAACGGCGTACTCGTACCTGAGACCGGAGTCAAAGGTAGCGATATAACGTATGACAAATGCTACGTCGATATAGGCGCAAAAGACAAAAAAGACGCCGAACGCAAGGTCTCGGTCGGCGATTATTTCGTAGCCACGCCTTCGCTTACAAAGCTTATGGGCAAACGTGTTGCCGGCAGACCGCTTGACGACAGAATAGGATGCGCAATACTTGTTGACGTTGCGGAAATGCTGAAGGACGTACAGACGGATTCAGATGTTTACTATACCTTCTCGGTTCAGGAGGAGGTTGGTTGCCGTGGCGCAAAGACCGCGGCATTCAATATTGCTCCCGATTATGCACTTGCATTTGATGTTACCGGAACAGGTGATACTATCGGGGCAAAGCCTATGGCAAACTCAGTCGGCGGAGGAGCATCAATTAAGATAAAAGACAGCTCCGTAATATGCGATATTCAGGTGGTCGACGCTCTTAAGCGTATAGCCCGCGAAAACAATATAAAGAGTCAGCTTGAAATTCTGAACTATGGCGGAACCGATACAAGCTCAATGCAACTTGCCGGAATCGGTTGCCATGCAGGTGCAATATCAATCCCGGCGAGATATATTCACTCAAATGTTGAACTTATCGATCTGAACGACGTTGATGCCTGCACGGCTCTGACCGTTGAATTTATAAAATCGCTTTGATCCCGCAAAGTTGAAAGGAATTAAAAATTGGAAATAACAAATTTTTCGGAAAAGCTTCTGAAGCTTTCGGCGGAAGCCGAAAAGGCGCTTGCGCCTCATTTCAGAAGAATTGATAATATTTCTTTTGAAAATACAAAAAAAATACTTGACCTTTACCGTGAATACCGCGTATCGGATGCCATGTTCTGTGCAAGCAGCGGATACGGATATGATGATAAGGGAAGGGATACACTTGATAAGATCTGGGCAGATGTGATGGGGGCTGAAGCCGCTTTCGTCCGCCACAGCATAGTAAACGGCACTCAGGCAATAACCATCGGTCTCTTCGGACTTTTAAGACCCGGTGACGTAATGCTTTCCATAGCAGGCAAGCCATACGACACGCTTGAAGAGGTTATCGGCATAAACGGTACTCCCGGCAACGGCTCTTTACGCGATTTCGGCGTTGAATACGATCAGATCGACCTGAATGGCGACGGAACCTTTGACTATCCCGCAATCGACGCGGCAATAAAAAAGCACGGAGAGCGCCTGAAGGTCGTCTTTATTCAGCGTTCAAAGGGCTATCTTAACAGAAAAACACTGTCGGTTGCTGAAATCGGCAAGGCGTGCTCGTTTGTCAGATCAATAAACAAAAATGCGTATGTCGTCGTAGATAACTGCTACGGTGAGTTTGTTGAGACGTCTGAACCGACGGCAGTCGGTGCAGATATGATAATAGGCTCCCTTATCAAAAATCCCGGCGGCGGAATGGCTGAAACAGGCGGATATATCGCCGGGACTGCCCGCGCGGTGGAGCTTGCAAGCTACAGACTGACATCGGTAGGTGTCGGAACCGAAGTCGGTGCGACGCTCGGACAGAATAAAAGCCTTTATAAAGGCTTGTTTTACGCACCGCACACAACGGCGCAGGCACTAAAGACCGCACATTTTGCCGCATATATTTTCGCGGCACTCGGATTTGACGTCGAGCCTTCATGGGATACCTGCCGCTCGGATATAATCCAGACGGTTATGACCGGAAGTGCGGACAGGCTTTGCCGTTTCTGTCGCGGTATCCAGTCAGGCTCTCCTGTCGATGCCTTTGTTTCTCCCGAACCGTGGGATATGCCCGGTTATTCCGATAAGGTGATTATGGCTGCCGGAACTTTTACCCAAGGTGCCTCAATTGAGCTGAGCGTTGACGGCCCTATCCGTCCCCCATATACGGCTTATTTTCAGGGCGGACTTACATATGAAAGCGGAAAGATCGGAATATTGAGCGCCGCTGAGCAAATGCTTTCCGAATAATCAGAGATGCAAGCTTTGCTTTGAGCGCGTAAAAGACAATAATTCACATAATTTTTCATAAAATTTGTTGATATTAATTCGGATATGTGATATTATATTACATTATACGATTTATACGATATCTGAAATACCCCGAACTGAAAGGATACTTTTGCAAAGCGAAGGTCACGGTGCAATATAAATGAAAAAGACAGCGATAATTCTTCTTGTTGTAATAATGCTTACCGCCATGCTTACAGGTTGTAAGAATACCGACATACCGGACGGAATGAAGACCGCCTCGGCGGATAACGTTCCTTATATGCTTTTTGTCCCGATGTCATGGGTGTCTGATGTGGAAGACAATATATCAAGTGCTTATTATTCGGTCAATGACCAGTCAAATGTTGCTGTTACGGCATATGCCGCCGCAATGACGGTCGAAGAATATTGGAAGCTGTGCTGCGAAGATTATCAAAAGACATTTACCGCATTTGTGTTTGATGAAAAGGACGTTAAATCGGCAGTCCTCGGCGGAAAGAATGCAAAGCAATACACCTATAAAGTCCGGGTCGGTGAAAAGAGCTACAAGCTGATGCAAACGATAACACAGCATGACAATATAATGTACAGCCTGACATATACGGCATCTGAAGAAAATTTCGATAAGCATCTTGATGACGTAAACACCATAATCAGTCAGTTCAGATTCAGGTGACCGCAAATTTTGATAGTTTGAATTTAATCGGGCGAGGTAAACTGTCGCCCGATTTTTATGAGATATTTTCCATAAAATAATATATTATATTTCTGATTTACAAAAAACGGAGAAGCCCTATGAAATATATTTATCTGGATAACAGCGCTACGACCGAGCTTTCGCAGGCGGTGAAAAGCGCTATGAACGAAGCAATGGAATGCTACGGTAACCCATCTTCTTTGCACACCCTCGGATACCGCGCAAATACATTGCTCAACGACTCAAGAAATTCGATAGCTGCCGCTCTCGGAGTAAAGAATCCCAAACCGGGGCAGATCATTTTTACCGGTTCGGGGTCGGAAGCATCAAATCTCGCAATACGCGGGACGGCATTTGCAAAAGCCCGTCGCGTGGCAAATGTTGTTATTACAACCGATTCGGAGCATCCGTCTGTCGAAAATAACATGAAGGAGCTTGAACGCGCAGGATTTGAGATAGTCCGTCTTTCAACTAAAAGTGGCGTGCTTTCCATGGAAGAGCTCGATGCACTTCTTAAAAAACTTTTTTCTGAGGGAAAGAAAGTATTTCTGATCTCACTTATGCTCGTAAACAATGAAACCGGAGCGCTTTATGACGTTAAAAGCGCATTCTCTGCGGTCAAACGTTTCTTTCCGGATGCAATAACGCATTGCGATGCGGTACAGGGCTTTATGCGTGTTAAATTCACACCTGAAAAGCTCGGCGCCGAGCTTTTGACTGTAAGCGCTCATAAAATTCACGGTCCCAAGGGTGTCGGAGCACTTTATGTAAATCCCGAAATATTAAAAGCAAAGAAAATATCTCCCGTGATCTTCGGAGGAGGACAGGAAAGCGGGTTCCGTTCCGGAACCGAAAATATGATCGGAATTGCGGGCTTTGCGGCAGCTGCAACAGAGGAGCTTCATATGCTTAATCAAAATATCGCTTATCTGACCGAACTCAGAAATTATGCCGAAACCGGCATACGGGAACTTGAAGGCGTAAACCTTAATATTCCGGCCGGCGAGCGCGCTCCGCATATACTGAATATAACGCTTCCGTCAATCAAAAGCGAAACCATGCTGCATTTTCTCTCATCAAAGGGGATATGCGTTTCAAGCGGTTCAGCCTGTTCTTCAAAATCCGGGCATACAAGCCGGTCACTGCTTTCGTTCGGACTTACACCTTTTGCGGCGGATTGCTCGATCCGTATAAGCTTTTCGGAATTCAATACGCATGAAGATGTAGATTGCCTTGTATCGGCATTGCGCGAGGGAATCTCGGGACTTGTAAAAATCAGATAATTTCAGTTTTTTCAATAATAAATCAGAATCGGAGGAAAGCTGACATGAATATAAGCCTTTGCAAGCCGGATACATATACTGACGTAACACAGGCAATAATGCTGTTCAGAAAATCGAAAAAATGGGGACTGCTGAGAGTTTCAAATTCGGATGCTTTCGGAATGTCACAATATGTCTTACCGACCGCCGGATTCTCGGCTTCTCAAAATCCGGAAAACGCCCTTTTACCATATGTATTCAGATTTACGGGCGCCTTAGGATTTGAATTGAAAACGGTTTTTGACTTTGAAGCTGTCGACGGAACCGTTACTCACGGAAGAATATATATAGTTTCATTGCCATCAGAGCACGCAAATTCAAATGATATATTGAATTATTTTTCCTGCGACAAGCTTCCGGAAAAAATCGAAAACCGAAAATTTGTTTACGATATCCTTTGCCGTGCTGATCTGCTTGCAAATATTTATTTTTAATTAAGTACCGAATACAGAACATAAAAAATCCGTATCGCATATTTTTAGATCTATGCGATACGGATTTGTTTTATTTTTTATTTGTAAATTCAAAGTGTCAGAGACAGAATTTTTACTTTATGATTCCGAGTATAACAGTCAATATTGCGAAAAGTGTCTGGCTTGCAAACGGTAAGGTCATCAATCCCTTAAGCAACGAAAGTTTTTTCGGAAATTCTGAAGCAAGACCACTTTTTTTATAAATGAGATAAACCAATATCAATACTAAAAATGCTGCTAGGTTAACACCTGCAAGTATAACCGTACAGGCAAAAGCCATAAATGTAAACCCACTGTGATAGCCCTCCTGTCCGATATTTCTTAAGTCTTCAAGCCTGCAATCGACTAATTTGTAGGATAAGAAAATAAACCCTGCCAACAGTATTATCGCCGATAAAATAGCCAAGGCATTGAAGAATACATTTTTTGCGGTCATTTTGGACATGATTATATTCCTTCCTGTCGGAGTTTGTTACAGCTTTCGGAAATTATTTTGAAATGCGGAGAAAACGGGCAGGAACTCCGGCATCGGCTCTATGATCAAAGTTGACCGAGGATTGCAAATACTATGTATGTTATTGCACCTACACACATGAGAGCGGATAGTATGATTGCCATAATGCGATTGAACTTTACAGACGCATTGTCTTTGCTTCCGTTCTTCGGAGATTTTTTGCTTGACATTTTTTATAACCTCAGCTTTCGCTTCGCAAAAGCTTCCTTTCGATTCAATATATAATATAATCATTATAATATAATTTTGGCGTTTTTGAAATGCGCAAGCCTATTGTTAACAAATAATTTACAACAGGCTTGCTTTTTTGTGGGACGTTATTCCTTTATAGCATTATTTAGGCAAAACCGATACACCGGCTGCGGGAATTTTTATTTTGTTGATTCCTTTTATCGCAGCATACGGAGTTTCGTCGGGGTTCAGAATTACCTTTTTGAGCTTTTGACCGGATTTTAGCGTTATTATGCTGACGCCTGAGGCGGTTCTTGTGGGCTTGACGGGAATTATTGAGGATTTTATGATGATTGCCTTGTCATCCGTTCCGAGAAGCATTATCTCGGGAGAATCCTGCTCGGCAAAAGCACATACGATCGGCGAAGCCGACGAAAAAGCATTTACAAGCTTTTTGCGCGGAGCCTTTGTTTCATAGCATGATATAGGTACGCGCACGCCCTTGCCGTTTTCAAACAGATATACCATATGCTTTTTGTCCGGGTATCCTTCAAATACCATCATATATACCGGCTTTTCTCCCACGTCCATTTTGAGAAGTGCGGGAATAAATGTGCCGAGTGCCGATGCTTTGACGCATTCAATATCATTGACCTTGAAGCGGTACATATTTGCCTGATTTGTAAACAGTAAAAGCTCCACAGTGTTATCCGAATCAATTGACATGAGCAGCTCGTCATCATCCTTGAAGCTCAATTCATCATTACCGCGTAGCGATTGATAGGTTATTTTTTTGAAATATCCCTCTTTTGAAATAACAAGTCTAACCTTGTAATTTTCGATATGTTCTTCTTCCTTGAATACCGAGATCTCTCCCTCGTGAAGTATGCGTGTGAGCCTTGGCTTGCCGTATTTTTTCTTTATCTCACCGAGCTGTTTGATTATCAAAGCCTTCTGCTTCAATTCATCGGCGATTATTTCTTCAAGCTCCGCTATTTCTTTCTGCAGTCCCTCTATGTCCGAGATACGGTTGAGTATATATTCGCGGTTCAGGTTGCGCAATTTTATATCCGCAATATATTCTGCCTGTATCTGGTCAATATCAAAGCCTTCCATAAGGTTCGGTACAACATCGGCTTCCTTTTCGGTACGTCTTATAATGCGTATCGCTTTGTCGATATCGAGAAGTATCGCGCCGAGTGCAAGCAAAAGATGCAACTTTTCTTTTTTGCGTTCAAGGTCAAACTTAAGCTCTCTTACAAGACAGCCGAGCCTGAAGCGTATCCACTCTTTAAGGATACCGATAACTCCGAGCTGGTGGGGAACCGAGTCAACAAGAATATTGAAATTGCATTTGTAATTGTCCTCAAGCGGTGTGAATTTGAAAAGCCTGAGCATCAGCTTGTCCGGATCGGTGCCTTTTTTCAGGTCAAGCGTAAGCTTGAAGCCGTTAAGGTCGATCTCGTCACGGTAATCGACCACATCTTTGAGCTTTCCCGCTTTTGCGAGGTCATCAAGCTTTTTGATTATAAGCTCAATTGTCGTTGATTCCGGAATTTCAAGAATATCAATACAGTTGTTTTTCTTGTCGTATCTGTATTGCGCGCGAATCTTGAAGGAGCCAGAGCCTGTTTCGTATATCCTTCTCATGGATTCATCGTTATATATTATCGTACCGCCGCCGGGAAGGTCGGGAGCCTTGATTATATCCATTATCTTTTCGACGGTAAGATTCGGATTTTTCAGAAGCGCTATCGTTCCGTCGCAAACCTCGGCAAGATTGAATGAGCAGATATCAGATGCCATACCGACCGCAATGCCCTTATTCGGCATTACAAGTATGTTCGGAAATGTAGTCGGCAGGAGAGTAGGCTCAAGCATAGAGCCGTCGTAGTTTTCAACCATGTCAACGGCATTTTTGTCGATGCCTTTGAAAAACTCCGCACATATCGTGGCAAGCTTTGCCTCGGTGTAACGCGACGCGGCGTATTTCATTTCCGATGAATAGTGCTTACCGAAGCTTCCCTTGGAATCCACCAACGGGTGCAGAAGGGTTTCGTTGCCTTGCGTAAGTCGGACCATCGTCTCATAGATAGCCTGGTCGCCGTGCGGATTGAGCTTCATCGTCTGACCGACGATGTTTGCACTTTTGGTTCTGCTTCCGGTCAGAAGCCCCATCTTATACATGGTATACAGCAGCTTTCTGTGTGATGGCTTAAGACCGTCTATCTCCGGGATAGCACGCGAAATAATGACGCTCATTACATACGGCATATAGTTTTTTTCCAAGGTTTCCGTTATGGGTTGGTCTTCAGCCGGGGCATATATTATTTCCTGCGATATATCTTTATCATGTTTTTTTGCCATGGTTTCACCTCGTTTTCAGTCATTTATATGTGAGCGCGGATCAGCTGTTGTTTGGTGCGTTTTGTATATCGTCCTTCGTGATCTTTTTTATTGTGTGCGCTGCCGCGCGTATCATTCTGTTGTAGAGTGCAAGTCCTATTCCGGCTTTTGGAGGAAGATGCGCATAAATAATGTCCGGAGACAGTTTGTCTGCATTTCTGAGTGCCGTAAAAAGACGTTTTGCCTGTGTATCAAGATCGTTCATAGCACCGATATCAATAATATTTTCGGACGGAAGCAGTTTTGTTTCCTCAGAATAGCAAAGTATAAGACATTTTTTTGATTTGTTTTCGGTCTCGGCTTTCAAAAACGAAACAACATCGGTTTCATTTCCTTCAAGAAGCACAACAGGCGCCGTCGGTGCATAGTGCCTGTATTTCATGCCGGGCGAAAGCGGTCTTTCATTGTCCGCAAGTTTGTGAACGACCGCATCGGATACGACTACATTATCAGAAACACAGCAAAGCGCGTCATATGTGATTCCGCCGGGGCGGAGAAGGGTCACTTTGTCACTGTCGCTTTCGAGCTTGATTATAGTTGATTCAAGCCCGATATCGCAGTCGCCGCCGTCAATTATAATATCAACCCTGCCGTTCATATCATCCCTCACATGAACGGCATTTGTCGGAGACGGCTTACCTGACAGGTTTGCCGACGGAGCCGCTATCGGAACGCCGGTAATCTTTATAAGCTCATGAGCTATGGGATTGGAAGGGCAGCGAACGGCAACCGACTCAAGCCCACCGGTCGTTTCAAGCGGTATGGTATTCTTTCGCGGGAGAATTATCGTAAGAGGACCGGGCATAAAGGCTTTTGCAAATTTATAATACAGCTCATTTGTATATGCATATTTTTCCGCATCCCCGGGGGTCGCGATATGTATTATAAGCGGGTTGTCGGACGGACGGTTTTTTGCGGCATATATTTTTTTTGCCGCTTCCGGATCGGTAGCGTTCCCTCCGAGCCCGTAAACGGTCTCGGTCGGAAAGACCACAAGCCCGCCGCTCCTTAAAACCTTTGCGGCGTACGTCAGCTCTTCTGAGACAGCAGAATTCTTTATGCTGCCGTCCGGATTTTCGACGCAGTCCGCCGGGCCAACAACAACGAATTTAGTTTCTTTCATTTCAGTTAACTTCCAAATAAATATTTATAATTACATAAAGACCGAGAAAGCTCATATCTCGGTGCCTTCTTTGAGCTTTTCGGCAGTGTCGGCAGTCGTAAGTGCTTCGATCATGTCCTCAATGTCTCCGTTGAGAAAGCTCTCAAAATTAAATACAGACAGCCCGATTCGGTGGTCGGTTATCCTGCCTTGCGGGTAATTGTAGGTGCGTATACGTTCACTGCGGTCACCGGAGCCGACCTGGCTTTTACGTTCGGAGGCTATTTTCTGCGACTGCTCGGTTTGCTTCATGTCGTATAGCATGGCACGGAGCGTGCGCATAGCTTTTTCACGGTTCTTGAACTGACTGCGTTCCTCCTGACATTCGATAACTATGCCGGTGGGCTTATGCGTAAGTCTTACTGCGGATTCCGTTTTGTTTATATGCTGTCCGCCGGCTCCGCTGCTCTTGCAGCTTTCGATTTTTATATCGGCAGGGTTGATGTCGACCTCGACCTCCTCGACCTCGGGCAATACAGCCACCGTGACCGTTGACGTATGTATTCTTCCCGATGCCTCGGTCTCAGGAACTCTCTGAACCCTGTGTACTCCGCTTTCATATTTGAATTTTGAGTACGCCCCGTCTCCCTCAACCGAAAACGTAATCTCTCTGAAGCCTCCGAGCCCGGTTTCATTTGTGTTCATGACCGCTACCTTGAAGCCGTGCGTTTCGGCAAACATTTTATACATACGGAACAGAACAGCGGCAAAAAGGGCTGCTTCATCGCCGCCGGCACCGGCGCGGATCTCAACTATAACGTTCCTGTCATCGTTCGGGTCGCGCGGAAGCAAGAGTATTTTAAGCTCTTCAGATATTTTCGATATGCTTTCCTTGAGTGTCTTGATCTCCTCCGATGCCATTTCACGCATATCTTCATCGTTGCTTTCCGAAAGCAATGCGTTGCATTCGGAAAGCTCATTTTCGGCTTTTTTATACTCTCTGAATTTTGATATGACCGGCGAAAGCTGCTTGTATTCCTTCATTATCTTCGTGAATTTATCCTGATCCGCAAAAAGCTCCGGATCTCCGATCATTTTCTCAAGCTCGGTGTATTTTTCTTCAGCCGCATTTAATTTCTCAAACATTTCTCAAATATGCTCCGTATTTTGCAGGATCTCGCCGCGTCAGGCTCAAAGCCTTGGCGCGGCGGTATAGTGTTTATAAATAAAGTGAGACTGCGCGTTATGCAATCAATATTTGCAGAATGCGCTGAAAGCGAGGTACGCCTCGTAAAGGTCGACTTTGGATATTACTTCGCAGGGGGCGTGCATGGAAATGACCGGAACACCAAGGTCTACAACCTCAATGTTGTAGTTTGCAATGAATTTTGCAACCGTTCCGCCACCGCCGCCGTCTACCTTGCCAAGCTCACCTGCCTGCCAGATAACGCCGTCCTTTGCCATGATCTGCCTTAACCAACCGATGTATTCGGCACTTGCGTCGTTTGTAGAGGATTTTCCGCGTGAACCCGTGTATTTTGTGAGTACAACACCGCAGTTAATAAGCGAGCTGTTGCGCTTCTCAAAGGAAGCGGCAAAGTTCGGGTCATATGCCGCGGAAACGTCGGCGGACAGGCACTTCGAATTTGCGCGGACAAGTGCAGTGTTTCCGCCGAGAGCAACCGAGATCTGATCAATAAGATCTGCCATAAGCGAGCTCTTCATACCGGTATTGCCTTCGCTGCCTGTTTCTTCCTTATCCGCAAGAATGCACATAAGCGTATGCTCACTGTTCGCATTGTCAACAATTGCGCTGACTGCGGGATATGCGCAAACCCTGTCATCATGACCATATGCGCCGATAAGCGAGCGGTCAAAACCGATATCTCTTGCCTTCATTGCGGGAACCGCACAAAGCTCTGCCGAAAGAAAATCTTCTTCGGTTATTCCGTATTTTTCATTGAGTATAGTAAGTATATTCAGCTTTATTGCGTCGGAGCCTTCACCCGAAAGCGGGCGGCTTCCGATCAAAATGTTGAGATTTTCACCGGGAATGGCTTCACCGAGAGGCTTGGCGTCTGTGGCGTGTCCGAGGTGAGGAAGAAGGTCGTTGATGTAGAATATCGGATCGTCATCGTTTTCACCGATGGCTACTTTTACCGACGTTCCGTCGGCTTTGATTATTACTCCGTGAAGAGCTAACGGAACTGTTACCCATTGATATTTTCTGATCCCGCCATAATAGTGCGTTTTGAAAAATCCCATTCCGCCGTCCTCGTAAACGGGGCATTGCTTGAGGTCAACTCTCGGAGAATCAATATGTGCTGCCGAGATACGGATACCGTTGTTTATACTTTCCTTACCAATCGTGAATATAAAGATATTTTTACCGCGGTTGTTGTAAAAAAGCTTGTCCCCGACTTTGAGCGGCATTCCGAATTTATATTCGGTAAAGCCGTGCTTGCTGATGTATGAAATGGTTTCTTCGACCGCTTCGCGTTCGGTTTTTGCTCTGTCGATGAATTTTACATAGCCCTTTGCATATTCGTAAGCGGCGTCGATAACAGCCTTATCACAGGCTTCGTAAACATTTTTCTTTTTATAGAGAAGTTCGTTCTTTTCCATAGTAGGCTCCTTTTTATATGAATTATATATCTGACACTTCGGTAATACGGCTTGAAAGTCGTGAAGCTCATGCTTCAAAATACAGCTTTTGATACATATCTATTGCTTTACTGACTTTTTTTACATAAGCGGAGGTTTCGGAATTCGGTATGACCTTCAAAAGACCGTTTGAGTCTACATAATCCGGATTGTTCAACCATTCGTTGACATTTCCGATTCCTGCATTATATGCCGCAAAGCAGGTCTCCCATATCCCGTATTCGTTATAAAGATAAGAAAGCAGATAGGTTCCGTATTTTATATTTGTTTCGGGAGAGTAGAGAAGCCCCGTATCGAGATTTTCCGAAAGGATATCTCTTGTTATCCAATCAAAGGTCTTCGGCATTATCTGCATAAGCCCGACAGCGCCCGCGCTTGAAACCGCATCGCTTTCAAATCCGCTTTCGGTTTTTATGACGGCAAGAATTATCTGCTCGGGAACACCGTATTTTTCAGAATATGTTTTTATATATTCCGCATATTGTGCGGGAATCGGATACTGCTTTTTTTCGAGTTTTGTACAGATTGAGTTATACGCAAATCCGAAGGCTATTGAAAGGGAAATAACAAGAATAACGGCAACTGTTCTGTAAAGTGTCAGCTTGTAAGTGCGTCCCATGTTATACGTTTACCCCCATTATTGCATTATTACGGTTTTATACCTTGTTTTCTGCCCGCTTAAATATATCTTTTATGATTTTCAGCGTCTGTAACATAAGCTTTTCGGTATCTCCGTCATTATTTATGACGTAATCTGATCTTTCGGTATAATATTTATCGTCGTGCTGCGCCGAAAGGCGCATTTCGGCAGCCTCCTCGGATATTCCGTCACGCATAACAATTCTTGAAAGCCTTTCATGATACGGCGCCACGACCGAAACGATCAGATCACATTCGCTGTAAAAACCTGATTCAAAAAGCAACGGGGCATCGACCGCGACAACAAAAAAACCGTTATTGTTATATTCCTTAATTATTTCACGTACCTTGTTTAAAATGTGCCTGTGTGAGATCGAATTCAGTACCGCCAGCTTCTCCTCGTTTCCCTTGCCGAATACAACCTTTGCCAGCTTCCGACGATCAAGCGTTCCGTTATCTGCTGTAATTCCCTTGCCGAAATATACGCAAAGCTCATCGAGACATTCGGACGGCGGCATGAGCAGCTTTCTGTAAACAAGATCTGTATCTATACAAGGTATCCCGTTTTCTTCGAATATTTTGCCTGCCATTCCTTTTCCCGCACCGCTCGGTCCGGTCAAGCCTATAACAGTCCTGCGTAATTTTTCTTCCATACCGATTACCGATGCTCCTTGAAAACAAATTCTTATTTTTGAATTCCGGCGCTGCCGAAAACAGATTATATACCGAATGATATTATATGAAAATATCGTAATTTTACAAGTACAATTTTTCATTATATTATATCACAATTTTTGTTTTTTTTCAAGGGGTCAAGAGAAATTGCAAAAAAACTTATGAAAAATAAAAAATTACTGTGTGTCAGCTGAGAAGCAGCAGAAATACCAATGTTTGACGGAATATTAAATATCAAAAATATTTAAATAAATGCTGATAAGAAAAATTAAGCATTTTATAATAATCAATCTTATATGGTTGATAAACATATTGGTATTTGATATCATATTAATGAAGCTTCTTGCTTGATAAGGAGGGAAATATTATGAGAGCATTTGAATTAAATGTCAGCAGTGATAAACCTGTTTTGAGAGATGTTGCATCGTTGATGGAAGCAGATAATTTAGTACCGGGCATGAGCTATATGCGATGCACTTGTTATTACCTGTAAAAATTTAAATGAAGTGATTATGATGATTGTCAACGATGATTTCACTGCGTTTGCAACAGAGTATGAGTGTAACGAACAGATAAATGCGCTTGCAGATAAGTTTATTAAGTATGCTACGAATGAATCACATATACTTTGCAATGCTGTTCTGTGTAAATTAAAATGTGAAGAAGATGATGATTATCTGCTTGACCTTACAGATGATGAGATCAATTCAATAATAAGCCTTATAAGATAGGGTACTGTAATTAATATTAATTGGAGGGCTAAATATATGACACTGCGCCATTATGTCAAAAAGTGTATGAATAACAAGCAATTTGCTTATTATTGGAAGTCGGACAATCTTAAATTACCCGAGGAAGATAGCGATGATGCGGAGAAAGCGCCTATGACCGATGATGAAATAGAGGAGTTTAAAAATGATAAAAATTACAGATAACGCACTTTACTACACCATGAACTTTTATGAGAAGTTTAACATTTATTTCGTACTTGAAAAAAATGGCTGTATTGCAGAATCGGACGATTCCGACATTCGTTTGGCTTTTGATATAGAAACATATGCGATCACAGAATTATACACCGGCAGGCGTATTACGCAAGCTGTAATAGAAAACATATTGGGTAAGAATAAATGGTCTATTAAGGATATAAAACCGTTCACGGAGCAGTTTATTGTTAAATTCGGTAATGCAGTTAAAGAGTCGCAGCTTGAAGCTTATGCACGGCTTGTTGAAAAAGCGAAATCAAATGACATGAGGATTTATGCAGAGTATAAAGCTGAAGTAGTCCCTGCGCGTATTTGGCGTTATGACATTTGTGAGTATATCAAAAGCTATAAGGATAAAGACATATCTCAACCGGATAGCGAGACTTATTGCTCGTATTGGGCTAAGGCGGCACGGATAATTGATCCTACATTTATCATATCGCGTATATTCGGGATCGAGACTCCTTATGACGGGGTACAATATTGTGCGATTTCGATAGAATAATTATTTAAAACTGTCGGATGCGTGATTTACAAATAATAACAAGTTAGCGGAAAGGAAATTGATAAAGATTATGAGCTTCCAAATGATAGCGAGCGATTTACTTAATGAAGATAGGAAAGTTAAATTTGATGGCGTTACCTATCCGGACTACGGATGGTGTGTAATTCTGTGCGGCAATCCCGGAATAGACAAATCAACAGCATACAAAAATCTGGTTTCTATCAACGCAAAGAATTTTGATGCAGATAATCTGATAACATATAAGTTGGAAACAAGTGAGTTAAATGGTAATAAATTGATTATGAAGAACGGAGATGAGTGGGAACTTGACGGTATTCCTGAGCTATATAATATGAGTAATCCTGCGTTTGTTTCTTTTGTTCGTGAGAAAACCGGACCGTTTGCGGATGAAATCAGACAGCATTTCTTTAACATTGGCGTAAGAGATAACAAAGAGACTCTTCCGAATATTGTTTTTGATATTACGGGTAACGATATAATAGATTTTCAACAGATCATAGAGAATGTAAAGCCTCTTGGCTATAAGATTTCCGTTGTATGGGCTTTGGGGGATTTTGAACAGATAATCAAGCAGAATGTACAGATTGATCGTCGGGTAAGTCACAGTATAATAAATGACAAGCTTTGGGACGAATGGGATATTGCGGGAGATATACTGTTCGATAAAGTAATGTTAAAAAGTATAGATGAATTTTGGGTAATTCTGCAATCTGTTTTTGCCCCGGACGATCCTGATGATATATTTCGGCATCAGAATCTTGCGTATGTTTATCAGATAACGGGTACTAATGATTTAGCGGACTTGATGAGCATAGTGCGCCATATGGTGAATGATCAAATCAGTAAGCTTGCAGAAAAATTCAAATAGACCAAAGCATTTTGATCCTGATGACATCAAAACTCCGGTTCTGTTGGTATCTTAAATAATTTATATAATATTGCCCACTTTTTATTGCCCGCTATTGACATTTTTATAAAATATGTTATAATGTTATCGAGTAAGTATTATGAATCGTAATATTTTGTCACCGTATTCTGATTAGCACCGCTTAATTTCCTGTATTTCAAGTCGATCACCGTTCACGAATTGGTTTCCTTTCATAATGCTTAACGCTTTTCCCGTTTGATTTATCAGAATACAAAAATACAGAGCGCATAAAACAAAGGAACCCGATTTGATTTCCCGGCATTTTTATGCGCTTTTTTGTCTGTATCCGAACCGCTTCAGAATTTCGATGGTTTCGATGGGAGGTGTTTTTGTGTCAGGCAGCAGCGTTGATCCTTTGCAAATTTTCCTTTGGCGCCGTATGCCCATGCTCTTGCGCATTTAAGCGTGCAATTTTTTGCACAACAGAAAGCAAAACTTTAAATCAAAAAAGAAAGCCGAAAAATCATTAAATTGATCAGAAAGGAAAAACAATGTGAAAAAACATTTTAACAAGCGTCTCCTCGCTCTCATACTATCGGCAATATTGCTGATATGCGCGTGCCCGCTGTCAGTGTTCGCTTCGGAATTGAACGGAATGAATACGGCTGCAATGCCCGGGAGCGGCGGTGATGGTCCCCCGTCCGACAGTACAGGAATGTCGGATATTGACCTCGGCTTCGATCTTGATATCGACGAAAATTTCGATACCGGTATTTCCGCCGAGCTGACCGAGGATATCAAGCTGCGCGATACCTTCACCAAGCACTATACGGACGGCAAGGGTAAATACTACGCCGTGGTTTTCCCCGAACAGGTACATTATCTTGAAAACGGCGAATGGAAAGAAATAGACAACTCCCTGACACTCAATAAGCAGGGAAATGCCTACATATCCGGCAATAAAAGCTTTAAAACCGGATTTTCCAAAAGCTCCTCCTCAGCAGAGCTCGTCACAATAGAGGAGGGAATGTATAAGCTGTCGTGGGGTATCTCGTTCGACGCAGGCTCGGAGCTGAAGGACGTAATTTCTTCATCCGATATCGCAATGAACGAAACAGGCAGTATGCCCCCGGTAAATGCGAGACTGACAGAGAATAGATCCGACGGGCTGAACGAAAAGGGAACAGCTACAAGGATCACAAAAGAAAATATCGGAGATCTCGGCAAAGCCTTCTCCGGAATAAGCTACGACGGCATACTCGGAGATAAGGTCGACCTTCGTTACTCGGTCCTCCACGGAAAAGTAAAGGAAGATGTCATTTTAAACTCCGCAAGCGACTTCAGATCATATACTCTTACAGTCAATACATACGGACTTAACGCAACCAAGCTGCCGGATAACAGAATAAGCTTTAAAAATTCCGACGGCGAAACGATATTTACCATCGGCACTCCGTGGATGAAGGACTCCGACGCGTCGGTCTCGGATAATATAGCCGTAACCGTAATTCAGAACGGAACAACAGCATATATTAAATACGAACCCGACCGCGAATGGCTGAACGACGCCGAAAGAGTTTACCCCGTGCTCATTGACCCGGATGTTACCACAAGAACCTTCAAAAGCAACTATATCGACACCTACGTTTACGAAGGCGACAGCGCGTCATCCGCAAGAGCAAACGAAACCACAATGATAGTCGGGAATAATGGAGGTAAAATACATTATTCATACTTAAAGATCCTTGATATTCCCGAGCTTCCCGGACTCGATTACAGACTCAGAACTATCAAACTTTATATACCGACAAAAAAAGCAGGCAACCAAAAACTGAATCTTTACGAAGTCACACAACCATGGAATCCCAATGCGATTACATATGCAAACCAGCCGAGCTCCGAGTTGATAGTCTCCGGAGCATCAATGGGGCAAATCAACCTCAGCTCTTGGGAGGACAGCAAGCTTGAAGAATGGGTAAATATCAGTGCTTTCTTCCAAAGCTCCTCATGGAACGGCTTTAAGATCGCACACACAGCAAATGTGGAAAATGATTATACAGAAATATATACCTCGGAAAGCTCGACAAGTCGCCCGTATATGTATTTCGAATATATTCATGTTCCGGTAGAAAGCATAAAGAATAATGCAGTGTATAGCTTTGTCAATTCGGCAAGCGGTAAATATCTGACAGTACATAACGGTCTTACAGACAACGGTACAAATATTTATCAGTACACCAAAAATAATACTCTTTCACAGGCATTCAGATTGTCATACAACTCGACCTATGATTATTTCTATATCCGCGCTATGTGTGACAGCAACGGTAGTAATAGTCTGTTAAGATTTAATTACGGAAATGATGTTTCGGAAACCGGATATACCTACACAAATGTCTACCTTGAAGAAGAATATGACAATGCGGATGTCAATACCGAATGGCTTATAGTGCCGCACGGCAACAACGACCTGTTCAAAGTTGTATCCGCAGCCGACCCCAACCTCGCACTCACAGCCTACGGTACCGCAAACGGCACAGCATCGGGAATGACAAATACCTCTGCCGGTAACGTCTTTGTTTCGAGATTTACAGGCGCTTCAAATCAGCTTTGGAAGCTTGAATCCGGCGGATGTCAGGTGTCGAGCTATGCCGAGGATATAAGTGGGGTTACCCAATCCAAAACAGTGTCGGAATCTTCAACTACACTTCAATTTGTTTGTCCGGTAGAAAATTTCGGCGATAACATCACATGGTCATCATCAAATCAAGCGGTGGCTACCGTCAGCGACGACGGCAAAGTTACTGCTAAAAAAGCCGGTTATACTACAATAAGTGCGTATATAAGTCTTGATGGCGATGAGGAAGAATATACTTGTGATGTATATGTCAGACTTGCCAACGGAACATATTATATTAATAATGTAAATAATAATTTTTGCATAAATTGTTTAGGTAGTATTCCTTACGAGAATTCTACATTAGTGGGAAGTAGCTTCTACGGAACGTCAGAGCCAACAGATCGCGGTCGAATGTTTAAAATCAAGTATTTGGGAAATGGCTGTTACAGTGTTCGCTCGATGCTTGATAACAGCATGGGTTGGGCTAACGTATCAAATAAGCTTGTTATGACAACCATCGGAACCTCCGACAGCTCCATACCGGCAAATGCTAAGTGGGTGATCAATTCAAGTACTAGAGGCTATTATTTTAGAATCCCATCAACGGCAAGCATGGCGATAACATCACCGACATCATCATTAGCAGATATAACTATAAATAGTCTTTCTCTTTCAAACACCAGCCAGATGTGGACTATCAAGCCCATTACCGCATCCTATCATGGGGTGACGATTAAGAATAAAACTTCAAATTTGGCGGTCGGAAAAAGCTTTAGATTTTCAGCTGTTCTTTATTCAACAAGCAATAGTAATTACCATAGTAGCAAAGTAAATTGGTCTGTTTCAAACGGAACGGGAAGCGCGACGATAGATTCAACAACAGGTGTTCTTACAGGTGTTGCGAAAGGTACTGTTAACATTACAGCTACTTATAAAATAAGTGCATATAATCAACTGAAAAATGACTACACTGTTACAATAGACTATGGATGGAGTGTTTACCCTCAGCCTGAAATTAACTCAAGATCATCATGGGGAGCAAGAAATTATATTACTGATAGGCTTGTGAATAGAACGCGAGCGCCAGAGAGGATAATATTTCATCATAGCGCGGATAAATTTACTAGTACAGATATAAACGATGTAAAGGCTGAGATTAAAAGAATACAGAATTTTCATATGGATAATAGAAATAAATGTGATATTGCATATCATTTTATTATTGACCCAGCAGGGAGAATATGGCAAGGCGCAATGATTGATAACTACCAGCGTGGTCATACTACGGGGTACTATGATGATATTGGAGTGTTAATTTTAGGCGATTTTGAACCAAGAACAAAAAATTTTTTCTTGCCAAATCAATTAAACCAATCGCAAAAAGATGCCATGGAGCAAATTGCAAAATGGTTGTGCTACAAATACGATTTGCCAATAAATAAAGCTAATAATGTATCTCCGATTGAAACACATCGTTCAGCTTTTTCTGGCAGTGAGTGTCCCGGAGAAAACGCAGCTCCTTGGATAGAAGATACTTTGAGAAATATAATTTATGATTGGCATAATAATTAAATTCTGATAAGGGAGACTATGAATAATGAAAATTAAACTCAGACATTGGATACTTTTGATAGTATTACCATTATTGCTGGCATTATTGGTGGTGGTATCATCGTTTTTAGCGATTAGTCATAATTATAAATATCATCGCGGAATTAAACAAATTGCAGCAACCGAAAAAAAGGACAATGTGTTTAAAATCAAGATAAAATGCTTTGATTATAGAGACTGTGACGTAACAAAGGTTGAAGGCGAAGAAAAAGCATATTACGGTGAAAAGATGCGATTAATAAATTCTGATTTAGGTAAAAGCATCATAAAAGTGCAGCTTTACGATATAGAATATGTAACAAAAGAGTTTGAAGAAATATACAAACCGTGGACAACATATGAGGTAAAAGGTTCAAATAAACAACTTCGCTTTATGTATTGCTACACCTCCGATCATGGGATATTAGTATATATCGGTTCAGATATGCAGTTGAACTCAGTTGAATTATTACATAAAAGATTATACAGTATAGTGTTTAGCATAGATTATGACTAATAATCCGAATTTTTCCCCGGCTTCCGAGCCGGGGAGAAACCCAAAAAACATAGGACAAGCATCAAGTCATTTATAAGTTGGCAATTTTGAGTAGTTATTCCGGTCATTAAAACAGCACTAATTATATTTTACGGAGGTAGATTTATGGGAAAAAACATAAATAAATTGATTGCGTGCATATTATTAATTCCTTGTATATCTGTTTTGTTTTCATGTAAGCATAGCGATTTAGACGACGATTCTGCGTATACCAATAACGTGAAAAGTGTATCTGATATCAAAAATGGATTTAAGTATTTAGGATATATTTTTTACACAGATGAAAATGGAAGAAGTGCAATAGCTCAAATAGATTACGAAAATAACATAGTAAAAAATCAATCGTATAATAAAGTAAAAGTAAACGAACAATCTTTTAAAAAAGTGAAAAATGGTATGAAGCCGTTTGACGTAGTAAAATTGGTAGGAATCCCATTTAGAAGCGTTACAAGTGGATTGATTACATTAGACTTTAAATGCGACGACGGTACCGTTTATAGGATAGGTTGGTCTCAGGTTCATAATTCGGAAAATCAAAATGCTAAGTTTACCGATTTGGAAGTAAATGAGGTATACAAGGTTACAGAGTAACACAGCCTAATTTCCCCGGCTCCCGAGCCGGGGAATGGTCAAAAAAATTATGGACGGGCATAAAAAAGGGAGGAGATCTTACATATATGTACATGAAAACTAAAAGATATATAACGCTATTAATACAAATTGCAGTTATAATTATTGCAGTAATGGTTTTATGTTTGAACATTTGCGCTGAAGATAAGACAGATGATCCTTACTTAGAAGAGACCGATCAACACAAAGTTATTACCAGAGAGGACGCCTATAAAATAAAGATGGGTACTTTGTATAATGTGGTGATAGAAATTTTACCGGGGCATAGCGATCCCTATTCATCCATTTATCCTGCTAGGTTGGAATGGGAGATGCCGGATAGAAAAGTATATTTAGTTAGCTTTGCTGTAAATGACTGTGAAAATTTTGAGGATGTTATAAATAAATGGCATGAAGCTTTGGAGTATGATTATAATAAACGGCCGTTTTCTTTAGAGTACGATTTGGATTTTCATGCATGGTTTAATGCGAATTTAACTGCTCAAAGCGGGATTATATATTCAAAGGATGATCCGAACGACAAAGAAATAGTCTTCAAAAAAGACAGTTTGAACAATGTAGATAATAATTCCGAAAATAATCATGCCGGTCTTATTATAGCTGCAGCTATTATACTTGGCGCAATTATTCTTGTTACCGTTACTATTATTATATTTAAAAATAAAAAAACCAAGGGCGAAAAATCAAATACCACCCCACCGCAAAATAACTGACAAATTCCTCCCCGGCTTCCGAGCCGGGGAGGAGCTCAAAGAACATGGGACAAGCATATAACAATATGAGAACAAAACAAGTCTTTCTGAGAACTCAGCTTTAATAGGAAAAGATTCCGGGACTACCGAGTCGACAAATCGCAGTAAGATGTTCAAGATCAAACATCTTGGCAACAGCGTTTACAGTATCCGTTCAATGCTCGATAACAGCATGGGGTGGACTAATGTTTCAGGAAAACTTGTTATGACAACTATCGGAACATCAGACAGTGCCATACCTGAAAACGCAAAATGGAAGATTAATTCTAACTCAAACGGATATTGTTTTGTGAGTATGGCGTCTTCTTCAAGTATGGTCGTTACGTCACCTGATACAAATAGAGGAAATATTTTGCTTAGCCAATATTCAAATTCAAATTCAAAGCAAAATTGGACTATCAAACCTATTACCGCATCCTATCATGGGATAACATTAAAAAATAAAACTAATAAAATGCTCAATGGGACAACATTTCAATTTTCAGCAGTTGCATATTCAACATATAATAATTTTACCGGTAACGATGGCTTTACTTGGTCTGTTACAAATGGAACAGGTCAGGCTACGATAAATTCCCGTACGGGAGTTTTAACTGCAAACTCAGTTGGAACTGTAACAGTTAATGTAAAATACGCAACTCAAAATTGGACAGCCGATTGTCTTGTGCATATTATACCAATAGAAGAAGGCGATTATTATTTTAAAAACGCAGAAACATCAAAATATATGCAACCGGATGATAACGGCGATTTGCATATGGAACAGCATGAATTTGATTCCACACTCAATCAACGCTGGCACTTAAGATTTTACAATGAATCTTATTATTACATTATTAACAATGAGACTAACAAATATTTGACCGCGCCAAATAATAGTACGGATGGCTCGTCAATATTGGAATCAGATTATGATCAGGCAACTCAAAGCAGACAGCTTTGGTCAATTAGTAAAATACCGGGACGGACAACGTATAAGATTCAGTCAAAAAATCAGATTAATAGCAATTTTGTTTTAGCTGTCGGGTGGGGCGCTAATTGGAACGGAATAAATATTGAACAGCGATCTTTTTCGTCAGATAGCAATTATAAGGATGAATGGACGTTACAATCGATAAATTGTATTTTACCTACTCCACTTATACGCCAAGCAACGGATTCATGGTGTTGGGCAGCATCTGCTCAAATGCTTGCAAGAACGAACCATCCGACCGATGCGAATAATTATTTTGCTATTGCTGCTGAAGAACAACGCGCCGCAGTATATCATGTATTCGGAGATGATACAAGTACATCGAGTACATATGATTGGAATAGTGATCCTCAAGGATTAAATGATGTTGGAGGCACATATAGAAGCGTAGCAAATGCTGCAGCATATTTGGTTGGTACAGCGGATGGTAATGAAACATTTTCCGGTTATGCTACACCATATTTAGAAGATGTTTTACTTCGTTTTTTACTAGATGGTCATGCCGTTGCACGTTTGTGTTTGTGGGCAACAGTCGATTGGATAAATCCGAGTACTTTAGAAGAATGGGCAGAACAATTAGGCAATTTTAATCCTAATATCGGTGGACACGTTACTGTGATTGTTGGCGCTGAATGGTCTGACGACGATCAATGCTATTATTATATTGTATATGATCCATGGAAGAGGGGAGAAAAATATATGTATTCTTATAATGATTTATGTTATAAAACAACATATGAAAATGAAAGATATGAAACATCAGTGTGGTATCCGACAGTGGTCACAAAGACAGAATACAGTAACAAGACATTTCTCGAAGAAATTATTGGGTTTGATTACTCATCAAAATAAGGGGGATTTATATGAAAAAACTATTAAATTATATATTAGCAATTATAATGATAATCAATTGCATAGCAATGTTTTCAATATCAAGCCAAGCAGATTTTTCATCTAAACTTCCATCAACCCCTATCGGTGAGCCAAAGATTAATATTGAAAAAATTTTTGAGGAAAAATTAATCAAAGAACGTATTGAAAAAGATGTCAACATTTTATGTAGAAAGGACAATCTGACAAACTTTACATATGAACCATCAATGTATCTTTTGGAGTATGGAGTTTCTATTGATTTCTGGAATAATAATATATCAAATTATTACGATATGATTCAAAATATTGACTATAATTATCCTACTATATTTGTTCCTATCCTATCTGTTATGACAGACTCACATGGAAACGCCTCAAATCGTGAAATTGGCTATATTAAGTTATACTATGATTGCTTTGAAAATGATTACAGACATATTGTAGGAATTTATAATATAACAAGCGAAGATTTTACGGAAACCAGACCAAGCGGTTTTTTTGAAAGTGTTACTGACTACTTAGTTGAAAACAGAATTAATGCACAGCAGGTTTTTCTTATAAGATATCCGTCTTCATTATCAAATGGTCAGGAAGTGGTTGCAGTGATACATTCTGATTCGGACACGATTATGTTGGATATCAGCAATACCTGCAGGAATAATAAAGATTGGCAGGATAATCCGAGAGCCTATTCAATCAAAGACTATCGTACTTTGAGAGTGAAAGCGGAAAAAGATATTTATAAGCACGCCGGTGGATTTGTTGATAATGTCAATAAAAATAACGATAACAATAACTCAAATTATAAGTTGGTTAAAAATATCATATTAATTAGCGTTGCAGTTATAGCAGTGATTGCAATTTCGGTGATTCTTTTAGTAATAAAAAACACCCGCAAAGCTCGTTCCGAAAAGAACCCCACCTCAAAATAACTGACAATTTCCTCCCCGGCTTCCGAGCCGGGGAGGAACCCAAAAAGCCATAGGGACAAGCATAATAAATAAGAAGAAAACAAGCTCGGACTTTCCGAATACCGCTATTGGCTGCAATACATCTTGGAGGTTATATATGAAAAAATTTTTCACGACCATACTCAAAAGCTTGGCTTACATTCTTTTAATAAATGTTGTTTTAGTCTTGCTTATACTGATAGTAGATTTTGATTATGAGGCTTTTTTGAAAATTGAGGGGATATTGTTTTCCTTGTCCTCATTTGGATACTTTATAATAAAAAAGCGGAATACGGTTAAATGGTTATTTCCGATTTTAACAGTAGTATTTGAATCAGCATTATACTTTATTTTGAAGTACTCGTTAGGCGATTATGATTATAAATATGCAGGAATATGGTTTGGAACTATACAGCTTTTGATTACTGTTGCTTTTTTAGTAACCATTGATATAGTTGTTATGTTAATTGGCTTTGTCCGCAATAAGATCAAAAATTCCAAAATTGATGCTCACAGTCAATTCGGTACGTCACAAAACAAATAATATGTCTTATATAATAGCCGGAGGTTGTATATGAAAAAGTACATAGTAACAATAATAAAAAGCTTTTTCTATGTTATTATACTAAATATTATTATGAATTCGTTTAGTGTAATAATGCATAAGCATACGGAGTGGTTTTTTGTAACTGAAGGTATCATATTTGCGTTATCTTCAGTAGTCTACTTTTTAATTAAAAAGCGAAATACAGTTAAATGGATGTATCCGATTCTTACCATAGCATTTGAAGTTGTTGTTTTCTATATATTGTATAGAAATTTGGGCGCTCAAAATTGGGATTACTTTTCGGTATGGGTCGGCATTTACCAATTATTGTTTATGCTCGCTTTTTTAACAACGATTGATATAATAATTGTGTTAATTGATATTATTAGAAAAAAAGACAGTAAGCAAAGATGCAAATCTGAATATTAGAAAATAATTAACAATCAGCTCACAAGAAAGTGAAATTTATGCAATGAGTAATTTTAGACCTTTTTTAAAAAATATCTTATTTGTTTTTTTCGTATTTGCATTTAACGCCATTATTACAATCTTGTTTGCCAATAGCATTTTGTCAGAAAAAATAACATTGCTGTTGAATATAATACTCCTTATAATATCAGCTCCGATATACTTCTTCGTTAAAGGGGATTATGAAAAAACATGGCTTTACGATATTGTTACATTGCTTTCCTATTTAATATTTGGTGTATTATCATATTATTTATTAAAAAAGCGTTTAGTGAAGTATGGGCAATGACCGCGTGGACAGCATTATTTATCATGATTTTCTTCGCCTGCATAATTGCACTTGACTTGATCTGCTGCTTTTTCGGTTGCTCGATAACAGCAAACGTAAATAATGGACGTATAATGAAAAAACTGATAATCGTTATATAAATCAGGGAGGGGAACTGATATATGTATCTTTCGCGGCTATTGCATAAAATTTTTAATCTTATATTTCCAAACCATGACCCTGACTATGATTATTGGATTTTAGCCGGTATATTATATATTGCTTTGTATTTCGTTCTGCAATTGTTTATATGCAAACGCAAATGGAAGCTTCCGTTTAAATTTATCCCCTTGATGCTTGTCTCAATATATATCATTCTTGACATATGGCTTTTTATTTACGGTGCGCTTTATGATAGTTGGGGAGTATGTATACTTATGGCAAAGATTTATGCAGCATACATATTATGCCGATTGATCGGAATAGGGCTTGCGTGGTTAGTTTTTAAAAAGACCAAACCCATATCGACAGATTTGCCGCCTCAAACCCCACCTCAAAATAACTGACAATTTCCTCCCCGGCTTCCGAGCCGGGGAAGCCGGATAATATTTAAGCTATGAGAATACCAATAATACCCAAAGCAAGCTGTTCCGTCAATACGGAAAACAGCTTGTTTTTTCATTACGTTTTGCGGCTTGTTTTCGCTGAGTGTTAAAAATATTTCCAATTATTGAAAATGAATGACAAATGTATTGACAATATTATGCTGGGGGTGTATAATTAACTATGTGTATATAATTATGGGTGAAATGCAAAGCTTTGAGCATTTATGGACTTTTTACACCGGATAATTATTAAAAATCTGACAGATATATCATTTTCAAGGAGGCAAATATGATCAATGCAATAGCGATCAATGTTGTAATTTCAGGTGGGTTCATAGCTATGCTGCTCACATTATTCGCTGTGGTATTTTTGGCATTAGGCGGTCTTATCGGTATGCTGAGAGGCTGGAAAAAAGCTACATCGCATTTTATTCTCGCCTTTATCAGCTCAATTATTTCGTTTGTAATTACTTTACCGATCGCGAAAGTAATCGCAAATATAGTGTCCCCGCTTATAAGAAGCGAAATGGGAGAAACCTATGAACAGCTGAATGCGGAAATGCCGACGCTCGCAAAAACAATTGATGCGCTTCCGGCTGCATTGCTTGCACCCGTGCTTTTTGTAGTATTCTTCTTTATCATTTCCCTTATCCTTTCTTTATTTTCTCCTCTTTTTACCAAGCTGTTCGGCACCGAAGAAAAAAAGCCGCAAACAGAGGCTACATCGTGTGAAGATAACCCGGATGCCGCTCCTCGCGCAGATTCCAAGACCGAGGAAAAGAAACCGGATGCTCACAGTAACGAAAAAGCGCAGAAGCAGAAAAAAGTGAGCAACGAAAAAAAGCCCGGCAAAGGCGTGGATCGCCTTATCGGTGCGCTTGTAGGAGTTGTTCATGCACTGCTGATCTTTGTGATTCTTTGGATGCCTCTTACCGGATATACCGGACTTGCCGCACAGGCAGTTGAAGCAACCGACGAGATCGAAATTTCAAACGACGAAAAAACGCAGAATACAATTAAAGCAGTCAAAGCATACTATGATTGCTACGGCGAACCGGTTAATAACGGCTTTGTATTTAAAATGACCTCGGCTCTCGGCGGTAAGGCAACCTTCAAAGCGCTTACAGCTATGAAGATTGACGGTTCCCGCTATGTGCTTGCTGATGAAGTGGGATCGCTTGTTAACCTCGCAGTCACAGCCGCACCTTTCATGAGCGAATCACCCGAAAACTATGGTGAAAAGCAGGTCAAAGCCGTAGATTCATTGATCATGTTGCTTGACAATGACGTAATGCTTAAGGACATTCTCGCAGAAGGACTTTCGAGCGCATCAAATTCATGGCTCAATAATAAGACCTTCATGGGAATAGCAAAGCCTAATATAAAAGGCAGCACCGTCAAAATACTTGACGAGTTGCTTGGCGTTTTCAAAACAACAACCTCCCAGACGGTTATTGCAGATATTAAGGTGTTTTCGGATATCTTTAAAGTTATGGTTGAGAATAAGGTCTTCACCATGCTCGGCAAAGAAAAGACCGATATAAAGAATCTTTTGGCTCAGGACGGATTTATCAGCGGACTTATCGAAGCGGCGTACGGCAACGAAAGAATGCAGCCTGTTCTTGACAGTATAATAAATACAGGTATCGCACTTGTGGGAGAACAGCTCGGTATCCCCGAAAACAATGAGGAAATATACGACAACCTGATAAATTCAATCGCAGACAGCGTTACCGAATCTTTAAATGCCGGAAATACCGAAGAAAGCCAAAAGTCGCTTGAAAATAAAATTTCGACGGCATTTAAAGATAACGGTATCGAGGTTTCCGATGAGCTTATTCCTTTTATAAGCAAATACATAGTAAAGGCGTTTGAAGGTAAGGATAACGTCACAAAGGAAGACGTTATAGCCTTCTTTAAATCAACAACCGAAGAACTCACTAAAAACGGAGTAACATATTCGGGTTCCGGAAACAATAGTACAAAAGAACCCGTAATTGCTGATGTTACACCCAAGATCTCAAATAATGTTCGTCTTATGCTGGATGAAATATCAAAATCGGCACCTGACGCATCACAGGCACTTTCAAAAATTGCCGGTGATATCAAAAGCGGAAATATCGACTCCAAATCAATGACCATAGAAAAGCTTCAGAATTCAATATCAAGCGTATCCAAGGAAAAATTATCCGAAGAATCCAAAAGACTTGAAAATATAGTTAAAAGTTCTGTAAAGATCATGGACAACATGAACGGCAAGACCGGAACCGATGTTATTACATCACTTGACGTTGATGCGCTCAAAGACATGATAAAGGACCTCCAAAAAAGTGAAATTCTCGGCGACTCTTCAAATTCGCTTATACAGGCGGTGCTTGAAAGTAAACAGATGAAGGATTCCGGAATAGACGGCTCTGAACTCTTTGAAGACATCACCGAAGCCGGAGGTCTTGACACGGTTGCCGATACTGTCGGCGTCGTTCAGGAAACCGTTAAGCTTGTAGATATTCTTAAAGCCTCAAACGGAAAGATTACAGATCCGTCACAGAAAAAAGAGCTTGAAGAAAATATCAAATACCTTGTTGAGAATATGTCCGATTCAACCGCTAAGCTCATAACAAAGCAGATAACCCCTGATAAGCTTGCAAAATACGGTGTAAAGGATTCAAAGCAGGCAGACGCGGTTTCGACTATCATAACAAACGTTCTCTCAACCATGTCCGAGAAGAAATCGCTCAATTCCGAAGGATATAAAAAGGAAACAGATGCAATTCTTCATCTTTATGACGTGGCAACAACTCTTTCAGGCACCACAAAAACACTATCGGATTTGAAATCAGATCTTGATGATATCGTCAAAACCGTCCTTGAATCCGAAATAATCTGCGAGTCGATCGTTAAAACGGCATTTGACGGTAATACACCGAAATCCAACCCACTTATGCTTACATCAAAAATGGGGGACAATGATATAAAACTTATCGTCGATTCACTCAACAGGTATTCCGATTCCAATTATTCCAAGGTATCGGATAAGTCAAAGTTCAATAAAGAGCTTGAAGCAATTGCTATAATATTCAATGTAGACGTAACAGTTTCAAACGGTCATGTAACCGTAAACAAATAATTAATCATTCCAACCAATAATTTACCAAGCAGAGGAACAAATGCGCAAAACCAAAATAATCTGTACGCTCGGACCTGCGTGCAACAACGAAGCAACCATTGAACAAATGCTGAAAAACGGCATGAATGTTGCAAGATTCAATTTCTCGCACGGAACACATGAATATCATTATGAAATGATGAAAATGTTCCGCGCAGTAAGAGACCGCCTCAAGCTTCCGGCAGCCGTAATGCTTGATACCAAAGGACCCGAAATAAGATTGGGTACTTTTGAAGGAGATAAAGTAACCGTAAAGACCTGCGACGAATTCACACTCACAACAAGGTCTGTTGTCGGAAACGAAAGGGAAGTGTCAATATCTTATGCGGATCTTCCGTCCCAGCTCATTCCGGGAACAAAAATTCTTATAGACGACGGCAAGGTCTTGTTAAGAGTAAAAGAGTGTACCGAGACCGATATAATATGTACTGTGGAATTCGGAGGAATCATTTCTAACCGTAAGAGCATCAATATTCCGCGCGTGCACCTTTCAATGCCGTATATGAGTAAGCAGGACGAAGAAGATGTAATTTTCGGCATAGAGCAAAATGTCGACTTTATAGCCGCTTCATTTGTCAGATCGAAAGAGGATATGATAACGTTGCGCAAATTCGTCAATTATCATGGCGGACATAATATCAAGCTTATCGCAAAGATCGAAAACAACGAGGGCGTCGATAATTTTGATGATATCTTAAAATATTCCGACGGTATCATGGTAGCGCGCGGAGATATGGGCGTAGAGATCGAGTACGAAAGACTTCCGGGAATTCAGAAAAAGTTCATTCGTAAATGCTATCAGTCCGGCAAAATGGTAATAACCGCCACGCAGATGCTTGAATCAATGATCCATTCAAAAACGCCAACGCGTGCCGAAATAACCGACGTTGCAAATGCCGTTTTCGACGGCACCTCGGCTGTTATGCTTTCCGGAGAGACCGCCGCAGGCGATCATCCGGCGCTCGTGGTAAAGGTCATGTCAAAAATTGCACGTCAGGCTGAAGCCGATGCTTTCGATATGTTTGCATATCAGGGCATCAATTATGATGATGACTACACCGATGTAACAAACGCCATCTGTGATGCGGCGGCAACAACGGCGCGCGATATTGACGCCGATGCGATAATAGCCGTGACAAAATCAGGATTTACGGCACGCAGAGTCTCGAAATTTCGCCCAAAACAGCCGATTATAGCTGCCACACCGGAATTGACAACCTTCCATCAGCTCTCGCTTTCATGGGGAGTTTTTCCTGTCCTGTCACTCAATCAAACGGATACCGACAGTCTGTTTACGCACGCCGTTGACTGTGCAAAGCAGATTGATCTTGTATCTGCCGGAGATAAGGTCGTAATAACCGCAGGCGTACCGCTCAATCTTGTGGGTATGACCAATCTTCTTAAGGTTCAGATAGTTCAATAACCTGTAAAATATAAAAATTTAAAAGCAATAAAAAAGCAGGCACCGGATCGGATGTACGATCGCATTGTAGCGACAGTCACAAGATCTTGGTGCTTGCTTTTCTATATTTTATTTAAGATTCTTTATCTTAAGCTTTGTATCCGACCTTTTTAAAGCTCTTTTTGCCGCGCTTTATCAGAATACCGTCGCCGAGCTTTTCGGGAGTATAGTCTGCCTTGATGTCGGTAACCTTTTCCCCCTCAACAGTTACACCGCCTTGCTCAACCGCACGTCTTGCCTCAGATTTTGAAGCAACGAGACCGGATTTTACAAGCAGAGTAATTATATCAATAGTACCGTCTGTAAAATCATCTGCAGTCAGGTACTCGGTAGGGATCTCGGAGCCTGCACCCACGCCGAATAAAGCTCTTGCGCCTGCCTGAGCTTTTTCGGCTTCTTCTTCACCATGAACCAGCTTTGTAAGCTCGTATGCAAGGATCTCTTTTGCGGTATTGAGCTGTGAGCCCTCCCATTTGTTCATTTCTTCAATCTGCTCAATAGGAAGGAAAGTGAGCATACGAATGCACTTAAGTACATCCGCATCATCAACGTTTCTCCAATACTGATAAAAGTCGAACGGGGAAGTCTTGTTAGGATCAAGCCAAACGGCGTTTCCTGCGGTTTTACCCATTTTTTTGCCCTGCGAGTCGGTAAGCAGGGTTATTGTCATAGCGTGCGCATCCTTTCCGAGCTTTCTGCGTATAAGCTCGGTACCGCCAAGCATATTGGACCATTGATCGTCGCCGCCGAACTGCATATTGCAATTGTAATTCTTGAACAGGTAATAGAAATCGTAGGATTGCATTATCATGTAGTTGAATTCAAAGAAGGAAAGTCCTTTTTCCATTCTTTGTTTGTAGCATTCGGCGCGGAGCATATTATTTACCGAGAAGCAAGCGCCAACCTCGCGGAGGAGCTCAATATAATTAAGATTAAGAAGCCAATCCGCATTGTTTACCATCAATGCTTTTCCCTCCGAAAAGTCAATGAACTTTTCCATCTGGCGCTTGAAGCATTCTGCGTTGTGGTCAATATCTTCTCTTGTGAGCATTTTTCTCATATCGGTTCTTCCCGACGGGTCGCCTATCATGGTCGTACCGCCACCGATAAGAGCTATGGGCTTATTGCCTGCCATCTGAAGACGTTTCATAAGCGTAAGCGCCATAAAATGTCCCGCAGTAAGGCTGTCGGCTGTGCAGTCAAAACCGATATAGAAGGTCGCTTTTCCGTTATTTACCATTTCACGGATTTCTTCTTCATTAGTAACCTGCGCAATCAGTCCTCTTGCTTTCAATTCTTCGTAAATCTGCATTTTTCTGTCTCCTTGTTTTATTATAAATAATAATCAAAAAATAAAAAAGCCCCCGATACCGTAAATATCAGTATCAAGGACGAATACCGACCGCATAAATAATCTGCGGTTGGGAACCGTGTTACCACCTTGCTTCGCATATCGCTCACGCAAATATGCCTCATTGAGTACACAATAATGTACTCAAACACTTAACGCGTGCCAAACGTCATAGCCTACACATTGAGGGAATCAACTTCGGTATGCGGCTCGGAGATGTATTTCATCGCAGAATCAATCGCGCCTCTCACCAAACGGCAGCTCTCTGTAATGCTCTTTACGATTACTTCTTCACGTCATCGCTTTTCATATTTCTCAGATATTATACATTATTCAAACCGGATTGTCAATAGTAATAATGAGCAAAATTACAATATATAAAATATTTTGAATATATTTATTAAAAAAGGCGGTGCAAAAAGAGCTTTTCACACCGTCCATATGCAGATATATTAATACACCAAAAGCTTTATTCGGCTTTGCTTTGCTCGGCCTTGAGAATATATTTGGCTTTTTCTTTTCCTTCAACGCATTCCTTTGTAATAATGACCTCTTCAATGTCATTTCTTGAAGGAACTTCAAACATGATACCCTGCATTATCTCCTCCATTATTGCTCGCAAACCTCTTGCACCGGTGTTGCGTTTTATGGCGAGATCGGCAATCGCTTCAAGCGAACCGTCAGCAAATGTCAGTTTGACCTTGTCAAGACTGAACAGCTTGGTATATTGCTTTACTATCGAATTTTTCGGTTCGCTGATTATTCTTGTGAGCGCATTGTTGTCAAGCTCACTTAACGGAACAATTACCGGGAGACGACCGACAAGCTCGGGAATAAGCCCGAATTTGATTATATCATGCGGCGTGACATCCTTGTAAAGCCCTTTTGAACTTTTTTCAGCAGCCTTCTTTATCTCGCTGCCGAAGCCGACGGTTTGATTGCCGTTCCGTTGCTCGATTATTTTTTCAAGTCCGTCAAAAGCGCCGCCGCAAATAAACAGGATATTCTCGGTGTTGATCTGTATGAATTCCTGCTGCGGATGCTTTCTTCCGCCTTGAGGAGGTACGTTGGAAACCGTTCCTTCAAGAATCTTCAATAATGCCTGCTGAACGCCTTCGCCGGAAACGTCACGGGTTATTGAGCGGTTTTCGCTTCTTCTTGAGATCTTATCAATCTCATCGATGTAAATAATACCTTTTTCTGCACGTTCAATATCATAATCCGCAGCCTGAATCAAACGAAGCAGTATATTTTCCACGTCTTCGCCTACATATCCTGCTTCGGTCAAGGTCGTAGCATCGGCAATTGCAAAGGGAACCTTAAGCGTCTTCGCAAGAGTCTGAGCAAGATATGTTTTACCGACGCCGGTAGGACCTATGAGAAGTACATTGCTTTTCTGTAATTCAACATCATCCTTGTCGACAGGATTGCTTTTGTCGTTTGCATTTCTGAGTCTCGAACGACGATGCTTTTTCATGGAATCGTCCTTGGCAAGAATACGCTTGTAGTGATTATATACCGCAACGGATAAAGCAACCTTTGCCTCATCCTGTCCGATCACATACATATCAAGGATGTCCTTGATCTCCTGCGGCTTCGGAAGTGTCTCCATAGAAAGCATATCATCTGCGGAAGCCATCAGTGCCATTCTGTCATCTATCATTTCCTGGCAGGTCTGTATGCAAAAATCACATATATAAGCACCAGTGCTGGACGGTATCAGAAAATTGACCTGATTTTCCGTGCGCCCACAAAAGGAACAGCAGGGAACATTTGAACGGTTGCCCCCGGACCGGTTATTTGAGGTTGCCATCTGAAAAATTACCTTTCATTTCAATAAATGATTAAGCGAAACGAACAAGAACTTTATACTCGCTTAGAATATATCTTATCAATAAGTCCGTATTCAAGTGCCTGCTCTGCAGTCATAAAATTATCACGATCGGTGTCGCGTTCAATCTCGGAAATGTCGCGCCCGGTTTCCTCTGCAAGAATGCGGTTCAAACGGTCACGAGTCCTTAAAATAAGATCAGCCTGAATTTTTATATCGGATGCCTGACCCTTGGCTCCGCCGAGCGGCTGATGAATCATTATCTCACTGTTGGGAAGCGCGCATCTTTTTCCTTTTGCTCCTGCCGCAAGGAGGAAAGCGCCCATGCTTGCCGCCATGCCGATACAGATAGTAGAAACATCGCATTTGATAAAATTCATCGTATCAAAGATAGCCATACCGTCAGTAACCGATCCGCCGGGGCTGTTGATGTAAAGCGATATGTCTTTGTCCGGATCCTGAGCTTCGAGGAAAAGCAGCTGCGCAACTACGAGTGACGCGGTCGCGCTGTTTACTTCATCGCAAAGCATGATTATTCTGTCATTCAAAAGACGTGAGTATATGTCGTATGAACGCTCACCGCGACTTGTCTGTTCAACGACCATAGGAACCAAAACCGATTTTGGCGAGCCATTATCAAATATATTCATATGATATCTCCTTTATATTTTTAATTAAAATCTGAATTCGGGTCGATCAATTTCTCTTGTTATATATGCTGTCGATAAGTCCGAAGTCCAAAGCCTGATTCGCCGTCATATAATTATCACGCTCGGTTGCCGTCTCAATATCTTCAATGCTTTTGCCTGTATTTGCAGCCAATATCCCGTTGAGCTTTGCGCGCGTGCACAAAATTTTGTCAGCCCTGATCTTTATATCACTTGCCTGACCCTGAAATTCCGATAAGGGTTGATGTATCATTATCTCGCTGCAGGGAAGGGCATAACGCTTTCCTTTTTTGCCCGTAGCAAGTAAAAATGCCGCCATGCTCGCAGCAAGTCCAAGGCAAATCGTTGACACATCGCATTTGATAAAATTCATAGTGTCAAATATTGCAAAACCGTCTGAGACGGAACCACCGGGACTGTTGATGTAGAAATATATATCCTTATCGGCGTCCTGCGCCTCAAGAAAAAGCATCTGAGCAACTATGACCGATGCTGTAGCATGGTTTACCTCGGAATCAAGAAAAACTATTCTGTCATTCAAAAGCCGTGAATATATGTCATAAGAATATTCTCTGTGTCCGCGCTGTTCGATAACGTTCGGAATGCTTATATCATTATACACAGTGAAATCTGTATTTTTCATAGGATTACCCCTGATATTCAGATGTAGATAAATAAGAGTATGTAACTGCAATCTTAATTTTCAAATTGAAATTAAAGGCGGCGGATAAATAAACATCCACCGCCTGTTACGATGCAGTATCAAAACAATACAGTATAAATCTGATTATTTGTCTTCTTCTGTCTCTTTCTTATCTTCTGTCTCATTTGCAACTTCCTCGACGGGAGCAGCATCGGTAATAACGGCATTGTCTCTTACAAGATCATAAGCCTTTCTTACAGCAAGATCCTTCTTGATGTCCTCAACAGCGATAGCATTTTTAACCGTATCAAGGTCAACGCCATACGCGTCAACTATCGCTTTATATTCGTTTTCAACCTCTTCATCGTTTACTTCGATATTTTCTTTGGAAACGATCTTTTCGAGCGCAAGTCTTACCTTGACTCTTTCGGAAGCCATGGGACGGAGCTGATCGCGGATCTGCTCAATCGTCTGACCGGTCATTTTAAGGAATGCTTCAAGCGAGAAGCCCTGTCTGTGGAAGTTGGAATCGTATTCGTTAAGTGAGTTGTCAACCTCAGCCTCTATCATCGGCTCGGGAATTGAAACGGTTACAAGCTCGGCGAGTGCCTTGTTGAGCTGCTCGTCAACGCCTCTTTCAGCTTCGGAATCATGTCTCTTTTCCATTTTTGCCTTAACATCTGCACGATATTCAGCAAATGTATTGAAACTTGAAACATCGACAGCAAAATCATCATCAAGCTCGGGATATTCAACATTTGCAATGCTGTGAAGCTTAACCTTGAATACGGAATCCTTGCCTGCAAGGGATTTTTCATGATATTCTTCGGGGAACTTAACATTTACGTCGAATTCATCATTTATGTTATGCCCGATGATCTGATCTTCAAATCCGGGAATGAAGGAACCGGAACCGATTGTAAGAGCATATTTCTCACCCTTGCCGCCTTCAAATGCCTGACCGTCAACAAAGCCTTCAAAATCGATAACTGTTTTGTCGCCGTTCTGAACCGCGCGGTCGGTAACTTCGATTTCGCGTGAATTTCTGTCGCGTACTGTCTGAATCTCTCTGTCAACCTCTTCGTCTGTTACGGGAGCAACTGTTTTTGTAGCTTTAAGTCCCTTGTAACCATCAATATCAAATTCAGGTTCTACATATACCTTTGCTGAAAGAAGTACACCTTCGTCATCAATAGATACTATTTCGATTTCGGGACGACCTACAATCTTGAGTGCCGATTCTTTAGCAGCTTCGGCATAATTGTCGGGAATGATATCGTTAACGGCATCCTCATAAAATACTTCTTTACCGTACATTTTTTCGATTATAGCTCTGGGTGCCTTGCCTTTTCTGAAGCCGGGAATATTAATTTTCTTGGCTTCTCTATGATATACATTGCTTACGGCAGCATCAAAAGCAGCTCTGTCAACGAGAAATTCAAGAAGATATCTACCGTCTTCGAGCTTTTCATTTTTCTTTAAAATCATTTGTTTTTCCCTCCGGAGTTTTTACATTTTCATACATCGTATATTGTACCATTATTTATAAATGTTGTCAATAGTTTTTTAACATATTTTGGCTCTTGAAAAAAACTTTAATACCGAATAACTGTTTTTCAAAAATATATCAGCGTATAAGATACGGCAGAAAGGAAAGATAATCCGCAGAAACAATATACATTTCAATGCCGTCATATATTTTCTTGAAGGGTACGTCATAGTTACCGTGAATATGACCGTAAAAGCAACGTCTGACACCGTATTCTTTCATAAGCGATATAAATTCATTGCACACAAAATCCTCCCACACTGGCGGAAAGTGAAAAAATACCATTATTTCTTTCGGAGCTTCGCCCTTTGATATATCGTCCTCATTTATTTTTTTTGCCATCTCAAGACCAAGCTTAAGACGCCCCGCTTCACGGATAATGATCTTTTGGTAATCCGTCGGCTCGACTGTTTTCTGAAGCCTTTCGTCATAAAACCACCCGCGCGTACCGCATATGATCTTGTCTTCAACTTTATATGCGTTGTTATAAAGTATGCGTAAAGTCTTAAAATTGTTAATCTCAAAAAAGAAATTCATTTTGGACATCGTTGCCCACCAAAGGTCATGATTGCCTTTGCCGATATACTTTGTCCCGTTGAGCGAATCTATAAGCTTAAGATCATCGTAAGAAGCCTGAAGCCCGAGAGCCCAACTGATATCTCCCGGGATTATGACCGAATCCTTTGGCGAAACGACGGCATTCCAATTCTTGCATAAACGCGCAATATAGTTATTCCAACGCCCGGCAAATTCTTCCATGGTCTTTTCGGGATTTGCAACGCAAAGATGTAAGTCGGAAATCGTGAACAAAGCCATTGGCAAACACTCCTGATTCTTATTTAATGATATGTTTAAATTTATAACTGCATTAAAAGTAAAAAGTATATCCTGATTTAAAAGTGATATAATAATAACGTGCGGTCAACCTGCACATAATCCCTGAAGATTTGTCAGATCAGAGCCAAATAATTAAAACGGAGATCAATTACAATGTCTGAAAATACAAACAAGAATTGTACCTGCCATGCAGTCGATAATGAAGGCTGCAGATATATACTCGGTATAAACTGCGACGTTAAAAGCTGCGTTCACCACGACAAGGATTGCCACTGCACAGCGGAAAATATAGTTGTAGGTCCCAGCTATGCTGCTACAAGCAACGATACCATTTGCGCGACCTTCAAGCCGAGAAAAGACTGACTTTCTTGAAATTTCCGGGCTTTGAGCGGAATTTCAAATGAGTTTCGCCCGGAATCCATTAAAAAACCAATATCGGGGTGCCGCGTGTCATAACGTGAGCACCCCCTTGCTTTTAAAAAATTATTTTATTCCAAGGTAATCCGTTACCTCGTCGCGCATATATTTCGGATCTATTGAGCGTTTGAAACGTATTTCTTTGCTGTCAAGTCCGCAGAGCGGCTTGGGAACGGGAATATGTGTAATTTCGCTGAGAAGCTCTATTGCGGCAAATTCATTTTCGGGCAATTGCTCGCTGAAGCATGAGTAAACATCAGTTGCAAATTTAAAAGGACTTGCCGTTGAAACGGTCAATACCTTTTTATCCGTTTGCGTATTGATGTAGTTATTGTCTATAAGATATTGCTCAGCACAATAAAAACCGACGGCACTGTGCGGGTCAAACAAATATCCGAAATCATCATAATTTCTTTCTATCATTTCAAAGGTATTGTTCTCGGTTGCAAAATACCCCACAAAATTTTCCGAAATTGCTTTTTTTACATGGTCATCAACGGTGTATTTTCCTGTTTCGCGCAAGGATTTCATATATTCCGATGTCTTTTCCGGTCCCGCAATCAGCCAAAGCAGTCTTTCGAGATTGCTTGATATCAATATATCCATCGACGGTGATATCGTTATATTGAATTTGCGGTTGCGGTCGTATGTGCCTGTATGTATGAAATCGGTCAACACATTGTTTGAATTCGAAGCACAAATAAGCTTTCCTATCGGAACGCCCATAAGTTTTGCGAAATATGCTGCAAGGATGTTCCCGAAGTTTCCTGTCGGAACGCTTACATCGATGACCTCGCCGTATTTGATTGTACCGTCATTTACCATATCGCAGTATGCCGATACATAATAAGCAATTTGGGGTGCGAGACGTCCCCAATTTATCGAGTTCGCACTTGAAAGAAAATATCCGTTTTTGTCAAGCCTGTCCCGAAGCGCCGTGTCGGAGAATATCTCTTTGACGCCGTTTTGTGCATCATCAAAATTACCGTAAATCGCACATACATTCACATTGTTACCCGTTTGTGTGGTCATTTGTGCCTTTTGGATCGCACTTACCCCGTCGTTAGGATAAAATACCATTATTCTGATACCGTCAATATCTTTGTAGCCCTCAAGCGCAGCCTTGCCTGTATCGCCGGAGGTCGCAACAAGAATAAGTGCCGTGCGCTTTTCTCCTGTCATTTTTAAAGCGCGCGAAAGCAAACGCGGCATTATCTGAAGCGCCATGTCCTTAAAAGCCGCAGTCGGACCGTGCCAGAGCTCCAATGAGTATATCATAAAGGTTATTCTTTCGATATGTGTGGCACCGCCCTCAAAGGATTTTTCGGAATATGCGGCACGGCAATCCTCCTTCAACTCCTCCGGATCGAAATCCGTAAGATATTTTGAAAGAATATACGCCGCGCGATCGGAATACCCGCATCCGCAAAGCATATCCATCTCATCTTTGTCAATCGTCGGTATTTTGTCCGGCACAAAAAGCCCTCCGTCCGGGGCAAGCCCCATTTTTATCGCCTCGGCAGATGAATATTTTTTCTTATTTTCTCCGCAATCGCGTGTGCTTACATATTCGATCATATTATTTATCCTTTCTTTGCTTTCCTATGTTTGTTTTCAATACCTTCTTTTTCCGCTGAATCTGTCGCGACTGAATTTATCACTGCCTGCAGCTCTCATATACGCATTTTCGATATGATTCAGACTTCTGACAAACGGCGTGCCGTCAACTCGGTACCCGATATATATTTCGATTATATCAAGATGTATCTGCTTTTCCGTCGGATGCAGATCAATATACATCTGCGCCGCAGTGATAACATTGCTTTGCTTTTTTTGAGTTACCGCCGTTACCGGAGTCCCGAATGATGAGTTCTGAAAGTATTTACGCGTCTTGACTTCAACGAACGAAATATAATTCTCATTTTCTGCAATAATATCAATTTCAAAGTGACAGAATCTGTAATTCCGTTCGACAATTTTGTAGCCCTTTGATATCAGATAGTCACAGGCTGCTTCCTCACCGAAACGCCCGATCGCAACGGTTGTTTTGGACGGGCCTTTCCATTGTATTCCGCTCTTGCCCGAGCTGTCCTTTTTCTCTGCTTTATTTTCCATTGCCGTCACCCTTGTTCAGAAATCTGATAAATTTTGTACGGTGAATTGGCGACGGACCGTATTTGAACAGCGCCTCGCAGTGTTCCTTTGTGCCGTAGCCTTTGTGCTTTGCAATTCCGTATTCCGGATATAAACGATCAAGCTCAATACACATACGATCTCTTGTGACCTTGGCGAGAATGGACGCCGCTGCAATGCTGCATGAAAGCGCGTCACCGTGGATAACGGCTTTGGCAGGCAATCTGAAATCTCTTGAAATGTTTCCGTCGATCAACGCATAATCCGCAGGGACGGGAAGTCCCTCGATCGCACGGCGCATCGCATGAAGTGTGGCTTCAAGGATGTTTGTCTGATTTATCTCGTCGACATCCGACATCGCAACCGAATAAGCGACCGCCTTTGAGCATATTTCATCGAATAAAAGCTCGCGTTTTTTCTCCGATAGCTTTTTTGAATCATTAAGACCTTCAATTACAATCGACCGATCGAGAATGCAGGCAGCCGCAACGACAGGACCGCAAAGCGGACCGCGTCCGGCTTCATCAACTCCGCATATATTTTTATATCCTGATAAATATACTTCATTTTCAATTGAAAAATCCGGCATAATAATTTACCTTTCCGATTTGATTGTCCGATTATTATTTATCCGAATCGGGGAACACATCAAGTGTAATACGCCCGATCTGATTTTTTCTGAATTCCTCAATAAGCATATTGGCAGTTCTTTCGGTGTTTATTTCGCCGCCGGAGATCAAAAATCCTCTTTTGCGTCCGATATATTCAAGCAACTCATAATCTGTAAAGCCCTCAATATTTTCTGGCGTGCCGAGCTTATAGCGTTCACACAAAAGCAACGGATACATTCTGCGCAGTCTTGAGCATAATACGACCGCAAGCTCCTCTATATCAAGAATCGAATCCTTTATTGCACCTGTAAGCGCGAGGTTTTCGCCGACGGTCTTGTCTTCAAATTTCGGCCAAAGTATTCCTGGCATATCCATAAGATCAAAGCCTATATTTGTCGGCACCCATTGCTTGTCAAGTGTAACGCCCGGTCGGTTTTCGACCTTGGCTTTCTTGTTGCCTGCAATACGGTTGATAAGAGAGGACTTCCCGACATTCGGTATCCCGACAACCATGGCGCGCAGCTTTCTGCCGCTCATACCCTTTTGCTCATATCTTTCAATCTTCGACAAAAGAATTTCTTTTATCGCAGGAGATATTTCGGAGATTCCGCGTCCTGCCGTGCAGTCGGTAAGAATACATCTGCTTGATTCTCCCGTGTAATACGATACCCATTTTGCACTTTGCACAGGGTCAGCAAGCGATGCCTTGTTAAGGAGAACGAGTGTCGGCTTGTCGACACTCCCCGTAAGCTTTGAGATCTCAGGATTTTTTGAGGATGCGGGAATCCGTGCATCCAGCATTTCAATTACTATATCTACATTTTTCAGGTTTTCCGTAATAAGACGCTTGGTCTTTGCCATATGCCCCGGAAACCATTGAATCTGTTTTGAAGGCATTTAATATAATTGCTCCTTGTTTATCAAATAATTCCGCGACGGTCAGCTGACAGATCCGAACTTGTTAAAAGGCGACAGTCTCAGTATGACCTTGCCGAGCACCCTGCGTTCATCAACAAAGCCTATGTCAGAATCGCGGCTGTCCGACGAGTTGTTGCGATTGTCGCCCATTACGAACAAATATCCCTCCGGAACATATACCGGAAAGGAATAGTCCGCTCCGAGAGTGTACATTCCTTCAAGCTTACGATAATTTTCGACCACAACCTCATCGTTTACTTTAAGTGTCCACGTCTTGAAATCTATATCGACCTTGTCTCCGCCTTTCGCAATAACACGTTTGACGATCGGTTCATTGAGTCTGTCGACCTTTTTGCTTATATTATGAAAAACCACAATGTCGCCATAGTCCGGCTCATAAAACAGATCGGAAATGATCAGTCTTTCACCGTTTATCAAGGTATTTTCCATTGAGGGACCGTCAACTCTGCAGAGCCTGAAGATAAATGAAAACAGCACAAGAACAGTGCATATGGCAACAACGAAAATTTCCACATAATCAAAGCAACCTCTGGCAAAATTGAAAATTCCGTCGGAATTGCTGTCGCTGCCTTCCTTTTTATCTGTTGTCTCAGACCTGTCATCGGCGGGATCCTCAGATTCCGGAGAGCTTTCCGGCTTGCGGTCGTCCGAAACGTCCTTCACAAAGGACTGCATATCGTTTGAATCGCTTGTGTCTGCTTTTGCGTCACGGCTGACATTATCGCAATTACCATAGTCCGAAGCAACATCGTCTGTTATAAGGCTGTCCTTGCTGTCAACCGTCCCATCGTCTTTGACTGTGTGCCCGTTCTCGGAGCGAAATTTATATTTTTCCTTTTCTTTTTCATCACATACGCACCCTGAAAGCTCATCGGAACTTTGACCATAGGGCTTTTCGGATACATCTGTCGTATTCCGGGACTCTGATGCCTTGGCTTCCATTTCGCTGTTTATATCGGCTTTGATTTCATTGTCCGGCGTTTTGTTATATCCGTAGCTGTTTTTGTCAAAAATGCTGTTATCAGACATATAATTTCACCTCTTTCGGATTGAAATTTTAAATTGAAAATAAAAATTCGACTTTATTTTGCTTTTTCTATAAAATAATCAAGCAGCCTGTAACCCGTGGGCAGATAAAATCCGGTTGTCGCGGCGCTGTCCTCGTCAAACGTATCAACTCCGACCTGCTCGTTTTCGCTGTCGTATATCAGGAAAGGAACCGGATCTATTGTATGCGTCCGAAGTCTTATGGGCGTCGGATGGTCCGGCAGGACCATGACCTTGAAATGCTCACCCGTGCTTTGCAGATATCCGACGACGGGACCGAGTATTTCGGTGTCTATTCTGTGTATTGCCAGAACCTTGTTCTCGGTCTCAGCACGGTGTCCGCATTCGTCCGGCGCTTCAACGTGTACATAAACAAAATCTGTGCCGTCCTCGAATGCCTTAATGGCTGCATTCGCCTTGCCTTTGTAATTGGTATAGACGTTTCCGGTAACCCCGTCAACATCTATCGACTTCATTCCGGCGCATAGTCCGATACCCTTTATAAGATCCACCGCAGAGATAACCGCTCCGGAAATACCCCATTTTTCGCTGAAGGAGGGAAGCGCCGGCTTTTTACCCGGACTCCAAAACCATATGGAATTTGCGGGCTTCAGCCCTCTTGCGCGGCGCGCTTCATTTACGGGATGATGATTGAGAATGTCAAAGCTTGCGCGCATCATGTCATAGAAAACACCGCCGCCGTTTTCTGCCTTCGGAAGATAATCACCGATACGTTTTCCCAAAATATCATGCGGACGTGAAAAATTGTATTTGTCATTACCGTTTTTCATTATCATGCAATGGCGGTAGCTGATGCCCGTATAAAACTTTCTTTCTTCATTTCCGAGTGCCTTGTCGATTGCGAGTATAAGCTCGTTGGCTTCCTCGGTCGATATCTCATCGGCACTGTGGTCTATTATGATACGGTCATCATAGTCAACCCCTTCGTCATCCGAAAGAGTGACCACATTGCAACGATATGCAACTTCGTCCGCTTTCATGTCTATTCCCATACTTACGGCTTCAAGCGGTGAACGCCCCTTGGAATAGACCGCGGGATCATATGAAAGTATCGCAAGATTTGCCGTATCGCTTTCGGGTACCATACCTTGCGGTACATTTGAAACCTTGCCTACAAATGATCTTTTTGCCAAAGCGTCCATGTTGGGTTTGTCTGCATATTGCATCGGTGTACGCATACCGAGCGATTCTATTTTTTCATCCGCCATTCCGTCCGGAATGACAACCAAATATTTTGTAGCCATCAAAAATCAATTCTCCGTTTAAATTATCTAACTATATAATATAGTATTATAACATGTCGAATGCAGCTTTTCAACATTTTTCTTGCAAAATCAAATATTTTTTACATTTAGTCATTTAACTGTCGCTGCATTTTTCCCAAGGTGCCGAAAAAAGCAGCAGAAATACGGTGTAAAACCGGCACCAAGAGAACGCAAAAAGCCTGCCGCACATTAAAGCGACAGGCTGTTGATTTTGGCGGCCTTACTGTTTTCAGCCGATCTTAACGCCGAATATGCAAAGCGGTGTCTTTTCCTTCGGGACTGTCAGATAATTATCCTTTATCAGACATTCAAGCAGGATAGCCATAACATCAAGCCGATGATATATCTTTGCTATATCACCGCATTGATTTTTTAACTTCGGCGGTACGTGCTCCGAAAGCAACGCCTCGGCTCTGTCCGATATATCCGTCATGCAATCACATACCGCATCCGTTACGGGCTTGAGAAGCTCACATATCCGCCTGAATTCATTGTCGGAAAAGACAGGGAAGCGGGCGGTGTATTTTCCGGACGCTTCCGAAACTATCCCCTCGTTCACCAGATTCTTTATGACCGGATTGTCTGTACCCGGCATTTTCCCGAGCATTATGTTACATATCGTCTCGCTCCTTTCGCGGAACATCGTATGCCGGAAATTCTGGGCTTCTTTGATGACCTTGTAGTTTTCAGCCGAAAACCATGCCGTACAATCGCGGTTCCACATCTCCATGGCGATACCGCAAAAATGATTGTTTTTATAGTCATTGTCGTGACCGAATACCCAACCGTTTCCGCCGAGCGTAAGCCTTGGAGGGGTGCTTATCGGGGAGATGGTTTTCGCCTTTTTGTATGCTTGTATAAACGCGATATTAAGCATTGAAAACAGAAGCCGGTTATCATCGTACCGCGGATCGTAAAAATCCATCTTCTTTATCTCCGGCAATATTCCGGCAACACCGTCATACGCTTTTTTTGCAAATCCGGGATATATAGCTTCCGTCTTTCTTTGGAATTCCTTATCGTATTCATCCGTCAGTATAACAATGTTGGTTCTGTATTTTGGACCCTCCCGGCAGAGTATTCCTGCTTTTTCAAGCAACTCCACCTCGTCCTCAAGATACGGCACGGCAACGCCGAGCTCTATTGATAGCTCCTGCATAGTCATTGCCGTATAGTACGCCGCAAGACAGATGGCTCCCGGAAGCCGCCTGTTGAACACTTCTCCGTAATGATTCCAATCGCCCCAGAAGTTAAGTCTGAAAACACCCGGGTTGTAGCTTTTTTCTCCTAATTTTCTTGTCATTCCCATACCCTCTTTCAATAATTTTCGTGTTTTGAACAGATGATATTTGACCATTTCAAGGCTCAGACCTATTTCTTTTGCGATTTCGGAGCAGGTCTTGCCGTCTTTGTAATATGCAATACATATCTCACGATTGACTTTTGACAGTAGAGAAAGCTCGCGGCGAAGCAAATAAATTTCTTCTTCGGCTTCCTCCTTTGCGGCATATTCCTCCTGCGGAGATATCTGCAAGTCACCAGTCTCGCCGTATATTGATCCGATTTTTGCGGTTCTCGCTTTTTTTCTCAGAAAATTGTGATATGTATTTTCGGCAATCCTCCAAAAAAATCCATGGAATGCGTCAGGATCCTTTATTTTACCCGCGGAGGTTACCGTCGCATAAATTATATCGGACACGAGAAAATCAACCTCGCTTTTGTCAAAAAGTCTGCCGAATGCATATCCGTAGACAGCGGTCAGATTTTCCGATATCAGTTTCGAAACCTGTTTTTCGGTCATTATTGTCTCCGTTCTTTTTTTGTAAATTTACGATTTTTTGAAAGCTTTCGTATATATAGTACCCGATGCCTGTCTGCGGTTAAGAAAAAATCAAAAATAACTTGATTTTTTTATGATTTTTAAAAATAAAAGGCGATGCGCCTGCGCACATCGCCCGTCTGTTTGATCAACCGAAATCAGTCCTTGACCATATATTTGGTTATAATGGGATATGCCGCATAAGCCTTGATAAATTCGACCGCCGCCATAAAGAACACAAGCATAAGAGAAAGCCCGAGAGGGAAGGAAAGCATATATATCAGATAGTAGATCCCGAGCATGATTGCGATACCGATTGCCGCCATGATATTGCGTTTGAATCCGAGAACCGAAAATATCAAAGCGTTTTTGAATATTTTAAATGTTTTGATATCAAATGTTATAAGCATCATGTAGGTATAAAAGCGCATGAAGAAATAAATTATAACCAAAGCAAAGATTATAAAATACATTAAATCAAGCTTAAATACTCCGGTGCGGTTATAGAAATATAAGAAATCTATTACAAGAATAGCTATAATCGAAAAATCTATCATTCCGAAAAGGAATCCCTGCTTGAAATTGTGCTTTACGGCATAGAAATAATCCGAAATGATAAACACCGGATCGCCGCGTACAAGACCGCGCATGATGTACGTGAAGCCGACGTGCTGCCACCCCCATGTTACAAAGAGAAACAGTCCGCAAAGTATCATCCATACCATGTTTGTGGGCGTTATCATAGGCAGCTCGGTCTTGTCCGTAAATATCTGCGTAAGCACGGAAAGCCCGGGCGCAACATTTACTCCGTCAGCACGCTCAAGAATATTTATTCCGTATAAAGGCGCGCTGACCGTTTCCGTGTGAACCGGAGTTGTCGGTCCCCAAAGATAAATCAATGCTATCGTCACGATCGGAACCAGGAGCATCAGCATCAATATGTTTACGGACAGCAGCCTTCCGATCTTTCGTGCAAAAAGCTTGAAGAAAAACTTTAAGTTCGGGGTGGTGTCTTCCACACCGACATCCTCGTCATGAGGATTTACCTTCAGAAACGGAAGTCCCAAAAAACCGCCATTATTGTTTTGCTTTTTATTTTTGTTTTTCATAATAATTAATCCTTGGTTTGACTGAAATTATCTCTTTATCAGAATAGCGCGGCACGGCGAACCGTCACACCCTGCGATTTTTATCGGTAGCGCCGAAAGCTCATATTTTCCCGCAGGAACCTCCGAAAGATCGATACCTTTGAGTATAGCTATGCCTTTTTCGAGAATTTCTCTGTGTGATTGCAGGGAATCCTCTTTCGACATATTCGCGTCGCCGTCTGCAAGACTTTGAGATTCAACGCCGAGGAAAACTATCCCTCTTTGAGCGAGCAACTTTGCTGTACCGACGGGAAAAACACATTTTCCCTTTATAAGCAACCGACAGCAGTCAAGCGGGACATAATTGTTAATGTATTCTTCGTTGACAACGCCCGCACATTCTATAATATAAGCCTCACCTACACAGTTTTCAAGTGCGATCTCATTTACCGACGGCGCTCCGTCTATCATGTAAAGCGGTGCTTCAATGTGGGTTGCATTGTGAACACACATATTCAGATCGCTGACATTATAATTTCCGCCGTCTTTGATGCTTTCAGCCTTTGCAATAGTAGGAACAGAGCGGCCGGGATATACATATGCCGAGAGCAATTCGCGGCTTATATCATATATGCGTTTCACGCTGTTCTTTTTTACCTTGATCTCGTATGCAACACGCTCATGCCCGTCAAGAAGGTAGATCTTTCCGCAATATGTAAAACCGTTCTTTTCAAGCATTTTTCTCATCGGAAGGTTGCCCTCGTGCGTGTCAACACGAATACTGCTTATACCGTTCTCGCGACACTTTGTCTTTGCAAAGTTGATCATGGCGCGCGAAACTCCCGTTCCGCGGTATTTTTTTGCCACTGCGATGCGGTGCAAAGCATAATAATTATTGTCCGTCGTCAGCCATTGACCGTCGTAGATCTTTTCATAAGTGGGTTCTCCGTCAGCCACAAGGGTAAAAATGCCGCAGATCTCGCCGTCCTGCTCGCAGACGTACGACCTTGCTTTAACTATATCCTCTTTGAGAATATCTCTTGAAGGATAACCATACTGCCATTGGTCAATGCCAAGCTTTCCGATAGACTCTCTTGCCTCGGAAATAATGTGCATTATTGTATCAATATCTGATTTTTTTGAATTACGGAATGTCATGATAATTTCCTCCCTCGGTTATAACCGTATCGGCACATTCTTCGCAAACGTGTCGCATACCGGCTTTTCTGGCTTCTTTAAGCGTTCCGTCATGCTGAAATGAAGACGACGCATATTTTTCACATCGACTGTCCAGATGCCATACCAATGAATCATCTGTCCAATATACATATATTTTGTCTTCGATATCTTTATCGTCGGTATTCGTACGTGCGGCGGTCGTCTTTTCCGTTTGCTTTTCTATATTATCAGAAGATGCGTTCTCACTGCCCGCATTAAAATATTCCGACGATACGGCAAAAATGTATTCCGGGGTTATTTCCGATCCGGGATATGCTTTGTCATAATCAAATACATTGCCCGAATAAGCGGAGCATCCGGCGAATGTTAAAATTATTGCAGTGATCATAAAAGCGTCTATTAAGTATTTTGATTTGCCGGTTTTACCTGTGAATATCGGTGCAGGCTCTCCGATTACAGCTTTCCGTCCTTTAAAATCCGATTTTTTCATAGTAATATACCTTATGTAACAGCATTAGCGGACAGCATCTTTTCAAGCAATCTTAGCTTGTCGTTTGAAAAATCATACGCCCCTTTGTAGTCGTTTGTTTCGCGGCAGCAGATTTCAAGAGCACACGTTATATCATATATCAAAGGAACGGCAACAGCAACATCGGACTCCAGAATTTTTTCGAATAATCCCTTTGCGCTCAGATAATCACCGTTCGCCATGCTCAAATGAGCATCAATGCACATACTGAAAAAAGCAAGCTCGTCCGAAAATGTTTCCTTTATCTCCGATACAATGGGCATATTCCCGCGCGTGATCGATTCACACGCAATGATATATCTGCAAAAAACGTCGCTGAATGCCATCATATCCGATACCCCGGCAATATCCTTTTCGCCGCTGTACATGGAATGCGAGATATTGTTTGTCATATATCTAAGATAAACATCAATTTGCGATTTGATATGATCGGTGTTATAGATCGTTTTCAAAGAATAATCCAAAGCCTCGTCGAAAAATCCTCTTGCGGCAAAAAGCCTACCTTCTTCAAATTTCTCCTTGGCAATCCCGAGTAAGCATTCGGAAAGTATATATGCAGTCTCATCGTCGATACAGGAAAGCTCATTGAGACATATGCTTCTGCATAACTCGAATTCTCCGCCGGTAAATGCACGCTTTATATTGTCAATACAATTTATTTTTTTGTATATGAATTCGTTGTCGTCCTCGGCTATCAGATATCCCGCCGGAATATTAAGTCTTGAGGCGATATACAGCAAGGTCGTCAAGGAGGGGAGCGCAGTTCCGTTTTCTATCTTGCTTAACATATTTCTTGTTATGCCGTCGCCGGCAAGCTCGGCCTGCGTCATCATTTTGGAAGCACGAACACTTTTGATTTTTTCACCGATCTTCATGAGTATTCGCCTCCGTCTTATCAAATTTCTCAGAATATATATAGTTATTCTATTGTATCACATATAAGATGATTTTACAATACTTTTTTCGATTTTTTCTTCAAAACAGCCGACGCCAAAACTTTTTCATATTTAGTTCCAATCTTCATAATATTACCGGATTTTTTTGTATAATCAAGAAGATTTTTCCGTTTTAGTGTCGTTATAGATAGGAAAAAATTTATCAAGTTATGATATTTTTACCTTGACATTCATATATTGCCGTGCTATAATTATAGCAGTATTCGGAAATGCTCCGAAAAGTCAAAAGTGAAAGAAAATTCAATGAAAAGGAGTAGTAAAAATGACGACGTCAATGAAAAAATTAATTATTTATATCGCCGCTGCAGTAGTCCTTATAGCAGTATTACTGATTATTCTCTTTGCCTGCGGCGGAAAGAACAATGTAAAAGATCCTAAAGACAGCAGCTCGAACTCAAGCTCGGATACCTCGCTTCCGACGCCCGGAACTTCAACCTCGAAACCCGAATCTTCGGAATCCGAGAAGCCCTCTGAAGAACCCTCAGACACAGAAGAGCCGACCACACCGACCGAGTCCGACACAACCAAGCCCGAACAGCCTACCGACAGCGAATCTGAATCCGACACCAAAAGAGAGGAACCCACAGAATCCGAAACTCAGCCAAAGCCCACACAGCCGACAGCTTCGGACACCACCGCTCCCGACCCGTTCGACGACGGTACACTTACAAAATGTAACGATACAATTTACATAAAACTGCAAAACGTCCGTGCGCGTTCACATTCGGTTGTCAACACTACAACCGAAAGAGAAGTTCTCCATTACGGCGAATCCTATCAGAGAATCGGTTACAATTCCGAGTGGAGCTACATAATCGTAGGTGATTATGTACGTTATGTCCTTAACAGCGGAATTTCAACCACTAAGCCGAGCGAACCCGACACAAGCGATTCTTCAAGCGAGACGACTCCCGCTCCCTCACAGGAATTCGAACCCTGCGATGTGGTTTACTATGTAACATACAAAATAACCGCTCTCAACGTCAGATCTTCACCCTCACTTGTCGATGATAAAAACGTTATCGGCTGGCTTGCTCCCGGCGACAGCATCAGAGCAATAGCAACAAACGGCAGATGGATTAAAGTAGTTTACGGCGATAAAATAGGATATGTCGGAATGACATACCTCTCGATCACACCTCCGACCAAACCGACTGAATCTCAAAAGCCTGCTGAGTCAGAAACAGAGCGCGAACATCACACAATTCCCGAAACCGAAAAGTTTACGGGCGGCAAATAATAATTAAAGCCTACAAAAATAAAAATCAAAAAAACCGCTTCACAGTTAAATTGCGAGGCGGTTGTTTTATGCGTATAAGCTATTGCAGATGGCATCAGAATTTATGCTTTGATTCATTTGCACCCCACGGGGAAAAATAATCCCTGCCGGAGAACGGGATCGTGTCCCGGACTTTATTCTCCGGCGGGATTTTACAGTCAAATATTATTGAACCACGGGCTTATTTTGTTAAGGCATTCTCAACGGCACTCATAACCGATGCCGAATCTTTTTCGGTAAGAATAGTATATACAACATAGTTTCCTATGACCTTGTAGGTTGCGCTTTCCATTTTAGGATTTTCTTCGGGAGTATAGTTTGCCGCGCTTTTCCATGCGTCGGATTTTGTTTTGATATATTGTGATACAATGCTTTCTGCTTTTGAGGCTTCGTCAGCATTCGCAAAATGGAAAATACCGACTTCATTTATATTTGCGGTAGGGTTCGTGGTAATAAATATGTCATATTCTTTGGCTGTCGGCAGTCCTTCAAAATTGAATTCAAGGTAATCGGCGTCAGTAATTGAAGCGTAGCCGTCTTTTATCGGTATGGCTTCCTTTGCCGTCTTTGAAAGATCGGTTGCTTTAACATCATCCTTGATTTCTTTTTTCTCTGAGCAAGCACACAGCAACGTTGCAAGACACATAACGAAAAGAACCGTTGCAATAATTCTCAACGTATTTTTTTTGAACTTCATCGGATAGTATTCTCCTTTATTTATTCTATTTTATTTGTTTTCTTTGATTTGAGCGGATTCTATTAATTATTATTGATATTCATACGCGTGCGTGCGGATGTAATCGATAAGCACGCCGAGTGCCTGACCGTTAAGATGAAGTCCGTCACCGTTTGTATACGAATCCGGCAAGCATCCGTCATCACCCTTGAGTACCTCGGCAGAATCAAGATACTTAAGACCGTTCGTCTCTGCAATCTCCTTGACCCATGTATTGGCTTTATCGACCTTTTCCTGATTTATGGTCGAATAGGTCTCGTTGACTTTGGAGGTTACGGGTAATATGTTCTGCAGGATGACCTTTGTCGCGGGAGAATTTTCTTTAACTGCGTCAATTATTTTCTTGAACGAAGCCTTGAACTGCCTCGGCTCAAAATATCCGCCGACCCCTCCGTTTATGCCGAGCGTAATGACCAGATATTCCGGCTTTTTGAGTGCAAGTGCTTCCGCAATGGTCATCATCTCATAGCCGTCGTTTTCATCGTAGCAGGCAATCTTTGCGGTATTTATAGTTGAATATAGCGAAAGCGTGTGCAGTCCGCCGTCTGTAAGTCCCGACCATACCTGCGACTTCGGAACCTTTCCGTAAGAAGCAAGTCCCCAGCTTGTGGAATCCCCGAGAAAAACTATTTTGTCAATGTATTCCTGACCTGCGTCGACCGTGGGCTTTAAAACGGTGCCCGAAGATGGCACGTCGGTCGTATCCGAATCGGAACCAGTTTGTGAATCGTTTCGAACTTCGGAGGAATCCGGAGCCTCGGATGCCCCGTCCGGATTTCCCGTGTCGCTGCCGAGCGGCTCCGATTGACTTTCGTGCTCCTTTTCAGCCTTGTTTTCGGCAATCGTGAGTCCCATTAAACATATTCTTGCCACAAGGCATACGGCAAGGACTATTAATAACACCGCAACCGCTTTGCGCATATATTGATTGTAACTTTCTTCGTTCATTTTTTCTTCCTCTTTATATTTCCTTTAAAGTCAGTTTTGACAAGAAATAATGTTTTTCATTCAAATTCATTAAAAAGCTTATTTAAACATAGAATCGTATTTTTTGTGTTCCGCGGAATTCTTTTTTATAGCGGATCTTATTCCCGCAATCAGCAGAAATGCGAAAATATACAGTACGGTAACTATAAAAAACGCTACAAGTATTGCAGAGCCGTCGCGGTCAAAGGACGCCGGAAGGTACATGAAGATCAAAAAGCCCATGACCGTCGCAAGATAATGGCATAAAACTCTCAGCCATTTCGCAACTGTTTTTAAAGACAGCAAGGTGTTTGCCGCCGAAAAGAGCAGGGCATACGGGAATATAAGAATAAACCGCAATGGATATATGGTGACCGCATCCGAGCTCTCACCTATAATTGCCTGTACGATCAGAAGCACCATGGCAACCGCAGTAAAGTAAACGCAAGCATACAACAAAGTATTTACAAGTAGCTCTCGTGTGCTTTTTCTCTCCCCACTGCCGTGTTCTTTATTTTGAATACCGTCATTTTTCATCGCGCAAAATCCTTTTCAAACAAATAACCGAGGTATACCGTTAAATAATCGATATACTTTAATATTATAACTCATTTTAAAGAATTTTGCAACATGATTTACTATAATTATTTCGCGCTTTTCCGAAATTTACAGTTTATTTTCAATAAACAAATCTGCATTCCGCGCAGACCGTCTCAATCCGGCGTTTCGCTGTATATCAGGTATGTTTTCGAATATTTTTCATTACCATTGGCAAAGGTATATGCCCGCCTTTCGGAAAAAAGCCTTGTCAGCGCATACATATCTATCCATATCTGATTTACACCGTCCTTTTGTGAAGGATCAAATATGATCTGAAGCCCGTAGTGAAGATGCGGCGTGTTTATTCCGTTGACGTTTTCCTTGGCACTGTAACCCGTCATTCCGAGATATCCGATAACCTCGCCCGCATTTACTATCTTTCCATCGTAAATATCATTGTACGGGTGTCCCTTTCTCAGATGCGCGTAATAATAGTACCGTTTCCCGTCAAAGGAACGTATTCCTATGCGCCAGCCGCCGTATTGATTCCAGCCGCAAGCCTCCACATACCCGCTTTCAACCGCGGTTATCGGTGTTCCGACGCTTCCGAGCAGGTCATGCCCGAGATGTGAGCGCTTGTAGCCGTAGGAACGCGACGCACCGAAATCGTCATAATCCGTATAGTAGTATCCGCCTGCTATCGGCGAAAACAGTCTGAAACCGTATTTCTCTGCTTTGACCTCCCGTCCGTCCTCGGATATGTCAACCTGAGTATAAAGTCCCATGGCACCGCCGAGAACCGCACCGTACGCTTCTTTGTAATAAGTATAAAGCTTTTGATTCTTTACAAGCCCCGAAATATCCTTCTTGCCGTCAAGCTGCTTTTTCAAAGCTTCCGTGTCCGCACTTTTGTATCCTGAAAAATTCCCGCCGTTTCCGGATGCCAAAAGCGCAAGAATATCGCTCATCGCATAATGATGCTCTGACCCGTATGAGCTTATATCAAGCTTCATAGCATCAATCATGGCTGAATACGGAACATCAAAATCGATCCATTTGATATAGCCGCCTGTACCTGTCGCAGCCGGCAAATATTCTGTATTCCGCACTATTTTTTCGCCTCCGTTGAGCAAAACACAGATAAGCGATATAATGCAAATATATTTTCTAAAACTCAAACCCAATACCAACCTCTCAGTTTTTATTCAGATTATATATATCATTTGAATTATACTGCATGAAATGAATAATTATGAATAAAATTCAGAATAGCTGTTGACTTTTGAAAGCAATTTATGTATAATATACTATGTATATTTATGCTTGGTGTTTTGATAATATTCACCACGCTGTGTTTTAACGTCAAAGGGTTCTGAAAGGAAAGAGCATGAGAGAAATCAGCAGGAAAGAGGCTCGCATAGAAGCCTACGAAATTTTATTCGAAACCGAATTCAGACAGGATGAGGATATAAATGATATATATTCCAAAGCCTGCGAAGTAAGAGAATTGCAGGATAACGAATATACCAAAGAACTGTACTTCGGTGTACTGAACTATAAAGCCGATATAGATTCACTGATAGAAGATCATACAAAGGGTTGGAAGGTTTCGAGGATATCTCTGCCGGCACTCTGTGCTATGCGAATATGCGTTTTTGAAATGAAATATCTTAAGCTTCCGTATACAATCTCAATAAACGAGGCAATAGAAATAACCAAGGCATACGACGATGATAAAACCCGCGCTTTTGTCAACGGCGTTCTGAACGGAATTAAGAATTCGCTTTCTGAAGAGGCACAATAAAATGATCGCCATAGCGGATAACAGCTTTTCCGGCGATTGCTATATCGGTATAGATACAAGTAATTACACAACCTCTTTCGCCGTATGCGACAGCAATGGCAGGATCGTACTTAATCTTCGCAGACTTCTTGAGGTAAGAGAGGGCGAGCGTGGGTTAAGACAGAGCGACGCGGTGTTTGCACACACCAAAAATATGCCTGTCCTCACCGAATCTGCAAAACAACTTCTCTCACAATTTAAAATAACGGCAATCGGCTGTTCTTCAAGACCGCGTGACGCCGAAAATTCATATATGCCGTGCTTTCTTGTAGGAAAAAGCACAGCGTATGCCATGTCTGCGGCGCTCGGCGTCCCGGTATATGAATTTTCACATCAGAACGGTCATATAGCCGCAGCGCTCTATTCGGCGGGAATGCTTGATCCTGTTATCGGAAGCTACGCCGAAAGCGGCAGGGAATTCAAGCCGTTTTGTGCCTTTCACGTTTCGGGAGGAACGACCGAGCTACTCAGGGTTTTACCCGGAAACAACAAAAAACTGCTCGATGTACAGCTGATAGGCGGTACGAATGATCTCAATGCCGGTCAGGCAATCGACAGAATAGGCGTTGCCATGGGATTGAAATTCCCCTGCGGAAAGCAAATGGAATTGCTTTCAAACGAATATTCCGGCGATATTCCCCCGATAAAGGTTTCCGTAAAAGGATTTTCCTGCGACCTGTCGGGGCTTGAAAACAAAGCGAAAAAGCTTTATAATGAAACAAAAAATATGTCACTTACAAGTCGCTATGTTTTCGATTTTCTCTCACGGACATTTGTTAAGATCACCTCCAATCTTCTTGACGTGTATCCGGATTCCATGATCGTGTATGCCGGCGGCGTCATGAGCAATAAATACCTACAAAAATGCCTGAAGAAGCGTTTTGACGCATACTTTGCCGAACCGGAATTTTCCGCCGACAACGCATCAGGAACCGCACAGCTCTGCCGACTCACTCATAAAATGCTCAGTAAAAGCTGAAAATAATAAATTATGAACGGTTATTACAATTATAAAAGCTCACCCGAAGCTGCCGTTTCGGTTTCCGAGCTTAACGAATATATAAAAATGCTCGTCGAGTCCGACATGATACTTGCGGACGTCTATGTGCGCGGCGAGATCTCAAACTTCAAAAATCAATATGCAACAGGCCACCTGTATTTTACTTTGAAGGATGACGGCGGAACACTTAATTCCGTAATGTTCAGCTCATATGCTTCCAAACTTGTTTTTTCTCCGGAAAACGGTATGAAGGTGATAGCTCACGGGAGAATATCCTTGTATTCGCCGCGCGGACAGTATCAGATTTATATAAGCGAGCTGATCCCCGACGGTGCCGGCAGTCTCCATCTTGCTTTTGAACAGCTTAAAAGCAAGCTTGCTTCCGAAGGGCTGTTCGATCAGGCGCATAAAAAGCTATTGCCGCGATTTCCGAAGCTTATCGGCATAGTCACCTCAACGACCGGTGCCGCCGTGCGCGATATGCTCAACATTGTCGGCAGAAGATATCCGCTCGCCGATGTTATCATATACCCGTCATTGGTTCAGGGAAACGGAGCCTGTGCCGAGCTTTGCGCGGGAATAAATTATTTCAACAGCCTTCCGGATCGCGTAAAAAGTCAAAACGAAAGCATGAATGTTGCGCCGGATGTTATAATAATCGGTCGCGGCGGAGGCTCGATAGAAGACCTTTGGGAATTTAACAGAGAAGAGCTTGCCCGCACAATATACAAAAGCAGGATACCTGTGATCTCCGCCGTCGGTCACGAAACCGACTTTACAATATGTGATTTTGCGGCGGATGTACGCGCACCAACTCCCTCTGCCGCCGCAGAGCTTGTCGTACCCGATAAAAGTGAGCTGAAAAAAATCATTTTTTCCGAAAAATCACGCATGGATGCACTTGTTTCCGGTAAGCTTGAAGCTTCAAAAAATAAAATAGCGCGGCTGTCGCACTCGGCAGGTATGCGTAATTTTGAGCATCTTATAGACAACAAGAGACTGTCGCTTGTAAGATATAACGAAAGAATGGATACAGCAATCGAGGGTATCTATAAAAACAGCCGCTCAAGACTTGCGGAGGCAGTCGGAAAGCTTGAAGCTCTCAGCCCGCTTTCCGTCATGGCTCGCGGATATGCAATAGTTACGCCGAAGAATCAAAGCCTGCCTTTAAAAACCGTAAAGAATATCAATAAAGACGATATCATAGATGTGCATTTGAACGACGGCATTGTTTCTGCAAGAGTTGTTTCTTCCGAAGAAACAACACCGTTTGCCAAAATAAACGACTGCGATAATTCTTAAATCCAATAACAGATAACCGAGGTAACATATATGCCCGACAACAACAATACCGAAACAAAGCTGAACGGCGAGCTGTCCTTTGAAGCTGCAGTGGCAAGGCTTGAAGCAATAGTAAGAGCACTTGAAGACACTTCAACTTCTCTTGACGATTCGCTGAAGCTTTACAGCGAGGGAATAGAGCTGGTCAAGCTGTGCAATGAACGTCTTGACCATGCACAACAAAAGATAACAATATTGAAATCGACCGATATCTCCGAATAAACAGATTTTCAATTTAAAAAATCAACCGATACGTGATATTACGCGATATCAAAAAATAAAAAACAATAAGGTGAATAAAAATGCCTTCGGATTATAATTTTTCGGAATTAAAGGAACTGATCGGCTCCGACAAACTGCTCGTTGAAAAAAAGCTTGCGGAATTGCTTAAAGCGTCCGAAAATGCTGTCATGGACAGCAAGGGAAACACCCCTTTGAAGATCATATATTCCGCGACGGAATACAGTATTATGGCGGGCGGAAAGCGTATCAGACCTTTTATAACCTTGGAAGCCTGTAAGCTTTTTGACGGCGACACCGAAAAAGCGCTTAAGCTTGCCTGCGCCGTTGAAATGATACATACCTACTCGCTTATACATGATGATCTTCCTTGCATGGATGATGACGATCTGCGACGCGGAAAACCGACAAACCATAAGGTTTTCGGTGAAGCTACCGCTGTTCTTGCGGGAGACGCATTGCTCACACTTGCGTTTAATGTTGCGGCAAATTCCGGACTTGAGCCTTCGGTGTGCGTCGAGTGTATAAAACAGCTTTCCGATGCCGCGGGAATCAACGGCATGGTTGGCGGGCAGATAATCGACATGGAAAACGAGCAAAAAGCCGCCGGAGAAATATCCCTTAAAGAGCTTAATTATATGTATGGACTGAAAACCGGGGCTCTTCTGAAAGTATCCGCACGTCTCGGCTGTCTTGCCGCAAATAAAGGCACGGCTTCAAAGGAATATTGTGCCGTCTCGGAATACGCGGAAAAAACAGGACTCGCATTTCAGATAGTCGATGATATACTTGACTACACTTCGACCGCAGAGGTCCTCGGAAAAGCAACCTCTCAGGACGAAAAAAACGGCAAAATCACATATTTGAGCTTCTTTTCAATTAATAAAGCCCGCGCGGTCGTTGATGATCTGACCAAAGACGCTATAAGAGCAATAGAACCTTATGACAGAAATTCGGTATTCACATCTCTTGCTTTTTATATGCGCGACAGAGCCTATTAAATATGAGAGCCGATCTTTATCTTTTTAAATACGGTTATACCGAAAGCCGCCAAAAGGCACAGAATTATATCGCCCGCGGCTCTGTCACAGTCGACGGAAAACTCATAAAGGCTCAGTCAGCACAGATCGATGAGAATTCGGACCATACCGTTTTGCTTGAAGCAACCGATAAATATGTGAGCCGTGGCGGAATCAAACTTGAAACCGCACTTGATACCTTCGGAATCGGTGTAAGCGGCGCTATGTGCATTGATATCGGAGCGTCGACAGGCGGATTTACCGACTGCCTTTTGCAACACGGAGCTTTATCGGTGATAGCCGTTGATGCCGGTCACGGTCAGCTTCATAAAAAGCTGCTTGAAGACCGACGTGTGGTTTCTTTTGAGGGGGTAAACGCCAGAGAGCTGCCTTTGGAGCTCCTGAATACCATCGGCGACGGGACGTTGGGCAAGCCGGATATCGCGGTAATGGATGTTTCGTTTATTTCGCAAACCATGATAATTCCGAATACGGCAAAGCTTTTAAGACCCGGCGGCAGCTTCATAACGCTTATAAAGCCGCAGTTTGAAGCAGGCAGAGAAGCCCTTGATAAAAGAGGGATAGTCAAAAAAGCCGAATATCGATACCGCGCCGTCATGCGGGTATTGCTTTGCGCATTTGAAGCGGGCTTTGCACTTTACGGCATAACAAGATCCGCAATAGCCGGAGGTGACGGAAATATTGAATATCTTGCATATTTCAGGCTTGCGGATGATAAAAGCCAAATAAATACCGCCGCAGGCGGCGGTTATCCGTTCGGAATGATCACGCCTGAACTCGAAAATATAATTTCAGATATTATCTGAAATTCAGACTGAAATTCAGACAATATCCGGAGCTTGGATATCGCTTGAACAGTAAATTCTATGGAAACGAGGGCAACAATGATAAAATTTGCACTTATAACAAATTTCAATATAACAGAAAAGGCAAATGCCGCCCTCGCAGTCGCGGAAAAGCTGCTGCAATTTGGGGAATGCAAAATACTTTTCTCAAATTACAGTCAGGATAAGATCACACGCCTGAATCGCAGTCGTGCATCATATGTTTACCTGCCGAATGATCAGCTTTATAAACAGGCGGATATAATAATAGTTCTCGGCGGCGACGGGACTATTCTTGAATCCGCACGCCGCGCCGCACCTTACCAAAAACCGCTGATAAGCTTCAATCTCGGCAGACTCGGATATATGGCTGAGCTTGATGTCGGAGAGGCAGATAAGCTTTCGGCTCTTTTTACGGGGGAATACACCACAGAAAAGCGCTCAATGCTCTCGGTGGCAATTATAAGCGATAAAACAAAGCAGCAGCGCTTTTCTTCATATGCGCTGAATGATGCCGTAATATCAAACGGCTCAATATCAAGAATTGTAGACCTTGAGCTGTACTACGGAAATACTCTCATGTCAAGCTACCGCTCCGACGGTATCATCGTGGCTACCCCCACAGGCTCTACCGCATATTCAATGTCGGCAGGAGGTCCCATACTTGACCCGGCACTCAAATGCTTTTGCGTAACACCGATATGCTCGCATTCTCTGCTTTCGCGCCCGGTGGTTTTTCCGGATAATTCGGTGATAGGTGTAAAGAATATTTCGCGCCGAGAAAGATCATTGTTTCTAACACTCGACGGCAAGGTCAATTGCGAGATATTTTTCGGCGATGTCGTCAGGATTACAAAATCCGATCTTCATGCCGAATTCATACATTTGAAGGACCAGATTTTTTATAAAACTCTTCGCCAGAAGATGAGCGAGTACAACTGAGTCGCAAAAATACAATTCAAATGATATAAAAATGCTATAAAAACAGATCACAGATAAATATACAGGAGATCAGAAATGAAATCAAAAAGACAGGATAAAATTGTTGAGCTGATAACTCAATATCCGATTGAAACGCAGGAGGAGCTGATCGTAAAGCTCGCCGATGCCGGCTTCAATGTAACTCAGGCGACAATTTCCCGTGACATAAGAGAGCTTAAAATCTCAAAGGTATCCACCGGAAAAGGCGGGTATAAATACACGCTTACTCAACATGAGGAATTTACCTTCAATACAAGACTGAATGCTGCTTTGAGCGACTCGGTTATGAGAGTTGAGAACGCCATGAATATCGTTATGATACATACTCTTCCCGGACTTGCTCCGGCAGTCGCGAGCGGGATAGACAGCATGGAAATACCGTCGTATCTCGGCTGTGTCGCAGGAGATGATACAATAATGCTGGTGTTCACGGATTCCTATACCGCCGAAGAATTCAAGCAGAAATTTAAAAGCAGTGTCAATATCAGCTGACAAATCCGATATTGAAAAAAGCTTATACCTATAAATTTGACTACGGAGGATATTTTATATATTATATTATGCTGAGATCGCTTCACATAGAAAATATTGCCGTTATAAGTAAGCTCGATATTGAATTTACCGAAGGATTTTCGGTTCTGACAGGTGAGACAGGTGCGGGTAAATCAATAATAATAGATTCAATAAATATCCTGCTCGGAAATAAAGTACCGCGGGATCTGATACGGAACGGCGAAAGCCTTGCAACTGTGTCCGGCTTCTTTGATTCTTTGTCGGAAGACGAAACAATGCTTCTTGAAAGCCTCGGCTTTTCTTCCGACGACGGAACAATTTTGCTCCAGAAAAACATCTCCCGCGACGGCAGATCCTCCGTAAGGCTGAACGGACAGGCAATAACCCAATCCATTCAGAGAGAAATAGCCGGAGCGCTTATAAATATTCACGGGCAAAATGACAGCCAAAAGCTGCTTCAGAAGCCAAGCCATATATCCTTGCTTGACTCGTTCGCAGGCCTGTCCGAAATCTTGGAGGAATACGGAACTCTCTATTCTGCGCTTGTTTCAAAGTCCAACGAACGTAAAAGGATCTCGATAGGAGAATCCGAACGAATACGACGGATTGAAATGCTGAAATATCAGATAGCCGATATAGACTCGGTAGCGCCGAAGAAAGGCGAAGAGGAACGGCTTGAAGCTGAATGTAAGCGCCTGTCAAGCATTGAAAAGATAAACAAACAGGTCAATTTCTCGTATAAAGTGCTGTACGGCGCCGATAAGGGCGCATCGGCTTATTATATTCTTGACCGCACTGCGGCTGCGCTGGCATCGGTATCGGATGTCGTTCCGCAGCTTTCGGAGATTTCCGACAGACTTACGGAAATGAAATACGAGGTTGCGGATATAGCCGAAACCGTACGGGGCTTTTCTGAGGACAACTCCTTTGATCCGACACAGAAGATCAATAAATACGAGGAACGCCTTGATGCTATCGCAAAGCTCAGGCGAAAATACGGTCCTTCAATAGAAGCGGTGCTTGACTTTAAATCCAAGGCGCAGACCGAGCTCGACGAGCTTGACGGCGCTACTGAAAGGACCGAGGCGCTTGACGCCGAGATCGCGGCTCTTAAGGAAAAGGCTGATATAATTGCGGACAGGCTTCATACCGAGAGAATCAAAGCATCGGAAACGCTCGGCAAAAAGGTTATGGGTGTACTTGAATTTCTTGATATGAGCAAGGTGACATTCAAAGCATCCGTAACAAAATCCGAAAAGCTCGATCAAAACGGCAAAGACGATGTTGAATTTCTGATAGAGACCAATAAGGGCAGCGGACTTATGCCTATGATAAAAATAGCCTCAGGCGGAGAGCTTGCAAGAATAACGCTTGCGCTGAAAAGCGTGCTCGCCGATAAGGATGGGATAGATACCTTGATATTTGACGAGATAGATACCGGTATTTCCGGAAAAACCTCGCGTAAGGTCGGCATAAAGCTTAAACAGATATCCAAAAGCGTTCAGGTCATTTGCATAACGCACTCCGCGCAGATCGCCTCACTGTCTGACACTCATTATCTTATCTCAAAATCAGAGTATGACGACGGCGTGCATACATCCGTAAAGATTCTCGATGACAGCGGCAGAGTCGACGAGGTGGCAAGAATACTCGGCGGAATAAATATAACCGAGGCGCAAAGGAATGCCGCCTGCGAAATGATCGCCGAAGGAAAGGAATACTGACAGACTTTAATTTCAATTGTTATAAAATTTATTCTTGGCAAGTATTTCAGGCAAAGTCGAAAATTTAAAAGTGGAAAATTCGAAAGGAAATAAAAATATATGATCGAAATCAAGCAAAGCATTGCAAAAGAAATTGCAGATATAATATCGAAAGAATATCCCGACGCAAAAATAAGCTGTGACGATATAGCTGCCATTTTTGAATATCCGCCCGATCCGGCTATGGGAGATCTTGCGGTTCCGTGCTTCAAATTCAGCAAAACGCTCAGACGCTCTCCCATACAGATCGCAGAATCAATCAAAAACGGATTAAATAGTGTCGACAAGTCGGACAGCGAAGCTTATTCGATAGGAAAAACAGAATCGGTAGGTGGCTATCTCAATATATATATTTCCGACAGCTATCTTTCCGATAAGTTGCTTCCCGAAATTCTTACCAAAGGTGACAGCTACGGCTCCCAAACCTTCGGCGAAGGCAAAACCGTCGTTCTTGATTACTCATCTCCGAATGTCGCAAAGCCTTTTCACATAGGACATCTCGGAACGACCGTTATCGGTCACTCACTCAAAAAGCTCCACCAGTTTGTCGGATATAAGTGCATAGGCATCAACTACCTGGGAGACTGGGGAACTCAGTTCGGTAAAATGATCGTTGCATACCGTATGTGGGGTAACAAAGAGGAGGTTGAAAAGGGCGGCGTAGATAAGCTTGTTGAGCTTTATGTACGTTTCCATAATGAAGCCGAAAATAATCCCAAGCTGAATGATTGCGCACGTGCGGAATTCCATAAGCTTGAAGAACACGATCCCGAAAATATTGCGCTTTGGAAATGGTTTGTCGAAATAAGTCTTAAAGAATACAGCAAGACCTATAAACAGCTCGGAATCGAATTTGACAGCTATGCGGGCGAAAGCTTTTATACAGACAAAATGCCGGCACAGGTAGAAAAGCTGCGCGAAAAAAAACTGCTTACAATAGACGACGGAGCTTCGATAGTCGATCTGAGCAAATACGGTATGCCTCCGTGCCTGATTCTTAAACGCGACGGCTCGACACTCTATCCGACGCGCGATATAGCCGCCGCGGTTTACAGAAAGCAGACCTATAATTTTGATAAATGTATATACGTTACAAGCTCCGCGCAAAGCCTGCATTTTGCACAATGGTTTAAGGTTATTGAACTGATGGGCTACGATTGGGCTGATGAGCTTGTCCATGTTCCGTACGGTACGGTCAGCATCGGCGGCGAAAAGCTTGCAACGAGAACAGGAAACGTTATCCTCCTTAAGAACCTTTTCGCTATGGCAATAGAAAAGGTAAGGGAAGTGATCGATGAAAAGAATCCGGGACTTGAAAACAAAGACGAAATCTCGGAGGCAGTCGGCGTTGGAGCTATCGTATTTTATTATCTGCTCGGAAACAGAATAAAAGATATTGATTTCCGTCTTGAGGATGCGCTTAGCTTTGACGGAAACACCGGTCCGTATGTTCAATATACTTATGCCCGTACCTGCTCGGTAATTGAAAAAAGCAAGTTGACCGGCATAGATTACGATTCATATACCGGTGGAAAAATAACGGCTCCGGAAGAAGCGGCGTTGCTTAAGGTTCTCGCAAAATTCCCGGAAAAGGTTATATCTGCGATCGATGACCTTGAACCTTCGATAATTACAAGATATATTCTTGACGTTGCCGCAGAATATAACAGATTCTATCATAATTGCCAGATACTTTCCGCAAACGATCCCGAGACGGCGGCTTTCAGACTCAGACTCACACGCGCGACAGGATATGTCCTTGGAAACGCTTTTGAACTTATCTGCATGAAAAAAACGCCCAAAATATAATCACAGGTCTGCAAAAAGCACTCAGATATCAAAAAATAAATCAATAATTTATATATTAACATAAACGAGGTATTAAATATGTCAGGACACAGTAAATGGAACAATATCAAGCACAAAAAAGCCAAAACCGACGCGGCAAGAGCAAATGTGTTTACAAAGATCGCAAAGGAGATCTCAATAGCCGTTAAGGAAAGCGGCGGCGATCCCGCGACAAACTCGCGCCTTCGCGATCTGATCACAAAGGCTCGCGCAAGCAATGTCCCGAACGATAATATAGAGCGTACAATAAAGAAAGCACTCGGAAGCGACGGTGCAAATTACGAAGAGATAACATACGAAGGCTACGGACCGGAAGGCGTTGCGGTTATCGTGGAAACATCGACAGACAACAGAAACAGAACCGCAGGCGAGGTCAGACACGCATTCGACAAATTCGGAGGGAATCTCGGAGCCACAGGCTGCGTAAGCTATATGTTTTCTCCCAAGGGCGTAATTATCATATCGTCGGAAGATGTTGACGAGGATGCCCTTATGGAAGCCGCATTGGAGGCAGGCGCTTCCGATTTTGAAGCCGACCCCGAATCCGAGGCGTTTGAAATCTACACCGAGCCCGATGACCTTTACCCGATAAGAGATGAGCTTGAAAAGCTCGGATATAAGATAGAATCCGCCGAGAAGGATAAGATCCCGCAGAACTACGTTTCAATGACAAATGAAGAAAACATCAGACATATGAATCTCCTTCTTGATACACTTGAGGATAACGAAGATGTCCTTAATGTATTCCATAACTGGGAAAACTGCGACGACGAATAATATTTTAAATTTTAAAGTGGCTGTTAAAAACATCGTTTTTTAACAGCCACTTTGGCTATTTATATAATTTTTGCTTAATGTTTTGCGGCGGCTTTGAATACTTTCGGCAGCATATCGATTATATCGGATGCCATAACCGAGCATTCACAGAGCTTTGCGGCGGCGTTATCTCCGGCAAGTCCGTGAATATATACTCCAAGCTCTGCGGCATATTCAAGAGAAAGCCCCTGTGCCAAAAGCGCACCGATAATTCCGGCAAGCACATCGCCGCTTCCTCCGGTCGCCATACCGCTGTTGCCGCTCATGTTGACATACAGCTTATCGCTTCCGGGCGAGGCAACGACCGTGTTGTGATCCTTCAGTACACAGACGCAACCGTATTTTTCCGAAACCTCGGAGGCAACCTCTCCGAGATTGTCACAGATCTCCGATACCGGTTTTCCGGTCAGCCGTGACATCTCTGCGGGATGCGGGGTTATTATAAAACCTCCGTGTCGGTTTGAAGTCTGTCCCGAGCGCTTTATTATAAATTCTTTCAGATCATTGTTCTTTGACAGAATATTCAGAGCATCGGCGTCTATTACTACCGGCGCGTTTGCGGTCTGAAGCACAACGGACAAAACTGTCTTGGCAATTTCCGATTGACCGAGCCCCACACCTATCACGACCGCATCGGCGCGTTCAAGCGCAGAATACAAGGTGCCGGCGTTGAAATCGACACTGCTTTTTGCGCTATTGCGCATAAGTGACATATCGGCACGCAGATTGCAATTGTCATTGTAAAGAGACAGCACCGCCTCGGGTAAGAGTGTCTGTAAGATCGTGCGGTTTGATTCACAAGTGTAGATTTCCGTAAGCCCAACGCCGCTTCGGTATGCAGCCTTTCCGCAAAGATATGCCGCACCGCACATACCGTACGAGCCTCCTATGACCAAAAGCCTGCCAAAGGTCCCTTTGTTTGAGCGCTCGGGCCTTTTCGGAAGCTTTTCAAGATCTGTTTCCGTGTATGAAAAAGTGTTGAATTTTGTGTTCATAAGTCCCTCCGTTTTCAATATCGGAATAAATATAAGTATATCAGCTTTTCCCGATAAATTCAAGTTGATTATGCACATTTTTCAAGCCGATTAGCCATATGTACAAATAAAATTTCAAATACATAATAATTTTACACTTTTTTTGATTTTAACGTCATAAAAACGCTTAAAAAAGTGTGAAAAATAAAAAAAGCACTTGACAAAAAAAGTATTATATATTATAATAATAGGCGTTGCATTTTGTGTTGCACATTTGTGCTACACAGTTGTGTTTCATACTTATGTTACATTCGCTTGCCTGGAGGAAAACAAAAAATGAAACTTGATATAAGCGCGTTGCTCCGCGGAGAAACCCGCTTGATTGAATTTGATTATATGCTTACTCCCGAGAGTGTTGACAATGCAACCTTCACCGATGATGCCCATGTTACAGGCAAGGTCACAGATAACGGCGGATATATCCGTCTGCATCTTGATGCAAGCGTACCGTTTCATGCAGAGTGCGCAAGGTGTCTTTCTCCCATATCCGATATCTTCAGACTTTCAATGGATCTGACCGTCGCCGTCAAAGGCTCGGTAAGCGATAAAGAGCTTGAAGAGAATATGGATGAATATGCCGTGGTAACCGATGGGTTTATAGATATCGATGAACAGATTCGTGAAGCTATAATTCTTGATTTCCCCATGCGCTTTTTATGTGATGAAAATTGCCCGGGGTTGTGTCCCGAGTGCGGAAAAAGATTGGCAGACGGCGACTGCGGGTGCTCAAAAAAGAAAAAAGTCGACCCTCGTTTCAACTCACTTCTTGAAATAATCAGCAAGATGGAAGATGACGAGAACGACGTGAATGATGATAAGAGATGATCCGTCATCATATTAATCAAATTCAGTTCGAAAATAAAAATTTAAATAAAAAATAAATAATATAAAATGCATCGTGTGTGGGCATAGCCCGTTCACCAGCGATAAGGAGGTGTAGGTAATGGCAGTACCGAAGAAAAAAGTATCCAAGGCTCGCAGAGACAAAAGACGTTCCAACAACTGGAAATTGGTATTTCCGGGCATGAGCGAATGTTCCAATCCCGAGTGTCATGAGTATGTATTGGCACATCATGTTTGCAAGGCTTGCGGTTATTACAATGGCAAGAAGGTAACAAAAGGCGAGAAGGACGCTTAAAAACCGATTTTAATAAAAAGACTCATTCAAGTTTAATTAGCGTGATGTGAGTCTTTTTTCTTATCCGGAATAAATTATACCTAAATCATATTAATTCATAACAAATCGAAACGGAAAATCAAACCATGAAAAACATAATAAAAATAATATCAATATCATTATCTGCGATTCTTCTTGCGGCTTCCATGGCATCCTGCCAGCTTTCGCAGGTGCTTCCCAATGATAAGGATAAACCCGAATCCTCGGATTCTTCAGGTTCGGATACCAAGATTCCCGATACCGAAGATGAAGTAAAGCACGAGAAAATGGATCTTCTCAATGAAGACCTCACAAAATATATCACACTCGGTAATTATAAAGGCTTTAAGCTTGAAACCGAATCAGACAAGCTCACCGATAAGGAATATGACGAATATATTCAGAAAATTCTGAGCAGTAAGGCGACCCCCGAGGAGATCACAGATCGTAAAACCAAAGAGGGCGATACGCTCAATATCGACTTTGAGGGTTATATGAATGACGAAAAGTTCGATAACGGCTCCGCTACCGGACAAACCATAACTCTTACAAAGGATAACGGATATATCGACGGCTTTGACGCGGATCTTTACAATATTATGCCCGGGACAACCGTTTCAACAACCGTAACATTCCCGGAACCTTATCCGAACGATCCCACAAAAGCCGGAAAAGAGGCTGTTTTCAAGATCAAAGTCAACTATATACATGGCGAGGACATACTTCCCGAACTGAACGATGAGTTTGTCAGATCCTATACCGACGACGAATATAAGACCGTTGCCGAATTTGAAGAATATGTCCGCAAGAATCTTGAAGAAAACAAGGTGATCTCGGTAGAGGAAGCCGAAAAGCAATCGGCATGGGACGCAGCGTTTAAAAACTGCGCTATTATCGAGGTTCCGCAGCAGCAAATCGATTACTATTATTATGCCGACAGAAGCTACTATGAAGCATATGCATCAATGTACGGAATGACCTATGAGCAAATGCTGAATTATGCCGGCACAACTGATGAAGAAATCAAATCAAACGCATATTCAAACGCTCTTGACGATATCTTCCTTTATTCGATGGTATTAGCCGAAAATCTTACACTTACAGATGACGAATACCCCAAAATGCTTACTGACTTTTCAAAGAGATCGGGAATGAGCGTAAGTTATCTTCTCTCAAACTACGGTGAGCAGACACTGAAGCTCTATTTTCAGACGGATAAAGTGAAAACCTTTCTGCGCTCAAACAGTGAATATACTATAAAACCCGAAGAAAAGTGATTGTGACGGCATATATGGCTTAAAGATCGGAATATATTATTATCCGGTCGATATACGGAATAATTTCCGAAAAAAGGGACACTCTATAAAATGATTAATTTTTCGATAATCATTTTACAGAGGTATCCTTATGCAGAAATTAACCCCCGATTACAGACAGAATGTCGCTTTCTTTGACGAACATCTGCGCGTAAGCGAAAACTTTGATATCATTAAAAAAACTTTGATGATAGGAAAAGATGAAATAACTATGTATTTCATCGACGGCTTTGTAAAAGACGCCGTTATGCAAAAGCTGATGATCTACCTCACCTCGCTCAAAGGAACCGGAGAAATGGGAGCCGCAGACGGTAAAAGTCAATATGGCAATGCCTGCGGCGCAAGTGAATTTATAAAAGAGCATATCCCGTACGTTGAGGCGGACGCAACAAATCTTGTGGATACCATGACCATGATGATAATGTCCGGTGCCACTCTTATGCTCGGCGAAACCTTCGGCGAATACGGCATAATAATCGACGCTCGTACCTATCCCGCAAGAAACACAGACGAGCCTGAAAGTGACCGTGTTATCAGAGGCGCAAGAGACGGATTTGTCGAAACGCTTGTATTCAATACGGCACTGATACGCCGCAGAATACGAAGCACTCAGCTGACAATGAGCTATATGAATATCGGAAGCGTCTCAAAAACCGATATCGTGGTTTGTTACATGGCTGACCGCGCAGATGAAAAGTATGTAAAAAGCCTAAAAGAAAAGTTGTCAAGCATAAAAACAGGCGCGCTGACAATGGGACATGAATCGCTTGCGGAATGTCTTATAAAAACACGATGGTATAATCCGTTTCCCAAAATACGTGCCACGGAACGTCCCGACGCTGCGGCGGCACAGCTTGAGGAGGGAAGTATCATAATACTTTGCGATAATTCTCCCGAGGCAATGATACTCCCGACATCTATCTTTGACTTTCTTCAGGAAACAAACGATTATTATTTTCCTCCGCTTACAGGCACTTATATAAGACTTCTCAGAAATGTGATATTTCTTCTGACACTGTTCATGATGCCCGTCTGGTATCTTCTTATCCGTAACCCATCGCTTGTACCCGGGTGGCTGTCCTTTATCCTGCCGCTTGAGCCGGGAAGGCTTCCGATAATAGTTCAGATACTGCTCGTCGAATTTATGATAGACGGTATGCGAATGGCTTCGATGAATACGCCGAATATGCTGTCGAACTCGCTTTCGGTAGTCGGCGGACTTATCCTCGGAGATTTTGCAATAGACATCGGTTGGCTTATCCCTGAGGTCATATTGTATATGGCATTTGTAACTATCGCCAATTTCTCACAGGCAAGTTATGAACTTGGATATGCGTTTAAATTCCTGCGCATTTTCATACTTGTCCTGACCGCTATCTTCAATATCCGGGGCTTTGTCATCGGATGTATAACGGTAGTGGTACTCATGGCAACGAATAAAACCGTAAACGGTAAACGCAGCTATCTTTACCCGTTGATACCCTTTAACGGTAAAGCACTTGCTTCTCTCATATTCAGATTAAAAAAGAAGGACTGACAAAAATGAAAAAACAAAGCGCGGCAAAACCGGATGAAAAGAATACGACGGTAAGACGTAAAACCTCGGATAAACGCTCAACCGCCATCATGATACTGTGCGTTTCATTGGCTTTTATAATAATATTGGCAGCACTTATATTTTCATTCCTTTTGCCGTCGCTTGCGGCTTCCGGACAGCTCAAAGCCGTAAAAGAGACTTTGAATGCCCCCGAAAATATAGACGGATTTGTGATTACAGACCTTGCATCCTTGAGCGAAATTGCAGGTGTGGCAAGCGGTGAATATATTGCAACAGATAAAGAAGAAATAAAGCAATTGACAGACCGACTGTTGTCCCTATCCGAAAGCCTGAAATTCTCTCACAGACAGTCAAGCTCTGTTCACGGCATGAATGTAAAGCTGAGTATAATAACTGCGTCAGACGAAAATATTCCGCCTATATACTTTGAAAACGAAATGATGTATATAATCAAAGGCAATGTCGCTTATTATTTTAAGCCCAAAGGAGAGGAAGCTTCGGAAAATTACGCGAGCTTCTATAAAGCACTTGCAGATAAGGTCGGAAAGGCAACAGAGAACAACGATCAATAAAGGATAGATTATCCAAATATAAATAAGGGCAGCAAGTATCGCTGCCCTTATTTATATGCCGAAAAATGTTAAATAAGTCGGAACGGCCTATGTAAAAAGCAAAGCCGTTCCGGTTTTGAATTACATTTTACAGATCAGAGTGCCACGTCTATGTAAAGAGGGAAGTGATCAGAAAGCTTGTAGTAGAAGTCAAGTACAATGTGAATAAACGAAAGCACCTCACTTGTACCTTTGTTTTTAACAAGCATATGATCTATGGCAGTATCCAGATATGTTCCGCTATACATACTGTTTGAATATCCCGATGAGTCGCATTTGTGGTGACCGCGAAGACTGTCCTTTTCCTTTGTCGCAGACTTGTAGCACATTTCAAAATTGCCGTTCAAAAATTCTTTGAACGCTGTTGAAGTGGTTTTTGTATTGAAATCTCCCTGTACAAAGAACGGACAATCATATTTTGCAATCAATTCGTCCGCAAGCGCCACTACCTCGGCAGCCTGTCTGCGGCGAAGCTCGTCGCTTCCGGGCTCGTTGGCTTCGCTTTTCCACCAAAGATGAGTCGAAAGCGAAATAAAACGCTTTCCGTTTGATTTCAGCTCAAACAATCCCCATGTGTACGATTTTGAATTCTTGTTGGAACCGTATTCGTAAATATGATGCCCGGATTCAATAAGCGTAACCGTTTCGGGATTGTAGATAATGCAGGTGTCATCCTTCGGTGTGGTGGACGCGTATGAAAGTAGAGAGTAATTGACGCCGGCATCCTTCATATGCTTGAGGATAAGCTCTACCATTGTAGGACTCATTTCCTGAAAATTGACAACATCGGGAAGATATTCGGTATAGACAAGTGCAAAACCCTGACTTCTTGCTTCCTCCGAGCAGTTCTCGCCTATATCCTTCCAAGCAGGAAGATTGTTTTTGTTATCCCATACGTTGTTTGTCATAATGCGAAGGTTTGCACCTTCGGTCTTAGTAGCAGTATTCATAACCCATATCCTATCTGTGGGATATTTCCCACCATCGTTTCTGTATTTGTCGGCACCTGATTCATATAAAATATACAGCTTGCCATTCTTTGATGCCAGTCCCTCCGACATAGGCGGCGCAGTGTATGACTTGCTTTTTACGGTTGTGTCAAGGAACCAAAGAGGTACCTGTTTTCCGTTGAGAGTAACATGCTTGTCCGGCGTTTTGCCGAGAACATTTTCGTATAAATAAATTTTTGAATTGTTTTTTCGTCCGTATGATTGGCTGAGTGCGATATATTCCGAAGAAACCACCGTAAACCCCTGTATCTTCTCATCTATTGAGCAGATAACATCCGGGGTAGCGTAATCAAGAGATGTGTTCCATGCTTCGGCAGAAAATTCATTTTCGGTTTTCGGATCAAGCTTGTAGCCGACACTCCACGCATAGTAGGTTTTACCGGCGTTATTTTTCATATGCCTGAATTCATCGGTAGGATAACTCGTTCCGTAGTAAAAATCTCCTACCCATAAATATCCTCCGGAGTAGTTGCAGAAAGACGCTCTTACCGGAACCTTTATGGTTTCGACGATTTTCAGCTCTCCCTGCAATCCGACCTTCTCGATGCTTTCAAGCGGTATGCGGTGAAGCTTGCCGCCGTCGGAAATGAACAGATTCTTTGAGGTTATCGCCACGCCGCCGGCATGACCGGTATAATTGCTGCCGTCCGCGTTTTTCAGATAATATTCTCTCGCAAATTTTCCGGTATCCATATCAATCCCCACAAGCGCGGAGCAGGGAGATACATCGTTTGAAGGAAAATATCCCGAAACCAGAATCACATTTTTATCGTCCCATATGTCCATTCCCTGAGGGACCATACTTTCACCAAGCCCGGGGATAAGGAATTTCGGAGACGCAAACGAATTGTACTTTTCAAATGCCGAATAAACATTATTTTGAATAAACGATGTAGCCTTAAGCTTAAAGATCAAAGCGGGAATATCCTGATATTCCGCTATTGAACACATACTGCAAATACGCTTGTTAAGCCCTCTTGTACCGTTTCCGGCAGGATTTACACACTGCCATTCACCAAACGTATGGGCTTTAAGCGGAATCACTTCTTCACTTTTGTAATCACAGTTCGCACACGTTGTCAAAGTTTTTCCTGCTTTCCTGCAGGTAGCTTCTTCGACTGTCTTGCTTGTAAGCTTGTGACCGTTTGCGGGGGTATAATTGTCCTTGTAGCTGTTACCGCAGACCGTGCAGGTATATAAGGTATATCCGCGGTTTGTGCAATCCGGCGGGAAAACCTGCTTTGAATACTGATGCTCATGCGGAGCCTCGGTCTCTGTCTCGGTAACCGATTCATCGGATGTATCGGGCTCGCGTGCAGTATCGCTTTCAGCGGGAGAGGTGGATTCATTCGAAGACTCTGCTTCACTTTCGGCGCTGGGTTCCTTTGTGGAATCTGCCGGTTCACTTTCTTTATCGGTTTGGTCAGAAGGTGCTGAAGAGTCGGGATCCTTAGGTTGGTCATCCGATGATATTGCCGTGCTTTCGGACGGCTCATATTCATCGGTCGTTTCACTGTGTGATGAGGATCCGTCCGGATCGTTATTTTTGCATCCGGCTAAATTCAGAATCACCGTCA